>Ga0105160_1000027_pt1 | contig 79093 bp, 91 predicted proteins | sample GXS110809BmetaG_FD_89591 | JGI IMG/M metagenome (GOLD analysis project Ga0105160, IMG submission 89591) | Hot spring microbial communities from Gongxiaoshe hot spring, China to study Microbial Dark Matter (Phase II) - GXS 110809B | ecosystem: Environmental > Aquatic > Thermal springs > Hot...
AGCATCCCACCATGTCCCGGGAGTACCCTCGAGCTGTCTTTGACCCCGACATCGCGCTTGAGCTGGGATTCTGCCAAATCTCCAAGCTGTCCAACAACCCCGAGCCACATCCCCAGCAGAAGCCCCTCCCCACTGGGGAACGCTGGGACCCACCAGCGGAGACACAGCCAGAACACGAGCGCCGTCGCAACAAAGCAGGCAATTGCTCCTTCCCAAGTCTTTCGCGGGCTTACCCGCGGAGCCAACGCCCGCCGTCCCCAGCGGCGTCCGATAGCATAGGCAGCGCTATCCCCAATCCAGATCGCCCCGAGCAACCCCAGCAGGAAGGCGCCGGGAAGCTCTTGCTCCATCCCGAAATCCCCCTGCCGGAGAGCTACCAGGCAGCTGAGCAGCCCCCCAATGTATCCCACCCCTGAGACAACTGCCGCCGTATTGAGCAGCGCCGAACCAGGGCGTCCCCGCAGTTCCAGAGTCCATGCCAGCAGGACCACAACGAGCACCACAGCCCCAAGTGCCCGGAAGGGTTCCCCCCAGACAAACGTTACCCCGACCTGAAGTCCTGCTCCCAGCACGCCTAGTGACAGAATCGGTGACACGCCGCGCCGGCGCATCAATATCCCATATTCCCATGCCGCTACTGCGGCGACACCCGACACCACCAGCGCGAACACCCATCCCCCGACCAGAACTGCCCCGACCACGAGTGGAATGCCAATCGCAGCCACGATGACCCGCTGCACGAAATTTTTCCGCCCACTGTCCGATAACTCCATTGCGTCCAGTAAGTGCCCAGGACCGACGCCCAAAATTACCGTAGTTTCGCACGGTCCGTCAGCTCGGTTGCGCACGCACAATGCCCATACACGTGCTTCTCGTCGGGGATACAGCGGAACATCCACGGGCAGCTTCGGAAATCGCCACTCGCTGCCGTCAACATGGCGTCAACGTGTACCTCTGGCTCCCGGAGCGCCCGCATACCGGGCAATGGCGCGCGGAATGGCAGGCACTTGCACAGGAATTCCCGCCGGCTGACTCGCTTCCGGAAAGCGTGGTAGACTTCATCATCGATCCCTGTCTGAGCCCCACGGCACAGCGGGCAGAATTTGTGCGCCAATTACACACGCAATACCCTACTGCAGGATGGCTCCGCTCTGGACTGACTGAGACCGCAACGGCATGTGCCAATGCCCTGGATTTCCCCGACGTGGTTGCCTTCAACGGTATGCCTGGTCTCTTCCGGCTACTGGAATCTCTGGAAATTGCCCCTGCGCTCACAGCTTCAGCCGAAGCCCAACAGAGGGCTATGGACTTCTTTGCCACCCTCCAGTTTCGCCCCGAACGGGTAGAAGATCGCATCGGGCTGGTCATCCCGCGCATCTTGGCAATGCTGATCAATGAAGGCGCCTTCGCTGTTTTGGAGCGCCTGGCCGAGCCGCAAGACATTGACACAGCAATGCGGCTGGCGACGAACTATCCCCGCGGGGTTCTAGAATGGGCAGACGAGATCGGGTTGGATACCATCGTTGCCATCCTCGACGCCCTCTATGCCGAATACCACCAAGAGCGCTACCGTGCCTGCGTGCTCCTGCGGCAGTACGTACGCGCTCACCGTCTGGGACGTCATACAGGCAGAGGCTTCTACGCCTATGGTTGAGCTTCCCGGCTCATACCCATTTGCTGGTCAGCAACTGCGAGCCGTCTTGTTCTGCGACTTTGACGGGACGCTGACGCCGGAGGATATCGGTCTGGAACTTTTCCGCCGGTATAGCAGAGGAGAGGTGCTCGAAGAGCGGTTGCGCCGGGGCGAGATTTCCGTGCTGGAATACTATCAGCAGGCATGTCAGCACCTTGACCCGGACATAACCGCCGAACAGATTGCCGAATTTGCCCACCGGATAGGGCTTCGCCCCTCCGTTGAGGCGCTTTTCCGCTTCTGCTCCCAGCATGGCATCGGGGTTGCTATCCTCAGTGACGGGCTCGATGTCTACATTGAGCCGCTCCTGGCTGCTGCCGGACTGGAGATGATTCCGGTTGCGTGCAACCGCCTGCGGTGGGTATGCGGCACTCCCCAGGTGGATTTCCCCTGGGCAAGCGAGAGCTGTCAGTACACCTGTCCCAGTCCGTATCCCTGCGCTGCCTGCAAGCGCGCCGCGCTCTTGAGTTGGACCCCGCCGCAGGTGCCTGTCCTCTTCCTCGGTGAGGGACTCTCAGACTTCTGCCCAGCGTTCTATGCCGATATTGTTTTCGCTCGAGCCGCCTTGGCTGCTTGGTGCCGAGAACACCAGCTCGGCTTCATCCCCTATGAGGAGCTCTCCGATGTCTGCCAGGCGTTGGAACAGCTCCTCCAGCGCCAGCGCCTCTCCTTACGGTATCTCCCTCGACAACGACGGCAGCGAGCATGGGTGGAGGAGTAAACCGTTTTGTGCTCACTTTCCTGCTGGTGGTGCTTCCCACAACGGCGCAGGAACCGGTGCGGCAGACGGTGCTGCGGGCAATCGCCCTCAATGGGATCAACCTCCAGGACCGCGAGTGGGACAGTCTCATTGTCGCTCCTCACGATACGCTCAGCCTTGCCTATGCCTGCCAATGCCCGCCGAGTTCCACCCCACTGCTCTTCCGCCTCACGCTCCGCCGCCATGATGACAACCGAGAGCAGGTTCGCTCCATCGGAGTCGATAGTGTCCTCTACACCAACCTTCCCGAAGGGGAGTACAGCTTCACTGTTCAGGCATTTGCTCCCACCGAGGGCTGGTTTGCTCGCCCTGTGACGCTGCGCTTTCGCGTCAATGCCGCCGAAGCCACAGGCTGGAAAGCGCGGTGGCAGCAACGCCGAGCCTCTGTCTCCCGCCCTTCTGAGACGGTCACTGACTCGTCCTCGCATACTCCCCGTGCAAGCCAGGGCTGGCTCTGGTGGCTCATCGCTCTGGCTGGCGTAGGCGCCCTGCTGCTTGCGGGGATTACTTTGGGATTCCGTCTCAAAACTCGCCGATGGGCACGGACAATGGCACAGCGCTCACACCCTGCACCGATGGACTCCGCCGCCTACGACGCTTTGCTCGCGGAGAACAGCCGTCTCAAGGCAGAGCTCAGTAACCTCCGAGGACAAATCAGCGCACTCGAGGCGCGAAGCCGCCACTTGCAGCAGGAAAACCGCCTGTTGCGCGAGCAGGTCGAGCGCCTCTCTGCTAAACAAGAGGAACTGGAACAGCTGCAGGAACAGAAAGACACCCTCTTTGCCACCCTTGTCCACGATATCAAAAACCCCGCTCTCGTCATCCGGAGTCTGGTCGAACTCTTACGCTCCTACGACCTGAGTGCCCAAGAGCAGCAGGAAATCATCAATGATATTGTGGAGACGACCACCCGCATCGTGGAGCTGTCGCAGGAAATTTCTCGCATTCTCACCCTGGAAGCCAAGGTGCTGCAGCTGGATTTTCAACCGGTAGACATCGCAGAGCTGCTCCGCTCCGTCTGCCGGCAGAATATGCCGTTAGCAGAGCAGAAATCCATCACGCTACGGCAGGAGCTTGAACCCGGGCTTCCCCCCGTGCCGGCAGATCCCCAACGCCTGGAGGAAGTGCTCGATAACCTGCTCAGCAACGCTATCAAGTACTCGCAAAAGGGAGCAACGGTCGTAGTGCGAGCATACGTGCGTGATTCCCACATGTGTCTGGAAGTCGAGGACAACGGCTTAGGTATGAGCGAAGAGGATGTGCGCAACGCCTTCCAGCGCGGAGTCCGCCTGAGCACCAAACCAACCGCCGGGGAACCCAGCTCCGGCTTAGGACTCTGGATTGTCAAGCGCTTGGTCGAAGCACACAACGGAAGCGTCCGCATCCGGAGCGCACTGGGCAAGGGAACCACCGTGTTCGTCGAGCTCCCCCTCGAACAGCCTTCGCGGATGTCCGTTGAGTCAGAAGCGTAGGCAGGGGAACGCGTACTTTTGCACCTCTCCAGTGCGTCCATCCGCTGCCCAGTGGGATGGAGTGTGACCCCGTGGTTGTCGAAGAGTACCGCCCCGAACACCGTGCCGAGTGGGAAGCATTCGTTGCCCGCTCAAACAACGGGACGATGTTCCACCGGCTACAGTTCCTGGACTACCATCCGCCCGGGAAATACCGCTTCCATCACCTGCTTTTCCGCAAAAAGGGGAAGCTCGTCGGTGTGATGCCAGGCGGGCTGACAGACGACGGTCAGGTTCTCTGGTCGCCCGTCGGTGCCAGCTACGGTGGCATCGTCACCGAAGATATCCCCTTTGCGCTCGCTCTCGAGATTGTCGATGCCCTCCTTGACTACGGTCGCCGCCGAGGTTTGCGGGAGCTCTTCCTCATCCCGGCACCGTTCATCTATAGCCGCCAGTATTCGCAGAACTTGGAGTATGCGCTGCTCTACCGGCGCTTCGGCTTTGAGCATCACTACATCTCTCACGCCATTCACCTCAGGCATGGACACAACTTCCTGCGCTTCTTCGACAAGACCGCCCGCAAAACCATCCGCAAGCAGCTTCGAGAAGGACGCTTACGCGTCTGCGAAAGCGAGGACTACGAAACCTTCTACCACATCCTGCTCCACAACAAAGCACGGCATGGAGCAAAGCCCACGCACTCCCTGGAAGACCTCTATCGACTCCGTCAGCTGGTGCCGGAGCACTTGCGCTTGCTGCTGGTTTACGACGGGGATACCGCCGTTGCCGGTTCTCTGCTCTTCCTCTGCAATCCGAAGGTCGTGCTCTGCTTCTACAACATGATGCTCTACCCCTACAAGCAGCTCCGCCCGGTCTATCTGCTGATGTACGAGATCGTGCGCTGGGCTGTGGAGCAGGGATACGAGTGGGTTGACATTGGAGTCTCGCAGGATACCAGAGCCGCCGATCCCATGACGCCAGCGCTGAGCTTGATTGCCTTCAAGGAACGCTTCGATAGCCGGGGCATCCTCCGCAGCACGTTTCACTACCGCTTCCGTTAGCCGGATGGGAGCTCCCTGGGACGTGTGTGTGCTGAGCTTTTCCGAGGTTCTCTACGATGCTCGGACGCTCAACGTCGTGCGGAGTTTTGCTCGAGAAGGATACCGGGTCTGTCTTCTCGGCTGGGGGAATGCCCGTGCCGTAGAAGTGCTCCGCCGTGCTCAGGTACAGCCCTTCCTGCGCCCGCGTCCGGCTCTGCCTCGGGTATGGCAGCAATGGGTGCTCTTTGCCCTATGGGTCCTCGTCCATCGCCGACAGCTTCACGCTCGCGCCTACTGGGCAGCAGACATCTATGGATTGCCTGTCGCGGCACACCTGGCGCACCGCTATCGCTCGTGCCTCTTCTACGATTCGCGGGAGCTCTACTTCGCCCTCGCCCCTCTTCGGGACCGTCCGCGGACGCAGCGCATACTCCAGCGGATCGAAGCTCACTACATCCGCAACGCTCATCGCTGCATTGTCTCCGGTTGGCTGGACGCCGAAGAGCTCCAACGCCGGTATCGTCTCGCGCAGCCCCCGCTGGTGTTGCTGAATGTACCGCCGTACCGTGTGCTGCCGCGGACGGATCGGCTCCGTCAAAGCCTACGTCTGCCCTCGGAAAACCTCGTTTTGCTCTACCAAGGAGCAGTAATGCGAGGACGAGGACTGGAGCACACGATTCAGCTGCTGTGTCGCTTGCCGGAGTCTGTCTTGTGTGTGCTCGGCGATGGGGAGTACCGGAGCATACTGCAGCAGCTGGCCGAACGCTTCAACGTCGCTCAACGTGTTCACTGGCTGGGCTGGCGTCCCTACGATGAGCTTCTGGAATGGACTGCCTCCGCCGACATCGGTCTGGCTCTGATCGAGCCAATCACCCGGAGCTATGAATTGGCTCTGCCGAACAAGGTCTTCGAATACTGCATGGCGGGGATTCCGACTATCGCTACGGATCTGCCAGCACTGCGCACGCTCTTCGAGCGCTACCGTATTGGCATCTTGATCCCGCCGGATTTCTCCCCAGAGGAGCTCCTCCGTGCTGTCCGTACCCTCCGGATTCCCGAAGTCTGGCAACAATACCACCAACGATGCCGAGAAGCCGCTCCGCGCCTCTGCTGGGAAGCCCAGCACTCCAAACTCATCGAGCTGCTCGCGACATCCTCGTGCTGATCCTCCAGCAGGCAATCGGTTCCAGCACGCACCTGATTGCCCAGCATGCCCTGCAGGCACTGCTCCCAGCCGCAGCTCTCTTCTGGCGAGGATTTTTCGCCGCTGGCGCTGCTCTGGGATGGCTCCTGTGGCGCAATCACCTGCGTCGAATGCTTGCCTTGCTATCGCGCTCGGAGAAGCTTCGGCTGCTGTTGCTCGGGGTACTGGCAGTCCCGCTCAACCAGTGGTGTTTCTTCACCGGCGTGCAGCTGACAGCTGCTGCGAACGCTTCGCTGTTCTACGCCCTGACCCCGGTGTGGACCCTCCTGCTCAGCTGGCGCTTGCGGCAGGAGCGCCTCTCTGCCTGGAAGCTGGGAGGCATCGGGCTTGCACTCCTCGGGGTCGGGAGCGTGCTGACAGAGAAAGAATTCGCTTTCGGAGCGGCGCATCTGACGGGGAATCTCCTCTTGCTGACCGCCAGCCTGGCATGGGCAGCCTTCACCGTGCTGAGCCAACCACTCTCACTCCGCTACGGAGCTCTCCCGATCACTGCCGCAAGCATGGTCGCAGGCTGGCTCTCGTATATGCCCCTCTGGCTCCTCCTCGGCGCACCACTCCAGCTGGAGCACATGAGCCCTACCCTCTGGGGCGAGCTGGCATACATGGGGATCATCACCTCAGGCATCGGGTACTTACTGTGGCTCATCCCGCTCCGCCACTTGGAGACAAGCAAGGTTGCTATCTTCTCCACGCTGCAGCCTGTCTTCACAACACTGGCAGCCATTCCGCTCTTCGACTTCACACTCACCCTGGGATTCCTCCTCGGCGGGGTGCTCATCCTGGCAGGTGTTGTGCTCACCCACTCGGGGTAGGATGTGCCGGAGAAGTGGCGCCATCAGTGTATTTTTCCCCTTGCACCGGTGACCTGCCGAGAGGAAATCTGCCATGCATCTCCGCGCCGTAGCTCTCCTTTTGGGAGTAGCCATCCCTTGCTTGGGCAGCGCATTCTGGGAAAATCGTGGACAGCTCCGCGATACGGACGGGAACCCCTGTTCGGAGGTCCTCTTCGCAGCGGAAGCACGGGGGGTGTGCGTTTACATCCGCACTGAGGGGCTGAGCTACGTCTTCGTGCAACCGCTTCCCGGCGATTCCGCGCCGTATTGTCGGCGTTTCCTACTGCGGCGAATTGATCTGGAATGGCTCGGAGCTAATCCCTTCTTCCACTGGCAGGGCGAGTCTCCTCTCCCGATGACCTGCTCGGTCTACCGACCCGGAGCACGCACAGAGGGGCTCCGTGGGTACCGTGTGCTACGCCTGCAAGGGCTCTACCCGGATGTTGAGCTGCGACTGACTTGGACAGAGCGTGGGGAACTCAAGTATGACCTCCTTGCCCGGCGAGCAGAAGCGCTCTCTGCCGTCCGCTTCCGATACACCGGCGCTGACGCGCTCCGGCGTGACCCCGATGGGAGCTTGCTTGTAACCACTGCACTCGGTCAGCTGCGAGAGCTCCCACCTGTGGTGTACCAAGCCGGACGCCAGCTCCTGGGGACATTTGTCCTCCGGGGCGATACGCTCTCCTTCGCTGTCCCGGAGGCATGCCCAGAGGAAGAGCTGCTCTTCGACCCCGGCGTCGTCTGGTCCACCTACTACGGGGGGAGCGCCGTTGAGGAGTTCACCGCCGTAGCAACCGATAACGCTGGTAACGTGTACTGTGCGGGCTGGAGCATTAGCCCGGACTTTCCCGTGCGAAACGCACTGCAGAATAGCCTGGCAACGACTGTCGCCTCCGACGCCGTTATCGTCAAATTCTCCCCCGCAGGTCAGCCTCTCTGGGCAACCTACTACGGCGGGGACAGTATCGAGGTTGCCTCCGGCATCGCCTGCGATGGGGTGGGGAATGTTGCCGTTGTAGGCACAACCTCGAGCCCGAATTTCCCCACCCAGAACGCTTTCCAGAGCACGCTCTCCGGCACCAGCGACGCGTTTCTGCTCCGGCTCAACTCCGCCGGGCAGCGCCTCTGGGCAACTTACTACGGCGGGAGTGGCGAAGAAAACGCCTCTGGTGTAGCAGTTGACCGTACAAGCGCGGCTCTCGTCGTCTGTGGTGCAACCAGCAGCACGAATTTTCCCCTTGCCAACGCCCTCCAGCCAACCCATGGCGGCGGCACGCTGGACGGCTTCCTGCTCAAGTTCTCCGCCGCCGGGCAGCGCCTCTGGGCAACCTACTACGGCGGGAGCGGCGAAGACATCCTCCGGGGCATTGCCACCGATAGTACCGGTGCTGTCATTGCCGTTGGGAGTACCAGCAGTCCGGACTTTCCCGTACAAAATGCGCTCCAGCCGACCTTTGCCGGCGGCGGAACGGATGCCGTCGTGCTCAAGCTCACCGCCACCGGACAGCGCCTCTGGGCAACCTACTACGGCGGGAACCGGCAGGACATTGCTAACGCCGTTGCCACCGACATCCGGAAGAGTGTCATCATCGGTGGCTCAACGCTGAGCGATACCATCCCGATTGTCAACGCTGTCCAAGCCCGCCGAGCAGCCGCACTGGATGCTTTCGTGACGAGCCTCGACAGTGCCGGTCGGCTCCAGTGGGGGACCTTCTACGGCGGGAGCAGCATGGAGGAAATCCGCGGTGTTGCGGTAGCTCGGAACCGCTGGGTTATTGCGTGCGGATACACCTACAGCTCGAACTTTCCCCGCTGGTTTGCCCTGCAGTCATACGCCGGCAACGGGGATGCGTTCGTGGTCATGTTCCACTACGTCGGCACGCTCCAGTGGTCCACCCCTTTTGGAGGTGGGGGCTACGACGTCTTCCAGGGCGTTGCTACCGACACAGGCGTGGGCTTCTACGCATGCGGCTCCACAGCCAGCTCGGATTACCCCACGCGCGCTGCCGAACAAGCGCAGTTGCGCGGGAGCTCCGACGCTGTCCTGACGCGTTTTGACCGGGAAACCATTCGCTGCCGGGTTCTGCGCCAGCCTCTCTGTGCTGGCGATACGCTCACGGTGGAATTCACCACGACGGGCTCCTTCTTCGCCGACAACTCCTTCACTGTGGTGCTCTCCGATTCCTCAGGGGATTTCGCCCGTTCCACCCTCATCGGGGAGCAGCTCGGGCAGACCGGCGGGCGCGTTGTTGCCCGGATCCCCGATACAATGCCGGCAGGCAAGCGCTACCGCATTCGCGTCCTGGCTTCCAGTCCAGTTACCATCGGGGAGCCTACGGACACGCTCGTGATTCTGCGTCCTCCCCTGCCTCCGACCATCCGGGTTGAGCCCGATACAGTGCTCTGCCCCGGGGATAGCGCCGTGCTCCGCATCGACCCAGAGGAGATGGCAACCTATACCTGGCGCCGGAACAACGTTCCTATCAGCGGCTCCAACGCTCCGCAGCTCATCGCCCGGCAGCCTGGCCGCTATACTGTCGAAGTCCGCACCCCATGCGGGACAGCTCTGGCAGAGCGGGAAATCATTCTGAGTAGCGGCGCGCCCCCAGCTGTTCCGGATATCCGTGTCGGCGGACCGACACGCTTGTGCCGAGGCGATAGCCTTGTGCTGTCCACATCGCCGCAGCCTGAGCTCTCTTACCAGTGGTACCGCGATGGGCAGCCCTTCGGCGGCGATACTCCAGCCGTTGTCATCCGCGATGCGGGTGCGTACACTCTGGCAGTCCGGAATCGCTGCGGCGTAGCGTATGCACGAGACACGATCCGGGTCCTGGTAGACGAGCCACTGCAGAAGCCTTCCTTGGTGGTGCAGGGCTCATCCCGCTTGTGCCAAGGAGATAGTGCCGTTTTGGAGACCTCCCCGCAGCCGACGGTACAGGAATACCGCTGGTATCGCAACGGCAACCTCATCATGCGGAATCCCCAAGCATGGCGATACACGGCGCGTCAGCCTGGGTGGTATCGCGTCGAGCTGCTCAACACGTGCGACACCGTTGGCTCCGACAGCATTGCCATTGAAGTTCTCCCGCTCCCCGAACCTCCGCGGCTTGTTGTCCTCGGCGGGGTCTTCCTCTGCCCTGGTGACAGCACCGTGCTCACCACCGCGCAACAGCCCGGGGCACGTTACCGCTGGTACCGCGATGGGCAGCCGGTAGCAGACACCACGCTGCCGCGCTACGTTGTTCGCCAGGCGGGGACCTACACCGTGGAAGTGCTTACCCCTTGTGGACGCGCTCTCTCGCCCGATAGCGTCACCATCCGGTTCCTGGACACGCTCCCGACACCGAAACTGCAAGCCCAAGGGAGTCTGGAGCTATGCGAGGGCGATAGCCTCCTGCTCTGGATTGAGCCTGTCGGTGGTGCCCACTACCAGTGGTACCGGGATGGGGTACCCCTCGGCGGCGATACCTCGGCTCTGACAGTGCGTGCTGCCGGGACGTACTGGGTGCGCCTCTCCAGCCCTTGTGGGGAAGCCGTCTCTGACTCGGTCAGCGTCTCTGTGACCCCCCGCCCAGCGCCACCGCACTTGCGTGTGGAAGGTGCGACGCAGCTCTGCGAAGGCGATTCCGTGCGCTTGTCAAGCGATGAGCAACCGGGTGTTGAGTACGAATGGTACCGTAACGACACGCTGATCGCCCGCGCTCGTTCGGCTGTGACTGTACGGGAAGCAGGCACGTACTGGATTCGTGCCTACAATCGCTGTGGAGAGCGTCTCTCCAACCGCGTCACCCTCACGGTCATCCCCCGCCCTCCGAAACCAGTCATCACGCAGCAAGGGGATACGCTCATTTCCAGCTCGCCCGAAGGTAATCAATGGCTCGACAGCGCAGGCGTACCCATCCCCGGGGCAACCGAGCAACGCTTCGTGCCCCCGCGCAGCGGCGAGTACCGAGTTCGAGTAACCATCGAGGGATGTTCCTCAGAGTCTGAGCCCTTCCGGTTTGTCCGGCGGACGGAGCCTCTTGTGGTACGTCTCCGGGGTGGGCGAGCAGCTCCGGGCACAACCGTGCGTCTACCGCTGCTGCTGCGCGTTCCCGAGGCAGGGATCACTGCCAATAGGCTCCACTGTACGCTCCGGCTCTGGGCACGTCTCTTGGAGCCGCTCCCACCGGTTCCGCCGGGCAATATCTCCGGAGACTGGCGGCGCATCCCATTGGAACTCCCTCTCGGTGAGCTCTCGCCGGGCGAGATTCTCCTGCTGGAACTGCCCTTCCGTGTCCTGCTCGGAGACCGAGACCGTACGCCACTGATTCTGGAAGAGCTCGCCTGGAGCCCGAGTGCACTCCCAACGGAGATCGTTGTAGACACTTTCTTCGTGGACATCTGCCGGCAAGGAGGAGAGCGTCTCTTCGTGCCGACCACAACGGGAGCATTCCTGGAAATTGTACCCCAGCCAGCAACGAAGCAAGCGCTGGTGCGTTACGGTACGCCGGAGACCGGACCTGTGGTCATTCGTCTCTGGACGCTCTGGGGGGAGGAGGTTGCCCGACCTATCGAGGGATGGAGAACGCCAGGTGTGTACACAGAGCCACTGCCTCTCGGGGAGCTGGCAGCAGGTGTGTACCTTGTGACCCTCCAAACTCCGTCGCAGGTTTTGTCTCTCTTGCTCCAATACGTTCCATGAGCCGCCACTTCCGCCTCTGTGGTTTGCTGTTCTTGACTGCCGCACCTGTTGTGACCCATGCGCAGTACGCTGTCGGGGGCGGCGTGCTCGCTGACCTCAATGCCCACAGAGCGAACTTCCGGACCATCTCGCCCGACATTCCAAACTGCTGTCCTGGCTTTGAGAGTGCAACAGGTGTAGGCTGGGGGGTTTTCGCGACCTACGACGGGCTATGGCTTGCCCCTCGGCTCCGCCTGCTCATCGAGCTGAGCTATCGGCGGCATGAAGCGACGTTCCTCCAACGCGAACCAACCACCGTCAGTAGCCCTGAAGGGACTGCCACAGCGGGGATGTTCGAGCACGAGCTGCGAACCCGATGGCATATGCTGACGGCAATGCTCTTCCTGGGCTATAGCCCCGTCGAAGGGCTTCCGCAGTTCCAGCTCCGACTTGGGGTTGCCGCTGGGCATACGCTGGAAGCCACGTTCTGGCAGCAGGAGCGGCTTGTCGAACCCGCATACGGCTACTTCCTCGACACGGGCACGCGCACGCGCAATGAGTATTCCGGTCCCCTGCCCGGCAGAGCTCCCGTCTCGCTCTCCCTGGGTGCCGGGGTTCGCTACCTGCTCCCGCTGCTGCCGCGTGGTTCTCTGGCACTCCAGCCAGCACTGACAGGCTGGCTCGGGCTTACCCGGCTGCTCTCCGGCATCCCCTGGCGGGTTCACGGCGTGATCTTCTCCCTGGGGATTGTCTACGCACCGTTTGAGTTGCCCTCGCCACTCCAGCCAGGGACTCCGCAATGAGGGGCATGAACATCGCGCTGGCACTCCTCGTGCCAGCTTCTGCTTTGGCTCAGCAGCTATGGCTTCTGCGGAGCATTCGGATGTACGGAGGCGAGGACGAGACAGCTCCCCCGGTTATGCTCCTCTCCCCCGATGCCCAAACAGCGCCTTCTATGGGTTTTCCCTTCGTAACTCTGGAGGTGGATGTGGACGCTTCGGTTCCTCCTGCACTCATCGCCCGTTTCGTCCACTGCCGTCCGGATTGGAGCGAGAGTGGGAATGTCTTCCTCAGCTTTGGCGCCGCCGGCACGAGCCTCTTTTCCTGGGAACCAGCTCCTTCCGGCTCCCGCTTTTACAGCTATCGAGGGCGGCTGAGGATCCCGAACCCGCAGGTTACTATCCCGTACGCCGGGAACTGGAAGCTCCTGCTCTTCGAACGGGGCTCCGAGCAGCCCGTGGGGGAGGCGCGCTTTTTCGCCGTCCAACCTCAGGCGGTCTGCCGCGTTAGCGTCTATAGCGATCTCTACACTGCCCCGCCCGGTATCAGTCCGGCAGCTGTGACCGTTGAGGCAGTGGTTTCCGTGCCGCCCGAACTCAGCGCTGACCAGCGCCTGCAGACTGTCGTCTTCTACCGCCGCCACCGTTGGTTCGAACCCTACATTGTCAGCCACGACCGGACGTTGACAGCAGGGACCCAGCGGCTCTACCGCACCCCGTACCGAGGCAGCATCGCCGGAATGCTTCCCGGGGCGAAGCTCTTCCGGCTGGAACGCATCCCAGCACAGAACGAATACCGCGTCTTGGACCTGAGCAATCCCACCCAATTTCCGCCGTATACAAGCTCGCCCCTCCGCTTCCCTCTGGCAGACCTGCGCCGCAATGGGAGTTTCTGGGATTGGGCAGACGACGGGGCGGCTGTAACCTCGCACCTTGCCCCGTATTTGCAGGATTACGTGCCCTTGGAATTCGTTCTGGATCCGGAAGGCGCTCCACCGCTTCCCTCCGAGGTCTTCGTTGTCGGCTCCTTCAATGGCTGGCGCGCCAGTGCAGAGTGGCGCCTCAGCTATGACCCGGAAGAACGCCTCTACCGCCTCCGGCAGCTTGTCCGACGTGGACGTCACAACTACCTTTATGCCACCGGCTACCTCAACGCTGATACGGGCTCTGTGGAGTCCCTCTCCTTCGAGGAGTGGGAAGGCAACACCACGAGCACCCGGATCTCCTTCTGGGCGTTTGTCTACTACCGATTCCCCGACTTCGGCGGCTACGATGCCCTCATTGCTGTTGGCGCCGCAAACCTCCAGGGACCTCTCCAGCCATAGGCTCGCTTAGCGCTTGAGGGCATTGACCTCTGCCAGAATCTGGTCGCTCACCGTGACGATTCGCGCCGCCGCTTCAAATGCCCGCTGGGTGGCGATCAACTCTGTAAACTCCGTGGTCAGCTCTACGTTCGACTCCTCAACTGCCCCGCCGACGACAGAGGTGCCGGAGAAAAGCTCGCCGGCCGTGCCCAGAATCGGCGCACCACTGTTGGGCGAGACGGCGAAGAAGTTGTCTCCTTCCCGCAGCAGTCCTCCAGGATTGAGGAATTGAGCGAGGACGAGCTGCCCGAGCACTTCTGTGCGCCCGTTACTGAAGCTCCCCAGGAGCTTTCCTGTGGAATCGATCCGCAGGTCTACAAGCTCGCCGATCCCATAGCCGTCCTGCTCAATGACAGCAAGCGTGCTGGGTCCGGACATCTGCGTTACACCCGAAAGGAGACTTCCCTGGGGGGCAAGCTCGATAGTCAGACTCTTGGCAGGGTCGAAGACCGGCGGATTGGCTCCCAGAGCTGTATTGAGCTCGGCACCAGGGATGACGACCGAGAGCGGTGATTCCAATGTGCCATCCCCTCGGAAACGTACGGGCGAGGAACCCGTTGGGAGAGTAAGGGGCTGCTCATCGAGAGTTGCTGTCAGCTCGAATTCACCCGGCGTTGCCGTTTTCCGCAGCTCCAACCGCAAAACGTGTGTTACCCCACGGCTGTCGTAGATGAGGATGCTTGTTGCAATGCTTTCGCCGTCTGCCATCTCCGCACTGAGATTGCCTGACAGCCGTACCCGTTCGGTCTGATGGGCAGGGGACCGAAGTCCTAGCGGAATCCGCAGTGCCCCTACTTGCCGGGAGAGCACTGTATTGCCCGAGCTATCCCGCACGGGGAGCCCATTGGCGTCGAGCACAATCCCATATCCCTGGACCAGTGCTCCGGTTGCTGTATCCACCAAGTTGCCCCGGGAATCCAGTGTGAAGGAGCCCGCTCGCGTGAAGAGCTGCCGCCCGTTGAGTTGTACGACGAAGAACCCATCCCCCCGCACGGCAACATCCAGCGGGCGATTCGTGGGAGTGATTGTCCCCTGCGCCATATCCGCCACAGTCGCTGCCAAGCGTACTCCCAAGCCAATCTGCAGGGGGTCTACTCCACCGATGTCTGCTCCGCTAACTATTGGGAGCGTCCCGATACCCAAGCGCTGGATAACGTTCTCCGCAAAGCGGGCTCGGCTGGCTTTGTACCCGATGGTGTTCACGTTGGCAACGTTGTTTGCAATGACGTCGAGCCGCCGCTGATGTGCCAGAAGCGACGTCTGCGCTGCCGTCAATGACCGTGAGAGTCCCATTATGGCTCACCTCTCGAGTGTTGGACTTCCTACGGACGTTTCCGAATCTCCAAAAGCCCCGATAGGGGCACTTCCAGCTCACCGATGAGCATCATCGCCCCCTGAGCTGTGAAGCGCACTGCCTCCACGACGCCTTCCAGGAACGGGCGAACCTCCAGCTGTTGTCCTGCTGTCCCGACCGCGGTAATCCGGACGGTATACGTCCCTGCTGGGAGCCGCTCTCCCGATGCCGCTCGACCGTCCCACAGAATACGGTGGTCCCCCGGGGGAACGTTCCGGAACTCCCAGCTCCTGACCACGGCACCCGAGGAGGTACAGATTTCCACCCGTACGCTCTGCGCCTCTTCCGGGAGCTCGTATCCAAAGCGGACTTCCGTGGCATCTGGAGAGAGCCGAAGCAGGGAGCTTTCCGCTCGGACATATGCTCCTACAAGCGCTGGTGTAGCAGCATTGCCAACTGTCTCGGCAAGCCCGGAGAGCTGGCTGACCTGCAACTCCAGAAGTTGTCGGACGGAGAGCAGCTGCTCGAGCTGCGAGAAGATCGCCAGCTGTACGGCGAGCTCCTGACCTTCGTAAGGCTTCAACGGACTCTGCATGCGCAGCTGAGCAATGAGCAGCCGCAGGAAGTCTTCTTTCCCACTTCCTGCCCCGTTGGGGATGAGAAGCGTCCCTTGTGCTCCCGTCACAGCTCCAACGGCTTCTGCCATCGTATGCCCCTTTTTAGGATGTTGGACTCCGGAGGCGATGCCAGAGGAAGGAGCGAACGAAGTGCGCTCGCTCCCGGTAGAGCTCCTCTTCCTTTTGCCCTTGCGGGAAGCGGGAGAAGTCACCGAACGCGGCTGCCGACTCCGCAAAGCGCACGGTCACTTCTCCGAGCCGGAGTTGCCGCCCTGAGAGCATATGCTGGAGTCCATCGGCAGCTGCCACAAACTGTCGCGCAAGCTCCGACGAGGGAGTCTCAGCGTGAACGAAAACCTGCTCTCCGTGGACAGCAACGAAGAGGAGAAGTTGCCCCCCGTGGGGAAGCTCCACGTGGAGCTGTGCCACTGTCGGTGGCTCCATTCGAGCTCCGGAGAGTGCTCGCCCCAGCGCCTGGACAAAAAGCACACGCAGCTGCTCCTGAAGCCCATTGACGGGGGAAGTTGAAGTCATCTCTACTCCGGCACGGTGGTGGATATTCCCCGCTGGCGATCCTACCAGCGCGGTAAGCTCACCCCGGAAGAGGAGGTCTGAGAGCTGGGACGACAACTGCCGATCTGCTTCCCGCGCCGACTGCGACGGTGCAGGACCCAAGGAAGCCTCCGGCTCCAGCTTCAAAAATATTGGAGACACCGCCTCTTCCACCACTGCCGGAGTCCCTGGCAGACTTTCTATGCCCCGTTGGAGCGCAGCACGGGACAGAAGTCCACTTGCTGGAGCCTCCCCACGCTCCAGAACCTGCAGACCAGAGCGGGACGCCGCGAGAGCGGGCTCACTCCCACCTGTTAGATCGGGGAGAGCCTCCGAGAAATGCGCACCTTGTCCGCATGCCTCTTGAGCCTCTGCCTGCGGTAGTGCAGGCACCCCTCCGAAGAATAGAGCAAGGAGCTCGGCAAAGACCTCTTCGCTGCCCTGCGCTGCGCAGCGTCGGGGGGAATCGGCTCCACACTGGGGCGATACACCCTCTACGGGAAAGGGAGCACCCGCGTGCATCCTGCACCTTCACTCCATCCTGTCGCAGCTGAATATCGGCACACTGGGGTGAAACTGAAGAATCACTCCTGCGGCGACTCTCCTCGGCGGCGGCGCATGTCGTTCTGCAGCTGCTTGAACCAAGACAGATCATGTGCCAGGTCAACCAGGTTCCGAACCGCTCCTTCAGCAAGCCGGAGATAGGTTTCCTGAAAGCGCTGCTGAACCTCTGCTGGAGCCTCCTCCAGAAGCTGTCCCAATAGCTGCCGCAGCGCTGTAATGCTCTCCGAAAAGGTCTCCGTAACCGTCCGGTACCCCTCTGCCGAAGGGGGCAGCCGTTTCCAGACTCGGTAGACTCGCCAGAGTGCCGCCCCAGTGAAGATGATATCGTTCGCGAGGGCGGCAACATTCCGTTGCGCCGCCACCTCAAGGATCAGTCCCACATCCCGCATCTTGCGGAGCGTGTTCCCCGAGTACGCCTGCAGGTATGCCAGAACTGCTTCCGTGTCTGGAGAGAGCTCCATGCGTCAGAACTGGAGTGCCCGAAGAACCCCGTAGAACATGCGTTCGCGCTCCTGTTCGGTCGGCGGCTCCATCGCCCGCAGCGAGAGCGGAAAGAGCGCGAGCTCATAGACCGTTCCGAGCGAAGAGACGAAAACCGCCACCTGCACAGTCCGCCCGCCATCTGAAAAATGGTAGACCACGAACGACTTCATCCCCACCCGCACAACGTTGAAGTCGTTGCTGAGCCGGAGAGCCCCCGCTGACCGCGCCTGGTGCCGAGCAAAGCTCTGCCGAGCAAGCTCAAGCAGGTCGTACTGCCCCGCTGTATCCGCCGGCGCACGACGGAAGAGAACCACCGTCAGAGCCAGAGTGTACTCAGGATTGACTCCCACGACAACTGTCCCTGCCGGCGCTCGTTCCCCGAGATCCAGCGCGAACCACCCACGGGGCAGGAAGATCACCAGATCCCCTGCCGGCGAGAAGACTGGGTTCTCCGCAAGGAGGATCCCAGGCTCTGGAGTGAGCTCTGTCACGACAACTCCCGCCTGCTCCGACATGTGCCAGAAGGCACAGCCAGAGGCTGCTAACCATGCCCCTGTGACGAGCACCCACTCCCTCATCTCTGCTCCCTAGGCGCTTTCTCACCCGCCCGTATGGGAATCGGAAGCACGTTCTCCGGTGGCACTACGGGACAGGCGTAGTCAGGGTTATACGCACAGTACGGATTGTACGCTCGGTTGAAGTCCAGCCAGTACTCTTCCGCCTCGGGCTGCTCTTCTATCTCCAGATACCGCCCCCCAGCGTAGGTCTCCGTTCCCGTGGTCGCATCCTTGAACGGAACGAAGAGCAGGTAAGGGTATACCCCGAGCGGCTTGTATACTACGAGCCGAAAAACCGTATCCGCCCATCCGATGTGAAAGACCCCATAGCGCACCATTTGATGTCGGTAGCCAGGCTTCGTCGAGGGCAGCTCCACTGTATCCTGCCGCGCAAACACCTCCAGTACCGCCGGAAGCACATACTCCCGGCTCGGAGGATAGTAGTGCAACCCGGAGAATCGCCCCCGCCCCTCTGGCGGGATGGGAGACTCAGGAGAAGCTCGGAATAGGCTGTCTTTCAACCGCCGCTCAGCTAGCAAAGCCAGGGAATCGAACTCCACTTCCTCTCCTTCCCTCCCCTGCTCGCTCCCACACCCACCGGAGAACAACACCACCAGGAGGCACCACGATATCCACAACGTTTTCCCCATTTCCACAGCCTCTATCCACAGCACCGTGGATAACCACTGCGTTGTCCACACTCCTGAGCCCCTTCCCACCGTGCCATCGCTTTTCCACCAGGGAAATCCACACCAGCGAGCGGTCTTCCCACACCCGGAAGAATCCTTCTGCATCTAAGTACTCCAGGCTTGCCCGGAGCGAATTTTCCACATTTCCACACTCTCACTACCACCACCTCTCCTGAGGGACTACTCCGCTGTGATGATGTCGAAACCACAGTAGGGACGGAGAGCTTCGGGAACAACCACGACACCTTCGGGTGTCTGGTACTGTTCCAAGAGAGCAGCCATAAGCCGGGAAGTAGCCAGCCCGCTCCCGTTGAGTGTATGGACAAACTCCGGTCTGGCACCAGGCTGAGGACGGTACCGGATGTTCGCCCGCCGTGCTTGGAAATCCTCGAAGTTTGAGCAGCTGGAGGCTTCCAGCCACCGCTGCTGGCATGGTGACCAGACCTCGATGTCGTATGTCTTCGCACTAGCAAAGCCGAGATCACCGGCGCAGAGGAGAACAACCCGGTAGACCACCCCGAGTGCTTGAAGCACTGCTTCAACCTCGGTGACAAGCCTTTCCAGCTCATTGTAGGACTCCTCAGGACGGCTGAGGATAACAAGCTCGACCTTGTTGAACTGGTGCATGCGCACGAGCCCCCGAGTCTCGCGCCCGTAGCTTCCTGCCTCCCGCCGGAAGCACGCAGAGTAGCCGCAGAGCTTGACAGGGAGCAAATCTGCTGGGAGGATTTCATCGGCAAAGTAGTTGGTCAGCGGGACTTCAGCGGTGGGAATAAGGTAGAGCTCATCCTGCTCGATGTAGTACATGTCCTCCCGCAGCTTTGGGAGCTGTCCGGTTCCCTCCATCGCTTTGGGCGATACCAGGAAGGGGGGGAAGATCTCCCGATAGCCGTGGAAGCGCACGTGGAAGTCCAGCATGAAATTGATGAGTGCCCGCTCCAGTTGGGCTCCCTTGCCGGTGTAGAAGACAAATCCGCTGCCGCTGACCTTTGCTGCTCGGGGAAAATCCAGAATGCCCAGGGAGCGGGCGATTTCCAGGTGATCTTTCCGGAACTCCTGCGGCTGCGGCTTACCCCAGCGCCGGACTTCGCGATTCTCAGCCGCGGTCGCTCCATCGGGAACGCTGGGATGAGGTACGTTCGGCAGCAGCAGGAGGAGCTCTCGGAGCCGCTGTTCGACCTGCTGGAGCTCATCTTCCAGGCTCCGGACGTGCTCGGCGATGGTACGCAGCTGGGCTAGGAGCTCTTCGGGGTGTTCGCCCCGGCGCTTGGCTGCGGCAACTTGTTCTTGTGCTGTCTTGCGCTCGTGTTGGAGCTGGTCAAGGGTACGGATAATCTGACGCCGTTTGGCATCCAGTTCGAGGATCGGGGCAATGTCGATGGAATCGCCGCGGCGGCGGAGCTGCGCGGCAATCTCAGTGCTTTGCTCCCGAATTCGCTGGAGGCTCAGCATCGGAGTGGAGGGAGAGGCAATGGAACATTGCGGCTCAAAAATACCGAAACTCGGCAGAGGGCAATGCGCTGGTGGGAGAAAGCCCGCGTGGGGAAGTCCGTATTTTTGTCCGGCAGTGCCAGAGAGCTGTGAACTATGAAGCGGTTCTTCAGGAGCATCCAGGGACGGGGTCCCGGTGATGGCAGAAGTGTCCCGGGAAACTGATCCGGAGGATGTGCTCTATGAATGCCCCAGTACAGCTCCGCTTAGTATACCACCGCACGAAGATCCTCTGCACTGTTGGTCCTGCTGTTGCATCGCCGGAGAAGCTCTATCAGCTTCTGACAGCTGGAGCTGACGGCTTCCGGCTCAACTTCTCGCATGGTTCCGAGGAGTCCCACGCTGCCTATGTCCGGTGGATTCGGGAGGCAGAGCAGCGTGTCGGGCGGTTTGTCCCGATTATGGTGGACCTGCCCGGACCGAAGCTGCGCGTTGCCACTCTTCCCCAGGGGGCGCTGGAGCTCCGGGCGCGGGAAGAAGTGGTGCTGGCAGACGTATCCCAGGGAGAGGGTATTACTCCTGGGCGGGGCGAGCTGAGTGTTATCCCCGTGGAGTACCCCACGATTGCCCGGGATCTCAAAGTTGGGGATTCCATCCTGCTCGATGATGGCAAGCTCCGGCTGAAGGTGACGGGGAAGCGGGGAAAGGGAGTCCGCGCCATTGTCGTTGCAGGGGGGATTTTGCAGTCACGGAAAGGCATCAATGTCCCAGGGGTGCAGATTTCCCTGCCGAGCATTACGGAGCGGGATCGCCGGGGGATTGAGTTCGCTGCCCGGTATGCCTGCGACTACGTTGCCGTCTCCTTTGTGCGCTCTGCTGAGGACGTGCGTGCTGTGCGGAGGTTACTGCAGGAGACTGGTAGTCTCGCGTGGGTAATCGCAAAGATTGAGAAGCCTGAAGCACTGGCTGACATTGAGCGGATCCTGCAAGCTGCCGATGGAATCATGATTGCCCGGGGAGATCTCGGAGTGGAAATCCCCGCCGTTCAAGTCCCGCTGGTCCAAAAACAGCTCATCCAGCTTGCTAACCAGCGAGCGAAGCTGGTCATCACGGCGACGCAGATGCTCGAGAGCATGGTCCAGAACCCGATGCCGACCCGGGCAGAGGCAAGCGACGTTGCAAACGCCGTACTCGATGGGACCGACGTCGTCATGCTCAGTTCCGAGACGTCCGTGGGGGCTTATCCCGTAGAGGCGGTCATGTACATGCGCTCGATTTGCCAGGAAGCTGAGCGCGCACTGACCGTCCACCCGGAAGTGGTCCATACTCTGGTGGGCAAAGGGGAACGACCAGAACGGCTCACCACGGATGCCATTGCGGCTGCAGCGGCAGCTATCGCCGCGGAAGGACACGTCCAGGGCATTGTCTCGCTGACGCTCTCGGGGGAAACTGTCCGCCTCATCTCGAAGCGGCGTCCCCCGGTGCCGATCCTAGCAGTGACGCAGAACCCAATGGTTGCCCGGAATGTCGGGCTGCTGTGGGGAACAACAGGGATGCTCCTCGAGCGGGTTGGCTCTACGGACGAGACTATTGAGGAAGTCAAGCAACTGCTCCGTCAGCAAGGGTACTTCATGCCCGGGGAACGGATCGTCATTACCATCGGGCGTCCCTTGGTGGCGCGTTCCCGGACGAACATGCTCTCGATTGAAACCATATGACCATACGGCGAGGGTCTGATGCGGGTCTTGGTTCCAATCGCAAACGGCACGGAAGAGGTGGAAGCGGTGACGGTCATTGACCTCCTGCGGCGGGCAGGTATTTCGGTTGTGGTAGCGGGAGAGAGCCCGATCGTTGTCTGCTCCCGCGGGGTTCGGATTGTCCCGGACGTGCTGCTGGAGGAGGTTTCCGAGGAGGAGGAATTCGCTGCCATTGTCCTGCCGGGAGGAAGTCGGGGGACAGAAGCGCTAGCTCACAACGAACATCTCCAGCGCTTGCTCCAGGCGCAGCGCCGGCGCCAGGGGTACCTCGCCGCCATTTGTGCTGCACCGACGATTCTGGCGCGGCATCGCCTCCTACCGGCGAATTCTCCGGTGACGAGCCATCCCAGTGTTGCCGACCAGCTCTCGGAGTATCTCTACCGCACCGAGCCTGTTGTTGTCGCCGATCGCATCGTTACCAGCCGTGGGGTAGGGACAGCTCTCGCCTTTGCTCTGGAGCTGATACGGCTCCTTCGGGGTGAGGAAGCCGCTGCTGAGGTTGCTCGGCAGATCGTGCTGCAGTAACGCTCAGGAGGTGGGAAAACGATTGGCAGGCGCGTGGCATCCATCACGGCGGCTAGAACAGGAGCCATCTCCACGGATGTTCTCCCAAGCGGAGGAGTCCGAGGCGAGTACTCCAGCCGAGGAGCACATCGCCATCGGGGGTAACAGCCGGGACGAGGAGCAGGGGCGGGGCTTCTTGGAGGGAAAGCAGCTCCTGCAGGCTCCCATCCGCCAGCGAGAGAATGTATCCTCCGAGAGCCCCGTTGCTCTGCACGGCGAAGACCAGCAGCGATTTCTCGAACAGGAGGGCAGGGGTGGTAATCGTTGCCGGCAAGTAGAGCTTCCAGCGGTGATGCCCGTCAGCACCGTAGGCAAGGATACCGCTGATGGGGTCTCCAACCCCGCTGCTGTGGACAATGACATAAGCCCTGCTGGAGTCGTCCAAGGAAACCCACCGCGGTACCGCCGGCAAGGTCTTCGACCAGAGCAGTTCCCCAATTGCTGAGAAGCAGTGGAGGACGGGGATCGGCTCTTGGGGTCCGTCCCGGACGCCCGCGACGACGAGCCGTCCGTTCCCGAGGACCACACAGGTCAGCTGTGTCTGGGGAAGTACTCGAGACCACCGCTGCTGCCCGGTGGAATCCAGGACAAGCAGCGTATCGCCGCCGTCTGCAGCAATGCCGAGGGCAAGCAGTCCATCAGCGCTGGCGCTCCAGCTTCTTCGCAGAGAGCCGCCTCGGCGCTGTTCCCAGAGAATCTTCCCAGTGGCAGCAACCCGAACAAGGCGTCCGCCTCCATCGGCAGCGAGGATCCCCCGATGCTGCGCGAGCAGAGGAAGGTACGGACCCCCGCCGTGTTCCAATCCCAAGAAGAGCGGCTCCCTCCAGAGGAGCTTCCCGTCAAAGGAGAGAGCGGAAAGGGTGCCATCACTGCCGAGAAGGTAGAGCGTCCCTGAATCAGCAACGAGGGGGACTGCAGCTACCGTCTTGGCAGGGAGGCGCAAATGCCAGATTGGCTCAAACATTCCAAGCCCGATGAGAGAACCCTCCGCGGTTGCCAGTACGGTCAGTCGGGAGGAGAGAGCCAGCGGAGGCTGGAGGCAGCCGCTGGTATCGGGGGCTGTGATCGGCTGTAGGAAGAGCATACGCGGTGGATCAGCTGCCCAGCGGGAGTAGTTGTGCGAGCCGGTGGGGAAACCACTGCCAGAGGTTGGCACACCCCAGCGCTCAGTTTGACATCCCAAGAGGAACACAACGGCAAGTACGGCAGCTCGGGGGAAGGGCATCAGGACGAGGGTTCTGGCTTCGGGGTAGACTGACCTCGCTTGCGGCGGAAGTGTTCTTCCTGGTATGCGAGAGCTTCTGTCAGGAGACGCTCCTTGTGTTCCAGCAGGTAAGCCTTGACGGCGTCGTAGTCGTTTGGCACGATGCCATCCAAAATAGCCTCCTCGAGCGCCTTTTTGATGTACCCCACCGCAGGCGAAGGTGGCAGATTACAGAGCGCCATGATTTCATCTCCGCGGACCGGGGACTGGAACGCCCGCAGGCGGTCCTTCTCCTGGACCTCGAGGATGCGCTGGTAGAGGGCGTCGTAGTTCCTCAGGTACTTCCGCGCCAGAACGGGATTCCGTGTCGTGATATCGGCTCGGCAGAGGATGAAGAGGTCTTCGAGAGCATCACCTGCTTGGACGATCAGGCGACGGATGGCAGAGTCGGTCACACCTTCATCGACCAGTGCCTGCGGGCGCTGGTGGAGGCGCACCAGAGTTTGCACATACGGGAGCTTGTCCAGCGGGAGCTTCATGCGGCGGAAGAGGCGCTCGACCATGCGAGCCCCGACCTCTTCGTGCCCATGGAAGGTCCAGCCGACGCCCTCGACGAAGCGTTTCGTTTTGAGTTTGCCGATATCGTGGAGCAGGGCTGCCAGACGGAGCCAGACATGCTCGCTGTGTTGGGCAACGTTATCGAGCACTTGCAGCGTATGGCGGAAGACGTCCTTGTGTCCATAAGCCTGATTGCCCACTTGGACCAGCTCCACACCTGCCAGCCGATGGAGTTCGGGGAAGATGTACTGCAGCAATCCAGTCTCGAAGAGCACAAGGAAGCCCTTGCCAGGTCGGGGGGTCTGCAGGAGCTTGAGGAGCTCCTCGGTGATGCGCTCTTGGGAGACGATCTGGATGCGCGAGGAGAGTTTCTCCATCGCTTGGCGTGCGTCCTCCGCGAGGGTGCCATCGAGCGCTGCCACGAAGCGAGCAGCACGCAGCATACGGAGCGGGTCTTCGTTGAAGGTTACGCTGGGGTCGGTGGGAGTCTGAATGGAGCGTTGGTGCAGATGGCGTAAGCCTCCGAAAAGGTCCAGGAAGGCGCCCCAATAGGGCTCGTTGAGAGCAATTGCCATCGCGTTGATGGTGAAATCCCGCCGGCGCAGGTCATCCCAGAGCGTTCCCTCTTCTACCTGCGGTTTGCGAGACTCCGGCTCGTAGGTCTCCCGTCGGGTGCCGACGAACTCGCAGCGGTACTCCCCGATGGGGACCAGTGCCGTGTGGAAGCGCTCGTAGATGACCGCCTTGGAGCGGAAGCGCCGCGCAAGGAAGCGGGCAAACGCCAGTGCATCCCCGATGACGGTGAAGTCGATGTCCTTCCGCTCCTTGCCCAGGAAGTAGTCGCGAACAAATCCGCCGACGACGAAGAGTCCAACTCCCTGCTCGTCGGCGAGCTTGCCCAAGGTGCGCAGAAGAGGTTCCTGCAGCTCCAGCCGCGGGGCTTGCTCGAGGTACTCCCGAACATCGTCCGGCAAGAGGGCAGGGCTCATGGCGCTGTGTCGAGAAGCTGTTTCTGGAAGAGCTCGTAGTGCTGTGCCCGGAAGTGTTCCTGAAGCGCCCCGATGCGCTCCTCCGGCACGCCTAAATGACGCAGAAGCAGTGCCAGGAGGTAGAGCGTCGCTTCGAATTCCTCGGCAACGACAACGGAAGCGCCCGCCGCGTAGAGCGATTCGATGTGAGCAACGAAACGGGTTCGAACAGCAAGGAATGCTGACGGATTCAGCGAACGGAGAATTCCCACAGCTTTCGGCAGCAGAAGCGTGTCGGAGATTGCCACCACGATGATGGCAGCACGATCTGCCCCAGCCCGGCGGAGGCTCTTCTCGTCAGTGCAATCACCGTGGATGACCGGTTCTCCCGCTTCCTCCAACCGGGCAGCAGTGAAGGGGTTCAGCTCCATGATGGCGTATGGTAGACCGGCAGCCTTGACGGCAGCGTGGATAGTCTGTCCCGTTATGCCATAGCCGATAATCAGGACGTGCCCTTCGGTGCGCCGTTCCGGCGGCGCGGCAGAGGGGAAAGCAAGGCGGTACTTGCGCAAGACAGTGTACAGCACGGTGGAGCTCAGCATCGTGAGAGCGACAACCCCGGAACCGAACTGGAGCAGATCGGGGCGAAAAAGACCGTGCGACGCCCCGAGCGAGAAGCCCACGATGGCAAATTCCCCTACGGACGCCAGGAGAAGTCCTGTCAGAAGTGCGACTCGCGCCGGGTACCGGAAGGCACGCAGAAGCCCGAACACGATGAGGAGCTTCCCGCCAAAGAGGATACCAGCGACGATGAAGACGGTGCTTGCTTCCTGGAAAAACGCTGGGGTAAGCAGCAGCCCAACAGAGAGGAAGAAGAGACTGCTGAAAGCGTCGCGGAACGGCTCCACTGTTGCCATCAGCCGGTAGCGTTCTCGCAGCCCCGAGAGGAGTAAACCCGCAATGAAAGCGCCGAGCGCTGCCGAAAGTCCGAGCATGTGGCTCAAGAGTGCAGCACCAATCCCAATAGTTAGCCCCATGAACAGGAGCGCTTCGCGAGAGACCGAGAGGCGGAGTACCTGCACGAGAAGACCGATCAGAAGCCGCAGGGAAATAAACAGGACGACTGCAGCGCCGAGCAACAGAGCAAACGAACGGAGAAGCTTCCATACCCCTCCGTGTTGAACATCTCCCAGCAGCTGGAGTAGCAGGAAGATTGGGGCAACGGCAGCGTCTTGAAAGAGAAGTACGCTGAAAGCTGCTCGCCCATGCGGTGCCGCAAGATCACCATGCTCCAGGAGGAGGCGAAGTCCAACAGCAGTGCTGCTGAGTGCTGCAATAAGCCCGACACCGACCGCCTCGGGAATCGGTGCTCTCTGCCAGAAGAGCCAGAGGAGGGATGCGAAGAGCACGGTTGTCCCAATCTGCAAGGTCCCTCCCAGCAGAGACAGCTTCCGCGTTTGCCAGAGAGCATGGAGTGAGAATTCCAGTCCCAGGGTAAACAGCAACAACGTGATACCCAACTCTGCCAGGAGCCGGATAGAGACAGAGCTCTCTACAATGGAGAAGCCTGCTGGACCGAGCAAGACCCCTGTGACCAAGAGTCCAACCAGCGGGGGGAAGCGGAAGCGATCGGACAGAGCGGTGATGAAAAAGGCGACAGCTCCCAGTACCACAAGGTCTCGCAGCGGGGTGGAATCCATTGCAGGGTCTATCCTCCACGCCCGTCCAGAGAATGGATGCCCGGGACATCGGTGACGCGGCGGAGCCCCGTGCTGCCTTTGTCTCGGCGTTCTATAGCGACAAGGGCAGCAGCGTAGATTTGGCGCCAAGTCAGACCGAATTTCTCCAGGAGCTCATCCGGATCTCCGCTTCCGCCGAAGGTATCCCGAACCCCGACGAATTCAATGGGGACGGGGCAGTTTTTCGCCAGTACCTCCGCTACGGCACTTCCCATCCCGCCGTGGATCTGGTGCTCCTCGGCCGTCACCACAGCACCACACTCCCGGGCGGCTGTCACAATAGTTTCGATGTCCATCGGCTTGATGGTGTGGTTGTTGATGACGCGGGCAGAAATCCCGCGCTTGGCAAGCTCATCGGCTGCCAGGAGAGCCTGCCAGACCATCGAACCGCAGGCAATGATTGCCACGTCGTTGCCCTCTCGGAAGATCTCTGCTCGCCCAAGCTGGAAAGGAGTCTCCTCTGTGGTGAACCACGGCACGCTGGCGCGCCCGAAGCGCACGTAGGCCGGACCCCAAATTTCGCCGATGGCAATGGTGGCTTTCTTCGTTTCCATGTAGTCGCACGGTACCACCAGCGTCATGTTGGGCAGCGTCCGAATAACGGCGATCTCCTCCAGCGCTTGGTGTGTTGCCCCATCGGGACCGACGCTGATCCCGGCATGTCCTCCACCGATTTTGACGTTGACGAAGTTGTAGCAGACGGAAATTCGCAGCTGGTCGGCATTCCGGAAGGCGCAGAAGGTCCCGTAACTGGCAAAGAAGGGGATCTTCCCCGAGAGCGCCAGCCCGACAGCGATGGTAGTGGCATTCTGCTCGGCAACTCCGATGGAGAAGAAGCGGTCGGGGAAGCGATCCCGGAACAGCGAGGTCATGACGGACTCGGTGATATCGCCACCGAGCACGACGACGTTCTCGTAGCGTTCGCCCAGCACGACGAGTCCTTCGCCGAATCCTTGCCGTGTGGGCTTCTGACCCAAGAGCTTGAATTCCGGCATGGCTTATGGTGAGGGTTGGGAGACCTCTCCAGCGCGTATCGGCGGGAAGTAGTCCAGAAGGCGGCTCCAGGCAATTTGAGGAGGAAGGTCACCGCCTTCTGCTTCGAAGAGGAAGCGTCCGGCGCGCAGAGCCCGCAGGCGCCCATTCCGGCTGATAGGGTCCCAGAGCACGTAGCCGAAGCCATCCGGGGGAGAGAGGAACTCCAGAAGCTGGCTTTCGTAGTCTTTGCCAGGCGTGCGGATCAGCTGAGCTTCCTTCTGGAGGTGCGTGGGGGCAGAGGCGTAGTCGCTGACCTGGACGACGAGGTAGCCCCCGTTGCGGAAGCGGAACTCGCGCGAGGCGCGGAAGATCTCATTCCCGTCCCCAAAAACCTGGCGCCCGGTGCTCGGCGGAGGGGCATCCTTCACTTCGGGGAGCGCCGTCGGTGATGGTAGCAGCTCGAGCAGCTGTGTGGGCGAGAGTGCTGTGCGCGGCGATGTCGGGGTAGATGCCGGTAGGGGGGAAACGCGTGTGCTCTCAGAAGTTGCCCCGGAGAGCGCGGGGTGTCCCGGCGTGGAGCGGGAGCAGCCGGACACCAAGAGCATCAGCGGTGCCAGAGCAATCCACAGCATCAGGCTTCGATAGGCTCGATGACAGCGATGTAGGGGTCTTCCAGCTCCTGCAGTGCTTTGAGGGCTTGTTCAGGGGTCGGCGGTTTGCCGTGCCAGCGGTAGTCGTCTTCCATGAAAGAGACGCCGCGCCCCATCTTCGTGTGGGCGATAATCACGGTGGGCTTCCCGATGCTCCGCCGGTGGTTTTCCAGGAACTGGTCGAAACATGCCATCAGTTCGGCGTAATTGTGTCCATCGCATTCCAGGACGGCAAAGCCGAAGGCGTCGAATTTTTTGTCCAGCGGGTAGATGCTCATCACATCGTGGACGCGTCCATCAATCTGGCAGTCGTTGTTGTCAACAATCCAGCACAGGTTGTCCAGCCGATAGTGCGCAGCTGCCATAGCGGCTTCCCAGACAGAGCCTTCTTGGAGTTCACCGTCCCCGGTCAGGGCAAAGACGCGGCGATCGTTTCGGTCGAGCCACTTGTCGCTGAGCGCCATCCCGACGGCAATAGAGATTCCCTGCCCGAGAGAGGCAGTGGAAGTCTCAATGCCAGGCAAGCCCATATCACGCCCGGGGTGTCCCTGGAGGCGGCTTCCGAACTTGCGGAGGGTCCGAAGCTCTTCGATCGGGAAGAAGCCTGCCCGAGCTAGCGTGGCGTAGAGTACGGGGCAGAGGTGTCCGGCACTCAAAACATAGCGATCGCGCCCGACCCACCACGGTTCCTTGGGGCGATAGCGCATGTAGCCGCCGAAGAAGAGCACGGCGTGGATGTCGGCGCAGCCGAGAGGTCCACCGCTGTGCCCGGAGCCGGCAAGGACAAGCATCTTGATGATGTCGCGGCGAATTTCTCGGGCAATTTCCGCGAACTCCTCTGGACGGCGCCGCCGGTTCTCGTACACCGTGGGGCTGAAGACAATGCGCAGGTTCTCGACCTTCATCGGAGAGCAGAGTCCGGAGCCAACAGGTATGCAAACTTACAAAACCGCTAAGCCTTCCAGCCAGGGCATGGAAAGCGAGGTGTAATTTTGCACCGCCTGTGGTGCCGCAAGCCGAGAACCGATGACGCATCCATTCCTGCCATTGACCGACGAGGATCGCCAGCAGATGCTGCAGAGCATCGGGGTACAGGAGGAAGAGGAGCTCCTACGCGCCATTCCTGAAGAACTCCGGCTGCGTGAGCCGTTGCCACTCCCCCGGCGACTCTCCGAGTGGGAGACGTACGAATACCTGCGCCAGCTAGCCAGCCGGAATAGCGGAGCGCATACACACATCTGCTTCATGGGCGCAGGGGCATACGATCATTACGTCCCTGCCGTGGTGGAGTGGATCATCAACCGCTCGGAGTTCCAAACGGCGTATACGCCGTACCAGGCAGAGGTCTCGCAGGGGACGCTGCAGAGTATCTACGAGTTCCAGTCTATGATCTGCCAGCTGACGGGTATGGAGGTTGCAAATGCGTCGCTCTATGATGGTGCCAGTGCTGTGGCGGAGGCGTGTCTGCTCGCAGTTGCGGCAACGCAGCGGCGTCGGATCCTCCTTGCCGGGACACTCCATCCGCATTACCGGCATGTGGCGCGCACGATCACGGCAGGGCGCGGGTTGCTCTTCGAAGAGGTTCATGCAGCCGATGGGACGGCGGATCCCGACCTCCTCGCCCATCGGATTGGAGAAGATGTTGCCGCTGTTCTCGTCCAGCAGCCGAACTTTTACGGTACGGTCGAGGAAGCTGCCCCCCTCATTGGTGAGATTGCTCACCGGGTCGGAGCGCTCTTCATCGTTGTAGCAGACCCGATCAGCCTTGGGGTGTTGGAAGCCCCGGGAGCATATGGGGCAGACCTTGTCGTCGGCGAGGGGCAGTCGCTGGGAATTCCGCTGAGTTTTGGGGGACCGTATTTGGGCTTTTTTGCCGCGCGGAAGCAGTTCATCCGCTTGATGCCGGGGCGCATTGCAGCAGTGACTGAAGATAGCGAAGGGCGGCGCGGGTTTGTCTTGACACTCCAGACACGGGAGCAACAAATCAAGCGTGAACGGGCGACCTCGAACATTTGCACCAATCAGGGTCTGATGATGCTGGCAGCGACCGTGTACCTCGCATGGCTGGGCAAGGAGGGGCTGCAGGAGCTGGCACGGCAGTGCGTCCAGCGGGCGCATTATTTGGCGCAGCGTCTTGCTGCACTGCCTGGGTTTGAGCTGGCAGTGCCGAAGCCGTTCGTCCGGGAGTTCTTGCTCCGGACTCCAGTTGCTGCCGAGCAGATCGTGGCGGCGGGAATTCAGCAGGGCTTTCTGCCAGGAGTTCCCACACGGATGCTCGGAGCGGAACTGGATGGGTTGCTCATCGCCGTCACGGAGAAACGCACCCGGGCAGAGATGGATGCCTTCGTGTCGTTCTTGGCAGGATTCTCAGCAGGGTGAAAGCCACTGAAGCACGCATCTTCCATATCGGCGCGGGTACAGCGTCGGCGCCTTCGCCGCTCATGGTTCTGGGCGGCTGCCCTGGTCGGTCTGGCAGTTCTGGTGTTCGCTCTCTTCTCCCGCTATGGGCTATGGACCCGTTGGCGTGTTGAACAGCAGTACCGGCAGGTGCGCCGTTCCTATGAGGAGCTTGTGCGCCGAGCAGATTCTCTGGCTCAGCGTCTCCGGCAGCTCCGGTCTGACTCGACAGAACTCGAGCGGCTGGCTCGGGAGCACTACGGGATGGCGCGCCCGGGGGAAAAGCTCTATCGCGTACCGGAAGAGCCATGATCCTCGGGGCTGACGTTGGTGCTACGCGGACAAAGCTGGCGGTAGTGGAGCCGGAAACCCTCCAGCTGCAAGAGCGCATGGTCATGCCAACGCCGGCGGGTACCTCAGCGCACGACTTCATGCTCTGGCTCCGGGAGAGCATCGAGGGGCTTGTCCGTCAGCACAGGGTCGAGTGTGTCGGGATCGGTATTGCTGGATTTGTGACATACGAAGGGGTGCTGGTGCACTCGCCGAATATGCCGGCACTCCAGCAGCTTCCGTTGCAAGAGTGGCTCAGCGCAGAGCTTGCTCTCCCGGTTGTGGTCGAAAACGATGCCAATGCTGCTGCCTGGGCGGAGCATCGTGCTGGTGCTGCTCGGGGGATATCCGACGCTCTTTACATCACGCTCGGGACTGGGGTCGGGGGAGCGCTTATCCTCGGGGGCAAGCTCTGGCGCGGTGCCCACGGTGGAGCTGGGGAGTTTGGGCACATGGTGGTGGACATCACCGCGTCAGGGCAGACTGGGATGGCGCCCTTCCGTATCGGAGTGTTGGAAGAGTATGTTGGGCAGGCAGCTCTCCTACGGTGCGCTGCTTCTGTTGTCCGGCGCTATCCGGCGTCGGTATTGGCGTCTCGCCCAATTACCGTGGAGTCCCTGGCAGATGCCTATGCAGCCGGTGATGAAGCTGCCCGCGAGTGCCTGACGTGGGTGGCGTGGATTCTGGGGTTGGGCATTGTCTCTGCCGTTGCACTCCTGGACGTAGAGCTTATCGTCCTGGGCGGTGGGCTGGTGGAGGCATTTCCAGGGATGCTCTCCGTTGTGGAGGCAACAGTGCGCCAACGGGCATTACCGGCGGTGGCGTACCACGTGCAGCTCCGCCGGGCTCACTTCGGCACCTGGGCAGGTGCCCTCGGTGCTGCTCTCCTTGCGTGGGAAAGAAGCACATCTCAGGGGAAGCCCGATGCGTGAGCCGATACACACACCGCATGCTCCAGCGCCCATCGGACCGTACGTACAAGCCCTGGTGACAGAGGGACGCCTGCTGTTCATCTCCGGGCAAATTGGGCTCACACCTGCCGGCTCGCTAGCCGGGGAGGACGTTCGAACACAAACCCGACAGGCGTTAGACAACCTCCGGGCAATCCTGCAGGCGGCTGGCGCTGGGTTGGAGCACGTGGTCAAGACCACGGTTTTCCTCCGCTCATTGCAGGATTTTGCGGCAATGAACGAGGTCTATGCGGAATACTTCGGGGCACATCCGCCGGCACGGACCACAGTTGAGGTCTCCGGCTTGCCTCGGGGAGCATTGGTGGAAATCGAAGCTATTGCCGTCATCCCCTCAGGGGCGCCTCGATAGCGCTGTCAGTCTGGACACAGGAGGATAACCGTGCGCCTGTGTGTGGAATTTTCCTCCGCGGCTCCCGTTGCGTTACCGTGGGATTACCCGCACCACCTGCACGGGATGCTGGTGCAGGCAATTCTGGAGGCGCGTCCTCAGTTGGATAAGCTCCTCCACGGTCAGGGATTCCAGGTAGAAGGGCATCGGTACCGATTGCTGACGGCATCGTGGCTCTTTGCCGAGCGGTTCTACCGAACGCCGGAGAGCTTGGTCTTCGTACCGCCGATTCGGTGGTGGGTGTCCTCCCCGCTGAGCGCGCTCATGGAGGCATTGAGTGTGACCCTGCTTGTAAAGCCTGAGCGCCGTCTCGCGGCAGCTCTGCTGATGGTTTCAACTGTCCGTGTGGAGCCGATGGTTGCCTTTGAAGGGCAAGCCGCTCTGTTCCGCACGATTTCCCCGATCGTGGTCTCCACCGTTGAGCTGCGCCCCGATGGGAAACGGTACCGCCGCTTCCTCTCTCCCGAGGATGCCGCGTTTTGGAGGAATCTGGAGCAAAACCTTCGCCGGAAGGCGCAGGGACTCTATGGGGACGGACAGCAGTTCGGTCCTCTCGCATTCCGTACCGTTACCCCCGGGCGCTCGCGGTTGGTCACCGTTCAAGGGACAAACGTCCGGGGGTGGGAGCTGGAATTCTGGATATGGGGCGATCCCGTACTGATTGCCCTGGGATACGAAGCGGGTTTCGGGGAGCGCAATCAACAGTGTTTCGGTATGGTCCGCCTCCTGCGCACAGGCAAGCCGCCGGCGGAGTTAGAACAGCACGAACCAGGCGCTGAAGAGGCGCCCTCCTCCCCATAGCCGCACCACGTAGACGCCAGAGGCAAGCTCTGCAGGGAGCCGCAGACTGCCGATCCCGTCGCTGAGCGGGAGTGTGCCACTCCAGAGCTGGTGCCCAAGTGGAGTCACGATAGCAGCCCGGGCGAACTCCAGCCCCGTGACAGGGAGCTGCACGAAGAGCTCACCCCCGCGTGGTAGCGGATTGGGGAAGAGTTTCGCAGAGTGTGCCGCTGTTTCGGAGCGCTCCACACCGGAGGGGGTCTTTGGAGCGAATTCGAAGACACGGATCTGGGCAACAGAGAAGCCGTCGAAGGAGAAGGCAGGATCACTCAGCAGACCGAGGCGAAGGAAGAGAGGGCGTCCGACGAAGGCGGACAGATCGCACCGTTGGACGGTCCACAGTGGGAAGTTCCCATCAAAGCCCCAGCTTCCCCGGTTTTGCCGGCTGCCGGGTAATCCCAATCCCGGCTTCATCCGTTCCGAGCGCAGGGGGATCCATGTTCGCCCACTGTCGGGAGAGGCTTCAACCAGAGCGAAGTCGTAATTGGCTTCTAGGCTCCAGCGTGCCCAGAACTCCAGCGTTGCCCGGCTCTGCGGGTCCAGCAGCAGGGGGCGTCGCAGCGTGGCGTAAAGGGTTGCCGAGTCGGGGTAGTTCCCAACCGGACTCTCGGTCAGCGTCCAGCCCCCGAGCTGTGGGTCGAAGACAGGTCCCCAGCCATCGAGTTGCCACAGCGCTGTGTCTGCCGCAGTTGCAAAGAGCGTATGGATGGTCGGGGACGCCAGACGGAACCAGAGCGTATCCCGGCGGAGGACTCCGTGCTGCAGAAGCTGGACTTCGATGCCGGCACTGTCGCCGTTATTCCACGGGCGGTGCAGGGTGAGCTCCCACCAGAGCGACTGGCAGCTTCCCGGCGTTGCGGTCGTGAGCAGTACAGAGTCAGGCGCCAGAGAGATCCCCTCCGAGAGAGGACGCAAGCGAACAGAAGCAGTGTCTGTCAGTGGGGACACGCCGATGTTGCAGATCTGGAGCCACAGCCGCAGAGGTGTTCCCCATTCGATGGAGGAAAGCAGAGGGCGCAGGTTCGCTCCAGCGCTCCAGGCAGCCTGCAGATTGAGCCAGAGATTCTCTCGGGCATGCGAGAGGATACGCTCTGCCGGCGGCCAGAAGCCGTCCAAGGGAGTTCCTACCTCGGGAGTCAGGGCTATCGTCTTCGGTTTGCCATCTGTGGTGTCGTACATCCAATCATCGGAGACCCCTCGGGCTGAATAGCCAACGGTTTGGAGATCACGCCCGCACGAGTAGAGATTCCACCGCGTGGCTTCGGCGCAGAACAGACGGTAGAGGGTCGAGTCCGGAGTCTCAGAGTCACGCGCCGAGTAAGGGTAGATGAGCAGGTTACTGTACGTGTGGTAGTTGACCGCAATGCGGAAGGGATAGTTGAGGCACAGCCGCTGAATTGCCTGGGTTTCTGGCTCCGAGAAGGGCGCCGGACCGCGGTAGACATCCGAGCGTGGATTGGTTGAGGACCCCTGGTTAGGAGCATCCCAGAAGGTGGCGGGACCGTAATTGCGATTGAGGTCTACCCCGAAGGAGCTGTCTGCATTACGGCGGCGATTCTTCCGCCACATACCCCCGCCCTCAGGTCTGGAAGCTTGGTTGAAGGCGTAGCCGTCCGGGTTCACAACGGGGACCACGTAGAGAAGGCGGTGACGCAGGAGGTAGAGAGCTTCCTCGTCGCCAGTGGCGGCTCGTTCGAGCAGGCTCCAGAGGAAATAGACAAGCGTTGTGACGCCCCCGGGTTCCCGAGCATGGTGGAGCGCTGTGTAGAGGACGGCGGGAAGTGCCTCGGGAGTATCACCGAGCGTGAAGCGGTAGCCTACAATTGGGCGCCCCTCCACGGAGAAGCCCAGGGTGTCCGGACCAGCAACAGCCGCGGGGAAGAATTGCTGCATGCGGGCAAATTCCTCCTCGATTTCCTCCAGCCGGTAGAAGCCTCCCATACTTCCGAGCCGGAAGTGACGTGGATCGGTTGCGGTCAGGCTTGGTATCGTGCTCAGGCGGAGCCGCTCGCTGGAGTACGCCGCCATATCGGGCAGGAGCACATCGACGGTAAATCCGTGCTGGCGGAGCTGTTCGATGCCCCAGTGGGGAAGCACGGTCTCCACGCCCGCGCTCGTCCATCGCAAGGCGTGGTCATCGGCTCCAGCATCCCAGAGTGCCGGCAGGGCGTGGGGTCCGGGCAGATGAACCCGGGCGTAGGCATAGCGCTCTTCCGCAGGGGATGTGGCGTACTGGGCGGCTGCCAGCAGAGGGAGTGCCAAGAGAAGGAGGCTACACCGGCGCATCGGGGGAGGAAGAGGCAAACCGACAAACCACCAGACGTTTACGGTTCTCTTCGAACCAGGGGGCGCCATAGAGCTGGATATCGTGGATGGTGCACTGGAGCGAAGGGAAGCTTTCGCAGGCAGCGCGGAGTTCTTCCTCCAGCTCTCCCCCCTTGTAGGCAATCAAGGCGCCGGAGGGCTTGAGCAGCGGCTGGCTCCATTCCACCAGCGTTGCCAACGGGGCAACTGCACGGGCGAAAGCGTAGTCAAAGGCGCTGCGGAAGCTCGGATGGGCGTGTAATTCTTCAACCCGTGCCCGCTTCACCTGCAGGTGGCGGAGTCCCGTATGGGCGGCAAAGAGAGCTACCAGCCGAGCTTTCTTGGCAACGGATTCCACCAGAAGCATGTGGAGATCCGGGCGAGCAATAGCCAGAGGGATACCGGGCAAGCCAGCACCGGTGCCGATATCAAGACAGCGTGCACGCTCGGGAAGGTTTACGTACTTGAGAACGGAGAGGGCATGGAGGAAGTGCCGTTCGTAGAGATGCTCGATATCCCGGCGGGAAATCAGGTTGACGCGTTCGTTCCAATAGCGGAGCTCGCGGGCATAGCGCTCCAGCGCTTGAATTTGCCAGGGCTCCAGGATGATACCGTTTGCCGCACAGATGGTCCAGAATTCCGCGCTGTCCATTGCTGTTTGAAGCGGAGGTGGGCAGACAACAGGGGTTCCTGCTGCCTGCCCACCCGTGGGAGCAGGCTTACTGCGAGGAGGTGGCTGTCGAGGAACCACTGCTGGACTCCGTGGATGCCTTCCCGGCATCCGGGCTTTTGCGGACGTAGTCCGTGATGTAGAAGCCGCTACCGTTGAAGATGAAGCCGACATTGCGACTCAGCAGGCGCTGAACTTGCCCGCCGCCTTTGGCTGGCTGTTCGCAGAGGTCGGGCGGGCAGCTCTCAAGAGGCGGTTGCGTGATCGGCTGGAGGTATTCGAAGCGCTTCCCGCAGGTGCGGCAGACATACTCGTAGATAGGCATGGCTCAGCTCTCCCGAGAAGTTGTTAGACCCACAGCTTCGGGCACTGCCGGCGGCAGGAACCCAACACGGTCGTAGACCAGCTGGAGTGTCTGCTGAGCACGGCTGCGGGCTTTTTCCGCTCCCTGCGCAAGCACGCTGAGCAGGTAATCTTTGGCATTCTGGAGCCGCTCGTACTCCTCGCGGATGGGGCGCAGGAATTCAATGAGCGCCTCAGCGAGTGCGGCTTTCAGATCGGCATACCCAGCACCGGCGAACTCCTGCTCGATTTCCGGGATGCTCTTGCCGGTTGCAACGTGGTAGAGCACCATGAGGTTGCTAATGCCTGGGCGCTGTTTCTCATCGTAGCGGATTTCCCGCCCGGAGTCGGTTATAGCCCGCCGAATCTTGCGCCGAATAGCGTCGGCAGAGTCCGTCAGGAAGAGCACCGCGTTTTCGTTCGGATCGGACTTCGACATCTTCTTCGTCGGCTCCTGCAGACTCATGATCTTTGCCCCGATCGGCGGGATGTACGGCTCGGGGATGCGGAAGACCTGCCCGTACCGATTGTTGAAGCGCTCGGCCAGATTCCGGGTCAGCTCCAGATGCTGCTTTTGGTCCGCACCGACGGGGACCAGATCGGCTTGGTACAGCAGGATGTCTGCCGCCATGAGAATGGGATAGGCAAAGAGCCCGACATTGACGTTATGGCGGTGCTGGGCGGATTTCTCCTTGAACTGTGTCATGCGGCTGCACTCTCCCATGCCAGTCAGGCACGCCAGCACCCATGTCAACTGGAGGTGTTCGGGGATATGCGATTGGACAAAGAGCGTGCTCTGATTCGGGTCAACCCCACAGGCAAGGAACAAAGCCGCCGTCTCCAGCGTGCGTTGGCGAAGCTCTTCCGGGTCTTGAGGAACGGTGATAGCGTGCAGGTCTGCAACCATGAAGAAGCACTCATGCGTCGACTGGAGAGCAACCCAGTTGCGTAGGGCACCGGTATAGTGCCCGATCGTCAGACGTCCAGAAGGCTGAATCCCGCTCAGAATCGTGGGACGCTGCTCCATTGGTCAGACCCGGGAAAACCCAACACTGCTGCGGACTCAGGGGACGAACGATTCTCCATACCTATTGCGCTGTGCAACGGGGTGATGGGAGGGTGGGGGATAAGGAGGTTGGGGAGATGATGGAGAAATTGGAGGGGGGACCACTCCCATCACCATCGTGGTCGCTGGTGGATTCGAACCACCGACCTTCCGCGTGTGAAACGGACGCTCTCGACCAACTGAGCTAAGCGACCACCGTGCAGGTGCAAAAATACAACTCTGCCTCTCTTGCGGGAGCCACCCAGGTCAAGGGGAGAGCAAGACGGCAAGGCGGAGGCGGAGGAAACGCTTCTCGGAAACGAAGGAGAAGCGGATGGTCAGGAGCCAGCGTGACAGGCTCCCTATCGGGCGCCGCACTAAGGCAAGTTGGGACCGGACATTGCTCGGAAAAGGCTGTCCGCGCCGCCATGACCAGACGCGGCGCAGGATTGCCTGCTCCTCCTGCTCCCAGAACACTAGCCTCAGAGAGCGAAGCGCAGCATTTTCGACCTGCGTGCCGCTCCGCAGTCCGTCAATGGCTATTTCCAGCGTATCGAGCCACAATGGACGAGGGGGACGCGGCTCGGCAGAGAAGACCCGCAGCAGGAGCCGGAGCCGCTCTCCTCCCTGACCAGTGTCCAGGATAGCGTCTTCGAGCTGGAGCATGTAGCGCTTCCAGAGGAGCGTATCCCCACGCTCATCGCAGGTTTCGGATTCGAGCTCTTGCGTGTCCAGCAGAACAAGCCGCACAGAGCCCGGTGGTGGGGTTACCTCTCGGTCGGTGGGAATGTCCACCGGGGAGACACACCCGCCAGCAAGGAGGCAGAGAAGGAGTGCGCTATGGGCGAAGCGTGATGCCATAGGTGAGCCCTATCTTCCGGGTGACAAACCACCGGGTGTCAAACGTGTACGCCAGCACCGTGCCCTCTACCCCGAAGCTAGCATGGAGTCCTGCCCCAAGCGGGAGGAGAATCCCGGCAGTAGCTTTCCCGACAGGACCGATCAGCGTCCCGCCGAGGGTTGCTCGAACGAAGGGACGGGGGTTCCCGACAGGCAGCGTCCACTGGTACCACAATCCTGCCCAGAGTAACGTTGGACGTTGCCGGTAGAGCGTACCGGCGCGGCTCTGGAATTCCTGTGGGAAAGCTTCGCTGCCAATCTCAACGCCGACACTGTGTTCCGGTGAAAGCTCCGAGACAATACCGAGAGCCAGATCTCGCAGACCGAAGGGGACACGACTGGGCAAGGAAACCTCAGGGGTGGTAGCTTCCCAGGCACCGAGCGAGCGGATGGAAAAGGCAAGAGCGGAAGGGGATGCTGCCGGCAAGCTCAGCTTTGGGGCGCCAAAGCTAGGCGGTGCGTACGGGACAGCAATCTGCGGTGTCCGAGACACCAGGCTGACCGGCTTCGTCTCCGAAGGTAATAGCTCTCCCAGACCCATTAGGGAGGGCTCCGGGAACACTGCGGGAGCCTCAGCAGAGAGCATGCCCCCAGGTTCGTGCAGAGAAGCCTCCCGTCGTGCTGATGGAGTTAGGGAAGAAGGCGGCTTCGGGAGTACCATCGCGAGATCCGTTGGCTCAGGAAGCGGTGATGTCAGCGGAGCAGTCTCTGGGCTCCGGAGAGCAAGGAGAAGGGCAACGGTTGCAATGGCGGCACCTCCGAGTGCCGAAAGCAGAAGCCCCAACCACTGGGGGACTCGCCGGAGGACATCCCGGGAACGACCAAGCTGTTGGAGGATCTGCTCCTCCAAAAACGCCGGGACTGTCGGTTGAGCATGGGGGAGAATGCGTTGCACCAGGAGCAGTTGTCGGAAGGCTGTCCGGAGCTCCTCGTCGCTTGCCAATGCCCAAAAGAGTCCCTCTTCCTGGCTCTCGGGCAGTTCCCCATCGAGGAGCTGGTGGAGTTGCTGGAGACGATCCGTGTGAGTCATGGCGTCCTCTTCTCACAGCTGTGAGCCAGACGAGCGGAGTTCCTCGATATAGGGTGCCAGGAGTTGGCGCAACTTCTCCTTTGCCCGGAAGACCCGGACTTTGACAGCGCTTTCGCTGGCACCGACCAGTGTGGCAATCTCAGCGTAGGAGAGCCCGAGTTGCTCGCGGAGAACCAGCGCTTCCCGGTATTCCAGCGGCAGCTGGGCAATTGCCCGGTGCAGGAGAGCAGAGAACTCTTGGCGTTCAACCTCCGCCACAGGGGATGGAGTGGGACTGGCGTAGACCTCCTCATCGAGCTCGGCAACGGGACGGTTGTCCCGCTTGAAGTTGAGACAGAGATTGCGGGCAATGCGGAGGAGGAACGCAGGCACGTTCGTCATGGTCCTCTCCTGTTGGGCGCTTTGCCAAAAGCGGAGGAAGGTTTCTTGGAAAACATCCTGGGCATCGTAGCGGCTCCCCAAGATGCGGGCGCAGTACCCATAGACACGCTGGGCGTAGCGGGCGTAGAGCTCACGGAAGGCTGCCTCTGCCTGCCGACGGTCTGGCGACCCCATCAGCTGGAAGAGCGCCTCGTCAGAGTATGCGGAGAGCTCACGCCTCATTGCGAGTGTAGTAACCCACCGCAGACTTCCCCTGTTACGCGAGCAAGCTACGAAAAAGCGAGCAGAGCTGAGGAGCTTTCCTCATAATTTTGGAGCTTCTCCGCAGCTGCACTTCGCGAGCAGCTGACTTCTGCATAGGCTTCGGAGAGGACAGAAGCTGCGAGGGAGCTGGCGGGGAGGCTGCGTGGCAGTGAGCTGCTTCCCTCGATGGGTTCCACACAGCTGAGGGCGTCATGCTCAAAGAGCTGCTGAAGCCCGAAATTCAAGAACTGCTGGCCCACCACCGCTGGGCGGAGTTACGGGATATCCTGGCAGATTGGTCCGCCCCGGAGATTGCTGAGCTGCTGCTGGATTTGGATAAAAGCGAGCGTGTTCTCCTCTTCCGGGCGCTCCCGCGGCAGCTGGCAGCAGAGGTCTTCTCCCACTTAGAACCTGAGCAGCAAGATGCCCTCCTTCGGGAGCTGACAGACCAGGAAACGCGGGACCTTCTGCAGCAGCTGAGTCCCGATGACCGCACGGCGCTCCTGGAAGAGATGCCGGCAGCAGTGACGCGTCGGCTCTTGACGCTGTTGGATGCCCAGGATTTCCGTGAAGCCAGCTTCCTGCTCGGATTCCCTGACCAGAGCATCGGGCGGCTCATGACCCCGGAGTTTGTCGCTCTGCGCCCTTACTGGACGGTCAGGGAAGCGCTCGAGTACCTGCGTCGCTACGGGCGTGATAGCGAAACGCTGGACCAGCTCTACGTTACCGATGACGAGGGGCATCTGCTCGGAGGGCTGTCGCTGCGTACGCTGGTTCTGGCAGATGAGCACGCCGTGGTAGCCGACATTATGGACTACTCCGTTGTCAGCCTCTCTGCATTTGATGACCGTGAAAGCGCCGTCCACGCCATGCAGAAGTACGATGTGCCTGTCCTCCCCGTGGTAGACTCCGACGGGGTGCTCCTCGGTGTTGTGACCTTCGACGACGTCATGGATGTCTCCGAGGAAGAGGTGACGGAGGACTTTCAAAAGATTGCGGCGGTTGCACCAATTGAGATCTCCTACCGTGCTGCCTCGGTTCTCCGATTGTGGCGGCGCCGGATTGGATGGCTCCTGTTGTTGCTGGTCTCGGATTTCTTGACAGCAACGGTGATTGCATCGTACGAGCACGCTATCCAGCAGGTGATTGCGCTTTCGTTCTTCATCCCGATCATCATCGGCACTGGCGGGAACGTTGCCACGCAGTCCTCTACTCTCATTGTCCGGGCGCTTGCTCTGCGGGAGATCCTGCCGGCGGACTGGCTGCGGGTATTTCTCAAAGAGCTTGCTGTCAGCGCTCTGCTTGGAGCAGTTCTGGCGCTGGTGGTTTGGGTTCGGGGCTTTTTCTGGCGTGGCGGACCAGAGGTGGCGCTCGTCGTTGGCATGAGCATGTTCTTCATCACGCTGTGGTCGAACGCGGTGGCAGCGCTCTTTCCTCTGGCAGCCAAGCGCATAGGGATTGATCCGGCGCTGATTTCCGGACCTTTCCTGACAACCTTCATTGACGTGACGGGCTTGCTGATTTACTTCAACGTCGCTGAGCTGGTGCTGGGTCTTTCTGGCTGAGTAACTGTGGAGGAACTTCCCGTGCAGACAGATGGTGGGGAAGCCCTATTTTCGCAGCTGCGGACCTCCACTGTGCACCAATGCCTGAGCGACGGCGCCTCCTGCAGCCGGAACGGTTACCCGAAGACGAGCACGATGTCCAGCTCCGCCCGCAGAGCTTTGATGATTTCATCGGGCAACGAGCCGTTGTAGAAAACTTGCGCGTCTTCGTCGTGGCAGCACGGCGGCGAGGAGAGTCTCTCGACCATGTGCTGTTGACCGGACCACCAGGTCTGGGCAAGACCACACTGGCGTCCATTCTTGCCCGGGAAATGGGAGTGGAGTTTCGTTCTGTGTCCGGTCCCATCCTGGAGCGCCCCGGGGATCTAGCGGGGTTGCTGACGACCGTGCCCGAAGGAACGGTGGTGCTCATCGACGAAATCCACCGTCTGCCGGCAACAGTGGAGGAGTACCTCTACGCGGCAATGGAGGACTTTCGGCTCAACATTGTCATCGACGCCGGTCCGGCAGCGCGGGCGGTCCAATTGCGGCTGCCGCGCTTTACGCTGGTGGGTGCCACAACGCGCCAGGGGCTGCTGAGCGCGCCGCTGCGCTCCCGTTTCGGCATTACGGCACGGCTGGATTACTACACGGCGCAAGATCTGGCGGCGATTGTCCGCCGTTCGGCACGCTTGCTCGGTATCCCGATCGAGGAAGAAGGCGCCTGGGAGATTGCACGCCGAGCGCGGGGAACACCGCGGATTGCCAACCGGCTGCTGCGCCGGACACGGGATTTTGCGGATGTCAAAGGCACTGGGGTTGTTACAGCAGAAATCGCCCGGATGGCGCTGGAGGCGCTCGAAGTAGATGAATTCGGGCTCGACGATATGGACAAACGCATCCTGCAGACAATCATTGAGAAGTTCGGCGGGGGTCCGGTGGGGCTGACCACAATCGCTGTGGCTGTTGGGGAGGAGCCCGATACGATCGAGGAAGTCTACGAGCCGTTTTTGATTCAGCAAGGGTTCTTGCGGCGGACTCCGCGCGGGCGGGAGGCAACCGAGCTTGCTTTCCGCCACCTGCGTGGGCAGCATTCTCTGGGGATCCAGCCTCGGCTCCTTGAGTGAAACGATGCTCAGCTTCTGGGAGCGCAGTGAGCTGCTGCAGGCAGATATTGTCGTCGTCGGCGGAGGCTTCATTGGACTGTGGAGTGTGCTGGAGTGTTGTCGGCGCTATCCTCGGCGTCGGATTCTGCTATTGGAGCGCTCGGCAATCCCTCTGGGGGCAAGTACACGGAATGCCGGCTTTGCGACGCTGGGGACCGTTGGTGAAGCCCTCGTGCATGCCCAGCAGGTTGGGGAGGAAGTCGTCGCATCGCTGATGCGGGAACGATGGCTCGGTATCCAGCAATGGCGGCGGGAATTCGGTGACGAGGCGCTCGGCTACGAAGCCGTGGGCGGGTACGAACTTGTCTTTGCCGAGGAGGAGCACCTCTGCGCTGCAGTGGAGCACTGCAACCTGTGGCTCCGTGAACTCATCGGTGGGGATGTCTTCCGAGATGCGCCGGAGCTGGTGCGCCGGTGGGGATTCCCCCCGCACCGGGTCCGGAGCATTATTGTCAATCCGTACGATGGGGCGCTGCACCCGGGGAAGGCGCTCGCTGTCTTACAGAACCGCGTCCTTCAACACGGGGCATTTCTCTGGGGCGGCGCCCTGGTGGAGGCGCTCGAACCAACCTCGGAAGGCATTGCCATTGCGTGCTGGGACGTGGTGGGCAAGCGTTTGCTCGATGTCCGGGCGCAGGTGGTTGCTGTCTGCACCAATGCCTGGATTCCTCAGCTCCTGCCCCAGATTACTGATATCAGCCCCGCGCGTGGGCAGATTCTGCTCACAGCTCCGCTTGCCCGGCAGCCGTTCCCATTAGGGACGTACCACTTCCATGCCGGCTACTACTACTTCCGCTGGGTTGGGCGTCGCCTCCTGCTCGGCGGTGGGCGCCACCGAGCCCTCCAGGAGGAAGAGACCTATGAGTTTGCCCTCAACACCGCCCTGCAGGAGCACCTGGAAGAGCTCCTGCGGACACTTCTGCTGCCCGGGACCGACGTCGCCATCGAGCAGCGGTGGAGCGGGATCATGGGCATGCGTCCAAACAAGCTCCCCCGGGTGGAGTACGCCGGAGAGCGCATCGTGGTTGGCTTCGGCTGTAATGGGATGGGGGTTGCCCTGGCTCCGCGGATCGGGACGCAGGTTGCAACACTGGTGGGAGAGTGGCTCTCGTGAGGCATGCCCTCTGTCTGCGCAGAACGCGCTAAAATTGCAGCCCCAAAGGATGCCAACGTAGCTCAGCCGGTAGAGCAGCTCACTCGTAATGAGCAGGTCGTGGGTTCGAGTCCCACCGTTGGCTCAGGTAGATTCAGAAACTTCTCCAGCAGAGCCAGCCCAAGAGGGCAAGGAGGAGGTAGGTGCTGACCGTTGCTCGCCGGGAGGCGGACCAGAGTTTGAGTGCGGAACCCAGAGACCGTTTGGGTCTCAAGCGCATTCCTGAGGCATCCACGAAGGCAAAGAGCTCGTCGAGCAGCAGATGGCTCAAGAATCCTATCCCCGCCGCAGCGGCAACAGCCACCCGGGTAGATAGCGGATTCCCCTGCAACGCCAGGAAAACCAGCGCTGTCCAGATACCACATGCCGGCAGGCTGTGGATCATCCCGCGGTGCACTGTAATACGCTGCAGAAGTTGCCGGAGCCCCCACCGCACTCCCCAGAAGAGGATGAGCAAGAGCCCGACGCTGCGAAGCTCATCCAATGAAGCCTGCAGGAAACGCAGGAAGAAGACACAAGCCAGCACAGCAGCCGTGCTGAGCACGAACTCTGCGAAACGGCTCTGAGGATGATCCAGGTCCGGGGCAATGCCGCCGATGGTGCAGAAAACGGTTGCCACAGCAGCTTCTTGCCACGGCAGATGGAGTGTCGTGTGAGCGAAAATCCCGCAGCCAACGCCGAGGGCAAAAGAAACCGCCACGTGCTGTTCAAACCGAGCCATGGTACTGGCTCCAGAGCACGTGAAGCATGTCCGCCGTGAGTTCCTCTCCAGCGGCAAGGTACCGAAGCACTGTCAGGTTGAGCCGGTCAGCGCGGTCGTCTTTCCCCTTGGGCGTTTCCAGGATCATTGGGATTGGACGCCAGCGGGGATCACCGAGGAGGCGGGCAAAACAGCCAATCCCGCAATGCCCCAGCCCGATGTGTGCGTGGCGGTCCCGACCTGAGGCAGCTGGATATGCACTGTCATTGAGGTGGAGCACGCGGAGTGCTTCCCGCCCGAAGAGTTCCTCGAAGCGAGTCCAGAATGCAGAGTAGCCCTCCTCCGTGTCGAGCCGATAGCCAGCAGCCAGGGCATGGCAGGTATCCACACAGACCCCGAGCCGTTCCGGACAGGAGCTGCTTTCCCGGAGGATGGCCAGCTCTTCCAGAGAGCTACCAATGGCATTGCCCTGTCCGGCAGTCAATTCCAGACACAGGGTGAGAGTAGCGTCACTGCTCTGGAGCACCGTGCGGAGTGCTTCGGCAACACGGCGGAGCCCTTCGAAGCGTTGGTCTGCTGGGCAGCTTCCCGGATGGAGGACGAGCAAGGGGATTCCTAGCTGTCGGCAACGCTCGCATTCAGCTCGGAGAGCTGCTAGGCTTTTTTGGACGAGCTCAGGACGAGGTGAGGCGAGATTGAGCAAATACCCAGCATGGGACACGACGGTGGTTATCCCGCTCTCCTGCACAGCACGGCGAAAAGCCTCGGCAGTATCGGGAGCTACTGGCTGGAGTGCCCACTGACGAGGATTCGCCGTAAAGAGCTGAAAGGCACGGCATCCTAACCGCTGTGCCCGCCCGACTGCGGTAGGGAGTCCGCCAGCTGTGCTGACGTGAACCCCCAGCACGTGCTCTGGAGCCTGCGTCATCATTGCGGAAGCGAAGACGATGGAGAGGGCACCGTGTATTTTTGTCCCCCGTGCAGGATACCGGATGATGGCGTGGGAGCTCGTGCAGACAGCCTTTCCTGATGGGGCAGTCAAGCTGTTCCGGAGTGTCCGTCATCGGGACAAGCGTGGGTGGCTCATGGAGGTTTTCCGTCGTGACGAGCTTCAGCGCTACGGGCTGCCAGAGCAGTTTGTCCAGGAGAACCATTCCCGCTCCCGCCGCGGGGTGCTCCGCGGGCTACACTTCCAGTATGAGCCCCCGATGGGGAAACTCTTCCGGATTAGCCGAGGACGGGCTTTCGTGGTTGAGGTAGATGTGCGGAAAGGCTCCCCCAGCTGTGGGCGTTTCTTTGCCGTGGAGCTCTCTGCCCGGGAGCCGCTCTTGCTATGGATCCCGCCGGGATTTGCCAATGGCTTCTGCGCACTGACGGCGGTGGTCGAGGTGCAGTATCTCTGCACAGCGCTCTACAACCCTGCCGGAGAGGTCGTGCTCCGCTGGGATGACCCTGAGCTGGGTATTCCCTGGCCGATTACCGCGCCGCTTCTCTCGGCTCGGGATCGTTCGGGGATAACGCTTCGGCAGTGGTTGGAGCACCCGGCAGCGGAGAGGTTCGGGCAATCGGGGGGAAGTGGAAGTGCAGGACCTTGATGTGCTCTAGAGCCTGCTGGAGTAGCATCTCCAGCGGCAGCCGCGCTTCTAATGCCTGGATCTGCTCGGGGTCGGAGCGCGTTGCCGAGTGCCGCGCCACGAAGAGGCTGCAGCAATCTTCATCGGGCTGGATGGAAATCTCGTAGGTGCCCAGCTTCCGGGCCTGGGCGATGATGTCCTGCTTGGACATACCAATGAGCGGGCGCAGGATAGGGAGCCGGACAACAGCCCCGATGGTAGCCAGATTGTCCAGGGTCTGCGAGCTGACTTGCCCGAGGCTCTCCCCGGTGATGAGTGCTTTAGCCCCAATCCGGTGTGCCAGACGTTCGGCAAGGCGAAACATGAAGCGGCGATAGAGCACGACGCGAGATGCCGGCGGTGCAACCACAACGACATGCTGCTGGAATTCCGCCAGGGGCGCCAGGAAGAGGCGTGAACGGTACTCGTAAGTAGTCAGCATCTCGGCAAGCGCTTGTGCCTTCTCCTGCGAGCGCGTGGAGACCAGCGGGAAGCTGTGGAAGTGGAGGAAATCCACCCTGCACCCGCGCGACATCATCCGCCATGCTGCCACGGGGGAGTCAATCCCACCGGAGAGCAGCGCCAGAGTATGCCCGCTGACTCCAACGGGTAGTCCACCGAGCCCGGGAATCCGCTCCACACTGAGGTAAAACCCATCGGGGAGCAGGCGGACCCAGAAGGTGCGCTCAGGCTCCTGCAAGTTGACCCGGGCGCCCGTCCGCTCTCCCACGTACGCGCCCAGCCGCCGCTCAATCTCGGCAGAGCTCATCGGGAAGCGCTTCTCCGTCCGCCGGCAGCGGATAGCAAAGCTGGTAAACGGCGGCAGGGTGCTCAGCAGCGCGTCCGTTGCTTCAACGAGCGCTTCCCAGGAGGCAGCTGTCCAGAGTGCTGAACCGAAGGCTTCCACCCCGAAGACCTTCTGCAAGCGCTCTCGGGCATCGGCGTAGGCATCTTCTGGAAGCTGAATCCGCACAGACATTGGGGGCACGAAGGTAACATGGGCAGGCAGTCCACGGAGGGCAGTGCGGATGTTGTGCTGGGCTGCCTGCAGGAAGAAGCGGCGGTTATTCCCCTTGAGGGCGATTTCGTGGAAGAGCCAGACCAGCAGGACCTTCGTCGGCTTATGTGATCCCGCCATCGCAGAAGCGCAGTGCCAGTTGAGAACACAGCGAGCCAGCGGCAGCGCTCGGGCGAAGGTCCTCAAGGCGTCCCCAGCGCCATGCACGGTAGAGCGTCGCCTCCGAATACCCGGAGCGCGGGGGGAGCTTTGGCGTTGGGGGCTGGAGAACAGCCTCGTAGAGGCGCATGCGGAGGCGGTAGTGCGGGCGGCGCTGTTCACCTTCCCCGCAGAGATGGGGGGCCAGCAGCGTCGTGCCGAGCTTGGTCGTTGCCAGGCGCTCGAGGGCAGCGTGGTCATCTTCGCCATCCCGAAGGGAGACTGCCGGCAGCCCCCAGATGCCAGGCAGTTCGGGATCATCTTCCGGACGCTGCACCAGGAGAATGCGCTCCGGATGCTCCGGATGGCGGCAGAGCACGGCAAGAGCGTACCGCACGGATTCCATGCTCAGATACCCTTCCTTCACGGCTTCGAGGCAGTGCCTAAGACGTATGTCGGCGCTGGCAGGGGTATCCGGTAACTGTGCCGACCAATATTGAGCAGAACCCCGATGGCAGCAGCCGAGAACAGCACAGAGCTTCCACCGTAGCTCAGGAAGGGCAACGGAATCCCGGTCACAGGCAGTAAGCCGGTTGCTACTCCCATGTGGATGAGGGCTGATAAAGCGAGCGTGGTTGAGAAACTGAGTGCCACCACGCTGCCGAATGGGTCAGGACTCCGCCACGCAATCCGCAGCCCACGCCAGAGAAGCAGGAGGAACACCAGCACCACCGTGGTCGTACCGAGCAATCCGTACTCTTCCCCAATGATGGCGAAGATGAAGTCGCCGTAAGCTTCCGGCAAGAAGAATTCTCGCTGTAGGCTCTGTCCCGGACCCACACCGAAGAGCCCGCCATGTCCGAAGGCAATCAGAGACTGCTGAACTTGATACGGCATCTCGCCCTGCCAGAGTTTCCAGAATCCAAGCAGGCGTTGGAGCCGATAGGGCGCTGCCAGCACGTAGGCAGTAAAGAGACTTCCCCCAAAGAGTGCCAAGACCAGCAGGGTATACCCGCGCACACCGCAGGCAGCGAGCACGAGAAAGCTCAACGCAGCAACCAGACCAGCTGCAGATGCATTCGGCTGAGCGGCAATCAGCCCGCAGCAGAGGACAATCCAGAGCAATGCCTGCCGGAGCGCGGGATGTGAAAGCGTCAGCGGCGGCTCTGCCTCCAGCAGGCGGGCAGCCAGTGCAAGCGGTAAGGCAAACTTGACGAATTCCGATGGCTGAAACTGAACCGGTCCCAGCTGGAGCCACCGGGCAGCCCCCTTGACCGGTTCGGAGAGCACCAACGTCAGGAGCAGCAGCCCAATACTGCCCCAGAGAAGCCCACTAGCGAGCCGTTTCCAGAAGCGGTAGTCCACGAACATAAGGGCGATGATGGTGGCGATGCTAAGCCCTGCCCGGAGGGCTTGCTGCTGCAGGAAATAGTGGCTTGAGCCGAATTTCTCTGCCCCAATAGATGCTCCGGCACTGTAGACGAGCGCGACACTGAAGAGCAGCAGCGCGACGGTCGAGAGTAACACCAGCCAATCAACGGGCGCATCGCTTACCGAGAGGCGTCTGCGCATGCGTTATTCCACAGGATTCTGGTCCAGCAGCCGGAGGAAGTCGTCTTCAGACAGCTCCCGAACCCCCAGCTCCCGAGCTTTGCGAAGCTTTGATCCGGGATTACGTCCGACGATAAGGTAATCAGTACGTCGGCTGACCGAGTCGGTGACTCTCCCACCCCGAGCTTCGATGGCACGGCGGGCTTCTTCTCGGGTCATCGTGGAGAGTTCCCCGGTAAGCACGAAGGTCTTTCCCAGGAAGAATCCCGCCTGCAGACGGACTTTCGGGGCTTCGGCAGCGAAGCGCAATCCTGCTCGGCGCAGTCGCTCCAGAATTGCTCGGTTGTTCTCATCTCGGAAGAAGCGGAAGACGGACTCGGCAATGCGTTCTCCGACACCGTGGATGGCGGTAAGCTCCTCGATGGAGGCGGCTGCCAGCTGGTCCATGCTCGGGAAGGATTCTGCCAGGATCTTGGCAGTCTCTTCCCCGACGAAGCGAATCCCCAGAGCGAACAGGAGGCGATGGTACGGGCGACTTTTGCTTTCCTCAATGGCGGACAGCAGGTTGTCCACGCTCTTTTCGCCCCAGCGCTCCAATTCGAGGAGCTGTGCGCGGTGGCGATGGAGCTCGTAAATGTCGGCGATGTTGCGGAGGAAGCCGGCGCTCACCAGCTGGTCAACAACCCGCTCCCCCATGCCTTCGATGTCCATGGCACGCCGGGAAGCGAAGTGTTCGATGCGGCGCCGAATTTGCCAAGGGCATTCAGGGTGGTCGCAGTAGTAGTCGACTTCCCCCGGCGGACGGTAGAGCTGCTGGCGGTTTGGACAGGGGCATACTGTCGGGAAGCGATACGGCTGTGCCTGAGGCGGACGCTTTTCCAGCACAACACCGACAATCTTCGGGATGACTTCCCCACCCTTTTCCACAATGACCGTGTCCCCAATGCGCAGATCCAGCTTGGTGATGTAGTCCGCATTGTGCAGGGTTGCCCGGCTGATAGTGGAGCCAGCCAGGAAGACGGGTTTCAGCTCGGCAACGGGAGTCACCTTTCCGGTGCGTCCCACCTGCAGGGTAATGCCCTCGAGTACCGTGGTGGCTTTCTTGGCTTCGTACTTGTAGGCAATTGCCCAGCGCGGTGCCCGGGCAACGGTGCCGAGCTGCTGCTGCTGACGGAGGGAATCCACCTTGAGGACGATGCCGTCAATCTGGAAAGGAAGCTGCTCCCGTGCTTCTTCCCAGTAGTCAACGTAGGCGAAGACCTCTTCCAGTGTGTCGCAAACCTTCCAGTGTGGGTCAGTTGGGAAGCCCATCTGGCGCAGGAGGCGCAGGTTTTCACTTTGAAACTGGAGCTCGACCTCATCGGTGAGCAGGTAGTAGCAGACCAGGCGGAGGGGACGTTTGGCCACTTCGCGTGGGTCGAGGAGTTTGAGAGTGCCGGCAGCGAGGTTTCGCGGATTGGCAAAAGGGCGCTCCCCTGCTTGTTCCCGTTCGCGGTTGAGGCGGAGGAAGTCTTCCGTGAGCAGATACACCTCGCCCCGTACCTCAAAGGTGCGGAGCGGCACTCCGTGGTACTCAACAGGTTGGACACGCAGCGGGAGGGAGCGGATTGTGCGCAAGTTCTGGGTGATATCGTCCCCTGTGTAGCCATCGCCGCGGCTGGCACCGAGCACGAAGGTGCCCTCGCGGTAGTGGAGGCTGACGGAGACGCCGTCGTACTTGAGTTCAGCAACGTACCGGTAGGGTTGACCGCCGAGCCCTTCACGGACGCGACGATCGAATTCCCGCAGCTCTTCGCGGCTGTAGGTGTTGTCCAGCGAGAGCATCGGGATGCGGTGCTGGACGTGTGGGAATTCTTTCAGAGGCTCCCCACCGACACGCTGTGTAGGGGAATCGGGCGTGACGAGCTCGGGGAATTCTGCCTCCAGCTGCTTGAGTTCGTGGAAGAGAGCGTCGTACTCTCGGTCGGAGATACGGGGTTGGGCTTCGACGTAGTAGTAGTAGTCGTGCAGGCGGATGAGCTCGCGCAGCTCCTGAATCCGCCGTTCCGCCCAGCGACGGCGCTTGTCTCGGTGTACATTCGAGGGCGGTGGCGGATCGAGCAAAGGGAGTTGCTCGCTCATCGTGGGAGCAGCATGGCATTGACAAGGGGCAAACAAAAATACGCTACGGCTGCGGATTTCGGGAAGAGGGTGGCGTAATTTTGTGAGCAATGGAGCCGATTCGCTTCATCGGGCATTGGACGCTGCGCTTCGTAGGCGGGCTCGGCAGAGTACTGCTCCTACTCGGGAGTGTGCTTCGGTATTTGCCGCGTCTGCCGAAGGACTGGCGTCTGATTGTCCAGCAGATGATGGTCTTCGGGGTAGATTCCTTGCCGCTCGTGCTGCTCATTGGGAGTTTTACCGGCGCCATTGCAGCGCTGCAGGCGACCAACCTCTTCGACAAATTCAACTTGCTGGCGTTGGCTCGCCCGTATTTGGGGAGCTCGATTGCGACGGTGGTCTTCACCGAGCTGACACCGGTGCTGACCGCCTTGGTCATCACCGGCCGGGTTGGGGGCGCGATTGCCGCACAGATTGGGGCAATGGCGGTTTCCGAGCAGCTCGATGCGCTGGAGATTATGGCAATAGATCGCAACCGCTACCTGGCGCTGCCGCGGGTGGTGGCTGCCCTGACGATGATGCCGGTGCTGGCAGTTTTCTCCAACGTGGTGGCTGTGCTCGGGGCGCTGGTATTGACGACACTGAAGTTCGATGTCACCCCGGCACTTTTCTTTGAGTCCATCCAGCGCTTCTTCCGCACCTCTGAGGTGGTGCTCGGGTTGGTCAAGTCTGCCGTCTTCGGAGGGGTAACCGCGCTGATTGGCTGTGCAGAGGGATTTGCAACAGCGGGGGGCGCCGAGGGAGTCGGGCGCAGCACCGTGCGCGCCTTTACCACCTCGGCTGCCACGATTCTGGTGCTGGATGCCCTCTTCGGGTATGTGCTGTAAGGAGGTTTTCCGGACGGCATGGACATTGACCGCCGGAAGTATCCCTTGCCTCGGCGACGGCATCACGGGAGTGCGTATCTGTACGTGCCGCGGAGCCAGTTGCGCGTAGTTCCGCCGGGCTATCCGCCGGTGCCGGAGCGGCTCTCGTGGAGTGAGCTCTTCGCCAATGGCAGACCGCCTTGCGCGCTGGATGTCGGCTGTGGAGAGGGAAGCTTCCTCCTGCGCTTTGCTTCGCAGCATCCCGAGCAGAACATCCTCGGGCTCGAGGTCCGCAGAGCGCTGGCTGAGTGGCTGGCGGGCGTGATTCGGGGAGAGCAGGTCCCCAACGCCGCTGTACTGTGGTACAGTGTCGTCAATGGGCTGCCCTTTCTGGAAGATGCCAGCATTGCCCGGATTTTCTATCTCTTCCCCGACCCCTGGCCCAAGAAGCGACACCACAAACGGCGAGCGCTGACCCCATTTGTGCTACGAGAATTTGCTCGAGTCCTCCGCCCCGATGGGCTGCTCTACATTGCCACGGACTTCCCTGCGCTGGATGAGTACCATCGGCAGCTGCTCGACCAGACGGGGTATTTCCAGTACGAGGAGGTTCACGATGATGCGGACTGGGGACTGCCCCTCACGGACCGTGAGGAAGCCTGCCGTCGCAACGGGATTCCGTACGTCCGGCTACGCTGTTCCAAGCGAGAATGGGCATTCTGACGCCGGAGTTGGTCTTGCGAGCCTACGAGCGGGGCTACTTCCCGATGGCTGATCCACAGACGGGAGAGATTGCCTTTTACTCGCCCGATCCGCGGGCGATTATCCCGCTGGATGGGGTGCGGATTTCCCGCTCTTTGCGCCAGACCATTCGCAAGGGGCTGTATGAGGTCCGCGTCAACACTGCCTTCGAGGCGGTTATCCGGGGGTGTGCCGAGCGACCCAATTCGTGGATTTCCGAGGAGATCATCGCTGTCTACACGGAGCTGCACTATCTGGGCGTTGCGCATTCGGTGGAAGCGTGGTATGGGGAAGAGCTTGCCGGGGGACTCTACGGCGTGGCGCTCGGCGGAGCGTTCTTTGGGGAGTCGATGTTTACGCGCCGGCGCGATGCTTCGAAGGTTGCTTTCGTTGCTCTGGTAGAACGCTTACGGCAGCGGGGATTTGTCTTGCTCGATGCGCAGTACCTCAACCCACACACTCGGCGTCTGGGAGCCGTTGAGATTCCTCGGCAGGAGTACCTGCGGCGGCTTGCCATTGCGCTCCGTCTCCCGTGTCGCTTTGCCGAGTGAGCTTAGGGGAGCCAGCGTGGGCGGAGTCGCCACGGCATCGGCTGTGGGCGTTCCTCGACCCATGCCATGCCGGGCAGTGTCCACGCAGAGAAGCGCTCCCCGACGAGAAGTTCGGGCACGTACTCGCCGTACACCGCCCCGAGCCAGCGGGCCTGACGGAGGCTATCTCCGGTAAAGAGAAGCTCGATGCGGTCGGCGCTATGCCGGAAGAGCCCGTCGGGTGCTGCGTCGGCGGTGCGGTGACAGTAGAGACTCCGGGCATTGCCAGAGGCAATTAGCTCGGCAAGCGTATCGTTGAGCTGCCGCAGCAGGAGCGTGTCCGACCGAAGCTGGTGAGAACGTCCCAGAAGGTCTGTGTGGAGCCGCAGACGCGCCTGCCCTGTGCAGAACAGTTGCTGGAGCTGTTCCGAACTCAGGACGCCCTGGATACTGTCAGCACGGAGTTCAGCGTTACCGTACCAGACAAGGGGAGCCCCTGAGAGGGTGAAGCGTCCCAGGGAATCGTCCCACAGCAGACTTTCGGCTCGCGCTGCCCAGAGAGTGTCGTAGAGGAGCAGAACGGAATCAGACGCCCAGAGCGTGCGCGCACTCCGACGGCGAAGGGTAACACTCTGTGCTGAGAGCATCAGGGTGTCGGCTCGTGGCTCCTTGCCGCGTGCCCACCGCCGGAGGAGAACGGAGCCGCTGAGTTGGAGCAGCCCCGCCGCAGGGTGATAGACAAGGGTATCGGCTTCGGCAGCGAGCTGCTCGATAGAACTCTCCAGGTATACGCCGCCCCAGGCATAGGTCGTGGCAGTAAGGCGTTCGTAGCGCAACGTGTCGGTCCAGAGGGAGAGCGTATCGTCCTGGTACCGGACAGCACGGCGGAAGAGCAGCTGGCGACGTGGGATATCGTAGGCTCCCCACCGGGCTCTGATGGACTGGGCTCCAGTGCGAATCTCAACACCGTTGTCAGCAACGGCAATGCCGGCTGCCGGATCGTAGCTGATGCGCGGGGCCGCAATACGCAATTCGCCCTGTTCGATGCGAACGTTATGCCGCAGGAGAACCACCCCAGTGGCTCGGTACTGCGTTGCCGCACCGCAGGAAATGACGACGTTGCCCTGCTGGAGCCGCACATTCCCCAGCAGTTCCTGGACCTCACCGCTATCGGACTGACGCCCGACGAAGCGATCGGCGTGGTGCACAATGAGCGGGAGGGTAGGACCAACCAGAGGCTCCTGGGCAGACAAGCCCGCCGGTGCCAAGAGCAGGAGCCAGAGTGCTATTGTCCGCTGCCACGGCACAGCTCTTCTACCACGGGCAGTGCTTCGCCAAGGAGATAGAAGGAGCCGACGATGAGCAGTGCTTCCCCGAGCTGCCAGGCTTGACGCACTGCTTCGGCAACGCTTGAGGCTTGCACAATGTGGGCAAAACCCTCCTGCCGGGCGTGCTCGGTAAGCAGCTCCACTGCCAGCGCGCGCTCAGTCTGTGGAGCACAGGCGAAGAGGCGCCGTGTCAATGGGTGCAGGAATCGGAGCATTGTCGCAACATCTTTATCCGCCATGGCGCCGAAGACCACGTTCCAGCGCGTGCTGCCGTAGCCGTGTTCCAAGAGTGTGCGATGCAGCGCAGCAATGCCGGCAGGGTTATGGGCTACATCCAGAAGCACTGGAGGATGGACTTGGAGCAGCTCGCAGCGTGCTCGCAGTCCCCAGGAGCGGAGGCGGCAGAGCCCCTCGGCAAGAGCAGCATCGCTGAAGGGGAAATCGGCGGCAAGGAGTTCGCGCACCGCAAGGACGAGCGCTAGGTTCCAGCGCTGGTGCTCTCCGGCAAGAGGGAGCACGACCTGCATGCCCGAGGGGAGACACAGATGCTGGTGCAGTTCCGGAGAAGCACAGAGCAGCTCCAGTTCCTGGCAGGGGAAGACCACCGTACGGGCACCGGCTTCTCCTGCCCACCGGCAAAGGAGGTGTCGGAGCTCCGGACGACGTTCCCCAATGACGGCACCGCAGCCCGGCTTGACAATCCCAACTTTCTGCCAGGCAATAGCCTCGAGCGTCTTGCCGAGCCACTGCTGGTGGTCAAGGTCAATGCTGGTAATGACCGCTACCAGGGGCAGCACAACGTTGGTGGCGTCGTATCGTCCTCCCATGCCGACTTCGACAACGGCAATGTCAATGGCATGCTCAGCGAAGAGGGCAAAAGCCAGGGCGGTACTTACCTCGAAGAACGTCGCGCCGATGTGCTCTGCCTCCTGCAAGAGCCAGGGGAGGAGAGCAGCGATTTCCGTGTCCGAGACCGGGCGCGTATCAATGCGGATGCGTTCAGCGAAGTGCTGTAAATGGGGCGAGGTGTAGAGTCCGACCCGGTAGCCCTGGGCGTGGAGCGCCGCTGCTAGCATCGTGCAAACGCTGCCTTTCCCATTGGTGCCTGTGACGTGAATGGCAGGGTAGCGGTGGTGAGGGTTCCCTAAGCGGCTCAGGAGGGCTTCAATCCGTTCCAAGCCTGGGCGAATGCCGAAGCGGTGGAGCTGGAAGAGACGCTGCAAGAGAGCCTGGGTTTCCATCAGCTGCAGGGGCTCAACGGCAGAAGGGTACAAAATTACTTCAGCAGGGCGCTCGTCAGCAGAGTCGTAATTTTGCCTGCGCTTCAGTATATGGTCGGCGCGTAGCGCAGCCTGGTAGCGCACTACCTTGGGGTGGTAGGGGTCGTGGGTTCAAATCCCGCCGCGCCGACACAGGGACTGGATTGAGCGGATGCGCATTCCGCTGGAGTCTTACGGCTTTCTCCGCATTGCACTCGTCTCCCCCGAGCTTCGGGTTGCTGATGTTAGCTTCAATGCCAGGCGCATTGCCGAAGCGCTGCGCCAGGCCGCCCAGAGCGGAGCACATCTGGTGCTCTTCCCCGAGCTGTGCCTGACGGGCTACACGTGTGGCGATCTGTTCTACGAAAGTGTACTGCGCCGCGCTGCCTGGGAAGCTCTGCAGGATTTGCTCCCGCTGACCGAGCAGCTCCAGCTGATTGCTATTCTGGGGCTTCCGGTCGAAGCTGGAGGACGCCTCTTCAACTGTGCTGCTGTTCTTGCGCATGGGCAGCTCTGTGGCGTTGTGCCGAAGACCTACCTCCCCAATACGGGGGAATTCTACGAGCGACGCTGGTTTGCTTCCGATCGGGAACGTGTTCAGGATGTGCTCCACTCCGGAGGGCAGACCGTAGCCTTCGGGGCAGACCTACTCTTCCCCATCGAGAACCTCCCCGGTGCGGTTATCGGGATAGAAATCTGCGAGGACCTCTGGGCGCCGCAGCCGCCCAGCAGTGAGATGGCGCAGGCTGGAGCAACGGTACTGCTGAACCTCTCCTCCAGCAATGAAGTACTGGGCAAAGCAGCGTATCGGCGACTCCTGGTGCAGTCACAGTCGGGGCGCTGTTTGGCAGCGTATGCGTACTGCTCCGCCGGAGTCTGGGAGTCTACCACTGACATGGTCTTCTCCGGACACAGCCTTGTGGCGGAAAACGGGCTCCTGCTGGCAGAAAGTCCCCGGTTCTCACTCCGTACGGAACTGTTGCTGGTAGACATTGATGTGGAGCGCCTTCGCAACGAGCGTCTCCAGAACAGCACATTTGCCGTCTCTGTCTCTCGCCGCCGCTACCGTTACATTCCGCTCCGGATTGCCGAGCGTTGGGATGAGCAGCTCTACCGACCACTGTCTCCGACCCCATTTGTGCCGGATGATGCCCAGGAAAAGGCGCGGCGTGCCGAGGAAATCTTCGCTCTGCAGACCCGTGCATTGGCGCGTCGGCTCCTCCATGTCGGAGAACGGACAGGCGTTGTTGTAGGCATCTCCGGTGGGCTGGATTCGACGCTGGCGCTTCTGGTCTCCGCTGCGACAATGGACCTCCTGGGCTGGGAGCGCCGGTTGGTGCACGCCGTGTCTATGCCTGGACCGGGTTCGACACAGCGCACACAACACAATGCCCAGCGCCTGGCTCAGGCACTGGGGGTGACGCTCCACATCATTCCCATCACCGCAGCGCTGCACCAGCACCTGCAGGATATCGGGCAGCCGGAGGGAGTGCACGATGTCACGTACGAGAATGCCCAAGCCCGAGAACGCACGCAAATCCTCTTCGATCTTGCCAATCGGCTCGGAGCCCTCGCGGTCGGCACCGGAGACCTGTCGGAACTGGCGCTCGGGTGGTGTACCTACGGTGGGGATCACCTCTCGTTCTACGCCATCAATGCGGGGGTTCCGAAGACATTGGTGCGGACACTCGTCCAGTGGTGTGGACAGACTCTCTTCGGCGGGGAGGTTGCCCTCATTGTGGAGGACATCTGTGCCACGCCGATCTCGCCGGAGTTGCTCCCTCCGGCTCCCGGAGATCGTATCCGGCAAGCAACCGAAGAGCTGCTAGGTCCATTCGAGGTCCATGATTTCGTGCTCTTCCATATGCTGCGGTATCACTTCGCACCGCGGAAAATCTTCCTCCTGGCACAGCTAGCGTTTAGAGAGCGCTACACGGCAGAAGAGCTCCTGCGGTGGGTGAGCCTCTTCTACCACCGTTTCTTTGCCCACCAGTTCAAGCGTTCCTGTCTGCCGGATGGACCAAAGGTCGGGACTGTTGCACTCTCGCCGCGGGGGGATTGGCGTATGCCCAGCGATGCTCAGGTCAGGCTCTGGCTTGAGGAGCTGCGGGAGCTACAGCCGCTGTGATTACTCCCGGAGCGCCCCGCTGAGGACGCCGCGGAGGAATGTCCGTCGAAAGAGCACGAAGAGCACAATGGCAGGGAGAGCAGCTACGGTGGCCCCTGCCATCAGGTGCCCCCAGTCAATGGTCTGCTTGCTAATGTAGAAGGCGAGTCCCACGGGAAGCGTCCGCCGGGCATCCGACTGGGTCAGCAGGAAGGGGAAGAGGAAGGCGTTCCAGTGGACCAGGAAGCTCGTCAGCGCGACCATCAGCAGCACCGGGCGTGCCAGCGGGAAGACAATCCCGAAGAGGATTCTCCACGGACCTGCTCCATCGAGGCGAGCCGCGTCCTCAAGGTCTCGGGGCACGGAAAGCAGGTACTGTCGCACCATGAAGACGCTCACTCCGCCGACAAGCCACGGCACGATAAGCGCCCAGTACGTGTCAATCCATCCCAGGGCTGTCATCATGCGGTAGAGCGGCAGCATCAAGATATGCGCCGGGATGAGCAGTACGGCAAGGACGGAGGCTTCGAGCAGAGCTCTGCCTGGGAAGGCGTAACGCGCAAGGGCATAGCCTGCAGTGAAACCGAAGAGGACATTCCCGGCAGTCACTGTCCCTGCAACCAGGACGGAGTTGAGCACGTATTGTCCGAAGCTGGTTGTGTGGAGTAAGTCATGGTAGTTTGCCAGCGTCGTCGGTGCAGTCAGTAAAGCCCAGAAGCTTTCGTACTGTTCCGGGTACTGCCGCAGCGACAGCAGGAGCATCCACGCCAGCGGGAACACCATGCTGGCAGCAACCAGGGCGAGCAAGGTGTGAAGTGCAAGCCTACGGAGCTGCATAGAGCTCGTGCTCAGAGATGTAGCGCCAAACCGGCTCGGGAACCAGATAACGTACGGAGAGTCCCCGGGCAAGCCGATGACGGATGTCGGTAGAGGAAATCTCCAGCAAGGGCACCTCCAGGAGAGTTGGTGCTGCGGCCCGGAGCCGAGACAGCCGCCGGCGGAATTCTCCCCGCGGAACGCTCGGGCGCGGCGCAACGCAGAGCCGGACCAGCTGGAGGAGCTCCTTCCACCGGTGCCAAAGGTGGAATTCCAGCACTTGGTCAGCCCCAATCAGGAGGTAGAGCTCTGCGTCGGGAAAGCGTTGCCGGAAGAAGACGACGGTGTCGAACGTGTATGAGATACCCCCACGCTCGATTTCGCACGTATCGAGCCGGAAGCGGGGGTGCCCAGCGATGGCAGCTTCAACCATTGCAAGCCGGTCTCGGGCGGGAGCCAGTTCGGATGCCCCGGCAGGTTTCAACGGGGGGTGCGCTGCCGGAACGAAGTAACAGCACTCCAGCCCGACTTGCTCCACGAACCGGTCGGCGATGATCAGATGAGCGAGGTGGATGGGATTGAAGCTACCGCCGAAAATCCCCAGGCGGGTCATGACGGGGTGGAGCTTACCTCTTTGCCTAAGGGGAAAGCACTCCGCCGCAGACCGTGCACGACGTTGAGCGGGACAAATTCCCGGTGCGGCTTGCAGCGTGCCTCGAACTCTTCGCGGAACTTCGTGACGAAGCCACGCACTGCCCAGGCAGCGGCGTCAGCCAGAGCGCAGATAGTGTTACCTTCCATCTGGTTGCAGATGTCCACGAGGAGCTGCACATCGTGCGAGGTTGCCTCGCCCACAAGGAAGCGATGGAGCACTTTCTCCAGCCAGCCGCAGCCTTCGCGGCACGGGGTGCATTGACCGCAAGATTCGTGGTGGTAGAAGCGGGCAATGCGCCAAGTGACGCGGACCAGGTCGGTGTCCTCGTCCATGACAATGATCCCCGCCGTTCCGATGTGCGTCCCCAGCTGTTTGAGCGACTCCTCATCCATGTGCACGCCCTCGATTTCATCGCCGCGCAGGGGCGGCATAGAGCTCCCGCCAGGGATGACGGCTTTGACCCGCTTACCTCCGGGAATGCCGCCGCCGACTTCGAAGAGGAGCTCTGTCAGCAGCGTCCCGGTCGGCAGTTCATAGACGCCCGGGCGATTGATGTGCCCGCTGAGTCCGTAGAGAATCGTACCGGGATGCCCTGGCGCCCCGATTTTGGCATATTCTGCCCCTCCCAAGCGGATGATGGCTGGCACAGCGGCTATGGTCTCCACATTGTTGATAGTTGTCGGCATGCCCCAGAGTCCCCGTTGGGCAGGGAACGGTGGTTTGAAGCGTGGATAGCCCCGCTTGCCTTCGATGGACTCCATCAGCGCTGTTTCCTCGCCGCAGATATAAGCGCCGGCGCCTTTGTGGAGCACAATATCGAGGCTGTAGGCAGTGCCGAAGGTCTGGCGCATGCGTTCCCCGACCAACCCCTTCTCATACGCCTCTCGGAGGGCTTGTTCCAGGAGGCGGTACCAGCGGTGGTACTCACCGCGGATGTAGACAAACGCTTTCGTGATACCCATCGCATAGCCGGCAATGAGAATGCCCTCGATGAGCTGGTGGGGATTGTGCTCGAGGATTTGGCGGTCCTTGAAGGAGCCAGGTTCAGACTCGTCGGCATTGACTACGAGGTACTTGGGCTTATCGGTGTCCTTCGGCATGAAGCTCCACTTGAGCCCTGTTGGGAAGCATGCACCGCCGCGTCCCCGCAGTCCTGAGCGCTTGACCTCCTCGATGACTTCCTCCGGGGTCATCTGCAGAGCTTTCCGGAAGGCATCGTATCCGCCGTGCTGCAGGTAGACCTCCAGGCGATGCAACTGCGGGATATCCGGCAAGAGGAGCTTGGGTGTCATCAGTGACAACCGTGTGTGGAACGGGCACAAAAATAGGGCTTTTCTGAGCAAGCCTTCCAGCACCGCGCTCACGGTGGGTAGAGGATCCCCTCTTCGGTGATGAGGGCATCGAGAGTGAGGTCGTGAGCTCCGTGTGGGAGCATATCGAACGCCTGGACGGAGAATGCCAGTCCGATGCGGCGAGCAGCGACAAGGCTGAGGAAGCGGTCATAGTAGCCCCGCCCGTAGCCCAGCCGGTGGAGCCATCGGTCGTAAGCCACAACGGGGACGAGCACCACATCGTGTGCGCCGAGTCCCAGGGCTTCCGCGGGCAGGAGCTCCTCTGGGCTGACCTCCGGTTCCGGAATCCCCCACCGATTAGGACGGAAGCGGGTCTGAGCAGAAATCCAGGCATGGCGCAGTTCTGTCCCGACGACCACAGGGACAGCGACACGCTTGCCGAGCTGGAGGAGCCGCTGGCAGAGCGTGTGCGTCTCCACCTCCGTGCCGAAGGAGCAGTACGTGTGTACTTTCTGCGCCTGCTGAATCCAGGGATGGGCAAGGACATACCGGCAGATGCGAGCGGAGAAGTCGCGCCGTCGCGCTTCTGGTAAGGCTGCCCGACGTTCGAGCGCGATACGCCGGAGCTCTGCTTTCCTCTGCAGGCTCATCGTTGCAGGGCTTCCGAAAGACGCACTCGGGGAAATTGGGCGAGCACAACCCCCAGGAGAATGACTGCCGCACCGAGAACTTCGTGCGGTAGAAGGTGCTCCTGTAAGATCAGCCCCGCAATGGCGGTAGCAAATACGGGCTCGAGCGCGTAAATCAGCGTTGCACGGACCGGTGTGGTGTAGCGCTGGTAGTGCGTCTGTGCCAGCGTCGCAACAACCGATGCCAGCACGGCAGTATAGCCCAGAGCAAGCCAGACAGTGGGCGACCGCCACCAGGCTTCCGGCGGAGAAAACTCAATCACGGGGGCTGTCAGACCGTGTGCCAGGAAGGCGCCAGCAGCGGTGACGGCGAACTGCAAGACGGTCAACTGCACACTGGAGCCGAGCGTGCCGAAAAGTCGGCGCGTCTGCATGTCCAGCACGACAATGTAGAATGCCCAGCAGAGCGTGCTCAAGGCTGTCAAGACATCCCCGAGGTTCCAGCCCATCACGTGCGGCGATGAAAGCTGCCACAGCCCAAACAGTGCTGTTATCGCCCCGAGCCATTCCCAGAGGAAGACGCGCCGGTGTTGGAGTAAGAGCTGGACGACGGGGACAAGCACGACCGTTGCCCCAGTGATGAAAGCAGAGCGGGATGCTGTGGTGAAGAGTAATCCAAGCGTCTGGAGCAGGAAACCTCCTGCCAGGAGCATCCCCAACACAAGCCCTGCGCGGAATGTCTGGGGCTCCCACCGATGGAATGAGCCACGCCACAGGAGGAGCACGAGCACGAGTGCTACCAGGAAGCGAATCCCCGTGAAGAGAAAGGGCGGGATGAGCGCGAGCGCTCCCTTGACGAGGGCGAAAGTCCCACCCCAGATGAGCGTAATGCCGAGCAGGATAAGCTCTGCATGCCAGCGCCTGACAGGTGGCATCAGCTGCTTATCCCCGGTGCGCTGATGGGCAGAGATCCGCGAGCACACACTCAGAGCAGCGCGGGCGCCGTGCCCGACAGATCGCACGCCCGTGAGCAATCATCAGGTGGGTGAAGCGCACCCACTCCTCCCGGGGCACCAACTCCATGAGGCGCCGCTCAATATGCTCGCGGTTGCTCGTCTCCGCAAAGCCCAAACGCTGCATAATGCGGGCAACGTGGGTATCCACGACAATTCCCTGGGGCTCGAAGAACTCCCCGAGCACGACGTTGGCTGTCTTCCGCCCGACACCGGGCAGGCTGGTCAGCTCCTCCAGGGTGTGCGGCACCTGCCCGCCGAAGCGCTCCAGAAGCGCTTGGCAGCAGGCGCGGAGAGCGCGCGCCTTGGCTTTGTAGTAGCCCGTCGGGTAGATATCCCGCTCCAGTTCCTCGAGGGGGACCTTCAGGTAGTCCTCGGGCGTACGGTACTTCTGGAAGAGCACCTCGGTGACTTGGTTGACCCGCTCGTCCGTACATTGTGCCGAGAGGATCGTCGCTACCAGCAGCTCGAACGGATTGCGGAAGCGGAGTCGGATGCGGGCATTGGGGTACTCAGCGCGGAGGCGGCGCAGCACCTCTGCCATTCGCTGCACTTCCTGGAATTCCGGAGACTTCATTGCACTGCAGGGGAGAGGGAAACATTGCCGTACTGCGTGCAGAGGGAGTCCGGTGTAGTCCGGTAGTATCGGTAGGTTGGAACGTCAATGAATGCGATACGGGCACCGGCGCGGAGAGCTCGTTCGTAGAGTGCTGCGTCGTCGGCGAAGCGCCGGCTCGGGTACCCAAGCTGGAGCAGCAGTGTGCGCCGGATAACGAAGGTCCCTCCAATAACGCAGGCACTCACCGGGATCCAGCGCCGGGGATTGTGCCGGTCTGGAACGAATGGGTTCCCCACGACCTCGGCACTGCTGTGGAGGAAGTCTACCTCGGGGTGCTGCTGCAGAAATATCGCTCGTTTCTCCAGGTGTTCTGGCAAGTACTCATCGTCGGAGTCCAAGAAGGTGATGAAGCTCCCTTGGGCACGACGCACACCGAACGCGCGGGCAGCACCAGCTCCTCGATGGGAGATACGGAAGAAGCGGAAACGTGGCTCCTCCGCAGCGGCAGCAGCCAAAAGAAGCGGGGTGGCATCAGTGCTGCCGTCGTCAATGAGTAGTGCTTCCCAGTCCTGCCAGTGCTGGTGCAGGAGAGAGCGCAATGCTCGGGGAAGCAGTCGCGCGCGGTTATACGTGCAGAGGATGACGGAGAACAACGGCATGGCAAGAGCGCCTCGAAGCGCTACCGGATGGTTTGACCTCAGCTCTGCTCCCACGGTGGGGGCTCATCCCATCCGGGAGGGAGGACGATTGGGGTAAAGGCGGGATTGGAGAGGTTGCTCTGCCGCACGGATTCAGCCAGATGCTCCCGATACTGGCGGAGTTTTTCCAGCAGCTCTGGTCGGGAGGTTGCCAGAATCTGCACCGCAAGCAAGCCGGCGTTACGCCCGCCGCCGATCGCTACGGTTGCAACCGGGATGCCTGCCGGCATTTGCACGATGGACAAAAGCGAGTCTTCCCCCTGCAGGTACCGCGAGGGGATTGGTACCCCGATAACCGGGATGAGAGCGAAAGCAGCGAGCATGCCGGGAAGGTGAGCCGAGCCACCTGCACCGGCAATGATGACCTTGAGCCCACGTTGATGAGCGGTCTTCCCGTACCATGCCATGTCCCACGGTGTTCGGTGGGCAGAGAGAACCCGCATTTCGTACGGAACGGCAAACTCCCGGCATACTTCAGCAGCCTCTTGCATGATCGGCAAATCCGACTCGCTGCCCATGACGATGCCGACCAGGGGATGTTCCATTGAGGGTCCGCCCTATTCTACAGGTGCCAGACAATATCGCCGAATGATCGCAAGCAGAGCCTCCCGTCCTAGTCCGGAGCGGGCAGAGCTCGGGAGGATCTCAACCATGTATCGGCAGTGCTGGAGAAGTTCCTGCAGCTGGGCTGTACGCTGCTGGAGTTCGGGGTGCGAGAGTTTGTCACACTTGGTCAGAACCACTACGAAGGGACGTTGCCGGTTTTCCAGCAGCTCCATCACTGCCATATCCCACGGGCTGGGGTCGTGGCGGGAATCAACCAGGACACACACCAGGCGCAGCTGTGGGCGGTGTTCGAGGTAGTGTCGGATAAGCTGCGCCCACAGTCGGCGCTGCTGCTGGGCAACGACGGCATAGCCCAGACCGGGGAGGTCGACCCACATCCAGCGATTGTCCACCAGGTAGAAGTTCACCGTCCGTGTGCATCCAGGTGTGCGGCTCACGCGCGCCAGGCGCCGCTGGAGGAGTAACCGGTTGAGGAGGGAGGATTTCCCGACATTGGAGCGCCCAACGAAGGCAATTTCGGGGTAGGGCGTCTCGGGGAACTGTGCCGGGGAAGCCGCGCTGGCATAGAGGCGTGCCGCGAAGGTTACCCCATTGGAACCGGCTACGATGCCGTGACCGTTTCGGTTTGGTGTGGGGCAGTTTCAGCAAGAGCTGCCCAGTCAACAAGCTCGATCATCGCCATGCGGGCGCCGTCTCCGCGCCGATACAGTCCCAGCTTGACAACGCGAGTGTAGCCGCCAGGACGCTCGAGAACCTTCGGGGCAATGGTGCCAAAGAGCTCCTGTAAGGCTTTCGTATCTCGGATGAAGCGTCCGACAAAGCGCCGCTGGTGGAGGTCAACACTCCATCCAGCGGGTAGCTGCCCTGAGCGCTCCCGGAGCACGGCTTTCCTGGCGCGGGTGATGAGGCGCTCCACAAATGGGCGCAGCGCTTTGGCTTTCGCTTCCGTTGTGACAATGCGTTTGTGCAAGATAAGGGCGGTTGCCAGGTGGCATAGGAGCGCTTTCCGATGGCTGCGCGTCCGTTTCAGCTTCTTGACTTTATCCCGGTGGCGCATCTGACTTCTGCTCGCTGTCCGACCTTACCGTGCCCGTTCTTCGAGCTCCTCTGGACTCATCCCTAGGCGAAGCCCATAGAGTTCCAGAGCGTGTTGGATTTCTTCTACTGCCCGTGGACCAATGCCGCGCTCACGCTGCAGCTCTTCCGGGGTCCAGCGGACCAGCTCGTTGATGGTTTTGATCCCCAGCGAGAGCAGCCGGTGGAGTGTTCGAGAGCTCAGCCCAAGGTGTTCAATGGGGGTGTGCAGAGACTGAGCCGTGGAGGAGGCGGGTTCTTCAGTTTCGGCTGCAGGGATGGAGGTCCGTTCCTCCTCGAGGGCGACGACAGCCGGCAGCGTGAAGAAGAGTTGCAGATGCTGCTGAAGTAGCTGCGCGGCGTAGCGGACAGCATCTTGCGCCGTGATACTGCCATCGGTCTTCACCTCCAGGATGAGCCGGTCGTAGTCTGTCCGGCGTCCAACGCGGAAGGGCTCCACGTGGAAGGCAACCTGCCGGATTGGGGAGAAAAGCCCATCGACAGGGAGCATGCCGACGGGGGCATCTTCCAGTTGGATTTCCTCAGCGGGGACATAGCCCCGCCCACGCATGATGCGCAGCTCGACCTCCAGAGAGGCATCCTCGGCAAGGGTAGCAATGTGGAGTTCGGGGTTGAGCACCTCGATTTCTGCCGAGGCAGTTTGAATGTCGGCGGCTGTCCATTCTTTCGGACCGCGCAGGTTCAGCCGCACACGGGCGGGACGTTCTGGCATCAGCAAGCGCAGCCGGACCTGCTTGAGATTGAGCAAGATTTCCACGACATCTTCAACGACGCCAGGGATGGTTTGGAATTCATGCTGGACGCCACTGATACGGACGCCCACAATAGCGGCACCGGGGATGGAAGACAGGAGCACGCGCCGGAGAGCATTGCCGAGTGTCGTGCCATAGCCCCGCTCAAGAGGCTGGAGGATGAATTTCGCATGGAATGGGGTGGAGCTCGGGTCAATCAGGATGCGCTCCGGCATCAACAGCTCAGTTGTCATTGCATGCACGGGATTGTGGGACCTGACTGTTCAGACACGGCGCCGTTTCGGAGGTCGGCACCCATTGTGGGGGACGGGAGTTGCATCGATGATGGAGAGGATTTCCAGTCCAGCTTGGGCAACAGCACGGATGGCGGCTTCGCGTCCGGCACCGGGTCCTTTGACGATGACATCAACTTTACGCAGCCCCATTTCGTAAGCTTCCCGGGCGGCGCGCTCGGCAGCCAGCTGGGCAGCATACGGAGTGCTTTTCTTTGTTCCGCGGAAGCCAATCCGACCACCGGATGACCAGGTGAGCACATTGCCGTACGGGTCCGTGACGGTGACGATAGTGTTGTTGAAGGTTGCTTGGATATAGACTCGTCCGTGCGTGTCGGTGACAGTCTTCTTCTTTGTCCGTTTGCCCTTGGGTGCTGCCATAGTGCGCTGGGTTGAATTGTCCTACTTCTTGACCGCCTTCTTCTTACCGGCAACGGTCTTCCGCTTCCCTTTGCGGGTGCGGGCGTTGGTCCGGGTTCGTTGTCCGCGGACGGGCAGCCCCATCTTGTGGCGCAGCCCGCGGTAGCAGCCGATATCAATGAGGCGCTTGATGTTCATTTGCACCTCACTGCGGAGCTGCCCTTCGACTTTGTAATCCTGGATGACGGAACGGATCCGGGCGATTTCCTCGTCGGTCCATTCCATGACCTTCTTCATCGGGTCCACCTCTGCCCGTTTGAGGACCTCCAGCGCCCGAGTCCGCCCGATGCCGTAGATGTAGGTAAGCGCGATAAAACCGCGCTTGTTCTTCGGCAGGTCAACACCGGCAATGCGTGCCATCGGCACCCCTCGTCGTTGTTAGCCTTGACGCTGCTTGAAGCGGGGGTTTTTCTTGTTGATGATGTAGATACGCCCTTTGCGGCGCACGATCTTATCGTCGGGATGTCGCCGTTTGACCGAAGCCTGGACTTTCATCCGTGCAGAAGGGCTTGTGCTACTTGTAGCGGTAGATAATGCGCCCTTTCGTCAGGTCGTAGGGCGACAGCTCCAGTGTTACCCGGTCTCCGGGCAGGATTTTGATGTAGTTCAGACGCATCTTGCCCGAGATGTGGGCAATGACTTTGTGTCCATTATCCAGCCGGACGACGAACTGCGTGCCCGGGAGGCTTTCCTCAACGATGCCGTCAACCCGGATAGGCTGTTCCTTCGGCATGGCTACCACTGGGTCAGCACCTGTGGTGGATTGGCAACGAGCACCGTATGCTCAAAATGCGCTGCAAGCGAGCCATCGGCAGTGTAGACGGTCCACCCATCAGGGGCGACGCGTACCTCAGGAAGTCCAGTCGTAATCATGGGTTCGATTGCCAGGGCTTGCCCTTCACGGAGGCGCTCATTGGGAAAGCGCCAGCGCCAGCTTCCTGTCGGCACAAAGTTCGGCACCGAAGGTGCCTCATGGAGGCGTCGCCCAATCCCGTGACCAGTCAATTCCCGGACGACGGAGTACCGATGACGCTCAACATGGCGCTGAATTGCAGCGGCAATGTCGTAAACACGCCGTCCCGGGGTAGCCTGCTCAATCCCTAGCCAGAGAGCCTCTTCGGCAACGCGGAGGAGCTGTTCTGCCTCGGGGCTGATCTGTCCGATCCCAACGGTAAAGGCAGCATCGGCGTAGTAGCCGTTTTTGCGCACACCGCAGTCGATGGAGACAATCTCTCCCTCCTGCAGCCGTCGCTCGGCGCTTGGCATCCCGTGCACGACTTCGTGGTTGATCGAGATACAGAGCGTGTAAGGGTACCGTTTCCCATCGACGACGTATCCTTTGAAGGCAGGCTCTGCCCCGGCCGAGCGGATGAGCTCTTCGGCAAGGGCATCCAGTTCCAGTGTCGTTACCCCGGGACGCAGCTCTTTACGGATGCGCTGGAGTACTTCGGAGAGAACCCGTGCCGCCTGCTCCAGCTTGCTCCATGCCGAGGTCACTATGGTTGGCAGCAGTGCCATCAATACCCTCGTGTCACCCCGATGCCGCGCCCGCGCAGACGCCCGCTCTTCATGAAGCCGTCGTAGTGCCGCATGAGGAGGTAGGATTCGATCTGCTGGAGGGTATCCAGCGCTACCCCGACAACAATCAACAGGCTTGTCCCACCGAAGAAAGAGGCGAGCTCCGAGGGGACGCTGAGCACATTGTGGACAAACACCGGCAGGATTGCAATCACTGCCAGAAACAGTGCACCCGGCAGGGTAATGCGGGTCAGCACCCGGTCGATGTACTCCGCTGTCGGTGCCCCTGGGCGGATGCCTGGGATGAAGCCACCTTGCTTTTTGATAGTGTCAGCGACCTCCCGTGGATTGAACACAATGGCGGTGTAGAAGTAGGCGAAGAACACGATCATGGCGCTGTAGACCAGGGCGTAGATGAAGGAGCGTTCGCTGAAGAGCGCTGCCATGTTTTCCAGAAAGCGGCTCTCGGGGAAGAAGGTATAGATCGTTGCCGGGATGAACAGGATGGCTTGGGCGAAGACGATCGGCATGACCCCAGCGGTGTTGACACGCAAGGGCAGGTACTGGGTAGTCCCCCCGTACACTTTCCGTCCCACTACGCGCCGGGCGTACTGGACGGGAATGCGCCGAATTCCCTGGGTGACGTAGACCACGGCGGTGACGATGGCTGCCAGGAGGGCGAGGATGATGACATCGGTTACCCAGAGCCGGGAGCCAACACTGATGAGCTGGATTTCCTGGGCAAGTGCCACTGGCAGGCGGGCGATAATGCCGATGAAGAGGATGAGCGAAATCCCATTGCCAATCCCGCGTTCGGTGATTTGCTCCCCGAGCCACATCAGGAAGATTGTCCCGGCGGTCATGAAGACAATGGCACTCAGCGTGAAGCCCAGCCCGGGATGCGGGACAACTGGACCTCCGTTGGGGACTTGCATGCTTGTCAGCTTGATACTCACACCCCATGCTTGGAGCGCAGCGATGAGCACAGTCAGGTAGCGAGTGTACTGGTTGATCTTGCGCCGTCCCTCTTCCCCTTCCCGCTGGAGGCGCTGGACCTCTGGGATGACAGCGGCAGCCAGCTGGAGGATGATGGAAGCGGAGATGTAGGGCATGATGCCCAAAGCGAAGATAGCAGCGTTGGAAAAGGCACCCCCCACGAAGAGATCGTAGAGCCCGAAGAGGGTGCTATCCATCCCCAGGCCGGAGACTTGCTCCAAGGCGTAGACATCGACCCCCGGTAAGGCAATGTGACTGCCAATACGGACAACGATGAGGACCCCGAGCGTGAAGAGAATGCGCTGTCGGAGCTCCTCGATGCGCCAGATGTTCTTTAGTGTTTCAACGAACCGTGCCATGGAGGACAACCTTCCCGCCGGCTGACATGATTTTTTGCTGTGCTGCTGCGGAGAACCGGTGGGCGTGGACTTCGAGGGGGACGCTCAGTTCCCCGTCTGCTAGAATTTTCACCGGCTCGCTCCGCTTCCGGATGACCTTGAGCTGGTAGAGCAACTCTGGGGTAACGACGGCTCCGGCACGGAGCCGACCGCTTTCGACGAGCTCTTGGAGCCGTCCGACGTTGACTTCCTGGTATACGACCCGCAGTGGGTTCCGGAAGCCTCGTTTCGGCAGCCGGCGATGCAAGGGCATTTGCCCGCCTTCGAAGCCGGGCGGCTGGGAAAAGCCTGACCGGGATTTGTGCCCTTTGTGTCCCCGCGTTGCCGTCCGTCCGTGCCCGGACCCAACCCCACGTCCGACGCGTTTGGGTCTCTTGCGTGAGCCCGGTGCTGGATGCAGAGAACCGATGTGGACTGTCATGGCGTGTCTGGCTCCGTGAGCTCTTCGACCCGAACCAAGTGCTTGACTTTGGCGATCATGCCCAGGATTTGCGGGTTCTTCGGCTGGATGACGCTCCAGTTCGGACGCCCCAGTCCGAGCGCCCGGATAGTACGCTTCTGCTTTTCCTGGGCACCGATGATACTACGTACCTGCGTGATCTTGAGCTTCGCTGCCATGGTGTTCTGCCTGCCGTTGACCTGAGAGCAGTTTTTCCACAGGGATTCCCAGACGCCGTGCCACAGAGTGGGCGTCTTCGAGCATCATCAGAGCTTTCAATGTGGCTTTCACGACGTTGTGCGGATTGGTCGAGCCGAGGCATTTGGTCAGCACATCCTGGATGCCCGCCAGTTCCAGGACTGCGCGGACGCCGCCGGCAGCGATGACCCCGGTTCCTCGGGCAGCAGGGCGCAGGAGGACTTTTGCCGCCTTGTACTTGGCAAACACCTCATGGGGGATTGTCGTCCCGTGGAGCTGCACCTTGATGATACTCTTGCGGGCAGCTTCCGTTGCCTTTGCGACGGCGTCGGTGACCTCGGAGGCTTTCCCCATGCCGAAGCCGACATGTCCGTTGCCGTCGCCGACGACGACGAGGGCTGTAAAGCTAAAACGGCGTCCGCCAGCGACCACTTTAGCAGTTCGCCCAACGTAGACGAGCTTCTCTTTGAGTTCCAGTTCGGCTGGCACTCGGAGCCGTGGTGTCTTCAGAAAGCGTCCCATCGCGAGTGCTTTTTCCCAGTCTCACTTCTCAGAATTGCAATCCTGCCTGGCGGGCTGCCTCCGCCAGCGCTTTGACACGCCCGTGGTACTTGTACCCGTTGCGATCAAAGGCAACTTTCTGGATACCCAACTTGAGGGCGCGTTCGGCAAGGATCCGTCCGACAATTTCTGCCTGCGCCTTTTTTGGACGGACCCCTGCAACGAGCGGTCGGATTTCCCGGTCTAGCGTCGAAGCCGAGACGAGCGTATGTCCCCGCTCATCATCGATGATTTGCGCATAGATGTGCTTCAGGCTCCGATAGACGCTGAGCCGAGGGCGCTCGGCTGTGCCGAAGATCTTCTTCCGCACCCGAAGCTTCCGCCGATGCCTTCGCAGTTGCTTGAGCCTCTGTTTGTGCCGGATGTCCATGACCCCATCCCACATTACCGACCTGCTGCCTTGCCAGCTTTCCGACGGATGTATTCGCCTTCGTAGCGGATACCTTTGCCCTTATACGGTTCAGGGGGACGGATTGCCCGGATGCGGGCAGCAACCTCCCCGACCAGTTGCTTGTCGATGCCGGAAACGTGGATCGTGTTCGGAGCAGGCACGGTGAGGGTGATGCCGTCGGGGGGGATGAACAGTACCGGATGGGAGTATCCAACCGTGAGCAGCAACCGATTCTGACCCCGCAGCTCGGCTCGATAACCGATGCCTTCGATCTGCAAGGTGCGTGTGAAGCCTTGGGTGACTCCCTGCAGGGCTGCAGCGGTCAGCGCGCGAGCCAGCCCGTGAGCTGCCTTGACCTTCTTCTCTTCACTGCTCCGGGTAAAGACCAGCGTTCCATCTTTGAGTTGGCACTGGATACCTGCCGGCAGTGGGACGCAGAGTTCGCCTTTCGGTCCACGGACTACTAGGCTGTCGGGACGGAGCTCAACGTGGATTCCAGCAGGAATTGGCAGCGGCTTTTTCCCAATCCGTGACATGGTGCCTGCGGTGTCAGAAGACCGTACAGATGATCTCTCCACCAATGCCCAAGCGGCGGGCTTCCTTATCAGTCATGACCCCACGAGAGGTCGAGACAATAGCGATCCCCAACCCGTTTTTGACCCGCGGGAGCTCATCGGCGCCGGCGTAAACGCGGCGCCCGGGTTTGCTCACCCGCGTGATTTCCCGGAGCGCTGGCTGCCCGTTGACGTAGCGGAGTTTCATCCGGACAATGCCCTGCTTGTTGTCTTCGAGGTATTCGTAGTCCGCAATGTAGCCCCACTCCTTCAGGATTGCGGCGATGGCAATTTTCAGCCGCGATGCCGGGGCTTCTACCGTCCGGTGTCGGGCTCGGTAGGCATTTCGAAGACGCGTCAGGAAATCGCCGATGGTATCGCTGACAACTGCCATAGTCTGCTCCCGCCTTACCAGCTTTCCTTACGCACACCAGGGATTTTGCCTTCTAGAGCGAGCTGCCGGAAGACGATCCGGCAGAGTCCAAACTTGCGGAATACTGCTCGCCCGCGCCCGGTCACGAAGCACCGGTTGCGGATGCGCACAGGCGAGCTATTCCGCGGAAGCTTGTGCAGCTCTTCCCACCGCCCTTCACGCTTGAGCTGCTCGCGAAGGGCAGCGTATTTCTGTGCCAGGCGTTTCCGCTTTTCATTCCGGGCAACGACGCTGATTTTCGCCATCGCTTCTAGCTCCGCTTCTGGAACGGGAAGCCAAATTCGCTGAGCAGGGCGTATGCCTCTTCGTCTGTTGGAGCTGTTGTCACGAACGTAATGTCCATGCCGAGAATGTGGTTGACCTTGTCCACATCAATTTCTGGGAAGATGATCTGCTCCTTGATGCCGACCGTGTAATTGCCGCGCCCGTCGAAACTCTTGTCCGGGAAGCCTCGGAAGTCCCGGATGCGGGGGACGGCGATGTTAATAAAGCGGTCGAGGAATTCGTACATACGGGCACGCCGCAAGGTGACCATGCAGCCGATCGGCATGCCCGCTCGTAGCTTGAAGTTCGCGATGGACTTGCGGGCGTACGTCACCACAGGGCGCTGCCCAGCAATCAGTTCCAGGTGGTTGAATGCCTCTTGCAGAATGCGGATATCCTGTGTTGCCCGCCCAACGCCCATGTTGATCACGATCTTTTCCAGTCTGGGTACCTGCATAATGGAACGATACCCGAAACGCTTCATGAGCGTCGGGACGATGTGCTCTTTGTAGTAGAGCCACAGTCGCGGGGGCGGTACCGGACCGGTGTATTCTTCAAGGCGTGGTCCTTCGGGTTTGAATTCAACCAGTTTCCGTTTCGTGCGTGCCATTGCCGTACCTTACGGAATCTCTTCGCCTGTGGTCTTTGCAATGCGGATGCGGACAATTTTGCCGTCTCGCTCCACACGGCGGATGCTCACCCGTGTGGGGCGCCCATTACTGTCGATGAGCATGACGTTGGAGTAGTGGATAGGCATTTCCTTGCTGATAATGCCACCTTGCGGGTAGCGGGGGCTGGGACGGACGTGTTTTTTGCGCACGTTGACCCCTTCGACCACCACCCGCATCGTCTTCGGGTAGACAGCCAGTACTTTGCCGATTTTACCCTTATCGTTGCCCGCGATGACCATGACGGTATCCCCGCGCTTGATCTTGAGCCCCATCGCAGTGTGAGTATGCATAACTTACACGACCTCCGGCGCTAGCGAGATGATCTTCATGAAGTTCTTCTCCCGCAGCTCTCGGGCAACAGGTCCAAACACGCGCGTTCCCCGAGGTTCGCCGGCGGGAGTCAGAAGGACAACCGCATTGTCGTCGAAGCGGACATAGGTGCCATCCTTACGACGAATCTCCTTGCGGGTTCGCACAATGACGGCACGGTGGACTTCCCCCTTTTTGACGCCGGAGTGGGGGACAGCGGACTTGACCGAGACCACGATGACGTCTCCGACGGTTCCATAGCGACGGTTGCTCCCGCCCAGGACGCGGATACAGCGCACAACTTTCGCGCCCGAGTTATCGGCGACAACCAGGTTCGATTCCTGCTGAATCATAGCTCACCCTCCTGTCCGAGTTGGTGAGACCGCTGCAGGATTTCCACCAACATCCAGCGCTTGCGACGGCTCAAGGGACGCCATTCGACGATTTTGACAATATCGCCCACGCGGCACTGATTGTGTTCATCGTGCGCCATAACTTTCGTGGTGCGCTTGTATGTCTTCTTGTAGACCGGGTGCATGACATTGCGCTCGATGGCGACAACGATGGTCTTCTGCGGCTTGTCGCTGACGACTCGACCGATGCGCACCTTGCGCCGTCCGTAGTGGACCGGATGCGGTGTTGAGGTACTCTCCGGAGCCGTTCCGGCTGCCGGCTCTGGAGGTGCCGGTTCTGGCACATGCTGTTCGGGGTGTTCCATGCGCTCTGGTGTGCTCATAGCCGTATTCCGCGCTCGTGGAGGATGGTCTTGATACGTGCGATATCCTTCCGGAGTGTTCGCAAAGCAGCGGTATTTTCCAGCTGTTTGAGGGCGTGTTGGAAGCGCATCTTCTGCAGCGTCGCTTCCGTCTCACGCAGGAGCTGCCGCAGCTCTTCTGTGGTTAGCTGGCGCAGGTCCGATGCTTTCCGGGGCTTCATGGCGCAACGGAGAGCTCCAGCCGTTCGACAATTTTCGTCTTCAGCGGCAGCTTATGGGAAGCCAGGCGGAGGGCTTCATGGGCAACCTCACGAGAGACGCCGTCAACTTCGAAGAGGATGCGTCCTCGCTTGACGACAGCGACCCAGAGCTCGGGGCTGCCTTTCCCGCCGCCCATGCGGGTTTCTAATGGCTTCTTCGTGACGGGCTTATCGGGGAAGACCCGGATCCAGATTTTGCCCCCGCGCTTGAGGTGGCGGCTAATTGCCACGCGGGCAGCTTCGAGCTGCTGCGCAGTGACCCAGCCGCCTTCGAGCGCTTTGAGTCCGTAAGAGCCGAAAGCGAGCCGAACCCCGCGGGAGCTCTTCCCGCGGACGCGCCCGCGCTGGGTTTTCCGGTACCGTGGTCGACGCGGCATCAACATGGCTTAGACTCCTCGCTCCCGAGCGGAGCGCCGTTGTAGGACTTCCCCGCGGCAGATCCAGACCTTGACCCCGATAGTGCCGTAGATCGTGTAGGCAGTTGCAAAGCCGTAGTCAATATCGGCGCGCAGGGTGTTGAGAGGGACGCGCCCTTGCAGGTACTGCTCCTTGCGCGACATTTCTGCCCCGCCGAGCCGTCCGGAGCACTTGATGCGGATACCTTCGGCGCCCATCCGCATAGCGGCAGCCACAGCTTGCTTCATGGCACGGCGGAAGGAGATCCGGTTCTCAATCTGCTGGGCGATGTTCTCTGCCACCAGCTGGGCGTCCAACTCCGGGCGCTTGATTTCGGAGATGCGCACGCGGATGTCTTTCCCGCCGGTCAGCTGCCGCAGCTCCTCTTCCAGCTGGGCAATGTCCTTCCCCGAGCGTCCGATGATGACCCCGGGACGGGAACTGTGGATGGTGATCGTGACGGCTTTCCCGCTGCGCTCGATGACAATCCGGGAGACCCCCGCGTGCTTGAGGCGCTGCTTCAGGTACGAGCGCAGCTGAATGTCTTCGTGGAGTTTCTCCGCAAAGTGCTTCTCATCGAACCAGTACGCATCCCATTCCCGGGTAATTCCCAGGCGGAAACCGATTGGATGAACTTTCTGTCCCACGGCTGCAACTACTGGGCTACTGAGACATTCTCTTTCGTTGCCACGACGATCGTGACGTGATTGGTCCGCCGGCGAATCCAGTAGGCTCGTCCCATAGGGGCGGGCAGGATTCGCTTGAACATCGGACCCGGGTCCACGGAGGCGTGTGTGATGACAACCTGTCCCGGGTCAATGGCGACGTTGTCCTGCTTGTTGGCAAGGTTTGCCAGGGCGGAGCGGAGGACTTTCTCCGCATACCGGGCTGCTCGCTTCGGCGAGAGGCGGAGCAGCGCCAGGGCTTCGGCAGCTGTCTTGTAGCGGATCATATCGATGACTAGCCGCATCTTCCGCGGCGAGCAGCGGACATATCGGGCGATGGCTCGGGCTTCCATGAGTGCTCTCCTGTGCTATTTCCGTGCCGCTGTACGCTGCTCTTTCCGGTGTCCAGAGTGTCCTCGGTAGGTTCTCGTCGGGGCAAACTCCCCGAGGCGATGACCGACCATGTTCTCGGTCACGTATACCGGAATGAATTTGTTGCCGTTGTGCACGGCAAAGGTATGCCCAACGAACTCGGGCAGGATCATGGAGGCACGGGACCACGTTTTGATGACGCGCTTTTCGCCCGTGGCGTTCAATTGGCGCACTTTCTTGAGCAGTTTCGGGTGGACGTACGGTCCTTTCTTCAGCGAGCGTGCCATGGCTTACTTCCGCCGCCGCAGGATGTACTTGTCTGACGGCTTGTTCTTCTTCCGTGTTTTGAGTCCTTTTGCCAGTTGTCCCCACGGTGATTCCGGGTGCTGGCGTCCGCCGCCGGATTTCGAGCGCCCTTCGCCCCCACCGTTCGGGTGGTCAACCGGATTCATGGCGATTCCGCGGGTCTGTGGGCGCACGCCCAGCCAGCGCATCCGCCCGGCTTTGCCGTAGGAGATATTCTCGTGGTCGGGATTGCTGACCCGACCGATCGTTGCCATGCAGCGGGAGAGAATCAGACGCATCTCCCCGGAGGGGAGCTTGACGATGGCGTACTTCCCTTCGATACCCATCAGCTGGGCAGCTGTCCCAGCGCTGCGGACCAGCTGACCACCTTTGCCGGGTTTGAGCTCAATGTTGTGGATGAAGGTTCCGGCAGGGATGCGGTACAGCGGCAGAGCATTCCCGACCTTGATCTCCGCCTGTGGTCCAGATTCGATGACATCGCCGACTTTGAGCCCGTCGGGGGCGAGAATGTAGCGGTACTCGCCGTCTTCGTACTGGACCAAGGCGATACGTGCCGAGCGGTTCGGATCGTACTCAATGGTCAGGACGCGGGCAGGAATCCCGGTCTTGTCCCGCTTGAAGTCAATAATGCGGTAGCGCCGCTTGTGGCGTCCGCCGCGGTGGCGCGAGGTAATACGCCCCAGGTTGTTCCTGCCGCCCGAACTCTTCAACGGCTCCAGCAAGGGCTTGAAGGGGCGGTCAGTGGTGAGCTCCTCGAAGGTGCTCACCGAGTAGAAGCGTGTGCCCGGCGTAATTGGTTTGAGAACGCGAATACCCATGGCTCGGTTGCCTTACTGTTCTGGCTGCGTTGCTTCACCCTCGACCAGGTCGATATGGTAGCCTTCCTTGAGTGTCACGTAAGCTTTTTTCCGTAAGGGCAGGCGTCCTTCGATGCGATGTCCCCGAACGAAGCGGACGCGCCGTTTGCCTTTGAGGCGCACAGTCCGGACGCTTTCGACCTTGACGTCGAAGAGCTGTTCGATTGCCTGCTTGATCTGAATTTTGTTCGCCCGAGGGTCAACCTCGAAGACGTATTGCCGCTGCGCTTGCAGCTTGAGCGCTTTCTCCGTAATGATGGGTCGTCTAATGATCTGCCACATGGGCAATGCCTTGACCGAATGATGCAACCAGCGGTTCCAGAGCGCTCTGGAAGAGCAGGAGCTTTTGGTGTTCCAGGATGTGGTACGTTGAGACCTTGTCTGCCAGCATTGTCTTGACGTAGGGCAGGTTGCGGGCTGAGAGGATGAGGGTCCTGTCAACCCGTGGCAGCAGGATGAGCGTTTTGAGGTTTACCAACCCGAGGTTTCGCAGAACTTCGACCATGAGTTTCGTTTTGATGCGCTCCAGCGTGAAGTCCTGCACGACGATGAGATTGCCTTCGCGAGTCCGCAGAGAGAGAGCCGACTTCCGCGCCAGGCGTTTGACGGAGGTAGGGAGCTCGATGGTGTAATCACGGGGTCGCGGACCGTGGACTTTCCCCCCGCCGACCCACAGTGGGGAGCGGATCGAGCCATGCCGAGCCCGACCGGTGCCTTTCTGTGCCCACGGTTTGCGCCCGCCGCCACGGACTTCGGCACGAGTTTTCACCTTGTGTGTTCCCTGGCGATGGTTTGCCAGGTAGGCACGGACAGCAAGGTACATAGCATGCTCGTGCGGTTCAATGCCGAAGATCTCCTCCGGCAGCTCAACCTGTCCGACGATGGTTCCGGTCTTATCCCAGAGGTCAACACGCATAGCAGCTCAGAGCTTGACGATTTCCACTATCCCATTGACCGGTCCGGGGACTGCGCCTTTGAGCAGCAGCAGATTGTGCTCGGGGACAACTTTGAGTACTTCGAGATTCCGGACTGTGACCCGGCGATTCCCCATCCGCCCCGCCATGCGGAGTCCTTTGAAAACCCGGGAGGGGAACGAAGAAGAGCCGATGGACCCCGGTGCACGTTCCCGGTTGTGCTGGCCGTGGGTAGCCATCCCAACCCCGGCGAATCCATGCCGCTTGACAACCCCCTGGAAGCCACGTCCTTTGCTCTTCCCCGAGACCTTGACGCGATCGCCCGGGGCGAAGAGCTCAACCGTTAGTACGTCACCGACCTGGTACGAGCCAATCGGGACGCGGAACTCCCGCAAGTAGCGCAGCGGATGGACGCCTGCCCGGGCGAAGTGCCCCCGCAGAGGTCGGTTGACTTTCCGCTCCGGCAGCGGCTCAAAGCCGATCTGAATGGCTTCGTAGCCATCCCGTTCTGGCGTGCGGAGCTGCACAATGGGACAAGGACCTGCCTCGATAACGGTGCAGGCAACCGCTCGCCCGTCGGGCAGGAAGACTTGGGTCATGCCGAGTTTCTTCCCTAACAGCACGCTCATGGCGGCTAGACCTTCACTTCGACATCAACCCCGGCAGGCAGCTCCAAGCGCATGAGTGCCTCGACGGTCCGGGGCGAGGCATTGTAGATATCAATCAAGCGCTTGTGGACACGAATGGCGAACTGTTCCTGCGATTCCTTGTCAATGTGCGGGGAACGGTTGACACTGAACAGTGTCCGCTCGGTCGGGAGCGGAATCGGACCGGAAACCACCGCTCCGGTCTGCTTGACGGTTCGGACAATGCGCTCGGCCGAGCGCTCGATGAGCACGTGGTCGTACGACTTGAGCTTGATGCGAATCCGCTCCATCGTCGGGGTGCATTCCGTTCAGTCTGACCCACACTTCATGAAGGCATCCGGTGTTAGCCTCAGTCAGGAGGTGACCACGGAGAACGAGATTTAGTAGATGGTCGGTATGGTCAGATGTGCATAGAAG
>Ga0105160_1000028_pt1 | contig 77573 bp, 93 predicted proteins | sample GXS110809BmetaG_FD_89591 | JGI IMG/M metagenome (GOLD analysis project Ga0105160, IMG submission 89591) | Hot spring microbial communities from Gongxiaoshe hot spring, China to study Microbial Dark Matter (Phase II) - GXS 110809B | ecosystem: Environmental > Aquatic > Thermal springs > Hot...
CACCGACACCTATTACTCCAACCCTTATCTCTCTCAATACAAAAACACCGCAGGGATTAAGAAGTCCTTGTAAAATATAAGAGTTGAGATTGAGAACTATGCTCGCGCATGTATCGGATGGGTGGGGGATGCTTACGAGGGTATGGCTCCGTTAAAGTTTTTTGTGCAGAGGGTCTTGGCCGCCGGGCTTAACCTCTTCTTAGGAATTAACTTGATATTCATTATTCTTCGTCTGGCTCCTCTGAGTTCTGTTGAGCTCCGTCTACAGCAGGCCTATCAGGTTGGCATCCTCCGCTATCCGGAGGAGGCTGAGAGGCTGAGGAGCTCGTGGCTGAGTTTCTACGGGCTTGAGGGTGACTTATGGCTTCATTACATTGAGATGTGGAGGAGGTTGTTTACATTCGACTTCGGGCCCTCCCTAGTTAGCTTCCCCACGCCTGTCTCGGTTCTGATTCTTAGGGCTCTCCCCTGGACAATAGGCCTGCTCTCTCTCAGCATATTTGTCTCCTGGCTCATCGGGACTTTGATGGGCATCTTCTCAGGCTCTATGTCCTCAAGAGGCCTCTCTAAGCTCCTGCTGGGCCTATCCTCGGTCCTTTACCCTATACCCTACTATCTTTTTGGCTTGGTGCTTATCTTTCTCTTCGCCTACTTGGTGCCAATCTTCCCTCTCGGGGGAGGAGTGAGCGTAGTTCCGCCACACCTGACTGGAGACCTGCTACACAACCTGGCCCTTATTCTTAATATTCTACACCATGCCAGTCTTCCAGCCCTCTCGCTCATCATACCCTCGAGTCTAGGCTGGTTCTTCCTGAGCGCCTACTCCGCCACTAGGGTTAAGGTGACTGAGGACCATGTAATATTTACACGGCTGATGGGTGTGAGGGAGAGTGAGATTAGGAGGAGGCACCTCTGGGGTGAAGTTAGCCTCGCCCAGATCACCTTGCTCACGCTATATATGAGTCAGATACTTGGAGGCGCCTTAATAACGGAGATACTATTCGCGTATCCAGGCCTGGGTTATCTCATCTACAGAGCCATAGCTGTTTTTGATTATAATCTCTTGGCCGCGGTAGCATTACTTTCATGCTTCGTGGTAACATTATCGGTCTTTATACTAGACCTATTAACACCAGTTATAGATCCGAGGGTCAGGCACTCATAAACTAGCATGTCTTATTTCTTGGGAGCCCTATACCGCCATAGGACAGCAATTGAGGCGGCTGAGAGGGCGAGTAGGACGCTGGCTACAATAGAGGTGATGGTCTCGACATCGACAAGCCCCCCACCTACCATCACACCTCTGAGCCTAACCTCGTGCAGAGTTGGTGAGCTCACCCAGATTATCCTCCTCTCCATAAGGGAGCCACCAAGATAGACGTCGACCCTGACCTCGTCTGCTACGGGCACAAGCGCTGACACCGAGCCGTCATCCTGTTTCACAACCTCAAGCTCTCTACCACGCCAAACAATAGAGACAATCGCGTCTCTCAAGACATTCCCAGCCCAGTCTCTAACCCTAACTCTCAGCTCGAGATCGACATTCGTAGCAGGTATCGAGACCTGGGGCTCTGTGGCATTTAGAACACCGCGGGCCACTTCAACGCCCATGTATGATATAGCGTATTGGTGTGTCCCGGGGATTAGTGATAGTGTCACCCTACCATTAGCATCGCTGGCTGCGGTATAGGTTCTTCTTGTGACTGGGTCCAGAAGTGTGAGGCTTGCGTTAGCTAGCGGTTGGCCGCTCGGCTTGTGGATATAGAACACCGTCTGTAGGCGGTTAACAGTCATATTAACTCTAATAGTACCGGGGACGAGATTTATGTCTAAAACGCTGAGCCGTATGGAGTCTTTATACACTGTCACGTGGTAGAGGCCGGCGCCAGGCCTGCCCTCGCTGAAGGGTATTGCTTCAAACGCGACCAGTCCAGTGCGCCCAGTGGTCGAGGAGCCTAGGACACCAAGCCGCTCAGACTCCAAGAGTATCCTGACACCCTGAAGAGCCTCTCCAGAATCATCTCTCACTACGACCGTAATGTCGGAGAGGTCGAGCACGTAAGTTAGGTTCTGGCTCCTATCCAGCCTAGTAACCTCCCTGAGGAGAGATATCTCCGGTCCTTGTGGGGTATATTGCCTGACCGCCTCGATTACATACGCTCCTGCAACACTCGAGGATGGAAGACTAGAGACCCTCCCTGCGGCGAGTGTTGTGGAGTAGTTTAGGCCCTCAGCGCTTATCCTTAAAGTAGCATTTACCCCCCTGCCTCTATAGTCGAGAACACTTATCCCCACTCTAACTACCTCGGCAGTCAGCTCGTATCTTGAAACTTGCTGGGACACGATTATCGTCGAGTTAAGAACGGTTATATTCCCAAGGCGGCCTAAAACCCGGTAGGGGCCAACCTGTGACAGGTTCGAGAAGGGTAAGTCACGGATAGAAAATCTTCCACTATTGTCGGTCGACCCGCGACGGATTACTGGTCCATTCTCCGACCTCAGCTCTATTGTCATGCCACCAGCTGGTCTTCCATCCAAGTCGTAGACGGTCAGCTCGATATCCTGTATCATAAGCGTGAGATTGAGGATGGCCTGTGAAGGATAGGTTACAGTCGCAGATGCCACGACTACCCCCTCTACACGAGCGGAGAGATTGTATGTCCCGGGCGAGATTAGCCTAAACTCAGCCACACCCTGTGCAGTTGTCTCAAACATCCTTGTGAAAGTGGAGTTTGCCAACGTAAGCTCAACACCGGGCCTCGGATTTCCATGAAGGTCAAATACCCTGACAACTAAGCTACCTGCCTGAGCCTGACCAACGCTCAATAGAGCCCCTGAGTAAAGGACTAGCATTAATGTAAGTAATAATATTGCCGGCCTCATTTCTTACCAACTCGTGTTTCGGATGAATGGTCTGCCTCGGCCTTGTGAGGAGTTATTTTTGAGGAAAAGCTCCGCGTCCATCAGGACTTGCTTCGCAGTTCTGAAAGTAAGCTGATTCAGAGCGTCCAAGTATTTTAGCCAGGCGTAGGCCTTATGCTCCCTGCTGAGCGTGACTTGGAACTCATCGGTCCTTCCTAGAAAAAATGTCACCGTCTTGTAGACCGTATCGTTGTCACTCTTGTAGGTGTAAGTTATGACTCGTTTAAATCCCTCAATAATCTGGACATTCTTGATGCTTGTTTCCTCCCTAATCTCCCTCAGTGCAGTTTCAATCTCAGACTCTCCTTCCTCAATACCTCCCTTTGGAAAGTCCCAGTGTCCACCACCGTATAATAACACGAGGTAATAGTTTTCTCCGATTGAGTCGTTAAAGATTACTGCCCCAGACGACCGCTTTGTTTTCATCTCTCCACATCCCTAGCCGCGCCTCCTCCGCATAAATCTTTGCACGTTTCAAGCTATGTCCCGCTTGTCCTCCGGCTCGCAACCGCCGCGGCCTCAGCCAAAATACGCTTTGCCTCATCATCCGCAGCCTCAAATCTCGTGTAACCTCTCTCATCAACCGAACCTATCTCCAGTGCAACTTCGTCGATGAGCTCCTGAACCCTCAACACCCGCCCACTAACCTCGGGCAGAGCCCCTTGAAGATCCTCCCCAATCTTAGACACTATGCCCTTAACAGGCTGTAAAGCTATTCTCACATCCCCTAAGTCCTTCACGGTTGCGAGTCTGTATATCACAGCCTCTAGGGAGAGCTGGCATCTTAGAGTGTTGTTGAAGGTTTTTCGGAGCTGGGAGAGCTCTGATGCATAGAGTGCCGCTCTCTCTGTGTCGCCTTCCTGATAAGCTTTAACACATGCTTCAAAGAGCTCCCTATTTCTTCTACCCATCTGGTCTACGCGCGCCGAGAGCTTGTTGTTGAGAACTGAGAGGCTGAGCGATACCTCCTCAATCTTTGACCAAAGCTTCGATTCTCTTGACCATGGAAAGCGCATACAGTTTCACTGGCAGATTTTTTCATTTATACTGGAGTCGCTCCCAAGACTGTGAGATATTCTCAGGGTATATCTAGAAGAATATAGCGGGTACAAGCTCTAGAATCATGAGTAGAGCGAGTAGCAGGAGGAAGGCGCCAAGGACTATGTTGATGAGACGCAGAGCCTTTGAGCCAAGTATCTGGCGGCCTTTCCAAACTAGGACACTTGTGAGGTAGAGCCACGCATAGTCAATCCAAATGTGTGACGCATACATCACGGCTATTCCCAGCCAAGAGGCCAATTCAAGCGCGCTGTATACTAGGCGCGCCCCTATGGTCAGCCACCACATGATAAAGTAGGGGTTTAGGCCAGTGAATATTATGCCTATCGCTACACTATTTCTTGAACTCTGGGGTCTCGTTGTTTGGATTGTGGTTTTTCGCGCGTTTATGGCCTCTCGGACTTGCATTATGCCGAAGAATGTTAGGGCTATTATGCCTGCTAAGGATATAGCCAACTTAACTATGGGCTCGCCTGTAAAGAGAAAGGCAATGCCTTGAGCCAGCAAAATTACTAGCGGAAGCTCGACGATCATATGGCCCGTGGCTGAGAGTAGTCCAGTACTAGCCCCTCTCTTAACACTCTCGCTAAGGGTTGCAACTAGTAAAGGGCCTGGTGCGAGGGCCCCCGAAGTGGAAACCAACACGACAGTGGCTATGAGCTGGGGCCATTCCATTAACTTGCTGAACCTTGAAGCACCTAATAAGTGCTAATCCTGACAATAATAACTAGGGGAGGAGAACCAGCCCGTAGCATCGACCATTCCTAGGCAGCGTTAAATACGGCTAGGGTTCCAAACTTATCAGATAAAGGGAAATGAGTGTCCGACTTGTTGAGCCGCTCCAGCTGATTCGGGCTGTTGCGCGCTATCTCAAAGAGAATAAGATGGTCTCAGCGCCTAAGTGGGCTGCCTATGCTAAGACCGGGGTCTCCAAGGACAGGCCCCCATCAGATCCCGACTGGTGGTATGTGAGGAGCGCCGCCATACTACGGAAGCTGTATATTCGAGGTGAGGGACTCGGAGTCTCTAGGCTGAGGAGGATGTATGGGGGGAGGCATAGGATGGGTCACAGGAATCCACACTTCGCGCCGGGGAGCGGTAGCGTCATCAGAAAAGCCCTCCAACAGCTGGAGGCCGCTGGCCTCGTTGAGAAATCGAGGAAGGGTCGCGTCCTGACGAAAAGGGGAAAACAACTCCTAGAGGAGGTTAGTGAAACCATACTGAAGAGACAGGCGGTAAAGGCTTGAGGCCTCCTCCGATGAGGGCTGAAAGCCACTTAAAAGCCCTCTCCGAAAAGATCTACGATGTTAAAGAGAGTTTTCAGTGGAAGGTTTTGGGGCTGGAGGAGTATTTCAATACGAGGCTGGAGCTCGAGATGAGGTACAGGGTGGAGGCGGAGGAGTTTCTCCGTAAGAATGTGCTGAGAAAGAATCGGTAGGGCTGGTTATTCTCCAAACTTCTCCGTCCTATTCATCAGGTCCATCAATATATTCATCAAATCCAAGCCCCTTATTCTTCCAATTGCCCCTCGAGCAGCGTCAACCTCGTTAAACCTGTTTACAGAGTCGACCCTTACACCGTGGCCCCAGATCAGGACAGGAACTGGGTCACCTCTATGCTCGCCTGTTAGGGAGCTGGTTGTGTGGTCGCCTGTGATGCAGACTATGAATTCATCGCTTGGCGGCTCGAAGTTTTTCTTGAGGGCGGCGTCAACTCTCTCGAGGAAAGAGGCCTTGGTTAATGGGTCTTTATCATGTGCGGCTGTGTCTGCCCCCTTGATGTGTAGGAATATAAAGTCGTAGCTTTTCAGGGCTCCGAAGGCTGTCTTTATCTTAGAATTTAGGTCGGTGTTTAGCGTGCCAGTGGCTCCGGGGGCCTCAACGACATCCATTCCAACGGCGCTGCAGACTCCTTTATAGAGGGCGGCGCCGGCAACTACAGCAGACTTCAAGCCGTATCGCGAAGAGAGTGACGGGAGTTCAGGCATCTTCCCAGCCCCCCGAGGCAGCAGCATATTGGCCGGCTGTAGTCCCTTCTCGCGCCTCCTAACATTTATGGGGTTTTTCTCCAGAATCATCCTATACCTCTTGAGGAGTTTAGTTAGCACCTCGGATGTTCTCACCGCCTCTCTTGAGCTATCGAGAGGTCTAGGCCAGAGGAGATCCACATCGTCTTTATGCGGGTCGACATCTGATACCTTGTCGGAGACGCCGTTACGCAGCACTAAGACGCATCTATGCTCGACGGTATGCTTGAGCAGGATCTCAACCCCATCAACCTCTTTAACCTCGAGGAGGCTCTCCACGAGTTCTGCTGCCTCTTCACTGCTTATACGGCCTGCCCTCCTGTCCACAACTCTGTTCTCATCGTTTACAGTGGCGAGATTGCATCTAAAGGCAACATCCCCCGGCTTAAGCTTGATGCCCGCGCCAAGGGCCTCGAAGGGGCCGCGCCCGGGATAATACTTGTATGGGTCATATCCGAGGATTGAGAGGTGGCCAGTATCGCTGCCCACAGGGATTCCAGGAGAGAACGGGTCCATGAGGCCATTAGACCCGTCGCGAGCCAGAGCATTCAAGAAGGGTATACGAGCGGCCTGTAGAGGAGTCAGGCCGTTCAAGATCTGTGAAGGTCTATCACCCACTCCATCAAGGAGGATAAACAGGGTCTTCACGAATTCACAGCCCCTCCGGTAATTTATAAAAACATCTTTCCACGAGGCATTAGAAGGGCTGAGATGAAACGAGCTCCTGAGATTATCTCAACTAGAGGCGTCTATGATGGGAGGCTAATCGCGGTTAAGCTGATTCGTGCAAGGTATGGTGAGGAAGAGGTTGAAAGGGAGGTTGTCGAGCATCCTGGCTCTGTAGCGATAGTTGCGACGGATAGTGTAGGCCGATTCCTATTGGTGAAGCAGTATAGGGTGGGGGTTGGTGAGGATACTATTGAGATACCGGCTGGTACTCTGGAGGAGGGTGAGGAGCCCCTAAAATGCGCTGAGAGGGAGCTGGAGGAGGAGACAGGCTACAGGGCACTAGACCTACATCCCCTCGCCAACACTTATACCAGTCCCGGATACACGAGCGAGAGGCTCTACATATTTACCGCCAAGGCTGTCCAGGGAGGTGTATCTAAGCATGAGACGGATGAGAACATCAGAGTCATTAGACTCTCTCGCGAGGAGGTATTAGAGGCCATATCGAGTGGTGAGATACGTGATCTAAAAAGTATAGCCGGGCTTCTAATGGCGATCTTTCTCAGGGGAGTTTAATGGTGCTTGTGCTTGGGTCTTCTTACCTTTCCAAGCTGCACCGGCTCTAGGTTGAATACAATTGTCTTAAGGACCATCATCTCCTCAATTGAGTAGCCTATACCCTCTCTACCAAGTCCAGAGTCCTTAACCCCGCCGAACGGGAAGTATCCTACCCCGTGGCGTGGAAAATCGTTTATAGTTACAGCCCCTGTCTGAAGCGACTTAGCAATCCTCCACATCCTGTAGAAGTTATTGGTAAAGACACAGCTGTCCAACCCATATCTATTCCTGCTGGCTAGCGCGATTGCCTCGTTCTCGTCCCTGACTCTGGCTATAGTCACGACCGGGCCGAAGGTCTCCTCCCACAGAATCCTCGCTTCTACAGGTACCTTATCGAGGACGGTAGGCTCATGGTAGCTGTTCTTATAGTTCCCGCCCCTGAGGAGTTTGGCTCCCTTGGCGACTGCGTCTCTGACTAGGGTGTTGACTCTCTCCGCAGCGGCCCTGTTTATGAGTGGGCCCATATTGACGCCCTCAATCCTCGGGTCGCCGAATTTTATCTTATCAACCTCGGCCAGCACCTTCTCAACAAACGAGTCCGCCACGGCCTCAACAACAAGAATCGCGCTCACGGCGTCGCATCTCTGGCCCGCATTCCTGAGAGAGCCCGCCACACACTTGCTGGCCGCCAAACCGATATCCGCATCCTCTAATACGATAGCATAGGCCTTTCCTCCAAGCTCAAGATGTAGCCTCTTGTTGGCGGCTATCCTTGCAATCTCTCTACCCACCTCTGTGCTCCCTGTGAAGGATATCATGCCAACCTCCTCATGCGCTGCTATCCTAGAGCCTACCCGGCCTGGGCCTGTAACAACATTAATTACCCCTGGTGGAATTCCTGCCTCTTCAAGGGCCCTGGCGAGCAGTAGCTGGCTCAAAGGGCTGTCGCTGGCTGGCTTGACGACGACCGTATTTCCTGAGAGTACAGCAGGTATAATCTTGGCTGCGGGTATGTAAAGGGGGTAGTTGAAGGGGCCTATAGCCCCAACAGTCCCGACCGGCTCGCGGAGGACAATCGCTATCTTGCCCATAGTGTCGGCTGACCAGTCGCCGGGCTTATACTCCCCACCAATCTTCGAGACATCCTCCATCGTCATCCTCATCCTCTCAACCACGGCCGTAATCTCGCCTATTGCGTCGGCTCGGGGCTTGCCAGCCTCAAGCATAAGAACATTTGCAAAATCCTCCAGATGCTCCTCAATTATCTTTGCCGTCTCGTGGAATATCTCTATCCTATCTATCGCCGCTATGGATCGAATCTTAGGGCGGGCGTCACGAGAAGCAGCCACGGCAAGGTCAACATCATGGTCACCACCCTTCTGGGCGTATGCCACGATGCTCTCGTCGATTGGGGTGTCAACCGGGAATGTCTCGCCAGTCTTGCTCTCCACCCATTGATTGTTTATAAACATCTTAAAGACTGGTAAGCCATCCTCGTTGATACTGTAAAGGTCGTTGAAGTAGCTACTAAGCCTCAGGATGGGCTTTCCAAGCTCTTTAGACTCGAGCACTGTCATGTTTTCTATCTGGGGGTTTATCTGCCATCTTCTTTCTTATATACTGTTTGTGAACACTCTCATTAGTGGGTTTTGGAAATTTGTTTTTTATATAGGATAGCATTATGCTATTTAGAGTATGCTAACAGAGGGTGATGTGCTCAACGCGCTGAGGAGCGTCAGAGATCCTGAGCTTGGCATGGATATCGTGAGTATGGGTATGATTAAGGACCTGGTTGTTAAGGATGGTGAGGTGGCTTTTACCTTGGAGTTGACGACTCCCGCCTGTCCCTTCAACTCCCAGATAGAGCAGATGGCTAGGAGTGTAGTTGAGGATCTTCCGGGAGTTAGGTCGGTAAGCATGAAGGTTACGGCGCGGGTCCGGCAGGGGTGGGTTGGGCAGCGAATGCCTATGGAGATTCCCGGGATAAAGAATGTGGTCGCTGTGGGAAGCGGGAAGGGAGGCGTGGGAAAAACCACAGTCGCCACTAACCTAGCCATAGCTCTCTCCGAGACCGGCGCCTCTGTTGGAATCCTCGACGCCGACATATATGGCTCAAGCCTGACACGCTTCATACGCTCATTCAGATTTGAGGTTCAGGGTAAAGATAAGATCCTGCCTGCCGAGGGGCCGCTGGGGCTGAAGATGATGTCGATGGGCCTACTAGTTCCTGATGACACGCCCGTGATCTGGAGGGGGCCTCTTGTCGGTGGTGCTGTGAGGCAGATGCTGACAGATGTGGAATGGGGCGAGCTAGACTATCTCGTTGTAGACCTGCCGCCTGGCACTGGGGATGCCCCGCTATCACTCGCCCAGACAATACCGATAACAGGAGCAATAATAGTCACAACACCCCAACAGGCTTCCCTAGACATAGCGATTAAAGCCCTTAGAATGTTCCAGAAACTAGGTGTCGAGATACTGGGAATCGTGGAGAACATGTCCTACTATGTCTGCCCTGGCTGCGGGAGGAAAGAATACATCTTCGGCCAAGGTGGAGGTGCTAGGTCCGCCGAGAAGCTTGATGTGCCTCTTCTAGCCGAGATACCTCTCCTACCACAACTCAGAGAGAACAGCGACAACGGCACACCAATAATAACAACAGACCCTACATCTGAGGCGGCAGAGAGTTTCAGGGGGCTAGCGAGGCGCGTAGCTGCTGCCCTCAGCGTGGTCGCGGTCAGGAGAGGGGCGAAGTGAGTCTGGGGGAGCCGGGGTTGAAGAGTCTCCCACGCCCTGGTGTCTACTCTGCGGATGAGCTGAACATTATTGAACTTCTCTCAAGCCTGTCGCAGATATATGAGTCGGGCAAGGCCGGTGCGGTGGCCATCTTCCTGGGAGTAGCTAAAGCCGAGAGCAGGCTTGGAAAGGAGGTCAAGTATCTCGAGATAGAATCTTACGTGGAGAATGCAAATCTGGTGATTGGTGAGATATGCCGGGAGGTGATGGAGAAGCATAACGTCGCCTACGTTGGGATCTGGCATCTTCAGGGAAGGTTCAGGCCAGGCGAGCCAGTAGTTCTTGTGGCTGTCGCAGGCAAGCACAGGGCCCTAGTCTTCAACGCCCTCCGCGAAGCCGTCGAGAGATACAAAAAAGAGCCTGCGCTCTTCAAGAAGGAAGCCTATAGCGATGGCTCGCATGCTTGGATTACCGAGTGAGACTACGAACACTTATATACGGGGTTTCAGAAAATATCTATGAAGAGGGTTGGCACCTCAAGGGTTTGAATTGATAATCATCGCGGTGGTCCTCCTAGTCCTATTTCTATGGGGGCCTGAGAGGCTTCCAAAGATAGCGAAGGCATTCGGCCAAGCGAAGAAGGAGTTCGAGAAGGCCAGCAAAGAGGCAAGCTCAACCGAGGAGCCTGAGAAACCTAAGCCTATACAGTCTACAGAGGTGGGAGCTCTACCAGACGAGAAGCTCATCGAAGTCGCTAAGACCCTAGGAATATCCACCGAGGGTAAGAGCCGGGAGGCTCTGGTACAGGAGATAAAGACTAAACTGGCAGCCTAGGAATGATATCGCCGCTCGAAGCATTCCTAATAATCCTCGTCATTTTCATACTGATAATCTTCTTTAAACCCGATGCTATTCTCAAGTTTGCGAAGAGTCTTGGCGAACTCCGCCGGGAGATGAAAAAGGGAGAGAAAGAGGCGGAGGAGAAAGAGTAGCTTAGTCTCAGCTCTTCACAGAGGTCTTCTCAGCCTCAATTCGTCTAGGTGCTGTAGACCAGGTTATCCCAGCCGCGGCTACCTGTAGTGAGAGGGTTACCTGCGCTAGTAGCTGATGTAAAGCCACGAACTCGGGCCTCAACGTAGTAAAGATCACGATGGCTCCCAGCGCTACTTGAATCAGGACAATCAGTAGGCTTGTATAGACCAGCAGCTTGGCGGCTCTAAACCCGCCTACGTCACCAATACCCCTAGCCCGCAGAACAGATATAGCGATAGTGGCAACAACAACAAGCCCCCAAACGCGGTGAAGAAACTCCATTAAGACTGGGAAGCTCTCCGGGAATGGGCAGAGGGGCCAGTCGGGACAGGCCAAGCCAGCACCTATGGCCGAGACATAGCTGCCGATAACGTTCATAATAATTATCGCGGAGGCGGCCACTATTGTGGACTGGTAGAGCTTGAGAGCCGCGTCCATCAGCTTATATTTTTTAGGCGCGACTAATTTATATCCATCGCTCCCTAGCTAGCTCACGGTTAGGAGAATGGGTAGGAAGCGGATGAGGAAGAATCCAAACGAGATGACTTTTAGTGAACATCTAATAGAGCTAAGGGATAGGCTAAAGATCGTCGCGATAAGCTATGTAGTGGCTCTCATCTTCTGGCTTGCTTTCCCCTCAAACATCACGCTCACCAGTATAAGCACCATCCTGACAGGCGAGTATAAGCCCGTAATCAGCATCATCCTGGAGCAAACTGTTTCTCTGACCGGCGGGATATTCAAGATCATACCTGGGAGGCTCGTCTCGCCACTTGAGATCTACTTCATAGCCGCGGCCCTCGTTGCATTCATAACAGTTATTCCCGTAATTGGGTATGAGATATATGCCTATGTTAACCCAGCTCTTTATCCCCAAGAGAGAAGGCTTGTCTGGCCTTTTCTCACAGCATTCATCGGCCTATTCGCTATGGGAGCGTTTTTCAGCTATTTCATAGTTGTCCCACTCATCATAAGATTCATGGCGATATTCGCCGACATCATTGGAATTCCCCCTGAGCTGCGGCTGATCGAGGCTGGCGACTACTACATGTTCGTCTTCTCCACCGTCGGTTCTATGGGTCTACTCTTCACGGCACCTGCAATCTTCGTCCTCCTAGTTAGACTGGGTATCCTAAGCTCCAATATCCTCTCGAGAAACCGGATATACTTCTACGGCATACTATACATCATTATCGCGTTCATAACACCTGACGGCTGGCTTGTCGGGAACACGGTCCTCTTCCTCCCCTTAGTCATTATGATGGAGATCTCCCTGCTGATTGCTAAGAGGATTGAGAGGAGACGTGAAGCAGGTTTCTACTCGGCGCCTAAATGCAAATTCTGCGGCGCGGTAATCCCTGAGGGCGCGATATTCTGTCCAAATTGTGGGAGAAGCCAGGAGTAGGTCGGCTACTCTCTTAGTCCCCTTATAGTACCGCCAATCTTAGTCACGTCCAACCTCACCTTCTTTCCCCGAATTCCTTTGATTAATGTTAGGGAGAGAAGGACTATTGAGAGAGATCTTAAGCTACATCTTATTAGGAACTCGCCGCCTTCATGTCGATATCTCTTTACGGAGATTCCCGCCTCCGCCAGTGCGCTCCAGCCTCCTATCCTCGACAACTCCTCCGCAACCGCCTCTCTCAGCTCCTCAGGCTTAACCTCAACCTGCTGTGGAAAAATCCTAACCAGTAGATACCTCTTCTTCACCCTCAGCAACTCTCCACACCCCGTCTACACTAACACGGCCCTCAAGCCTCCCCCGATTCTCCAGCAATATCCGAGCTGGATAACTGGATACGGCATCAAGTGCATAGCTGGGGCTCGCACCAAGCGACCAAGGTACAGAAGCCATCTGCCTCGGAGGCCTAAGCTCATACTCGTCCCTGGCCCCAGTCGAGACCACTAGGTTAAGCCTTTTCTTATAGGCAGTCCATACAACCCTAGTCACCGTCCTAAATGCCTCGAACCCGCCCTCAAGTATGTGAAGTAGAGCCAGCTCCAGTGAGTTGCCAGTCACCTCTACAACATGCCTATCGATTGGAGGTGTTCGGGGGCTGCTAGCGATTACAGTGTCAACCCTCATATCCCTCACAGCAGCCAGAAGCACGTCCCTATCATGTGTTGCCACGGAGACTAAGTCATAGCTCCAGCGCACCGCCCTAAGCTTCTCATACAACTCACCCCTTGACGAGGCCTCAACCGTGACTCGGCGGAAAACCTCGAGACCATAAGCCCCAGCCACTCTTCTAGCCTCCACCCAGAGATCATCACCACCCTCAACAGCCACCCCCCAGAAGCCTAGCTCGTGGCAGCTCCTCAGCATACCCTCAAGAACATCCCGGCTTCTAGGCCTAAGCCAAGCGTCAACAAACCTTCTAGGCAAGAATCAACACCATAAAGTCCTCACTTTCGCGAAATTATCTCTATCTTAATGGCGTCGACCTCAGATGGCTGTATAATCCCGAGGTAGGCCAGCTGCTTATTCAGCCTGAGGTGGATTGTCTCGGCTGAGCCGCTTCTCTCAACCCTCTCCAAGATGTACTCGTCTGAAACACTCTCGATTAAGTGGCGCGCAACCCGCTCAGCCACGTCGTCGGAGATCTCCGCCTCCAGGATGGTGAGCGGTTCACCGAATATTCCTGTCAGGCGATGAACCTTAAACGGGGGTTCACGCTCCAGTGAGAGGATGTTGAGTATAGCCCTCCCCACTTTAGACTCGGACTCTGTGGGCCCGCATATAGCTCTGATCTTGATTCTATAGCCCATTTTCTATTCTAACCTTTCTGGTGCAGGGCCACTATATACTGGTTGCCCGTCTCAATACCACTTATCCTTAAGTCCTACAAGATATGCGAGGGCATTGGTGGACAGGTGAAGCAGGGCCGTAATTACAAGTAATATTACGAATGTTTGGGCGTCTAGCCAGATGGGGGCTCCGTGGGGAAGCCATGCCAGCAGTAGCGCTACCAGTAGAAACCCTATCTGGTCAAGGACTGGGGCGCTTCTCCCCCTCTCTAAGCCCATACGCCTCTTAATGAAAGCCCCCAAAATATCCCCCATCATCGCTCCAACAGGTAGAAGACCACATTCTAGCAGGCTCCTGTAAATTCCGGGGACAAGGACATATAGCGAGAGGGCCGCTACGAGGCCTACAGCCAATCCAGACACAAGACCCTCAATCGTCTTACCGTCGCCGAGGAGCCTCCTGCCATCCCACATGACAACGCCCAAGTCGATAGGGTGGCTCTGCTTGATGTATCTGAGCACCACGACCGGCGTTCCATTGGCGATGTATGCTGGAACTACGTAGATTATTGCCTCTGCTATGTTCTGCATCGCCCACATGGAGTACAACACCCATCCTTTAACTATTAGCTATAGGCTGAGCCGCTTGGAATGTCGAGGCAGTTAGTAAAGCGTGACTAAACAGGCATCGGGCCAATCTCTGCATGAGTCTACCAGCTGGACCTTTTCCTAGGGGTCGCGGCTTATTCCTAGTCTCTACCAAAAGTGTAGGCCCTGTAGTAAAGGATATTACTGCATTTTTGTATTGGGGCTGCGGGTTTGAGGCTCGTAGTGGCTATCGACCAGGGAACGACGGGGACCAGGTGTCTTGTGTTGGATGAGTCTGGGCGGCCTGTCTCTTGGGCCTATAGGGAGCACATGAACATCTATCCAATGCCAGGCTGGGTTGAGCACAACCCTCTAGAGATTCTGGAGGCGACGAAGCTAGTTGTCAGCGAAGCGGTGAGGAGTGTTTCTACAAGGGATGCCCGCGTCGTTGCCGTGGGCGTAACTAACCAGAGGGAGACGACTGTAATCTGGAATAGGCGGACCGGCCAACCGCTATACAACGCGATAGTCTGGCAGGACACCCGGACGAGGGAGCGCTGCGAAGAGCTTAGGAAGCAAGGACTTGAAGAGAACCTCATACATAGGGTCACTGGCCTCTACGCCTCAACCTACTTCTCCGCGACAAAGATTGAATGGATACTCAAGAATGTCCCAGAGGCTATGGAGCTCGCTAGACAGGGAGATCTGGCCTTCGGGACAATAGACACTTGGCTCATCTGGAATCTAACCCGAAGTGGAGATAAGGGTGGTGAGGGCGCTGCCCACGTCACAGACTATACTAACGCCTCGAGAACAATGCTCTTCGACATCGAGAAGCTGAAGTGGTCCGAAGACCTTTTGGAACTCTTCGATATACCGGTCGGGATAATGCCCGAGCCGCTCCCAAGCGTCTACAAAGACTACTATGGCTACACGAACCTGTGGGGAGTTCTGGACATTGAGGCCCCGGTCTGCGGAGACCTTGGGGACCAGCAGGCAGCTCTGTTCGGCCAGGCATGCTATGGCGTGGGCGATGCGAAGAACACTTATGGGACCGGGTGCTTCCTCCTCCAGAACATAGGCGAGAAGCCGATTCTCTCCCGCCATGGACTTCTAACCACGGTAGCATATAGCATGGAGCCTAGGAGGGGGGTGTATGCGATGGAGGGCTCGGTAGCCATTGCGGGCTCCCTTCTCAAGTGGCTGGCGGAGAATATCGGGCTCATAGGGTCTCCTAGGGAGAGCGGCGAGGTTGCTGAGAGGACGGGCGAGGAGGGCTCTGCTGGTGTCTATTTTGTGCCAGCCTTCAGCGGCCTCTTCGCCCCCCACTGGGACCCCTCAGCCCGCGGCCTCATAATAGGGCTCTCAGCATACACGAGGAGGGAGCATATAGTCCATGCCGCGCTCGAGAGCATCTGCTGGCAGACATACGATGTCGTAGAGTCGATTGAGAAGGACACGGGCGTCAGGATTTCGTCGCTCCGGGTAGATGGAGGAGCTTCCATGAATGATGTTTTGATGCAGCTTCAAGCTGATGTGCTGGGGTGTGAGGTTGTTAGGCCGGAGTTCACCGAAACTACCTCTCTAGGCGTCGGCTATGCGGCTGGGCTTGCAGCCGGCTTGTGGGAGGGATTAGATGAGTTGAGGGGTATGTGGAGGGTCTCAGCTAGGTTCAGCCCCAGGTGGTCTGCAGAGAGGAGAGCGAGAGGGTTGAGGGCCTGGAGGGCTGCTGTGGCCCGCTCGAGAAACTGGCTTAGAGACCTAGAATCCTAGACGCTTATCCTGGACTCCAGCGTCTTAATTCTCTCCTCCACCAGACTAGCTATCTTCTTGATCAGCTCATCACTCGTGTCTGCTTCAACCTCTCTAATCCTGTCAGCCAGTTCTCTGTCACCAATAGTCCATCTAACCCAGCGCTCTAGGTGTCTGCAGGCCATGTGGAAAAGTATCGAGTCCTTCGTCGCCATGGGGATGGTCTGTAGAAGCTCGTAGAGTGAGTGGGCTGATAGACCTATGTATCTGCCATCTTCGTGGTAGTGGAAGGCTCTGTCCGGTGGAACAACCCTAAGAAGCCTCACAGCCTCGCCAGCCGCACCACCTATCACTTCAGCCGCCAACTGCTGCAGATGAGATAAAGCCCTCATCATCGTATAGTACATATTCATCTGGTCCGTATATCCGAAGTATGCGTGAACCACTCCCGAGGGCCCACGCTTAGAGTACATGTAGTAGAGATGGTCGCTAATCTGTAATGTCCTCCAGGCCCGGAGTATATTCTCAGAGCCAGACCTCTTAACCGCCCTCTCCATCCTCTTCAGAGCGTTAAAGCAGGTTACCTGCATATCGTTGCTGAGCCACGCGTCTGTACTCTTCTCAACATCTGCCCAAGATATTGTTTCAAGCTCTCCCACAAATATCGTGCCGACCGGCTCAAACCTCTTAAGAACCTCCGAAGCAGTATTGAAGGATAAGTTCTCATACTTCAGAACCTCTCTGGGGAGATGTCTAAGGAACTCGTGTATTCCTGACTCTGGCCAGTGGTGCTCACCGAATGTCTCATAGTCGATGAATAATAGTATGTAGTCTCCAGGGGTCGATGATAACCAAGCCGCATATTTGTCGGCTGTTAGGGGGTAGCCTGGCCACGTCCTCTCTGAGAACCTGAAGGCTATGTCATCTGAGAGCCTGTAGTTTCTCGTCATGACTTTAAGCCCTGTCCCAGCAGCTAAGTATAAGTGGTTGGGTGAGCGGCCATGCAAAACCCTATCCACGCCCTCCACAATGATTCCCTTATATCCCATCTCCCAGACTATCCTAGCTACAGCGTTGTTGTAGAGCAGCTCGGTATTCTCGAAGACCTTCGGCTCATAGCCGAAGAGTGACTTGATTAATTCGCGGTGGAGCTTGACCTGCTCTCTGAACTCATCGCTAACCGGACCAAAGAGGCTCGCTAGCGAGTGGTAGTATGTCTGTTCCAGCAGCTCGACCTTGCCAGTCCCAACCATCATCCTAAACTGGTCTATTATCTCGGGAGCCCACCTTTCAGCCTGCTCCAAGAAAACCCCAGAGAGGCTATAGTTGACCTTGAACTCCCTACCAGACGAACCAGCCTCCTCAATCCCCTTCAAGACAATCTCATTCGCGGGGATGTAGCACTTACGAGCTACTCTCAGGAAGATCTCCCTGTTCCGAGTGTCGTCGAGATAGGCGCCGGGGATATCCTCCATCCTAATCTTGTGGAAGTCCTCGCCGCTCATCCTCGTGTTTAGCCTGTAGGGCTGGTGGACCTCAAATGAGAGGCAGATAGCGGGCAACCTCAAAGTATAGCTGCACTGATGGCTATATTCATGTCGGGTTTTTATAGACGGGGCGATGGAGAAGAGTAGATGTCCGGGGAAGGCGGTGAGGCTAAGAGGAAGGCAGCCATCAAGATTCCGAGGAGTGTCCTCCGCGCGAGGAAGGAGAGGCCAGAGTTCGTTAGACAGGAGGCCTGGAGGTATGAGAGGCTGGAGGAGAAGTGGAGGAAGCCGCGGGGGAAGGATAGTAAGATGCGGCTTCAGAAGAGGGGTTGGCCTCCCCTAGTAAAGGTTGGCTACCGGTCCCCTAGAAAGTATAGGGGGTTACATCCATCCGGCTATCGGGAGGTGCTCGTCCACAACATCACAGAGCTAGAGGGACTGGACCCCAAGGTCCACGCAGTCAGGCTAGCAGGTTCCTTAGGCGCGCGGAGCAGGCTTAGGATTTATGAAAAGGCCACCTCAATGGGTCTTAAGGTGCTCAATCCACCGAGGGGTGTGGAGGAGTGAGCCTGTCAATCCAGAGGAGGATGGCGGCTGAGCTCTTAAAATGCGGGGAGAGCAGGGTCAGGTTTGACCCTGAGAGGCTTGAAGACGTCGAGGATGCCATAACGAGGTCGGATATTAGACAGTTGATTAGCGAGGGCGCGATCTATGCAGCGCCTAAGCGGGGCAACACTCGGCGTGCGGAGCGTGAGAAGAGGGGACCTGGTAGGAGGAAGGGTGGAAAACACTCCATCATATCGAGGAAGGAGAGATGGTTGATGAGGGTTAGGTCTCAGAGGAGGTATCTAAGGCGTCTAAAAGCTGCAAAGATGCTGAAGGATGATGCCTATCGACACGTCTATCTGCAGATTAAGGCAGGAAGGTTCAAATCGGTGGCCGAGCTCAAGACCTATCTAAAGGAGAACGGCCTACTCCTGGTGGGTGCATAAAAGTTGGCGCCGGCGAACACCCTATTAAGGAAGCCTCCAAGAAGGGCGCGAAGCAGGAAGACCGACTATAGGAAGAGGCTGAAGATTGTTAAGTCAGGTAAGCCGAGGCTGGTTGTGAGGAGGACAAACAGGTATGTGATTGTCCAGGTTGTCGAGTCTAGGCGCGGAGGAGACTATACCTCCGTTACAGTGACTACAAGGGATCTTAGAGAGTATGGATGGAGGGGTGGGACAAAGTCCATACCGGCGGCATATCTCGCAGGGTTTTTGGCCGGTAAACTTGCGCTCCAGAAGGGGTACTCTGAGGCGATAGTGGACCTTGGGATGCACCCCTCCCACCCCGGTTCAAGACTCTACGCCGCCGTCAAGGGCGCGATAGACGCGGGACTCTCAATACCCGTCGACGAGGAGATCTTGCCCCAAGAGGCGAGGATTAGGGGCCAGCATATCGTAGACTATCTAGGAGTTGTTAGCGGGACGGGAAATTTAACCCAGTTCTCCGCCTCGGATAAGGAGTATCTCAGTAACATCCCCCAACGCCTGGAGGAGGTAAAGCAGAGGATAGTGGAAAAAAGTCCGTCTTAAGTGATCCTACGCCGGTCAGCTGGTGGCCTAGAGTGGCTCTAAAGAATGGAATAACAGCCCTGATAAGTTCCATAAACCTTCTCCTATACATCATCCAAGGCTTCAGGCTTGGGCTAGAGTCCGGATTCACCAACCCACTAGTCCTCTCAAACATAATCATAGCAGCTCTCTTCGCAGGAGCACTCTCACTATCCCTACTCTATCCACGCGCCACAATCCTTACACCATACACAGTAGCCATCGCCAGCTACATCACATACAGAATGTGGAACTCCGCGATGGACCTCTCCAGAACGATGGAATTCAGGCTGGCCCACGGATTGATGATAACCCTGGCATGGCTGCTCGTAATAGCTATCCTCTACAACCTGGTCAAGCGAATAGATAGCCGGGCCCCGATCCAAGCCTCTTGAAGCGTAACATCAGAGTGACACATATTTGTAGAAGCTTGTATCAATTCATCATGGCCTTGGTACTTGAGGGTCTGGAGCTTCTGCTGCTGATTCTCGCCGTAATATTCTCAGCATTCGCTGTTGAGACGCGCAGTCTCACCCGCTCCGTCTTCGGGCTCCTACTCTTCACGGTCACAATAGGCTTGGTCTTCGTAGCTTTGGGGGCGATACACATTGGGGCCCTCCAGATAATAATATACTCGGGAGGAGTGATGGCCCTCTTCCTGCTGATGGTGATGGTTACTTCGAGGAGGGATGAGACCTGAGGCTTAATGAGGCTCTGGGTATACTTGCTGTGGCGGTCTTCTCAGCGCTGTTTATCACTAGTCTGGCGACACGCCCCCTGCTATACGAGTACTGGGGTGAGAATCTTAGGCGGGTGATTGGTGGAGGGTTGGAGGATTTGGGGAGGGTTTTAAGCGACTATGTCTGGGGAGGGTTCTTCCCAGTCTTTACAGGGGTTATAGTCATGGTCATCGCTATAGTTGTCGGTCTTGTCTCTCTTATGAGGGAGGGTGAGTAGGTCTTGGCCCTGAGCCCAACAGTTTACACAATCTTTGCAGGCCTAATATTCGTGATCGGAATCTACACGCTCGCTACCAAAAGGAACATAATTAAACAGCTGATAGGCATAGAGCTTATGATCAATGCGGCCCATCTCAACTTCGTTGTATTTGGAGCGAACAGCCCTGGTGGAATAGACCCCTACGCCCTTGCAATAGTTGTGCTCTCCATGGCCGCGGGCGCCGCGGTCATCACTGTCGGGGCCCTCCTCGTCATAAATGTCTACAGGGTGTATGGCACAATGGACCTCGAGGTTTTGAGGAGGCTTAGACGCTAGGTACCGCCTGAGATTGGAGGGAGGATGACCACCGTGTCCCCCTCCCTTAGGGTTTTCCTCAGCGGCTCCTCCGAAACCTTGACTCCGTTGACCGCGACGGCGATGTTTGGTCTCAGCTCCATATCCTCTGTGAGTATATATCTCCTTAGAGGCTCTCCATACCTCTTTACAAGCTTCTCCACCAGATCTGCGACTGTCGAGCCCTCCTCGAGAGCAATCTCCTCCTCCCTCAAACCAGTAACCTCGCGAAGATAGGCATAGTACCTGGTCTTCACAGTTATCAATGGATAGGCACCCCCTAGCCCACCGCGTATAATTGCGACGCCGTATAAAAAATCCTGTCTGGACAACAAGCCTATGAGAACCTGCATCCTCCTATCCTAGGTATTTTCTCAGAGCTCCTGAGAGGTCTTCAGGCGTCATGTCAATCACGGGCTCGGCGCATAGTTTCTCCAGAAACCCGTCATCGTTTACGTAGAGGGCTGTAGGCGCGGGCCTAGCTACTATCCTGGCGTGGAGGTAGAAGCTTCTGCTGATGTCTATGTCCATAGGTCCGGAATAGAATAGCATGTTTAGGCTAACTACCCCTGAGCTGGAATAGTATTTCAGAAGTGCCGCCAGGTCTTCTGCAAACTCCTCCACATCTCCTGGTGATAGGCTGCTGAGGGAAGACTTGCCCTTAAAGATGGCCAAGACCTCCCTGTTACCAAGTGGGGTGAAGCCTGTAATCCAAGCGACAACGTTACTATCCTTCACAAACCTCTCCCCCCGCTTCTCCTCAGACTCCAAGAGATCCTGCCAGTAGCAGCCACCAGAAGCAGCATACAATTCACTGGCTTCTATCTCTTGATGGACAGCGCTGGGTGGCCTCTCATCAGCTAGAACTTGGAAGTGTGGGTGTATTATGCTGGCGCCTGCTGGTGGGAGGTTGTTCCACGCCAATACGGGGTAGCGTGCAGCTCTATCTACGGCTTTGAGGTCTCTTAGATATTGGAGGGAAGAGTTTATGCCGTCTCTTAGCTCCTCCGGCGTGATGTTCTCAAGAGGTTTGTAATGCTCTGGCGTGAAGACTGTTACTGCGTGGTGTTTGGCGAAGGGGTATAGGTTTGGAAAGACCCAGCACTCTCCGCTCCGGAGCCTCTTGTAGGGGAGGAGTGTGAAGGTTGGAGTGCTTACTTCAATATTCTCGGGGCAGAATGGGCAGTTTTTCCTCGTCTTCTCAGCCAGCTCCTTCAGGGTCAGAGCCTCGCCTGGCGTTTGCTTCGGACGCTTAGCTCTCTCTATGTTAATCCTACACCACCTACCTGTTAAAGGGTCTCGCCGATACTCAATCTCTTGGACACGCTCAGCCCCGCCTGCATCTGGGGGTGATATTCGAGACGCAACGGTGTATCTCCTAAACTCTACAGGCATATCTCAGTAATGCCCCACCAAGTTAATTAATCATCACGTCCAGCGTCTTCCGACTGTATCCTTTAGACCTTTATCTCTACTACATCTCCATCCTCGAGCACATGCCCTCTACCAACCTTCTCCCCCTGGACCTTCGCAGAGGGGCCCCAGACCCTAGCATACTTCAGCGCCAAGGCAAACTCTCTATGTATCTTCTCGGCTAGCTGCAGTACGGTCGCGCCCCTCTTCAGGAGTAGCGGCTTCTCAGAGATTATGCCATCCTTCCTAGTGTAGACCCTTATCATGTCGAGAGACTTGAAGATCTTCTCCTTCACCACCTCAAGCCCCTCTGAAACCGCGGAGGCCTTGATTGCGCTGAATCCTCTGGCCTCCAGCTCCCTGACCGCCTCATCTCCCCCCTCCTCATCCAGATCTGACTTGTTCACGATTATGAGCGACTTCTTATATTCCGGTTTCCTGATTAGCTCCTCTTCCAGCTCGTCCAGCCCCACATTACCCACGATCTTGATGATGGCCGATCTTATGCCGAGCTGATGGGCCAGGTTTTTGACAGCTTCCCGGCCACCTTCAACGTCTCCCATAATCACGACCCTTATCCCGCCGCTGTCCGTCCTCTCGACCTCCACTTCAAATTGCTTCCTCCTCAGCGTTATTCCATACTCCTGGAGGAGAGATTCTATGGCGTTGAACTGGGCTATTGGATCGCTGGACGCGTCGACAACTATGGCTAGGAGATCGCTGTTTCTTGCGAGCCCGATGCTCTTCGAGGCTAGGCTCGTCTCCTCTAAGTCCGTGGTCATTATTGCGGGGAGGTCTAGGACCTGTATCTCGCAGCTTGAGTAGATAATCATGCCTGGGTAGGGTTTGAGTGTTGTGAGGGGATAGTCTGCTACAGGTGAGGATGCTCCTGTCAATGAGTTAAAAAGTCTAGACTTTCCCGAGTTAGCCACACCTAGAAGAGCAACCTGGGCCCAACCCTCCTTCTTTACACTGAAGACCGGAGCCCCACCGCTCTTAACCAGCCTCCTCTCCTCCAGCTCATCCCTCAGCTCTGCCAGCCGCTTCCTCAGCTGCCTCCTCAGCTTCTCGGTTCCCTTATGGTCAGGTATCAGGGAGAGGGCCTGCCTAAGCACCTCTATCTTCTCCTCAATCGTCCTCGCAGCCTGGTACTCGGCCAGCTTGTGCCTAGCTTCGGCGGGCAGGTTTGTAGGCATCGACCATTTAATCAGATGTTTGAAGAGGCGTTTTTAGGTTTTCACAAGGGTGAGGGATTTTAGTTTATATCGGAAGGTGGGTGACTGTTATCAGGACGTGGTAGTTGACGATCAAGAGGCTCTTCGAGGAGGCTGAGCGGCTTCTCTCAGAGGCTGGACTGAAGGGTGTTAAGATCAGTTCCCCAAGGTCGCCGGAGTTTGGTGAGGCATATACTCCCTATCCCTTCGAGGAGGCGAGGCGGAGTGGCGGTAACCCCCTCGAGCTTGCAGAGAAGATAGCCTCCAGGCTGGGCCGCGGCGAGCTCATAGGACGCGTTGAGGCGGCTCCTCCAGGATACATCAACTTCTACGCCGACTGGAAGAAGTTCTCAGAATATACGCTCAGAGAGGTGATGCGTCTTGGAGCTCGGGGGTATGGAGGCTCCAGCGAGGGCGAGGGGAAGGTTATACTGGTTGAGCATACGAGCGTCAACCCCAACAAGGCACTACACATAGGCCACGCTAGGAATGTATACCTTGGAGACACGCTGGCCCGCATCTTCGCTAAGACAGGCCACAGAGTCTACGTTCTAAACTACGTCGACGATAGCGGAGCCCAGATGGCGAGTGTCATACTCGGCTTTCTCGAGCTGAAAATGCCTATGGAGGCACCTACCGGTGTCCGTTTCGACGAGTATTGCGGTGACCAGGTATACGTCGAGGTCTCAAGGCGTGTGGAGGCCGATAGGTCTCTCGAGGAGAGGCTTAGGGCCCTGGCTAAGAGGATTGAGGATAGGAGTAGTGAGGAGTTCAGATACGCTAGGCTTGTGGCTGATAAAGTACTTGCGAATCAACTCCTGACCTGCTGGCGGCTTGGGGCGCGGTATGACCTGCTGTTTAGGGAGAGTGATGTCGTCGTCTCGGGTCTATGGGCCAAGACCTTCAACCTGCTGCTTGAGAAGGGTATTATATACTTGGCAAGGGAGGGTGCGAATAGAGGGTGCTGGTGTGTCGACCTAAGCAGCCACCCCACCCTATCCAAGGAGGGTGACGAGATACTTGTAAAAAGCGACGGCTCAACCACTTACGTGGCTAGGGACATCGCTTTTGCCCTCTGGAAGCTCGGCGAATCGGATGTTAAAATTACTGGCAAGGTCTGGGGGCGAAATCTGGACAACACGCCGATAACCATCACGGACACGGAGTCGGGCTCTCCCATCACCCTCCCTAAGCCCCACATGGTGTTAACTGTTGTAGGCTCAGAGCAGAGGAGGCCCCAAGAGGTTGTAAGATATGTCTTATCGAGGCTGGGAGTGGATGGTGGGAGGTATGTCCACTACTCTTATGAGCGGGTCTCACTGAGCCCAGAATCGGCTAGGAGGCTCGGGTTAGAGACAGCTGAGGGCAAGGCTGTCCAGATGAGCGGCAGGAGGGGAATCTACTTTAAGGCCGACGAGGTTTTGGACGAGTTGAAGAGGCTGGCAGCCGAGGAGGTTAGGAAGAGGCACCCCTACTGGCCAGGTGAGAGAGTGGACGAGGTCTCTGAGGCAATAGCGCGGGGAGCTCTCAGGTATTCGATACTTAAGTCGGAGGCAGAGAAGACTGTTATATTCGATTTAAGGGAGGCTATGAGGCTTGAGGGAGACACCGGCCCCTATATACAGTACACCATGGCTAGGTCCTACAGGATACTCGAGAAGGCTAGGGACGCTGGTATTGAAGCCAAGCCCACACCCTACGGCGACCTAGCTAGTGAAGAGTGGATGCTAACACGCTCAATCTCCTTCTTACCCCAAGTCATCGAGACTTCTGCCAAAACGCTGAGGCTCAGGCAGCTGATAACACATTCAAGAGAGATGGCCGTCCACTTTAACGAGTTCTATGAGAAGTGCCCAGTCATCGACGGCGGGGAGGCCGCTCCCTTCAGGCTGGCTCTAGTCCAAGCATACATCACAGCACAGTCCAGCGCTATGGAGCTCATAGGCATACCGGTTCTTCAGGAGATGTAGGGGAGTTAGAGGAGTTTTGAGAGCCTGTCGGGGAGATCTTTGAGCGTCTTAGCTACCAGCCACTTTTTTGATGAAGGGTTCTTGCTTATCCCTGTTAAGACTAAGATACCGTGCGAGCCTATAGTTTCTGCAAGAGCCATGTCGACCTCCTCATTATCACCCACTATCACAACCTCCTCCGGCTTCAAGCCGGCTCTCCTCAAGGCGAGGTCTGCTATGTAGCGATCAGGCTTACCCACAAGTATCGCCCTCCTCCTCGTCGAGGTCTCTAAGAAGCTTACGAGAGCTCCAGCGCCAGGCATCAACTCTTTCTCAGTCACATAGACGTGGTCCTTGTTAGTGGCTATGAAGAGAGCGCCATTCATGATGGCTCTATGCCCCTCAACCAGCCTCCAGTAGCTTATGTCTCGAGTCCCCCCCGCAACAACTGCATCAGCCTCATCACCCCGCGAAGCGAGCGAATGACCGCCCAGGACAATCTCCTCCACAAGCCCCACATCACCCACCGTAAACACCCTACAAGCCCCCCTCCTTTCACTCAAGTACGCAGCGGCAGCAAATCCTGAATTCACAACATCATGCAGCCGCGCCTCGATACCAGCCTCAACAAGTTTATCCAATATCATCCTTCGAGAATAAAATGAATTGTTTGTCAGGAAAGCCACCTTCAACCCCCATTCCCTAACCCGCTTCAAAGCCTCGACTGCCCCCGCTGCAGCCGATTCACCAAGAAATAGTGTCCCATCGACATCCATGAACACTGCTTTGACCCTGGACAAACTCCATAGGCGATAGTGTATGGCTTAATTTATACTGGTGTTGAGGGCCTCTTTGAGCCTGGTTGTGAGGAGCTCGACCTGTCTATTGGCGACTTTGCGTGTTGTCTCTTCGCCCAGTATTCTCTGGATTATTCCCAAGTCTGCGTCGGCTGCCCAGTCAATCAATGTACCATTTGCTGATGGCTTGACCTTTACGTCTATCGTGAGTCCTATCTTTGCCCCGACAACCCTTCCTGTTCCGCTGACCCTTACCACGTCCTCACCTCTATCCTCATATTTGAACAGCATATCGGCTCGTACACGCGAAAGATAACCTGTCACCTTGGCTATCTCGCCTAGGTCGATGTAGAATGTTGCCCTGAACTCCCCCTCACCCGTCACCTTGAGGGAGAATAGGTTTGGTAGGCACCTGCCGAGCCAGTGGGGGTCTCTGAGCTTCTGAATTGTCTCTTGTGGGCGGGCTGCAACCTCCATCGAGCCCTCCATCCTCAAGACCTTCCACCCGCCGCTCTTCTAGAATAGATGATTGGAAGCAGGAGGCTCAGGTACCTCTCGTTGTCTATGGCCTCGAGGGCCTCGCTGATGAGTGATTCAAGTGGGCTGGTAACCTCTCCCTGCCTCAGAGCTTCAATAACCTGCTTGACCTCCTCCCTCGTAGCTTGCTCTAGTCTAAGCTTCTCTGTATAGACGCCTTGCGGGGCCCCTATGTGCCGTGCAATTGCGTTGGCTGCGTTTTCTGCGATGAGCCTACCTGTCGTGAGCTTGCCGCCAACAGCTGTCACGAAGCCCCTCACATCATCTTCGTAGTGGTCTATTATCTCGAAGCTTCTTGTCGTCTCTCGTAGGCCTGCCTCCCCAGCTATCAAAGGCCTGACGGAGGCGTAGAGGCGTGAGAAGCCGATGGCTCTGAGGGCTGGTATAGCCTCGCCGCACTCTTGGAGAAGTATCTCCTCATCCTCCCCCCCAATCTCTATCCTGTCCAAGTCCTCTGCAATTCTTGCAGTTGTGCCGGCTATCGTCGCTCCCGCAGTGTATGGGACGATTATGTCGCCGTCGCTCGGCGGTCTCATCCTATTTACTATGTGGCGGGTCAGGTTCGCGCTCGCGACTCCCATAACACCTGCGGCAGGTATCACTTCAACTGAGAGGCCAGCCCTCCGCGCAACCTCGCTGCACCATGGCCCCGCCGCGTTGACAACCCCTCTACACCCAATCTTGTAGACGCCCTCCATAGAGGCCGCCTCAACGCCTACGACCTCTCCCTTCTCAATAAGGACCCTCTCCACCGATGCACCCTCTAAGGCGCTAGCTCCGCTCGCAACAGCTTTAAGGAGTGCTGAGAGGGCCAAGTCTCTTGCATATACTATCTTGTCGGGGACCAAGAGGGCTGTTCGGGCATGGGGGCTGATGTTTGGCTCGAGGGCTCTTAGCAGCTCAATGTCTATGTCTTTCACGGGTATGCCGGCCCTGTGGCAGGAGTCTGCGAGTTGTGAATGGTATTCCTCCTCCTCGGCGTTTACTGAGACGAAGACTCCGCCAACGTCGCGGATACAGTGGGGGGCGATCTCTGAGAGAATCCTATTCTCCTTGATGCACTCCTCCGCCGCCTTGGGGTCTGTTGTGGCGTATCTAGCACCGCTGTGCAGCATACCATGACTCCTACCAGAGGCTCCAGAGCAGATTTTCCGCCTCTCTATGAGGAGGACTGAGACCCCGCGGAGTGCGAGGTCTAATGTGGCAAAAACACCGACAATGCCTCCTCCGACAACAACCACATCATAATAACTCCTCAAGACCCAGTCTGCTCACCGAGTGGCTCTACTTCTGCTCGAGCTTATCATTCTTTCCTTAGGTATCAGCGGGTATATCTTTCCATCTCTCGAGACCTTGCCTGAGCCAAGATAGAGCCAATCCAGCTTTACAACTGCTATGTCTGAGTCTGGAGGCTCCTTTTTTAGCGGTGCTCCCCTCATCCACTCCTCCGCCTCACTCATCGAGACTTCCACTACGCCCCCCTCCATATACGGCCCGAGCAACTGGCTGCCCTCGACCGAGAGGTAATATTCATCACCAATCTTTTTGGCAGCGTATATGCCTACTGTGACCAAGCCCTTCATCTGGGCCGCAGTCTCCAAGGCTGCCCGCGTAGCGCATCTAACCTTCTTGCCAGACTCTATGAAGACGAGCTGCGGAGGGAGGCTCTCAACTCTTAGGAAGCGTGAGAGGGATACGTACTCACTCCTGCTCAGGGCCCGCTTCATCAATCCCCACCTCTAATCTTGACGATAAAGAAGCCCTCTCCACCGTTATCATATGGATAGCACTTGAAACACTTCTCCACCTCACTGTTAAACCTCTCGCCTCCAAACTCCTCTAATGGTCTACGCCACTTAAGCCCCTCAGGTCTCACCTCCTCTAGCCTAGCCTCCGGATGCCTCTCGAGGAATCGCGACACCACGGCCTCATTCTCAACCGGCATGATGGTGCAGGTCGAGTAGACTATCACTCCTCCAGCTTTTAGGCACCTGTAGCCGGCCTCGAGTAGGGCCAGTTGGAGGGGCTGAAGCCTCTTACCATGGTTCTGTCTATACTTCTTGAGTACTGACCAGTCTTTACTCGCAACACCCAGCGAGCTGCATGGCACGTCGACCAATACTCTATCGAAAAGTCCAGCACCCCATCTGCTGAATAGCCTGCCATCCGCTAGCGTCACGACGGAGTTGACAGCCCCCCAACGCTGAAGGTTGAAGGATAAAGCCTTAACCCTCTTCTGCGAGACATCGTTTGCCACGACAACGCCCTCAAGTCCCACTAGTTGAGCAAGCTGTGTCGACTTACTGCCGGGCGCTGCGCAGAGGTCCAAGCACCTATCGCCAACCCTAACGTCAAGCACTTCTGCTGGCAGCATCGATACAGGCCCTTGGAGATAGATGAGGCCGAGCATGTGTTCGATTGAGTCGCCGAGGTTGGAAATGGGAGCCTCCAGCACTCTATAGCCGTGCCTCACCCATGGCAGCTTCTCGAGCCTCCACCCCCTCCCATACATGAATTCCACGACCTTCTCCTCACGGAACTTGAGGGTGTTCAGCCTAACACACTCCGGAAGGGGGCGCTCCACAGCCTCCAAATAGGCCTCGAGATCGAAGTCTATGAGCTGAGATGTAAGAATCCTGAAATCCTCAGAGACGGCTATCATTTGAATATCTCTCCTGTCCCCTCATACCAGAGAAGAAAATCCAAGGCCTCTGGCGCCACACCTATAATTTGAGCCGCCTCCATAAACCTCTCCTCTGCGAAAAGATACTTCCTCCTATTCGAGACATCCAATTCCCGCTCGAGCACACCTATCCTTACAAGCCCTCTCAAAACATGCCTATCGATTATCGCCACTCCACTATATCCTATGTTCCTCAAGAAGTGAGAAGCCTCCTTGTAGCCTAACCCCCACACCGCCTCTACAAGCGCCTCTCTCGCCTCATGGGGGTCTGCCATCAACATCTTTTTAATCCTCTCCCCAGACTCTAGCTCTCTCCTGTTCAACAATATATAACGGGTTTTCTTGGCTGGGAACCTTACACCCCACTTCTTGAGAACAGGGTAGATGTCTCGGGCCCCGCCATCCATCAGGAGCCCCCTGCTTGACAACTCCCTAACGGCCCCGTCAGCCCTCCTAGCACTCGACTGAGGAGTGAGGACACAGAATACAAGCTCCTCAAAGAGTCTCCCACTGTCACCCCTATCAACACTTCTAAACTCTTTAAGCCTCAGCTCAATCACATCCTTCAAGCTCTCATACTCCCCTCTAAGCCACTGAACATACGAAGAGTTGACTCGGACCCCCACTCCAGATATAGAGGGGTGAGCGGCTCTCTATACCTTTTGCTTAACAGTCTCGAAGAACTTCTTAGTCCGCCCCATGAGCTTGGCGTCTATATCCTTAATCCTAACCAGGACAGGTATGTTGCCCACAATGCTCCCGACAATCAATGCCTGCCCCAGCTCTAGGGCGGGCGCTATCTTCTTTACAGTCTCCGCGTCCACGTGGCTGAACTTTGAGAGGGCCTCGAGGTCATTCTCGTTTATGAAGTTGAAGAGGAATAGATTGTCTGCCTGTCTGTATATCAGCTCTGGTATGGAGTCGGGCTGGTTGGTTACGAATATGGGCGAGATTCCGAGGTGCCTCATCCTTGTGACTATATCCTCCCAGTAGGTCTCGCCAACGTATAGGTGTGCCTCCTCAGAGACGAGGAAAAGGGGCGGGATAGAGTTCTCGGAGAGGTGCCTCGATACCCCGCTTAAAACATACTCAACAACCATCCTCCTAACCATGGGCCTCAGCCTAGAGAGGTCGACTACGACCACTACGCCGTCTTCCCGGCGGTTGAACAATCCATAGATCGGGTCATGGTCTCCATCGACTATAAAGCCTGAGCCCAGCATTGAGTGTAGCCTACTTAATAGCGCCTCCCTTACAGCCTCATTCATGTGGGTTCTCCGCACCTCAGAGAGCAGCTCTTCAATGGTGAGCCTGCCTCTCTTCTCTAGATGCTCCCAGAGCCTCGCGAACTCCCTCAGGCTGTTCTGAGGAGTTGCATACACGTGCTCGAGGATATCAATCACGACGTCTAGGCCTATTGTCTCTAGCCCTACCCTGAAGTCGATGCACGGTCTGGCAACTATAATCCTCTCAGAGACCTCATTAGGCGCGCCCTCCCTCGCCTCGCCCAGCCCAGAGTACTCACCATTGATATCGAAGACCAGTGCGTAGCATCCCTGTTTAACAAGCTCGTAAAGTAGGACCTTCACGCAGTGAGACTTTCCAGTTCCCTTCCTCCCAGTTACGATCGTCAGAGAATTATCGAGGGCGGCGGCATCTATTGTTATTGCCTCGCCGAAGGACTCGCCAATCACTATTGGAATCAGCGTGTCACCCCTGACATGCCTCAACACCTCGCTCGTGGGTATGCGCTGGATTTTCGAGGAGAACCTTGAGGGAATCCAGAGTGAATTAGACCTGACACCTTCCCTCCAAACTACTGTCCGGAGCTTTGCGACAATGACTTTGGACTCTCTTATAGAATGTGTTATGGAGTTGACTCCGTGGGGGTCGTAGACGCTTATGGAGGCTTTTTGGAGGGTCAGCTCGCGGAGGAGGTCTTCCAAGAGTCCTGGTATGTCGGCGTACTCAATGTCTATGACCTCGAGTATCAGGGTTTTGTCGCCCTCTACAGCCGCTATATACTCTCCCCGCTCTATCTCTGTATCTCCCGGAAGGGCCAGTATCTCGAATGTGCCGTTGCTTTTACGAAGGATTTTCATGGCTCCTTGTCTCGAATGGCGTTAAAACTGTGAGGCGCGGGCTTAGGATGCTTGACATCGCCGGGTTTGAGTGCCCTAAGAGTGCGCCCCTCATTGCCACTACGTCCATCCAGCTGAAGGTTGCATGGGCGTGGGCCAGTATGAGAGTCTCGGGATAGCCGTGTATCAGGGCGTCGGATGAGAGTAGCGATGAGAGGGCATCAAGCCCCCTATCCCTCGGATAGGCATCAACCCTGAATGGGTAGAGTGATGGTGCAAGCCTAGTAAGGAAAACACCTCCAACACACCTCAGGCCGCTCCACATGTACATGGCAGCCTCGGTAAGGTCATGCACGTAGGGTGGAACTAGGCCATCGTCTTTGGGCTGGGACTCTATCCCTCCCCTCGCCAATAGACTCTCCTTTGAGAAGGCGAGGATTGTTCCACCAGCACGCTCGGCCATGTCCAGGATTGACTGGAGGAGCTGGCCAGACCTGTCGAATCCAGCCATAAGAGTCCCGTCGAAGAGGTATATCCCGCCCTGAATGTTGGAGAGGGCCCAGAGCTGGACAAGTCTCTCAAAGTATCTGAGCTCTTCTCTAATCTCGTGGCCGACGCTCTGGAGCGACACTGGTCTTATAAGTCTCAGGAACGGCCCAATCACCTTAACAGAGACCCCCTTAGACCTGTGGACAACTGCCGCCCTCAGCCCCACTATAGGGCCGGCCCTCGACTCGGCAACCCTGACCACAGAGGAATCAATCGCCACAACATCGGAAACACACCCGCTCTCCAGCCCAATCACCGGCCCATCCAGACCCAAAAGGTTGAGAGAGAGATAGTCCCTCTCCTCCCACCACTCAAGCCCAAAATCAACCGGCCACTGGGGAAATCCAACACCCTCAGCGGCTTCGGAGATTGGAAGTGTGCCAGAGTCGTTGATATAATCCATAAATACGTCCTCTATTGGTCTATTCATGGTGTCCAGCTTGTGCAGGAGATCTTTCACCACGCTCACCCTCACTTCTTTATTGGTGTTGAACTTGTTTATTAATTTTGTGCAAGATGGACAACATGTTCAACAATAAGGAAGCCGTGAAGGTCAGACTAACGATAGGCGACATAACAGTCGAGGTGGAGACCTCATTAGAGAATGTTGAGGAGGCGGTTAGGCGGGCTGTCCTTGGGATTCATCAGGCGAGGGAGGCTCAAATTGCCAAAAATGTAAGGCAGGAGAGGAGGACAACAACCTGCGTAGAGCTCATTGAGAGGCTGGTCTCTGAGGGATGGTTCTCGACACCCAGAAGCCTTTCCGATGTCGTGGGGGAGCTGGCCAGGCGCGGTTATCACTATGACCCTACGGCCATAGCCCACAGTCTACTGGACCTGGTGAGGCGGGAGCTACTTGTTCGCGAGGGTAAGCCTAAGAGATATGTCTACCACGTGGCCAAGCCTTTGGAGAAGGCTGGCGTGGAGCAGGTTGAAGAGGGAGGCGGAGCTACTTCTCCCGGGCGGTAGTCTTGAGGCGGTTCAGAAGCTCCTCTATCCCGGCCATAGTTGCCTGATACTCGCCCCGCTCAACCCGCTGGGCAAGTCCCCCACGTACAAGCTCTGTAAGCCTAGCCGTTAATGTCTTGTTGTTGAGACCAAGTGCTTCAGCCAACTCCGATACATCCACGCTACCTTTCTGGGAGAGGGCCATGAGGTTTTCAAGCTTCCTCTTGGCGAGATACAATAGTATCTGTTGCGGGATGGGTAGGTCGCGGGCTGCGGGTTTTATGTAGAGGCCCTCGCCCTCGCTGTGGCCTATGAACATTTGAAGGGCATCCATAATATTAATCAGGTCTGGTCCTGTGGCTAGGCGACGTGCTAGGCCGTAGGCAGGTAGGTGCTGCCCAATAAAGCTCGAAACAAACCTCAGCACCTCCTCAACACTCCCTTCAGCCTCAGCCTTCAGGTCTCCCAGCTGGAGCTGGACCCTGAGCCTTTCACCACTCAACTAGACACCCCACCCCCAAAACGATACCAAAACAATAATGGATCATTTTCCAGCGCTTCAGACTCCCTGTGACTGGACCATATACGTTATGAGGCCTTTCTCGATGAGCTCATTCCTGAGGATGCGTATTGCCTCGTAGACCTCCTTCTCATATTTGGCGCCGGTACAGACTAGCTTGCCGCTGGCAAACATTAGTATCACAACCTTAGGGCTGGCCATTCTGTAGATAAGGCCGGGGAACTGCTCAGGCTCGTACATCACATTCTCGAGGGACTGGGCCGCTTGAATGAGGTTAATCCTGCCGTGGAGGTCTATCGAAGCTACAATGTTCTGAATCTCGATTATCGGCTCTTCCCTAATTAGGAAGTTCTCTCTCTTCAGAAGCCTTACAACAATCTTTACAGCCTTGATTGCCTCATCCTCACTCTTAGCACCGGTACAGACCATCTTCCCGCTGCTAAAAATCAATGTTGCTGTCTTGGGCTTCGCAAGCCTAAACACGAGGCCCGGGAACTGGGCCGGCTTATACTCAGCCTCCGGAAAGGCGCTCTGGATGGCGTTGAGGTCAAGCCTCTGATTAAGCGTTACCGAGGCGACAACGTTTTGTATCTCGATTGTGGGCTCAGGATATTTTTGTTCCAATCCTGGGGTTTATAAAGAGGGTGGGGGTATTTAAGGCTTTAAAAGGCCTGGTTAACAAATGGACAGATAGGAAAGAAATAATTAAGCCAGTGTCACTTTATTTACAGAGTCTTTTATGGTCCGGTCTGGCAGCGAGTTTGAGATTATATGTCGTGAGCTCTCAGACGAGCATGACTATCTCTTTGGGCTTCCTGTGGATGAGGTCTCATATGGCGAGACCTTCTGTGAGGTGTGTAATAGTAGGATAGATGTGTTTGGTTTCTGTGCCTGTGGCGGATATGCCGACTAGAAGACAGTGGGTCTATATCTTCCTGATGGGTGTCTTGGCTCCGCAGATCTCGCAGACCAGGAACCTGAACCTCTTCTCTGAGACTATCTTCGTGTCGATACCTCCGCAGACAGGACACTTGACGAACTCTCTAAAATAGAGTTGGAGGAGCTTCCCCAGCTCCTCATCGTTTACGCGGCCACTCAATACGGCTCTATCACCATCAAGTGTCCCAGGCCTCCCAGTCTCCTTGAAGATGAATCGCGCTAGATGCTGCGGCTCTCTACCCAGCGCGTCTGCCAGCTGCCTGAAGTTGAGAATGACCGTCTGCTTATGCTCGTGGACTATCTCCGGTGTAAGGGAGATGGTTCGCTCCCCACGATCTAATCTGCTAGACTGGACCCTAGAGAGTACGCGGTCCAGCATCCTCTCGTATGCCTCTCTCGAAGATAAGTCCATGACCCTGAAAATATAACCACAGCCCAGTTAATAAGTCTCCACAACAAGAGGGCCCTACTACAAGAGACACTTCCCTCCATTGAGGGAGCTAACGTCTGGAATGTTCTCCAGCAGCTAGGTGGCAGAGCTTGCGCAGCTATTTTAAATATTTTTATATTTCAAATTAAATCAATTTTGGATTGTTTCAGAATATACTGGATAAGATTAGGGCGCTTCGAGAAAGGGCCGTCAAGTATAGGGACCAGCTTGCTAAGAACGAGGTGCTTACTCGCTACGCGCTTATTGACCCATTCCTCCGGCTTTTGGGCTGGGACACCGAGGATCCCGAGCAGATTAGACCAGAGTTTTCAACACAGGCTGGGCGCCCAGACTACGCACTGCTACACGGTGGTGAGAGTCCCCTCGCCTTCATAGGTGCGAAAAGCCTCGAGAGGCAGGAGGGCCTACAGCAATACATCACCTACTGCGTGGCCGAGGGTGTGAAATACTTCATCGCAACCGATAGACTGAAATGGGAAGTATACGATACCTTCATCCTTAAACCCCTAGTGGAGAGAAGATAGCAGAGTGGGACATAGCGAGGGACGATCCCGGAGAAGTCATGAGAAAAGCCTTCATACTATTCAGACACGCACCCTCCACAAGGGAGGCGCAAAAACCAATAACATTGCAAGAGACAAAGGAGGGGAAAGAAGTTGTTGAAAAATCGGAGACCCTTTAGACAAGATCAAGCCAAAGCCCGACACAAAGATGATGTACAGAGAAATTTTATTCCCCGACGGAAAGCAATATCCTCTCATGATTTGGTCAGATGTACTTTTAAGAACTGTTCGATGGCTAGCTGAGACAAACAGGTTAACAAAAAATCTTCCATTCAAAACACGTGGTTATAGGTATATAGTAAATACTAAACCTTACCATCGTCCGGCAAACCATTTAGGTCTCCTAAAGAAGTCGCGGGTATCTTCGTCGAGTATCATTGGAGTGTCAGAGATTTAATACGGTATGCCCAGAAAATGTTAGAAAGTCTCCATGTAGACCCTAGTGAAGTTCGTCTGGTCTAGATTCTTCACCTGTGGCTCACGCTCAGGGGTTAGGTGTGTTTTTGGCGATTGTTCTAGAAAGTTAGAAGTTATTAGGCTGTGGGTTTTATTTGGTTGGAGATGGCTGGCGGTGATTTCTGGGTCCGGGATTTGGGTCTTGCTGATAGGGGGTTGAGGAGGATTGCTTGGGCTGAGAGGCTGATGCCTGTTTGTCTCTCGATTAGGAGAAGGTTTGCTGAGGAGAGGCCTCTTGAGGGTGTGAGGGTTGCGGCTTGTCTTCATGTAACTAAGGAGACGGCTGTCTTGGTCGAGACGCTTAGGGCCGGCGGCGCCGAGGTTACGCTCTGCGGCTCAAACCCCCTCAGCACGCAGGACGATGTGGCTGCGGCCCTCGCCTCCAAAGGCGTCAGGGTCTATGCGTTCAGGGGTATGAGTCCGAGGGAGTATTACGAGTGCATCGGCAGAGCGCTAAGCATAGAGCCCATGATAACGATAGACGATGGCGCCGACCTGACCTCGACTGTGCATAAAATTCTGCACGGTGTTGTTGATGAAGGTGTCTCATGGGCCTCTGGGGTCTTGGAAGATCCGAGGAAGACATGCAGTGGCGTGTATGGCGGGACTGAGGAGACGACCACCGGTGTGATTAGGCTTCAATCCCTCGAATCCCAGGGGCTCCTCCTATATCCGATAATAGCGGTGAATGATTCTCCGACGAAGCGGCTCTTCGATAACCCGATAGGCACGGGTCAGTCGGTTCTTGACGGTATTATGAGGGCGACTGGCATTCTCTTGGCTGGTAAGAGGGTCGTAGTGGCGGGTTATGGACAGGTTGGCTCCGGCATCGCGACGAGGGCGAGAGGAATGGGATGCGACGTCATAGTCGTGGAGCCCTCGCCTGTCAGGGCATTAATGGCGGCCATGGCAGGGTTCAGGGTTACAGACATGAAAGAGGCGGCCGAGATAGGGGACATATTCATTACAGCCACAGGAGACATCAACGTCATTCGCGAAGAGCACTTCCTGAAGATGCGGAATGGGGTGATACTTGCAAACGCGGGCCATTACGATGTGGAGATCTCTAAGAGGGACTTGGCTAGGCTATCGATACGGGTCGAGAAAGTATCCGACCTCATAACAAAGTATGTATTCAGTGATGGGCGAGAGCTCTATCTGCTCGCTGAGGGTAGGCTTGTGAACCTTGTGGCCGCTGAGGGTCATCCACCAGAGGTTATGGACCTGAGCTTCTCGCTACAGGCCCTCGCAGTCAAATACCTGGTTGAGAACCGGGAGAGGCTTGAGAAGAAGGTGCATATACTTCCGGGGGAGATTGATGATATGGTTGCGCGTGAGAAGCTTGCCTCTATGGGTGTAAAGCTGGAGTCTCTGACCGAGGAGCAGGTTAGATACCTACGCGAGTGGCAGCTGGGGACCTCTTGAACTCCTCCTCTACTTCTTCTTACCCGTACGCCTCGCAGCTATAAGCCCAACCTTCCGCCCAGGTGGCGCGGTCCTTTTTACAGTCTCGGGCCTCCCAATCCTCTTGTGGCTTCCACCGCCAAACGGGTGTCTAGCCGGCACCATCGTTACACCCCTAACCCGCGGATAGGGCCTGTGCCTCGCCTTCATCAGCCAATACTTCTTCCCGGCCTTCAGCATCGGCTTGTCTGTTCTGCCACCTCCAGCGACCACACCAACTACGGCGAGGCAGTCTCCACTGAGCTCGACAAGCTTCCTAGAGGGCAACCTGATGATCGTCCTATCACCCACCTGTGAAATTACTGAGGCATAGGCACCGGAGGACCTGGCCAGCACACCACCATCTCCAGGCTTGAGTTCAATTGTCGAGACTACGGCACCCTCAGGTAGAACGCCTACAGGAACAATATTCCCGACCGAGGGACTTGCCCCGCTTCCAATCTCTATCCTCTGCCCCACATGCATCCCTTGGACTGCGGGGATATAGAATACCTGATCGTTGACCTCGATCTCGGCTACTGGTGCACCCCGGCCAGGGTCGTGGAGAATGTCCCTGACGTATCCATTGATAACTTCGCCGTTTCTGGGTAGATTTGCGGGGAAGCCCACCTCATAGCGTCTCTGAATGCTTGCAACATAGGTGGGTGAGCCTTGCCCGATTCTCTGGGCGCGGATACGCCTAGGCATCCATGATCACCCTAGAAGACCCCCAGCCTAGTGGCGATGTCGGATGCACGGTATTCTGCAGCCAGTTTGACATAGGCCTTCTTCTCACCCCGCGGGGTTATAAGTGTATTAACTCTATCGACCTTGACCTCATAGATACTCTCCACAGCCTGCTTGATATCCCTCTTAGTCGCATTTATATCCACGATAAAGGTCAACTTATTCTCCCTCTCTATCAGAGCCACTGCATCCTGGGTGACTACCAGCCTCTTAATCACTGCCTGCGGCTCCATCACCAATCAACCTCTTCTCTATCTCTTGTAGAGCGCTCTGTGTGTATATTGTTAGTCTGCCCGGTTGTCCACCCGGAGCGAGGTCCAGTACGCTCAGGTCCTTAGCTAGAACGACGTCAACTCCTGGAATGTTTGTAGCGGCCTTTGAGACGCCCTCATCTTTGTGAACCACTATCAGCGGCCCCCTCCTCTGCTTGTATCTCCTCCCACGCCTCTTACCCTTCCCAGCTCTTATCTTCCTCTCACTACACCTCTCAAGCTCCTCACCCAGACCCAGGCTCTTCAGAATACTCTGGAGCTCTGACGTCTTTTTAACAGATATAATAGAATCCTCAACGACGATCGGTAGTCGAGCTTCTCCTGGGAGCCTGTGACCACGCATCCTTACATGTTTAGCGCTTGCTGTGAATGCTATGGCTGAGGCTAAGGCCGCCCTCTTCTCCTTCATATTGATTCTCTTGTGTATCCTCTTCTCTGGCGTCGGTGGATGTGTAGGTCTTCCACCAACCGCTGTGGGTACGAATCCTCCACCCCTGGTTTTTCCAGTCCCCTCAACCTTTAGGCGCGCTATCCTCGCTATCCCGTAGCCTGGCCCGAGGGACTCAACCGAGTACTTATGCCCTGACCCCTTCCATGCACCCTTAGGCTGGAACCTGTGTGAGAGCAGGAGCAGGTACACCCTCCGAACTAAATCCTCCCTAAGCTTTGCAGAGAACACCCTTGGGAGAGGCAACTCCTCTCGAACTGAGCCCTCCAGACCCCACAAGGTTGTCACCCTTCTCTCCGTCTTCAGAAGCTGACCTATGAGCGTCAAGACGCCAGCACCTCACCAGCATACATGATTGTAGAGAGCTTCGGCGCCTCCAGCCTGTATCTTGGAGGCTTGGCGGGTGCCCTCAGAACCAGGGGCCTTCTAGGCGGGCCTGCCACAGAGCCCAGCAACGCTACGGATGGGCACTTGGGTGGTGGGGCACGGGTGTATCCACCCTTCGGCGTTGGTGCCGCCTCGGCGGGCCAGAACTTGACAATCCTCTTATTATATTCGGTCCGATAGTGGAATCCAGTCTGACCGGCCCTCGGGACAAATCTTGTGATATATTTTGGGCTCCTCCCACCAATCGCACCCACCGCCCTCCTCGTCTTCCTCTGCTTGCGTGGAAGAATCTTCACACCAAACCTCCTAACAACTCCCTGGAATCCACGGCCCCTAGTGACCCCGACGACATCGATAAACTCGCCCTCCCTGAAGACCTCGTTAACAGACAAGCGGCTTCCGAGCCTCGAGACAAGGTAGCTGAATGCCTCCTCCACCCCTCCTGAAACCGGTATTGAGAGGATTATAGGCTTCTTCTGAGAGAGGCCTGCCTCCCTGGGATAGGAGGCTACTAGTGCCCTAACCTCGGCGGCCTTATCGAGGAGCTTCCTCAAATCTTCAATGCTGATGGAGGTTTCCCCAACCCCCCTAACCCGCTGAGTAATCTCTGGGGGTAGGTTGGGGATTATGTGGCGGCCAATGTCTACGAGGTATCCATTCTCTCTCTTGAGTAGGACAGCTCCTATGACATGGATGGGTGGTGCGGCCAGCACCGTGCACCCGACCGCCACCTCAGTCCCACGAGTGGGCGAGCCTGGGATATCGTCGACCATGAAGGTCGTGACCATCCCCAGCTTATACGCTATGAAGCCTGCGAGGCCGGTCTCTCCCCTTCTCACGGGCCAGAAATTTACCCGTGGATTTGGAGACCTAGCCCTACGCCTCGGCGCATAGGTTAGGGAGCCCCTCCTAGGCGCGGAGTATTTTCTATGACCCATTCTTCACCACTCGGCTGGACTTTCTACGCCTGCCGGAGTTATAAACCTGAAGCCCGTGAAGATTGTCCACTCCCCTCGCAACTTTTTAGGACTATCAAAGCCACTTCCCAGAAGCTAAAGTGGGTGCATCGGAATAGTTTTTAGAGAAGGGCTACTGCCCAATAATTGGTCCTTTCAGCTTGGCAGCTAGTCTCAGGGAGTTGATGGGCCCGTTCGCGGATGAGGCGGTGAGGTGTATCAGGTGTGGCTTCTGCAACTCGGTCTGCCCCACCACACTAACCAGCATAGGATACATACCGGCGAGGACTAGTAGGGGGAGGCTTGTGCTTCTCCAGTCAGCCCTCGAGAAGGGTGTACCGGCGCCATTCACCCCCCGCTTTAAAGAGCTAATCAACCTATGCATCGGCTGTCTGAGATGTGTAAGTGTCTGCCCAGCCCGCATCCCCATACCAACAGTCATGTCAAGCTACAGGTACTCCTACCTCAAGACCCAGGGCAGCAGGGGGCTGATGAGAGGCGAACAATTACTGACGCACTATGAGTCCATGGTAAAATCCGTCTCAAGACTCCCACCACCACTCAGGCAACTGATACTCAGTAGGCCCATACTTTGGATATTTAAGAAGGTTGGGGGGTTCGCAGATGACGCGCCCATCCCAACTCCTGAGGGAGGAACCCTCGACAAATACTTCAGAGAAAACAAGCCCAAGCCCGGCCACCAAATATACGCATACTTTTCAGACACATTCGCTAGATTTGTCAGGCCAAGTATCGGTGTCTCGGCCTGCGAGCTGCTTGAGAAGGCGGGGATAGGGCTTGCATACCCGCGGCAGTATGATTCTGGAGTAATTTACTGGGAGCTTGGACTGTGGGATAAGGTGAGGGAGCTGGCTTCTCAAAATGTGGAGGCCCTCTCGGAGGAAGTGGTTAAAGGCCGGAAGATTCTCTGCACATCACCCGCCTCGACTATGATGCTTAGGGATGTGTATCCGAGAGTTCTAGACAGTATGAAGAGCAGGCTGGTCGCCTCTGCAGTGGTAGACATAAACGAGCTTGTCGCCAGCTTAGTAGACTCTGGAAAACTGCAGGGAAGCCTCAACCACGTAGACTGTGTAATCCACTCCACATGCCTCTCCCAACACCTCCACCTCACCGGCCAGATAGTCGGTGCCATTGAGACTCTGGGGGCCCATGTAGTGGAGGTGGTCTCTGAGTGCTGCGGGTCGGGTGGTCTCTGGGGCCTACTCAGGAAGAACAGGGGCCTCTCGGTGGAGATAGGTGGGAAGCTAGTGAAGAGGCTTAAAGCCGGCGTGACGGTCTTATCCTACAGCGAGACCTGCAGCCAGCAGGTCGAGTCACTCACTCACGGAGAAATCGCTGTACATCTACCCCACGAGGCCCTAAACTACTGGCTCAGTAAACCAGCTACACACCCTCAGGCCGCGCATACTTCTCAAGCAACATGAGCCCACCCGGCTCATAGACTCCATACTCGGTAATCACAGCCGAGACAAGCTCCGGAGGAGTAATGTCGAACGCCAGGTTCATTGCATCGGAGCCCCGCGGTGCTATGATTTTCCCCGCGAAGGTTAAAACCTCGTTGGTATCTCTCTCCTCGATCTTAACCTCCTCAGGTCTTTTGTCGAAGTCAAAGCTTGAGAGGGGAGCTGCAACGTAAAGTGGTATCCCAAAGTATCTGGCGGCGATTGCAAGTCCTAGTGTGCCGATCTTGTTGATTACATGTCCTGTCCTTGCGAGCACCCTGTCCGCCCCCACTACTATACAGCTCACCAATCCCCTGCTCATCACCATGGCAGCCATGTTATCGGTTATTATTTTATAGGGGATTCCGAGCTTTCTCAGCTCATATGCTGTGAGCCTAGCACCCTGCAGCTTAGGCCTCGTCTCGGGGACGAGCACGAAGATGCTTTTACCGCTTTCATGGGCCGCCCTTATGACTCCGAGGGCTGTGCCATATCCAACAGTAGCTAACCCGCCGGCGTTACAGTAGGTCATGACCGTTGAGCCGTCCGGTATAAGCCCCTTCCCATACTCGCCTATGCGCCTGTTAGCCTCGATATCGGCCTCCGCCATCCTGTTCGCCTCCCTCAGCAGAGTTTCATAGACATCCTCTCCCCTCTCTAGGGCCTCCTTCGCCAACCTAACCATCCTGTCAACTGCCCAGAAGAGGTTCACAGCTGTGGGCCTTGTTGACTTTATGGTCTCTGCAGCCTCCATAATGCGCCTCTCCAATCCAGCGTCACCCCTCCCCCGCGGCTTGCAAGCCAAGACAACCCCATAGGCGGCGGCTACACCGATGGCCGGTGCCCCCCTAACAACCATACTCCTAATGGCGCGGGCAACCTCCCTGTAGCCTCTACACCGAATATACCTCTCCCTATGTGGCAGGAGCCGCTGGTCGAGAAGGTATAGAGAACCGTTCTTCCAATAGAGCGTCCTCAGCTCCCGCAACAAGGAATACCCATAAAGGGGTGAAAATTATACCTATAGCTTGAGATCGCGTTCTCTGAGCCCCCACTCGCCTAGCACGTCCTCGAGAGTTACGGTGGTCCGTTTATTCATGGATGAGAGTATGGCTTCTGCAACAGCCAGTGAGAGAAGCCCCTCCCTTGGACCGGGCACCAACTCTCCTGGCCCGCTCACTTGCTCAATAAAGTATGTAAGCTCGCTCTTTAGAGGCTCGATATAGTTTATTGTCGGGCTTATGGAGAAGTCGGGCTTCTCAATAACCACCTCACCCGTTAGAAACTCTATATATGCGACGCCCTCAGTCCCAGTTATCCTCATGTCCCTCTTCTTCTTCGAGGAGAGCCAGTTAGCCTCTATTGACGCTGACCTCACCTCGTCGAAATACATTAGGGCCTGGATGTAGTCTTCGTGGCTGTGCCTTAGCGCTCCTCCGGTGGCGTAAAGGTGTGTGGGAATGGCTCCGAAGAAGTAGTGCGTGAGGTCTATGTCATGTATGGCTATGTCCTTCACAACACCGACGTCTCCAATCCTCTCTGGCCAAGGTCCTATCCTCCTAGCCGCGATAGTAAGCGGAACACCGATAACACCGTCTGAGATGGCGGAGAGCATATACTTCACCGCAGGGTTAAACCTCTCGATAAACCCAACCATCAACCTGCCGCCAAAAGACCTGACCGCTTCATAAATCTCTATGGCCTCCTTGAGATTGGAGGCCATAGGCTTCTCAACAAGGACAGCCAGCCCCCTCCTAACACACTCTAAGGCAATCTCCGCGTGGGTTATGGTCGGCGTGCAGATGCTCACAGCGTCAACCTCGCCACTATCCAAGACTTTCCTGTAGTCTGTGTGGACTTGGGGGACGCTAAACCTTCTCGCGACCTGCTCAGCTCTCTCAAGATCTATATCAACAACTGCCCTGAGATCCGCGCTAGGTATCTCCGATAAGACTCTCGCATGGTTCCTCCCCCAAAACCCAGCACCAATCACTGCTATCCTTACACAATCCCCCTTCAAGACCCAGTCACTTCTCAGGCCTTATCAACCGGAGAGTGCTCAGGTCAATTATTATTCCCTCTTCGTTTATTAGGTTTTTCAATAGGCCTAGCGTCTCAGCGTCTGGGGAGGCCACTACTGCAGCATCTATTCTCGCCTGCATCCTCTTAGACCCGATCTCGGATTTAGTCAGGTATAACACCTTAAACTTGCGGCTAATCTTTTCAACGATCTGGGGTGTGGCGTTGAGGAGAAGTATTCTCCCTTGTTTTTTAGGGCTAAGGTGCTTGGTGAGGAGATCTCTGACCGTTTTATCACTCTCTCTTAAGACTCGCGCTATTGCTTCAGCAATCATGGATTTCTGAATCTCCGATTCCTCAAGCTCGCACAGTAAAACAAGCAGAGAGCTCCCCATCTTACCACGCCATGAAATCCTGCTCTTCCCCACAAAATTGTGGAGATTCTCCGAGTGTAGTATTCCATATCTGCGGTAGAGAATGAGGCCCGTCTCTATAGCAGCCGCGTATAAAGCCGCCTCGCAAAGTAACTGTGTGAGGGTTGCCGCCTCCGCCTCAATATAGCTTAGGCCGGGGAACAATTGGCTGCGCCCTGCAAGGACAGAGATTATAGGTCTTGCTTGGGTATTGATAGGTGGACCGCCAACAGGGACCCGGCCCCTGAAAATCCTGGCCGGTGGCAGGTAGAACAGCCTCTTCTTACCGCTGTTTTGCTGTAAGACGGAAGCGAGCCAATCCATCAGCCCCAGCCCATGTATCCCCGTGTGAATTATATGGGCCTCTTTGTCCTCGGCCCGATTAGCGATCTGCCCATAGACGTATGCTAAGTCTCTCTTATCGATGTCAGAGTTGAGCCAGTGGATGTAGGATACGACTATCCTATCACATTTCGAGATTATCTCGCTGATCTTCACCTCCTCCAGTTGCCCCTTGTTCGTCGCGTTGGCTACTAGTTTACGTCCCGCATCGCTGATTCTCAGAGATTTAAGACGTCTGGTCTGTAGGAATGAAGAGTATTGGACATGCAGGCCATTTCTTAATAGCTTGAAGAGTTGGTTTACGCCGGAGCCATCCATGTCGATCAATCCGACCAGCGATGTCACCTCTTCCCACCTCTACCACGACTCAATTTGATGGAGATGTAAAGAGCAAGCTCAAACAGCCAGAAAACCCAAACAGCAAACAGAATTAGAGAGAATCCAAGACGTGCAAGGCTTGCTGCCAAGCTAGACTCAATAACCTGAGTCAGCGGCAGGATTAAAATAGTGATGGCGGTGAGTATCCCGATTAGCGAGGCCCAGGCTATGGTGATCAGGGCTAGCAGTATTTTGAGCGAGCTCATGCCAGCTTCACCCTCATGATGAGGTAGGTTATTAGGGCTAGTATGGAAGAGTAAACGCCCAGCAGGGCCATCCTCTTAGAGACATCCGCCTCCCCCATCGGCCTCTGCGACGTGATAAGCCTCACGAGAGTGATAGGGTCGCTTAACTTCGAACTAGACACTATCATCCCGCCAACAACACGAATAGGCCTAGCCGCTAGAGACTTTCCCGACTTAAGCCCCCCCATCGAGACGATGATAAAGAACTCATTTAGAATCTGGGGTAGCAATGCGACAAGTGTGACGACCTCGATTCGCGCAGTAATCGCGACAGTAGTAATCACAGCAGCTATCAGATTACTCCCTATGTTGCCGCTGAAAACCCGTGCAGGGTACCAGTTGTATCTAAGGAACCCTAGGAGAGAGGCGGAGAGAACTATGCATGCTAGAGCCTGGCTCAGCCCACCCTCAATCCAGGAGACTGCTGCCAAGAGGATGAGTACTGGGAGTGTTGAGAGGGCCAGTGAACCATTAAGCACGTCGACGCTGTTCACGGCATTGGCTACGACAGTATATGCCGCCAACATGAGTACAGGGTATATGATTGTGATTCTAATGTTACCTAGTAGGGGAATTATCGGGTAGGGGCTATAGGCTGATAAAATTAGGATAGGGATTCCTGGGAGGAGTAGTAGGAGGGGTTTGACATAGGGGTTAAGCTCCTTTACATCCTCGAGAAGCCCGATGGCCGCGGCGATGATAGGTGAGACAATAAGGACTAACCCTGCCACGCCACCACCCATAAACCAGTTCAGAATCATCGCGGCAGAGTAGCCTAGCGTAAAGGCAAGACCACCTATCTTAGGGACATGGGGCCTATTAGGTTTATGAACATCGACACCCATCAGCATAGGAGAGCGTATATTCCTAGCGATGGCCCTGCTCAGTAGAAAGGAGGAGAGGAAGGATAATAATGTCAAAAGTATGAACTCTGCTACTGACATGCCGCGAGTATTGATAGTGGCTAACTATATAACCAGTATCTTCACCTAAGCCTATGGTGCTCAGGAGTGGAGAGAGTCTGGATAGATGTCCTGACTCCCAAGCAGGCCCTCTTCTTCTGGCCCCTTGCCGAGTCATTGGAAAGGCGTCGCGTTGAGGTGCTAGTAACTGCAAGGAGGTATGAGCAGCTTGACTGGATTCTTAATCTCCTGCAGCTCGATGCAAAGGTGTTGGGGAAGTTCGGTGGTGAGAGTCTGATGGAGAAGCTGAAAGCCAGCACAGAGCGGCAGAGACTATTCCTGGGATACCTTAAGGAGAGGAAGCCCGACATGGCGATCTCGAGCGGCTCGATAGAGATGGCGAGGGTCTGCTTCGGCCTCCAGATACCCCACCTCCTCACCTCAGACTCGCCACACTCACCTGTAAACAAGCTCTGTGTACCCCTCTCCACCAAGATACTCACACCAAACGTAATCGATTACGGCGAGTGGATTTTTTGGGGGGCAAGACGCTCGAGCATCCTGAGATATAGGGGCCTAGACCCTTTGGCTTGGATTAAGAGGTATGACAGGCTCAAGGGGAGGGTGCCTGAGCCTCCAAAGGATGAGTATGCGCTTGTGAGGGTTCCAGAGTATAAGGCCTCCTACATTTTGGGTAAGGGTCTGGGTGAGACTGTGGAGATCTTGAGACGCGTCTCAGAGGTCTTTAGACGCGTAGTGGTGTTGTGCCGTTACCGTGGTGAGGCCCAGCTGCTAAGGGGGAGAGTCCCAACCAATGTGGTGCTCATAGGGAGGCCAGTTCTAGCGCTCCCATACATCCAAGGCGCCTCCATAGTATTTTCCGGTGGAGGGACAATGGCACAGGAGGCAGCTCTCCTAGGAAAGCCGACGATACTCTTCTATCCCGGGCAAATACCCGCCATTCACAGATTTCTAGAGTCGAAGCGGCTGCTATTTGTCTTGAAGCCGAGCGGCTACAGGAGGATTAGGCGGGTCTGCGAGTATCTGGCCAATAGCCGTGTGAGGAGGGAGATTATGAGGAGGGCTGAAAGGCTAAAAAGTGGCATGGAGGACCCGACGGCCTTTATTGAGAGGACAGTCCTAGCCCTTCTCCGTCAAGCCCTTTAAAATCTCCTCGGACTCAGTTATCCTAGATATGAATTCCCTAATTTCTCCCCTCAATGCCTTGTAAACCTTCAGATAACTGCTCCTGCCTATCTCACCCCTTTGAAGCTCAGTATAGCTCCTGTTCAACATCTTCAAAGCCTCGCTGACTCTCGCCATATCCTGTTGGAGACTCCTCTTAACTCGCATGATCTGCTCCCCACCCTTCATACCTCCAAATGCCTCAAGAAGAGAGTCGTACCTAGATTTCAGCTTGGACATGCTCGGCTGCATCTGGGCTTTTCCTACATCCCCCCTCCTGAGGCCGGCGATATCGTCCAGCTCCTCCAAGATATCCCTAAGCTCCGACAATCCTCGAAGGAGCCTCTGCGCAGTGGCCTGGTCCAGGGCTGGCTCAAGCTGGGCCTTCTTGGCGCGGTATACTGAGCCGTATGCGATGAAGCTGCCGGCTCCCAGAATCAGTATTGCAAGGACCAGTGATTGGGGTATGATTGGGGAAACACCCTGGGATGTCGTCTCAAATGTGAGCGTGTCTGCCTTGTAGGGGTTGACCAATGACTTCTGGAACCGGACAACCACCCTGCCCGGTGTGTCTCGATATATCTCGCTGAAATAGCTGTTCGAGGCGGGGGATAGTGGCTTTGGAAGAATTGCTTCAATGTTGAAGTCTTCGATTGTAGCGTTTAATGGTGAGAAGGTTTTTAGGGAGATAGTGTTTTGTGCGAGCCTTGTCAGGTTTGAGGACTCTTGAATCATGGCCTTGACGTAGAACTCGTATCTCCAGCCTGCTTGAACTTCGAACCTCTGCGGATAAATATTGACTACCACTGAGCTACCTCGCAGTCCGTAGTCGATTTGGCCTGAATAATCTCCGGCCTCGACAACACGAAGCCCTGGAGGCAGGTTGAGGAGAATATTGGTGATGCTTCTATAATCATCGTTGCGCACCTTCACCCAAATCGTGACCAGCATCGAGTCTAAATCGTATACTATCGTTAGCCTCTCTCCAGTTAGTAAGCGGAGATCTGTAGAGGTAAAGGTGAGGGATATTGTCTGGGGCGTGTCAGTAGACGTTTTAACACCTCTCTGGACCAAAATCGTCCCATTTAGGGCGAACCCCCTAGGAATGTTTGGGACCTGTGCATCAGCTGGAAGCTGGATAAATATGTCCGAGGAGTAATTGATTCCCGTGAAGAATGGAGTGGAAGGTGATGTGACAATGTATGTGCCATCAGCACGCCCACTGATAAGGCCGCTGTATACATATCTTATAATTACCTGCTCCGAGGTTGGTAAGAGTCTATAATACGTGTCTCCTTCCCTGTTCTCTTGGCCGGCGATTGTCGCCCCCACAACTTGGAGGTCTCTCAGGTTTGGGTGTATTGCGGCGGGGATTCCGATCTCGAAGCCATCGCCCACGGGAGCTTTGGTGAGGCTATCCTGCACATAGACTAATCCATACTGGGAGATGGAGATTACCCGCTCCACAGAGACATCCCCATCCTGCGCCCATGTGACTACAGGAGTGAAGGCCAAGAGAGATACAGTGATGAGAATAATCGCCGTCAGTTTATTGGTCATGCTGCGTCTCTTATGACCCCCTGTAAGCCGACTTAAAGAGGTTATCTACAGGCCAGAGATATAACTCTCTTGGGGGTGCCTTTCGGTGTGCAGAGATTGATAGTTGCGTTGAAGCTGGAGGGGTTGAACGCGTCCCCCGAGCTTCACAAAGAGCTCCTTGAAAAAGCTAGGGGGCTAATAGCTCCTACTCGAAGCCGGCTGGTTGATGTGAGGATTGGTAGGAGGCGTATCGAGATAGACACTTTAACCAGCAATCCCGAGTCAGTCGTCTCCGCCCTCTCTAGCATAGCCCCCATCGAGTATACCAGGGAGGTGGAGGCTCTTGGGTCTGCCTTGGAGGGTGAGCTGGTGAAGCATGCGGTCGAGCTGTTTAATGACGAGAGGTTTTGGGAGACGCACGAGACCCTTGAACGTGTTTGGAGGGAGAAGAGTGGGGAGGAGAGGGAGGTCCTCTCTGGCCTGATTAAGCTAGCCGCAGCCTACGTCAATCTGCAGAAGGGTAAAGCCGCTAGCTACTTCAGGCTGCTTGAGGCCGCCCTCAACCACCTAGCCAGGTGGCGGGGAGTGAAGTATTATAGTATTGATATCGAGGCCTTGCGGGTCGAGATCAGGTCTATGCTCGAGGCAGGCTCCCCCAGGTTCATCACAATGTCTGTGTGTGACACTTTTTAGCAAGCTAGTCTATGCTGAACTTGGTGAGGGCTCAGGTATATCGCGTGGACAGGAATGACCCAGACCCAAGAGCAGTATCCCACGCGGCTGAAGTCATAAGGAGGGGAGGACTTGTAGCCTTCCCCACAGAGACCGTATATGGCTTGGGCGCCGATGCCCTAAATCCAGGAGCTGTTGAAAGGGTTTTCAAGGCGAAAGGCAGGCCGCCAGACAATCCACTGATAATACATGTTGCAAGCATGGAGGAGCTTTACACCATAGGCAGGGATATCGACTGGAGGGCAGAAGAGCTGGCTAAACGCTTCTGGCCAGGACCCCTAACGCTAGTTGTTAAGAAATCCCCCATCGTCCCCAAAATTACGGTCGCAGGGCTTGATACCGCAGCGGTTAGGATGCCACGGCACAAGGTTGCCCTCCGACTCATCGAGGAGTCAGAGCGCCCTATAGCCGCTCCAAGCGCAAATAAGTCTGGCAGGCCGAGCCCTACATTAGCCGAGCACGTGGTTGCGGACCTTGGGGATGAGGTTGACCTTGTGCTTGACTCCGGACCCACCGATATAGGTGTGGAGTCGACCGTGCTTGACATAACCTCAGAGAAGCCTGTTATACTCAGGCCTGGCGGCGTGTCTAGGGAGGAGATTGAGGCTGTTGTCGGCGTGGTTGAGGTCCATCCCTCCGCCCTCGGTGTCCTACCACATGGGGAGGATGCGCCGCGCTCGCCAGGCATGAAATATAGACACTATGCTCCAGCCGCTAAGCTCGTAGTCGTGGAGGGAGAGTTAGAGGAGGTTCGGCATGCTGTTCAGGAGCTTATTGACCTGCTGAGGCGCCGGGGGATCAGGGTAGGCGTTCTAGGCAGCGAAGGGTACAGCTACCGCGCAGATGTTCTCCGAGACTTGGGGAGCAGGTCCAACCCCGGTGGGGCCGCGAGGCTTCTCTTCAGATATTTGAGAGAGATGGATGATGAGGGGGTGGAAGTCATCGTCGCTGAGGGGTGGCGTGACGAGAAGGGCATCGCGCTAGCCATCAAAAACAGACTGAGGAAGGCCTCGGGTGGCGTGGTCTTGGAAGCTGAGCAGCTTATAAAAGCCTTGAGAACCTCACCTACCGGCGTTTACATAGAGGTTATGGGAACCTAAACCCATATCTCGAAGGGTAGGAACAGTTTAAAACGCGCCGTCATGCCTTAGCAGTTAAAGCATGGTGAACCTATCCACCATCTCGGCGGAGCTACAGCCAACTAACAAACTCTACCTGACTGACTCCTACCTCAAGACAATCGATACAACCCTCCTCAGATACGTCCCGGAGACAAAGAAGAGCGGATACCTCGTAACCGCCGACACGATAATGCATCCGAAGGGCGGCGCCCAGCCTTCAGACATCGGGACGATAGAATCCCCCAGCTTCAAAGCCACGATTAAGAAGGTGCTGGAACACTCAGGCGTCATAATTCATTATGGCGAGGTCACGGACGGTGTGCCTAGAGAGGGGGACAGAGTCTCTATCACGATTGAGTGGGAGGGGAGATATAAGGTGATGAGACTACACACGGCCGGCCACATAGTCGACTACGCGGCTCTGCAGGTTTTGGGACGCGACCTGTTCTCGTCAAAGGCATTCCACGGGCCGCCTGAAAGCTTCGTAGAATACATAGGCAGAGCCGAAAGAGTCGATATAACATCTCTACAGAAAATCTCCAACGACATCGTCAAGGCCTCGAGGCGTGTATATCCTATCTGGGTCTCAAGGGAGGATTTGATGAAAACTGTCAAGGGAGCGCCTAACATTGCTAGGCTCCCCGACCTAGAGACATATCGCGTAGTGGTTATAGATGGTGTGAATGCGATACCTTGTGGTGGAACACACGTGGCAAACACGATAGAGGTTGGGGAGATACTGATTAGAGGTGTCAGGGATGTTGAGAACGGCTTCAGGGTCATATACGATGTAGGATAGTATTCAGTGTTTATGGTGTAGCCATCCCTCCATCCTCTCCCAGCTCCACTCATAGTTCTGGGGGAGGGCGTAGCCATACACGATGCAGCCGCGCCAGACTGTAAACTGGGGCTCAGGGCTCAAAACAACCCTCGCATTCTCAATCCCCTTCTCCTTCAACATAAATTGCAGTTTTGTCTGGGAATCGCATGCGATGGTTCTCAAGCTGGGAGGTGCTGCCCAGCAGAAGTTTCCACCCGAGAGTATAACTTGGCCGTATAAGAGGGGCTGAAGCTCGACCGGGCATCTCTCCACAGAGCTAATGATCGTCTCCGCCATATCCATCATGCCGTAGAAGATCGTATCCCCAAACCTTATGTCAGAGGGCCTAGGCATTCCGCGTTTAAAATAGCTCTGAAAGATCTCGTGGTTAGGGTTGAAGACGATCTCGCCTATGAGGAACCTCGCCCATGAATGGTCTCCCAGGTCAATTTTTATCCTAGTCCCCTCAATATGATATACTCCACGGACAGCCTCTTTATTGCCTCGCGCAAAGCTGATTGCCTTATCCAAATCTATAGGTAGGAGACCCAGCCTCTCCTTAACCTGCCTAACAACTCTCTCCTCCCTTGCAAGGTCAGAATAGCCAGTGTCCTTCAAGATCTCGGCGGTCATCGTGTTCGCCTCACTCCCACCCCTGTTTAAGGCAACAACCGCCCCCCTGATAGGTGCCCTCGATATCGGTGCCACCTGTGTGTTCCCGTGTCCACTCTCGACGACTATGCACGATGTCTGCTTGTGGGCGATGGCTACAGCTAGCGGCTGGGGGATCAGCGTTGAGGAGTGGACTAGCCCTTCCTCCGCCATCTCTCCCAGATAGCTAAAGAACCTCTCATACATGTAGAGGGGTGCGACGGCTGAGAGTGAGGCGACAACGTAGAAGCCTTTGAAACCAAACCCTGAAGGCTTAAACTCGCCCAGAGACTTCAGAAGCAACTCCCTGATAACCCTCCAGCTTCTATCATCACCAACCCCGATAATTCCATCTCGCATAGGATAGACTAGTCTGCTTGACAGATCCTGTCCACTCCCTAGGAAGTAGGTCACATCAGCCCCCACAACAACATCCCTACTCACACCTAACACCTCAGCAACCATGCTCTTCTCGGGAAAATACCCCCTATTCTCCACAACCCGAGGCCTCTCGCCAAGACTAATAGGCCCGTACTTATAGTCGCTTGTGCCGAAATCGCAGCCGTAGACGAATCGCCGCTTATAATCCTCCTCGAACAAGCCTTTCAAAAGTTAGAAAAAGGAGTTGTTAAAGTTTAACAGAGAGTCCTCGCCGAAAGGCTTGGGAGAACCCTCATAAAGCTCTAGAATGTCAGCTCGAGCTGCCGCTCAAGCCTCTGCCTCTGGGCCAGATACTCATCCTGCTTCAGCTCCCCAATCTTATACCTAGTCTCGAGCTTCTTGATCTCATGCTGTATCTTCTCATGCTGCTTCACAAGCCCCTGACAGGCATCCAGCAGCGATTGCAGGTCATTAATGATTAGAGATGTTGCCTCGTCATCAAGGCCGACTTGCTTCCCCTCACTCCTAACATTCTGGATCTTGTTTGCTAGGCTCTCAGTGAATGAGGGAATATCAGCTAGCCTAATTTCTAGAGGGTTCTGGAGTATCGAGAGCTTCGGCCTTAGCCTTGTAAGCTCCTTATCCAGCTCAATCTTCTGCCTGATATAGTCGCGGTCACTTATCTCGTTGACCTCGTGTCTAATTTTCAGAGACTCGGACTTCTGAGTCAAATCCCTTATCCTCTCGCTTATTCTATTTATGGAGTCAACCCGTTTCTGGTCAAGTGTAGTGATCCGGGAGCGGTACTCCTCGTATAGCTCCTTAAAAACGTTAATGGGGACCTCCTTGGTCAATAACAGGTCGATAAGCTTTAGAGACCAGGTGTGTAGCTTGGAGAGCTGCTCCACAAGCTTTCTCTCCTCAGCCACGTCCTCAGCGACTGGAGCCTCGGCAGCCTGCAGTGCTGGGGGCGGTACTGCCTGCTGAGCTGCCGGCATCGTGGGAGACGGCTGCTCCTCAGGCGGCTGTGGTGGGGTAGCCTGCGGCGTAGGCATCTCGATAGATAACTCAGCCGGAAGCTCTTTACCGCAATTCATACAATACTTTCCTCTCAGCGTCAGCCTCTTACAATGCGGGCAGACGACCCTATTCAATAATGCCAATGCCATATTCAACTTTTATCAACTTCTTATAAAGTTTTGTCGTGGCTGAATAAAGCACCCCTTTGGGGCATACCAACGTATTTTTTAAGGTATCACGGCGGGATATGGCTCGCGTCCATATATATCCTGCCCTCCGTATTATCCTTTTGGATGACCGAGCTCTCTAATGCGCCATTGCACAGGATTCTGAGGAAGGCAGGTGCGGCGAGGGTCAGCGAAGAGGCTGTTGAGGAACTTCGTAAAGTTCTAGAGGAGATAGGTATGAGGGTTGCGGAGCAGGCTATTGAACTGGCACAGCACGCGGGGCGCCGGACGGTTAAGAAGGAGGACATAGAGAAAGCGGCGAAGATAGTCCTAAAGTCGGCACTATAGATAAATTACAGACAATACATGTTATTGTGTTGAATCTATGTATAAGGTTGTTTTAATAGCTGTCCCTGGAGCAGGTAAATCCACGATAATGAAGAGGGTCTCTGAGAGGGTGGAGCGTCTGGTCGTTGTGAATTTTGGGGATGTCATGTTTGAGGAGGCTCGGAAGCTTGGGATAGGCAGTAGGGATGACATGAGGAGGCTTATGGACTCTGAGTCCTACATAAGGCTGCAGGAAAAGGCCGCTGAGAGGATTGGTGCAATTAATGGAAGGGTCATTGTGGATACACATGCAGCGGTTAAGACCCCGAAGGGATACTATCCAGGCCTGCCGCCTGTAGTAACTCAGAAGATAAGGCCTCGCGCCATCATATTTCTAGAGTTTAGGCCGGAGGATATTTTGGCTAGGAGGCAGAAGGACAATGTGGCTGGGGTAAGAAGAAGGGAGCATGAGACGCTGGAGGAGATTGAAGAGCACCAAAAGACCAGCATAGCCTACGCCATCGCAGCCTCAAACCACTCCTCAAGCTATTTTGTCAAGTTCTCCTTCAGATATGCGGAAGCATACCCCTTCCAGCACGTGGACGACGCTGCCTCAAAGCTAATACACTATCTATCGTCTCTTGAGGTGGAGTTTAGGGACCAGTCACCTGAGGCCGTCAGGTAGTTTAAGAGTCCAGTCCGATAGGTTCTCAAACTCTGTCTTTCTAGCAGCAACGATGAAGACAGTGTGGGCTCTAGATATGTGGTGTGGGCGCGTCATCCCCTGCCTCACTCTCCATGGCCTTATCAGCAACTCTCCGCTAAAATATTCGAGGAATCCGCGCTCCCTAAGCTTTTCACAGATCTTCACAAGCTGCTCGACAGTCGGTACTATCGAGACAAACATTCCGCCACCCCTAAGCGATTTCTTAGCCTGATCTACAGCATCCCATGGCCGGGGGACGTCGGCGATAAACGCGTCTACATTTCTTTCCTCAACCCCACTATAGATGTCACCCCTCTTCAATTCCAAGACCCCTGAAAGCCCTAACCTCTCCGCCATCTTAGCAATAGCTGGAAAGTTCTCACCCTCAAGGTCGTAGCTGTATATCTTCCCACTCGGCGCGACATATGATGCAAGCATAAGAGCCAATACACCGCTTCCAGTCCCCCCCTCAACAACTTTGGAGCCAGGTCTTACATCCGAAAGGACGAGAATGAACCCTAGGTCCTTGGGATAGATGACCTGCGTTCGCCTAGGAAGTGACAGGAGGTTTTCGAGGAATAATGGTCTGAAGACGACTCCTCGTCTGCCGGTGTTACTTCTTATCTCATTACCCTCCATCAAAGTGACGATCTTGTCGGCCTCAAAATATCCGTCAGATGAGTGGAATACTTGCCCCTTCCTTACCGTTAGGAAATATCTATGCCCCGTCTCCGTGACAATCAAAACCCTGTCACCATGCTTGATTCTCTCTTCCATCTCTGACATGTGCTGAGATAATCACTATCCCCCTCACTTTATAAGTTACCATAAGTTGGGGGCTGTAAGCCTTATATCTCAAGCCATCAACCACAATGTCAGGCGGCTATGAAGACTCAGAGTTACGATGAATCCTAGTGTATTGAAGGCATTTATCTGAGCCGCCCACCATGGAATGTTTAAATGCACGAAGTCGGTTAAATAAAACAAGCTTTGGTGGCCTCTGTTCATGATACTCCTGATGAAAATCCAGTCTGGCTTCTCAACCACAGAACCAGGCGTCGAATCCTACTCGCCATAGGGGATGCTGGTAGGGTCAGTGCCTCAGTGCTACGGGCAAGTCTTGGTATAAGCACAGGCAGCCTATACTACAACCTTAAACAGCTTGAGCCCTTCGTAGCCCAGGATAATAGGCGTAACTACTATCTCACAGAGAAGGGGTTGGAGGTTTATAAGATGCTGAAGGCGGGAGACGCCCTTATTCTCGATAACGTTAAGAAGCCCCCAAGCCTTCTTGACCGTCTCTTCACAACAGTCATTCAGCCGGTCTGGATACTGGCCCCCGCGCTCGATAGAACCATAATAGCCATGATTATGGGCTCCCTCAGCGCACTGTTGAACGCTGCCCTATACCTCAATGGGAAGGTCTCGTTAATAGGCCTCCACGTCTATCACTGGCGGAATTTCGACTTGGGAATCACAATACTCGCCATGCTGGGGACGATAGCTTTCATTTATATTTACTTGTCAGCTCTCTCAGGCATCTACGACGAGGTGAGGAAAAGGAGTGTAATCGGTGTGAAGCCCGACGACACTTTTAGGCGGGTCAAGGGCTTCATAGTCAATATCCTCACGTTTAACGGGTCGACTTTGAAAGGGATGGCCGCAGTCTGTATAGGTATTCTGCCTATGGCGCTCTACCCCTTCCTGCTCTTCATAGCAAGGGTTAAGGGCTGGACATGGATATACGCGCCAGTTAGCATAGTTCCCACATCACTTGCGGCCAATATCGTCCTTGTCGTCGCCCAGTTCGCCAGCTTCCTACTTCTGACGAGCTCCCTCTCATACTTGAGGAGTATAAGATGGCATATCGCCGCCCTTATATGCCTCTCACTAATTTATCTATCAATCATCCTCCAATATGTCATTCTGGGGATCTTCGCCCCCCAGGGCTGAAGATAGTAGTCTTATATTCCACCCCTATGAATCTTATCACGTCCGCATATAATGGTAGCGTTTCTATAACTCTCCTGCGAACCTCCTCTTCAATCCCCTTCATCTTACGGCTACACTCGGCAATATAGTCTTTAGAACTATTCAGCGAAAGTACATCGTACCACTGCTGAATTTTTCGTATCTGCCTCCTAAACCTACAATGAAGCACCAGCAACTCCTTTAGCCTTAGAAAGTCAGGTGAGCACTCCTTGAACTTCTCCGATGTTATCACGGATAATAATCTAGCATCGTTTTCATCATTCTTTGCCATGTAGTTGATGTCTCTGAAAGCTCTTAGTAATTTTAGGTCTAGTAGGTAGAATACTCGAACACCATGTTCAATCAATGTCCTCAGCTCCGGAATAATCTCGAACATCAGCGAGTCTATAAACACCTCCTGGATATGGAGGCTTAAGATGTCTATGAGACTACTAATTCTCCTACCCCATCATACTCCAGCAGTATTGTATGCCTCTTGTTCTTTCTAAGACCATCCGTCAATATAGGCTGAATATATCATGGCCTATATCCCAGATTCTCTAGACCTTGATAATGTGTAGAGGTTCATGGTATGTGAAGTCTGGTTTGTGGAGGTACTCTAGGTGGCGAGGAATAATGACCATGAGAAGTTAATATAGTCCTCCTAATAATCTCATGTGCGGTTTCACATGCAGCAGGTAGTGCGGATAAAGCTGACTTCAACAGACCTGGAGAAACTCGAGTCCATCTGCAAAGAGATTAAAGACATCGTAGATAGGACTGGAGCGAAGATGCGGGGACCCACGCCCCTACCCACGCACAGGCTCTCCCTCCCCGTAAGAAAGTCTCCATGCGGAGAGGGGACGAAGACTTGGAGGAAATGGGAGCTGAGAATGCATAGAAGGCTAATAGACCTCGTCATAAATGATCCTAGGGTTATGAGAGAGTTGATGAGAATACAAATACCTGAGGAAGTTTCTGTAGAGATGAAGCTGAGCACTTAAGCGGCTGTCTTCAGTATTTTCCTCACTACCCCTGCAGCAACTGTCATTCCCATGTCTCTTATCGCGAATCTTCCAAGCTGTGGGAAGTCGCTATATGCCTCAAGGGCGACCGGCCTTAAGGGCTGTAGCACAACTAGTGCCGCGTCGCCTGTCTTGAGGAATTGTGGATTCTGCTCCACAACCTGGCCCGTCCTTGGGTCGATCTTCGCTTTAAGCTCCTTGAACTTAACTGCAACCTGAGCGGTATGTACGTGCATGACTGGTGTGTAGCCAACAGCCACTGCCGTCGGATGGTTAATCACGATTATCTGGGCCTCGAACTCCTCGACTACTTTACAGGGGTTGTCCACATGGCTGACAACCATGCCTCTAGCGAGCTGCGCCTTATCAACACCCTTCAGGTTAAACCCAATGTTGTCACCAGGTAAAGCCTGCTGGAGTGGTGCGTGATGCATCTCAATGCTCTTTACCTCAGCCTTGATGTTCCCTGGCATAATCACTATCTGGTCACCGGGCTTCAAGACCCCTGTCTCTACGCGCCCGACGGGAACAGTGCCAACTCCCTTGATAGAATAGACCGCTTGAATGGGTAGCCTCAAAGGCTTGTCTACCGGCTTAGAGGGCTCCTGGAACAGGTCAAGAGCCTCAAGTAGGGTTGGCCCCGTATACCATGCCATCTTATCGCTCTTGGCGACTAGGTTATCACCAGTCCATCCAGATACTGGTATGAAGTGGATCTTAGAGGGGTCGATGCCGATCTGTCTCATTAATGCGGAAACTCCCTGTTTAATCTCGTCGTATCTCTCCTTTGCCCAGTTGACAGAGGCATCATCCATCTTGTTTATCAAAACGATGAATTGTCTTATGCCGAGCATGAATGACAGGAAGAGGTGCTCTCTCGTCTGTCCTCCTGGTGCAATTCCAACCTCGTACTCTCCCTTTTTAGCTGAGACGACGAGTATAGCGGCGTCTGCCTGGGAGGCCCCTGTGATCATGTTTTTAACGAAGTCTCTGTGTCCTGGAGCGTCGATTATTGTAAAGTAGTATTTCTTGGTCTCGAATTTCTGGAAACTCAGCTGGATTGTTAGACCTCTCTCCCTCTCCTCTTTTATGGTGTCCATGATAAAGGCGTAGAGGAAGGTGTCTTTGCCCAGTCTTTTCGCCTCTTCCTCGAGCTGCTTCAGCTGCCTCTCGTCTACGGATTTGTTTAGGACGAGGAAGTGGCCTAGCGTGGTCGATTTTCCGTGGTCAACATGCCCAATCACGATGAGGTTGAGGTGTGGCTTCTGAGACAATTCAGACTCGATTAAAATTGATATTACTCCTATTTAAGCCCACTCTGCCGCCAGCCTAGCTGTAGACTCACCTGGAAGCTAGTGCGACTCGTTCCTGCTCGTTCTTCTTCTTTATTGCATAGCTCCTAACATCGTTGCTGGCAGCCAGAATCAGCTCGTTTGCTAAAGCCTCCTCTGTTGTTAGGGGGGTCCTGAAAGAGGAGACTCTTGCCGCCTCGGCGAGCCACCTGAGGGCAAGATCGAGCCGCCTCTGGGGGGCGATATCTACCGCCTTAAAATATGTTATGCCTCCATAGGTTACTCGTGTCACGTCTTCGCGTGGGGCTGAGTTCTCTATGGCTCTTATGAGGACTTGTAGGGGGTTTTCACGGGTTCTCAGCTGGACTATTCTTAGAGCATTAAGCACTATCTGGATTCCCCTGTATTTCTGGCCGCCGCTCCTTCCAGGCCTCATAAACATGTTCGCCAGCCTCTCTATTATGTGGACTTCTGCCTTGCCGAAGCGTCTGTGCTCGTGCCGCCCGCCTGAGTGGGGGATTGCGAGTGGTTTGAGTGATATGTAGGCCTTTAGCCCCTGGTCTCTAATGGTTAGCTCCTCGGTGATCCATTCGTCGGGTATTCGCATCTGAGATAGGTGGCTATCCCCGAGAATTTAACTATGCCTCACCGGCCTGCCTCTCTCTCCTTAAAGAATCTACTACATATATAGTCCTCCAAACTACGGTTATCGATGCGAGTGTAGCCCCTAGGTATAGGGCTATGTTGAGGATGGATGGGTAGAAGGGGGTTATTAGGGAGGCCGCCGAGACGAGGATTATCCTCTCAGCCCTTTCCGCAATCCCTACACCGGCGAGTGAGACGCCCACCCCCTCCGCTCTAGCCCTCGAATAGCTCACGAGAAGGGAGGAGACGCAGAAGACCAGCACCGCTAGATCATCCACCAGGCCCGAGAGTAGCAGGCCGAGGCAGACAACCGCCTCCGCGGCCTTGTCGAGTATCGAGTCCAGATACGCGCCCAGCCTAGAGGTTTTAGAGGAGAGGCGGGCAACCTCCCCGTCGATAGCGTCAAAGAACCCGGAGGCAAGCCACACAACCCCTCCAAATACTGGGAATAGAATGGACAAGCCGGTTAGAGCGTAGAGTATTGAAGAGGCGATCGATAATATGAATGCCCCATAGGTTAAATGTAAGGGCGAGACACCCCGCCTCACGAGAAATATAACTACTCTTCCTGCAAGCCTATTAATCAATCCCCTCTCCAAGTCCCTTCTATGCTTCCTCCTCCGCAACACCACCCCTCCCTAGGGTCGGAGGAATACGGTGCGAGATATTTAATTATAGGGACCTCCTGTCCGATGTTTAGCTGGTGTATGAAGGCCCTTCAGCTACATGTTGACCATGTTGAGTATGAGCCGGTTAGACGTGAGGGTGCAGTCTCTGAGGAAGTTGAGCCCGGTGTAACAAGCCTCAGAGAAGTGGTTGTCCTCTTCGCAAGTATAGAAGAGCAGGATGATGAGGAGGTTGCTGATGCTCTTTTGAAGGAAGTCGCAGAGTCCATGGAGAGGCTGGGCGCGGACACACTAGTCATATACCCCTACGCCCACCTGAGCAACAACTTGGCTCCGCCGATGAAGGCTCTACACCTCGTTAGATATATGGAAAGGAGGGCCCGGGAGATCGGTCTTAAAGTCCACAGGGCCCCGTTTGGGTGGAATAAGCGCTTCAGCCTCTCAGTTAAGGGTCATCCGCTTGCCGAGCAGTTCAGGGTCATGACTCGTGAGACGATAAGGGTGGAGAAAAGGACGGTAGCGCAGCAGGCGCAGCCTGCAGTGATCGAGGAGGGAGAGACACAGCATGTCCAGCTGGGGCGGGAACTAGACCTCTTCAGCATCCACCCAATACTTGGCTCAGGTTTCCCACTATTCCACGCTCGGGGAAGAATCATCAGGGACGAGTTGATAAAACTGATTAGAGAGGTAAACGCGAGGCTTGGCTTCGAGGAAGTCTGGACCCCCCATGTCTTCAAATCAGATATATGGTACCAGACAGGCCACTACGAACACTATCGCGAGAGAATGTTCACACTAACTGCACGCGGGGAGGAGTATGTCGTGAAGCCTATGAACTGCCCAGGCCACGCGATGATATATGCGAGCAGGCCGAGAAGCTACCGCGACTTACCAATCATGTACTCTGAGTTCGGTACTGTCTATAGGAATGAACAGCCCGGCGAGCTCACAGGCCTCTTTAGGGTCAGAAGCATAACACAGGATGACGGGCACGCATTCGTTAGACCAGACCAGATCGAGGACGTTATAACTAGTATTCTCAGGGAAGTGGTTCGCGTCTTTGAGTTGACGCTGAATGGCAGGATATATTCCACTCTATCTACGAGGCCTGAATCTTACATAGGCGATCCGGCAAGGTGGGATGAGGCTACTGAAGCGCTAAAGCAGGCTCTTCTAAAGGCTGGATTAAGCTATGAGATAAAGGAGGGGGAGGGTGCATTCTATGGTCCTAAGATCGATATCGATGCTGTAGACTCACTGGGTCGGAGGTGGCAGTGTTCCACCATCCAGCTTGACTTCAACCTACCCGAGAGGCTCGACCTGAAGTATGTGGAGAGGGACGGCACGCAGCGGAGGCCGGTTATGATTCATCGGGCCATCCTTGGCTCCATCGAAAGGTTCATGGGTGTCTTGTTGGAGCACTATAACTGGAGGCTACCCCTCTGGTTGTCTCCCATCCAAGTAGCGGTTCTTCCGGTGAGTGAGAAGAATGTCGGGTACGCAAGGGGTGTTAAGGATGCATTGTGCAGTGTGGGTATTAGGACTGAACTCTGGGTTGAAGGTACTCTGGAGAAGAGGATTAGGATGGCCCACCAGACGAGAGCGTCTTTCACTGTAATAACTGGGGATGAGGAGGAAGAGACTGGTACCATGACCCTCAGAGACTATAAAGGGAGGATAGTGAAGGGGCTGAAACCCCCAACATTCACAAGCTGGATCCTAGACCTCATCAAGAGACGCGCAGCCAACGTAGGTGAGATTGACGGCTCCCTAAAAACAGAAATGTAATAACAGGTCCTACTACTCATCCTTCTGGGGGTTGTACCTGCTGAAAAGGATTCTCAACCTACTGACATCCGCGCCACGTCTAAGCAAAAGGGCCTCCACCTCGTTTGCGAAGTCCCTCGCCAAACCGCGTGGCAGAGAGACCAGCGCATCGACAAGGTCCAGGCTCATTGGAAGCCCAGTAGATGGTGATGCTGTCTCCAAACAGTAGGAGAAAACATTCTCCAACAGGTCCTCAGAGACCGAGGAAGGAACATCAATACATATGGGTGGAAGATTCTTCACAGTCCTTATATAGAATCTCTTCATACGCCGGGCAAGCTTTACAATGCTTGAGCTGATAGGTCCTCCACGCCCTCGCCTAGAGCCTCTACGAGTCAAGTCGGCTGTCAGCTGAACATTCACGCGCCTCTCCGCCTCCCTCAAAACATCATCAGGGCTCTTACCCCTAACCTTCGGGTCACGGGAGACGGACCTGTACAAGGAGAAGGCGTCAACCTTCTCATCGGCTCCGAGATATCGACCGTAGCTAAAGACCTCGCCAACATCCATCACAAGACTTAGTATAGCCCTATCGCTCAGGTTCAGGCCCTTTTTGTCGGTACGCTTGTACATCATATATCCGTCAATCGCCCTTGTGGGCACGCGTTTTATGATGCCGACTGCCCTCCCCGAATCTGCTATATACTCTGTCAATTTATTGATCTCTGAGATCAAGTCGAAGACTGTTTCAAAGTGTCTATTAGTCAGTGGCTCGGTGAAGTCTATTCTCTGCTCCTTGACGAGGCTGCAGCGTGTTCTGTAGCCTAGGAAGCTGCCATCGATGATGAGCAAGTCTACGGACAGCTCGCCACTCTCTAGTAGTTTTTTTGCAAGCGTCCTCTCCAGATATGTCGTCACGAGGTCCAGAACCTTCACGAATACCTCTTCATTCTCATGTATCTGCTCGTTCAGATAATTTCCAACATAATTCTCATTATTCTTTAGAGGTTCTATGCCGTGGAAGAGCTTGTATGCAGCTGCATAGAGGCCGTATCTCACCCCAATCCTCTCACTAACCACCGGAGTATCAGACCCGTCAACGACAGCTATAGACATGTCCCTCCACTCACCTCGTAGGGGTGCGCGGCTAATTCCCCTCGAGAGCTCACCCCGAATATGCTCTACGAGCTTGTCGATACCGCCTATCCGTTTTAGAAGACGTTCAGCCTCCTGCTCCGCCGCGTCGAAGTATATCTCCTGTAAAGGGCGCGGTATCTTTAGGAGGTCAGGAACCTCATCGCTCTCCATGTCGAAGCTTCTCACTCTCCTCGATCTCGAATGTTATTAGAATGGGGACTGGTGAGGGATTCATTTTCCCTACGATATAGAAATGGCCTTCAGGTAGACGGAGGAGGCTGTCAGCCCTGATCAAGGAGTTGGTGAAGAACTTCTCAGCCTCGAAAGCGTCTAGTGGGTGAATCCGACCGATAAAGAGCGTGTTGAGATTACGCCTCACAGCCGCATTGATTCCTATCTCACCCGCAATACCCTGGGAAACAAGAACCAGTGAGAGGCCATAAGAACGGCCCAGAGCCGCTAGCTCAATTATGTGTTCTGTCGTCTCCATCTCTATTCCCTGAGGATTCCAGGGGCAGTACTGAGGAGCCTCATCTATGAGCAAGGCGATGTTCAATCTGTTCTTCTCCTCCATCAACTCCTTCAGCTTACGGGCAATAGAGAGAAATATACTGAGCTTCTGCTCCTTTGACCCATAGCTCAAGTCGATGATCAGTATCTTCTTCTCCCTGAGTAGGTCAATTATCTCTGAAGCACTCTTCTGGCCTAGGACAGGCTCGATATCCTCGGGTCTCAACCTCTTGAAATATTTCCTCGCCCTCCTAAGATACAGCTCACCCCACCTCGATAACTGGCCAGACTTCTCCCTATTGTCCTCTGTTATCGCATCCTCCATAGCCTCCATAAGCCTCTCCAATGTTCTGGAAGGGTCGGAATCTCTCCATGAGCCCTCAGTGATGACTTCGTCGAGGTATCTAGCAAGAGCTTCTGCCGGCTTTCCACCCCCAAACCGGTCCAGCTTCTCAAACAAGTAACTGTATATTGAGGACTCGTCGAGCTCAATATCGCCCATACTAATGACCGAGCCAGGATAGTAGGGGGCGTAATCGCTTCCTTTCCAGTCGAGAATCAATATGTTGTAGCCTGTGTTTTGTAGGAATGGGATTAGCTCATATCTGCAGAGGAATGATTTGCCCGAGCCCGTCACTCCAAATACTCCTATGTGGTGTGGGATGTACTCGGCAAGTACAGGAACCCTCCAGTTTGAATCCCCCATCGCATAGTAGCCAATTGTGTTTTTGACATGGCCGAATAGCTTCATAGGATTGCTGCCTGGTTTAAATCTATAAACCGGCGAGGCGGGGGCGATAATCGTCTTGTTCTGTTTAACCTCGTTATCCGTTATCTCACCTATCACAACGAGTGTAAAACTGTAAAATTCCTTAGCAGTGCTGGCCTCTCTACCACTCCTCGCGTAGGCCACCCCTGGATTATAATAGCTTAGCTTCAGGTTGTCGTTGTTTCCCGCCCCCTCCCGGCAAACGGCTAGGATCTTGTTACCGTTTCTATTGTCGATTAGGACTAGGCTCTCGGAAGTAACCTCCCTCTCCTTACCTTCTTGCAGGATACATCCCGCCTCATTAACACGAGTGGGACTTGCGACAATCCCTATCTGCTCCAACTCATCCCAGTCAACCAAGATCTTCTATCATCTGAAGACTATGGTAGGGGATAAAAAACTTTTAGACAGTGCGGAGAAATAATTAAAGTCCTAATCAACTAAATATATTGATGGGGGGCAGGTCTAATCATGTGAGATGGTGGGGATGAAGGGGACGCTATGCGAAGTAATAGTCATAGGTAATGAGATACTGAATGGCTCGGTCAAAGATACCAACAGTGGCTGGTTAGCTGCGAGGCTCCACGAGGTAGGGCTAAGCCTGAGGAGAATCACGACTGTAAGGGATGATGTGGGAGAGATAAGCAGGGCAATTAGAGAGGCAATGAAGAGGGGGGCGAAGTGGATAATTACCAGCGGAGGGCTTGGACCGACATACGACGATATAACTCTGGAGGCAGTGGCCAAGGCTGTAGGGCGGAAGCTTATAGTCAACCAGGAGGCGGTGAACATGTTGAAGGAGAGGTACAGGAGGCTCTACGAGGTTGGAATTATCAAGGACCCCGAACTCACACAGGCTAGGCTCAAGATGGCCATCATGCCAAGGGGAGCTATAGCCCTCAGAAACAACGCAGGCTCCGCGCCTGGCTGTTTAGTAAAAGTGAAGAACGTCAATATAGTCTCCCTACCCGGCGTGCCCAGAGAACTGATGGACATCTTTGAAAACGAGGTCAAGCCCAGGATAGAGAGCGAGGCTAAGAGGTTGCACAGGGCTAGGCTCTGGATGAATGTGAAGGGTGTGCCCGAGTCTGTCTATGCGCAGGATCTGGAGAGAATATACCGGCAGCTCCGCGGGAAAGTATACATGAAGTCTCACCCACAAGGAATCGTGGGCGGTATCTCCGCAACTAGAATTGAGCTAGTAAGCGAGGATTTTAGTAGAGATAGGGCTGAGGAGAACCTCGCGAAGGCCGAGCAGCTAATTAGGAAGATGCTTGAGAGGCTAGGGGCTATCGAGGTTAGCGTTGAGAGGTGATGGCGGTGGAGTTCCTCCTCTCTGCAGAGTCGCTTGAGAGCAGGCCTGCGATAGAAACCATGCTACAGCTGGTCGATAAAGAAGCTGAGCTCTACAGGAAGGGTGTAGAGGCAGCACGTGGGACAAGAACTTCAAGAGGAGGGGCCGGCCCAGTTGTCTTCTATGGTCTGGGGGGCTCAGGAATAGTCGGCCATATCGCCTCGACAATCTTTCAGCAAGACTCAAAGACTCCATTAATAACATACACCACTTCATCGCTTCCAACCTGGATTGGGCCAGACACCATAGTTTTTCTATTGAGTTATTCGGGAGAGACTGTCGAGGTCTTAAGGGCAGCCCAAAAGGTCTTACATGCTAGGGTTAGCGCTGTTGCAGTATGTTCCGGCGGTTCCTTAGAAAGGCTAGCGCGGGATAATGGAGTGCCCGTAGTTTGTGTGACTAAGGGCTTGGCCCCGAGGATGGCTGTACCCGAGATGGTCGGGGCCGTGGCATCATTACTCAATGATATGGACATCGTCAGCGGGGCAGAAGAGAAGCTCCTCGTCTCAGCCAAATCGCTAGAGAAGGTTAGGGAATCGCTCTCGGCTCATGCAGACTTGCCAGAAAACTCGGCTAAGAGAGCAGCGCTCTTTCTGCTCGACCACCTGCCCCACGCAATCGTTGAGAGTACCTTATTTCCCGTAGCACTCCGACTAAAGAATCAGTTAAACGAGAATGCAAAGAGACCCTGCATCGTTATCGACGTGCCAGAGGCTATGCATAATACTCTAGAAGCCCTACCTAACACAAGGCGTGACAGATACATAATCTATAGGTGGGATGGAGAAGAGGAGCTAATCAGGCTTCAACTCGAATTCTTGAAAAGGCTCCTCGCGAGGAGGGTTTTCGAGGCGAGATTTAGCGGAGACATAGTCGAGACCGTCCTCTCAGCAATCATGTGGTCTGACTACGTAAGCATATATCTCGCAGCCCTCCAAAACATAGACCCACTCCCCGTCAGCAAAATATCAGCAATAAGGCGTGAACTAGCAAGACTAAAAACATAGAAAGTCATAGAACATTGGCATGAGGCCCGACGTTAAAAAGAGGATTGTTCTGACGATGATAATCAGCGCCGCTCTATATGGGATACTGGTTCTCGGGTCTCAGGCAGAACTAACCCCTGCTGAGGCTGAACAACTTTCAAACCAGCTCGAACAGCTGGCTACAGGCATCGACTCGCCCTTCTTCATCTTCATGAACAACTTCGCCCTCTCATTATTGATGGCGATACCTTTCGCAGGCCCATTCATAGCTGGCTGGATAGTTTACGAGACAGGAAGATATTTCTCAGCAATGGGGATAGTGTCAGAGATCAACCCAACCCTACTCGTTATGCTGCCTATATTCTTGGTCTACGGTCTTCTGGAATTTATTGGGTATGGGGGAATGGTTGCCGGAAGCATTATAATGAGCTATAAAATATTGAAGAGACAGTTCCGGGTCGAAGTCAAGTATTATCTTTTAACGTTGCTATTGTTTGCTGTGGTAATTTTAGTTGCGGCCCTCATTGAATACTATATAATAAAGGTTGCACAAGACTTTATGAGAAACATCCAAAATATCATTTGAATACACAGTGAGAAAACAAATTTTAAATAGAAGCCTCTCAATAATTCTACGGCATGAGGAGGCTACCTAAGGGCTCGTCAGAGCCTATAATTTTGAAGTCATTGATCGGTGGGGATAAATCTATTCGCGATATAGAGCGTATAACTAGACTGAAAAAACCTACACTATACCTCTCGCTGAATAAGATGAAGAAGAAGGGTTTGATTAAGCCTTTGGGGACTAGGAGGTCTAGGAGGTGGGCGCTTACTCGGAAGGGGAGAAAGATAATAAAGAATAGGGTTCAAGCCGAGAAGATTCTACAGAAGATCGCTGGGCCTCTAAGAAAGGTTGTTGACTTAGGCTTCTCGTTTAGGGAGATCGAAAGGACGGTCTCAAGAAAATAATAGTTTAACGATTAGTGCTGATAAGTCTCCCAACACATAGTTTATCACAAGTCCTATAGAGATTGATACGAGGAGAGGGATGGATGGTGTGGCCCATCCACCTGGGCGGAGTGGCTTCCAGAATTCCTCAATACCGACCGTGAACCTGAATCTCCACTCCCCCGTAAACTCCTCCATAGGCGCCCAGTATTTTCGTCTCTCAGGGTCTCTGAGAGGTGTACCGAGGAATATCGCAAGTAGCTTTCGATAGGCCTTCTCGTGCCTAAATTCTCTAAATATGTCCTCCCTCCTCACGAATATTTTATAGAAATTGAGGAGGACGATGGCTAATGGTATTGCTAGTGAAACTAGGAGGCCGTTTAGAAGGACTGTTATGGATGTGAATGGGTGGTATCTCTCTCCCCCTATGCTGAGGGGTGATGCTAGGGCTATTACAACAAGGGCCTTCGCGTCAGCTCCGCCATAGAGCCCGACAATATAGAAGAGCACCGACAAAAGAATCGTTACGCCGACTGAGATGGCTGATAGAATAGGGCTAATATTACCGAGTAGCGTGGAGTATATTGTAACTGGCGTGGTTATTGATGCGCATGAAATCCACACCCAATCGTCTACAAGCCTTACTCTGATGTCTTCGTATGACGCGTAGAATAGGGTCAGGAAAAGGACTGCCGAGTTAAAAAAAGTCAGGTATTCTGCTACTACGGCCAAATCCCCAGAGTTTGCACTGCCAAAGCAACCCTCGAGACGGAGAGAACCATCACCGCATCCCTCGTACCCACCTCCATCTTCTTCATAGTGTCTACAACATCGCTGAATGCCTTCACCATTTTCTCCTCAAGCATTTTCAGCACAGTGTCTCTCGGCCAGTGCTCTCTCTGAAGGTTCTGTATCCACTCGAAGTAACTTGCAGTTACGCCTCCAGCGTTGGCAAGTATGTCTGGCACGATGAAGACTTCTTTTTCCTGTAGGACGAGGGAGCCCTCGGTGGTTGTGGGTCCGTTTGCGCCCTCTGCAACTACCTTGGCCCGCACCTTCTCGGCAACCTCCTTCGTTATTACACCCTCAATGGCTGCTGGTATTAAGACTTCTACATTTAGCTCGAATAGTTCACGCTCACTTATCTGGGTGGCTCCAGGGAAGCCTAGAACAGTGCCTGTGCTCTTCTTATGAGATATCAGACGCTCAATGTTGAGGCCCTCTTTACTATAGACGGCTCCTTTTGAGTCGCTGACTGCTACTATCTTCGCTCCGAGGTTTGATAGATGAAGTGCAGCGTATGAACCTACGTTTCCGAATCCTTGGATGGCTATTCTTGCGCCTTTTAGGGGGATGCCTAGTAGCTTGCAAGCCTCTCTCGTGGTTATGCATACCCCAAACCCCGTCGCTTCTTCCCGCCCCTCACAGCCACCGAGGTAAACCGGCTTTCCTGTAACGACCTCCGGAACCTGCCTTCCCTTCAACTGGCTATAGGTATCCATAATCCATGCCATCACCCTCGCATCAGTGTAGACATCCGGAGCTGGTATGTCGACGTATGGGCCGATTATGTCGCTTATCATGTGTGTATATCTCCGCGTTATCCTCTCGATTTCCTCAAGCGAGAGAGTCTTCGGATTACAGGCAACCCCTCCTTTCGCTCCTCCGAATGGAAGTGAGAGGGCTGCGCACTTGTATGTCATCAGCATGGCTAATGCTGTCACCTCATCCAAGTCTACAGTGGGGTAATACCTTATCCCACCTTTATACGGCCCGAGCGCGTCACTATGCTGAACACGATATCCAATATAGTTAGAAATTTTTCCATCCTTATGCTTTATCGGAATCGAGACTATAACTATGCGCTTAGGTATCTTAAGGAACTCGTATATGTCTTGCGGAATGTTGGCGAGCTCAACAGCCTTTTTGACCGATTTAAGCACAGTTTCAAGGAATGCTTTTCCACTAAGAACCTGACCATCTCCGCCGCTCATGCGGTATCTAGCTGTGTTTACTAAACTATAAAATTATTTGTTGTTTTTCGCGATTTTAAAAATTCGAAACGGAGAATAAACCCTGTACTCATCAAAGTCATGACGTTGTATAAGCGCGTCCACCGCCAAATAGCCGAGTGCAGGCCCTCTCATTAGTCCATATCCACCAAGGCCGTCAATAATGAAGGCGTTATTTAGACTGGGAACATGCCCGAAAATCGGCATCCCATCACTTGTGAAGCTGCAGGGGCCACGCATATGTTCAACTAATATTGGTTTTGAGGGGAGTTTCAGCCGTCTGAGAAGCAGTTTGATTGACATCTTTAAAGACTTGCTGGGAGGTTGGACGTCAGATAAGTCAGGAGTCTCTGAGAACTCGGCATCGTATCTACCACCCACCAATGTGGAGCCCCAAGGACGCCAGTATGTGTGGAGATACTCGTCTGAGAAGCTCGGTATATTTAACTCTTGCCCGAGGTCTAATCTGTATGCGAAGCAGGTGAGCAAGAAGGTCTCCGTCTCTAAATTGGCGGAGCGTAGTAGTCCACTCGTCCATGAGCCCATAGCCAGGACATAGTAGTCCGCGGAGACTCTGGAGCCGTCTGAGAGTTTAACATGCCTAACCTCACTGGAGCCAAAATCCAGCCCTACAGCCCCCACCTTCTCAACAATATCGACTTCCATCTCGTTTAATGCTTCTCTCAATTCGCAGCCTAAGATCTTTGGCTCGGCGGAGAGGTCTGACTTAGTGTATACCCCCATCAACTCAGGCTCGACAACGAACTCGGGCCATCTATCCAAAATCTCTTTACTGTCTAGAAGCTTGTATTCTATCCCGCATTTTTCCAGGGACTCCATGCTCTCTCTCAATGCATACTCCTTCCCGATCTGTAGGAAGCCCGTCTCCCTCCAAGACCTTCTCGTATATTTTTTGACAAGCTCTATGCTCTTTGCCACGAGCTTGACGTCTATAGGGGAGTCCAGCTGGACTGTAAACACTCCTGCAGACCTTGGAGAGGCGCCTCCGAATACTCCACGCTCATCTATGAGGACAGTCCGAAGCCCAAGCTCAGCGGCCCTCAGGGCGGAGAAACAACCCACCACCCCCCCGCCGAGAACCGCTATGTCATACAACCCTCTCGCCGGAAGACTCGGGTGGAAACCACTTAAAATACGTGTTTAAATTTATTGAGTAGAGTGGGGTTGCCTGTTTAAATGGCGAGGGAGGTCCATATTGGGGGTAGGAGCTTTCTGCTTCTCGCCTGGGAGGATATTATGGAGCAGGTTGAGGAGCTGGCGGGAAAGATAGAGCGTAGCTACAGCCCTGACACTATCGTCGGCATTCTGAGGGGTGGCCTCTTCGTGGCCAATCTACTCTCCGACATTCTCGGAATAGATGAAGTTTACCCGCTTGGGCTTAGGAGCTATAGGGGGGTGGAAGATAGGGGTGAGGTCCATATTTACCATTGGCCTAAGCTCCCCCCGCTAGATAACCACTCGATTCTCCTCGTGGATGATGTCTCTGACGAGGGTAAGACTCTCTGGACGGCTCTGAATAAGATCTTGGCCCCCCTCTCTCCGGGGGACGTGAAGACTGCTGTACTGCATATTAAGCCATGGACCTCTTTCAAGCCCGATTACTATGTCGTGACGACTAGCAGCTGGATTCTCTATCCCTGGAGTAGGTATGAGAGTTGGAGGATACTCTCTAGGGAGCAGGCTGGAATCCTAAGTGACGAGGCAGAGGCTGAGAGGCTGGTCACGCTTTTGGGAATCTCGAGGGAGAGGGCTAGGCGGCTTCAGAGGGAGTCTGAGTAAATCTCGATGACTTATCGTTGAAGGTAAATATCTTGGGGTTGGCACTCTAGCCCATAGAGTTGCAGAGGATATACGTTGAGAGCTATGGATGTGCGTCGAATCTTCAGGACGCTCAGATAATGATGGGCCTGCTTGAGAAGGCGGGCTACAAGATCGTCAACAACCCCCATGAGGCTGACCTAAACATCATCAACACATGCATAGTTAAGACACCGACTGAGCATAGAATGATTTACAGGATCAAGAAGCTTCAGTCCTTCGGTAAGCCACTAGTGGTGGCTGGATGCATGGCTAAGGCTGAGCCGGAGGTCTTGGAGAAGATAGCGCCTAAGGCCTCGCTGGTCTCGCCGAACTCGGTCTCTAGGGTTGTGGAAGCCGTGTACGTGGCGTTGGGTGGTGGGAAAGGTGTCTTCCTCTCAGATGATGGCTGTGAGAAGCCCCTTCTCCCACATGTTAGGCTGAATAGTGTGGTCGAGATCGTCGAGATTAGCTCTGGCTGCCTGTCCGTCTGCACCTTCTGCCAGACTAAGCTGGCGAGGGGAGATCTTGTCAGCTATAGACCCGAGATTATTAGGGAGGCGGTGGCCCGAGCCGTCGGGGAGGGATGCAGGGAGATCTGGCTAACCTCCCAGGACTGTTCGGCCTACGGCAGAGACATAGGCGTGGACATCACGCTACTCCTACGCTCAATACTTGAGCACCAGCCAGGAAAGTATTTCATAAGGGTTGGGATGATGAACCCTCTCCACTTCAGGAAACTTGGACTGAAACGTCTAGTTAACGCTTACGGTGACTCAAGGGTCTTCAAATTCCTCCATCTCTGTGTACAGAGTGGGAGTAATAGGGTTCTTAGGGATATGAGGAGAGGATATTCTGTCTCTGATTTCGAGAAATTTGTCGAAGCATTCAGGAAGGCCTACCCAGACCTCACGCTAATGACCGATATCATAGTAGGCTATCCGACTGAGGATTGGAGTGACTTCGAGGAGACGCTTAAGCTTGTCGAGAGAGTTATGCCTGATTTTGCGAATATTTCTCGCTTCTACGCTAGGCCACATACAGAGGCCGCAAAACTAGAACCGCTCCCACCCGGAGAGCTGAATAAGAGGAGCAGAATCCTTACGAGGATCTGCAACGAGATATCACTCTCCAAAAACGAGAGGTGGGTTGGGTGGAGAGGAGAGGTTCTTATCGACGAGATCGGTGGGAGGGGGGAGGCAGTAGGTAGGAACTATGCGTACCGACCCATAGCCTTCCCGGGAGAGAAGGGCATAAAGCTTCTTGGAAAGTTTGTGGAAGCAGAGGTGGTGGGGGCGCGGAGCCACTGCCTAATCGGGGAGGTTAGGAGAGTTTTAGATCAGCCTATGTAGCTTAGATGCTCTGTATCGAAGTCCTTTACAAGGATTGGGTCTCTCGCCCTCCCAAGATAGATATTCTGGACCAACTCCCTGCCGGTGCCTAGCTCGCCGCTAGCAAGTTTGGAGGCAATGTGGTCAGGGGTAAAGTATTCCTGTACCAAAGCTCTGACAAGCCTCCTTACCTCAAGCTCGTCTAGGACACCTAGGCTGTGAAGATATTCGTGAAGCAGAACCACGAACACGTAAGAGTTAGACTCAGCCCGCGTCTTCCCTACCATCCACTGCTCAAGGTGCCGCCTATTCAACACTATGGCGTTTGATCCCACCTCATGGTATGCCAGTATCCCAGGAGGAGCATCAGCAATTATCAGCATCAGCCCAGCCCGTCTAATCCCCAACTTCTCCTCAACAACCCGCTTCACAATACGGAGAATAGAGTTATAGTCCTGGGCACTCTCAACTTCATCGACTATTGAATTCACTCCAGATAAGCTATTGTCCTTCGAGTATAAAGCCCTTCACTAATAACAATGCGTGAATGTGGATTGTGAGATGCGCGTCTCCAATCTATACTTATATAATGGGACCGTCTGATGCCTGATAGTGTTGAGACATGTCTGGCTCATCCTGGGAGGAGAAGCGCCAGAGGATTGTCCAAATCCTCGAGGCGGTAGCCAATGACATGACTATGCCCAGGAATGTGAGGAGAACGGTTAAAGAAGTCTCCCAGGAGCTTTTCAACGAGAAGTATTCACCTGCTGTAAGGGCTGCCAATGCTATAGAGAAGATAGAGGAGATTATATCCGACAGCAATATACCAAGTTTCGCTAGGACTCAGCTATGGCTGGCTATCTCGCTTCTTGAGACGATTAAGTCGGGGCAGGTTTAGAGCCAGCTCCTAGTAAGGCGGATAGGATTAGGGGAATGGTTGAGAGTAGGGCTGCAGTTACACCCATGTAGATATAGAGCCTCTCTCCTATTAAGTATCCGCCAATCATCAAGCCTACACCAAGACCTAAGATGCCGAAGAACAGAAGTAAAAGAGAGCTACCGGTCGCTGTCATATCCATCGGTTGAGGAATCGATATAGCTTAGCATTAAATTTTTCCCTCCTCTTTCAAGAACTCGTCAATGAAAATGACTTTCTCGACACCTTCAATATTCTCGAATATTTCCCTAGCTATAGATTGCTTTACCAGCTGTATCCCTGAAACTGTGCGGCTTTCTTTGGGTAGTTTTATCAAGATTTCAGGCCTCCTCACATCCGCCTCTGTGTTCTCTTCTGTCGCCTCTGGGAGAAGCATCCTCACAATTCCTAGGACCTTGTCCCTGTCCTCCGTCAAGATTCTCCTTAACCAGAGCTCAGAGATTAGCGTTTTTCCGGCGAGCTTGTGGTTGAAGTCGACCTGAACCCTTCCCGACTCTATGTTTCTGATGTATCCCTCACGTCCATCCACTATTACACGCATCCCAGGCGTAAGCGGCTGGTCAACATCCTTGAACCTCCTAAGGGGTATGATCCTGACTTTAGCGGGGTCTCTGGGGCCGAAGGCCTTCTCCGGGGGTAGCTCCAGAACTTTATGCTCAGAGACCTTCATGTCTATTAGCGCCTCCTCAATTGGCTTGAGTAGGTAACCTTTACCTACTATCGTCAGCCTAGGCCTGAAGGTTCCACCGGTCCAGCCGGCCTTCCTCGCCTCCTCTTCGATGGTAGAGTCCACCAACTCGCCTGTGTCCTTCACCCTAATAGTGAGGTCTAGCTCGACGAAACTACCGGGCACAACCTTAAGCTCTTCAGCCTGAGCCTGAGGCTCGGCGCCGCTCTTCTCCTCCCCACTCATACCAAGCCTAGTTGAAGCGTCCAAATTTAAATTAGATGGCTGGGAGGAGAGTGCTTAAAAATATCTGAGGGGGTTGGAAGGCCTGGTCAGCGGGTCTGCTGGAAGTATGGGAGGATGCTCTCCCTGTAGAACTTTATGAATTTTCTATGGTCTGGACTTATGTCTACTATCTCTATGTGATTAAAGCCCAGCTCAGCGAGTTTTGAGTATCTCTCGATATGGTCTTCGGGTTTAGGAGATACTATCCACCGCTCCCTAATCAGTTCATCACGAATCATGTTTCCATATTTTTCTATCTCCCTTGGATCTGAGACATTGGCTCTAAAGATTAGTGGGAGTAGGGTGGCGGCGAACGGTCTGCATGTGTTAAGGGCCTTCTCCTCGTCCTCGTCATAGGAGCATATAACCTCGCATACTGTGCTAACCTTGGCTTGGGCCTGCCCCGCGTCTGCCAGTCCACGCCTATAGCTCCTCAGAACGTTCTCCCTTATCCAGTCCATGCCGAGGCCAGCAAGGGTTATGAGCCCCACACCCAGCTTGCCTGCCAGATACGCGGTTGACTGGCCGCTGGCGGCTATAAAGATAGGGATGCTTGTCTTGCTGAGCGTATAGAGCTTGGCCCCTCTAAGCCTGTAGTATTTTCCGCGGAAGTTCACGAAGCCTCCGCGCCATAGGAGCCTGATGAGCTGTACAGCCTCCTCAAGCCTCTCAAGCCTCTCCCTAAAACTCGGCCACCCACACCCAGCCGGGACCTCGTTAAGAGCCTCGCCAGTCCCAAGCCCTAATATAACCCGGCCGGGATAGAGGTAGTCCATAGTCGCGAATGCTTGAGCAACAATTGCGGGGTTGTATCTGAGGATGGGCGCGGTGACGGCTGTGCCGAGCCTGATCTTGCTTGTCCTCTCTGCTGTCGCTGAAAGTATCGACCATGCAAAGCTGCAGTAGGCCCCACCGTCAAACCAGGGGTGGAAGTGGTCGCTAATCCACCCGATAGTGAAGCCTGCATCCTCAGCCATGAATAGGCCCTCTATAATCCTCTCAGGGCTAAACCACTCGGGCAGAACATGGTATCCGAAGTCAACCACAAGTAGATTCATACGAGCCGCGCCCAAAAATATTTCCATACCCCCTCTTTCTAGAATCCTTAATATGGGTGAGTTTGTGAGAATTGTATTGAGGACTTTATGGTATACGGGGCTTTAAAATTCTTGACTGGCTCTAAGATGGCCCAGTCCCTCTCGCTTGCGAGGAGGGGGCGCGTCTATCAGCTCGGCTGGGTTCTCGACGAGAACTCCCCTTCACACCCTTTCCACGGCCCCCTATTCTATGCTACATTTAGGCGGGTGAGGGATTCTCTCCGAATGTGGCGTGGAAGCTTCGGCGCCATGAACGTAAGGCTCGAGATGTCTGACCATACCGGGACTCACATAGATGCTCTAAACCATGTCTCGAGGGGGCATATGCTTTATGGGGGTAGGAGTGTTGACGAGTTGGAGACTGAGAGGGGGACTGTGGAGCTGGGTGGGGAGAATTTCCACCCAATAATAACGCGGGGGCTACTCTTCGACATAGCCGCCTCGAGAGGTAGAGACATCCTCGAAGACGATTACCTAATCACGCTGGATGATGTGACTAGGGCCCTCAAGCTTGAGGGAATAGACGAGCCTAGTGAAGGTGATGCTGTATTGGTCAGGACAGGGTGGGGCTCCCTCTGGAAGCGTGACAACAAGAGATACATAGGCCCGCCAATGCCAGGGATATCCCTCGAGGTTGCCAAATGGCTCTCGAAGAAGAGAGTGGTTCTTGTTGGAGGAGATACTCCCTCTGTCGAGAGGATACTAGTCGATCCGCCAGGCGCCCCCCACGAGGAGCCAGTCCACCAGCATCTCATAGTCGATGAGGGGATATTCATGCTGGAAAACCTTAACCTAGAGGAGCTCTCAAGGGAGAAGGTCTACCAGTTCCTCTTCATATGCATACCACTGAGGGTCCGAGGTGCGACGGCGAGCCCCGTCAACCCCCTTGCAATAGCTTAAGACAGATATTATCGTTTTATTAAACAGGTATAAACTTTAAAAACTAGCCACACCAAATATATCCTGAAATGGTAAAGCACGTATTAGTCACCCTCACAGACGAGCAGTACCAGTGTATCAGCCAGCTCAAAGGCAAGATGGGAAACAGTGATGCAGAGGTTCTCCGGAACATCTTCCTAGCCTGGATAAGCGAGAAGACTGGTATGGGCTGCTGGCGGGAGGCGCCGGCCAAGGCTGAGTAGGCTGTTTAGGGATAGAGCGGGAACCGGTTAAATACCTCTCCACACCATTCTACCGCGGATAGCCCGGTCGTCTAGCGGTCAAACCACCTGGCCAGAAGCGGTGGGGCTAGGGATGCGGGGCTTTGGATCCCCCAGCATCTGGGGAGAAGAGACCCCGTGACGCCGGTTCGAATCCGGCCCGGGCTATATCCCTACTGCTAACGCTTATCCCAACGTATACCTGAGAAGTGTCATAGATTTTAATAGTTCTCTGATGTCGGGCAGAGTATGAGCCGTGAGGAAAAAGTAGGTACGCGGTTCGGCTGCCCATATTGCGATATGTACTTTGAGTCGAAGGCGGAGCTCTCGAAGCATATCAATAGAGCTCATATTGGAAAGGGTCTCTTGGAGGGAGACAAGTCGAAGTGGTAATAGGATACATATTATTCGAAGTGTCCTCCCTTCCTCTCGGATTTTCTCCAAAGCATTAGAACCAGAATTTTCAGCCCCGGGCGGGGTTTGAACCCGCGACCTGCCGCTTACGAGGCGGCCGCTCTACCTGGCTGAGCTACCGGGGCCCTATTCTCCTCCAGTATCTGAGCCGCCTTTTAGGCGTTTTTAGCGGCCTCCTCCAAGGCTGCCTTGAAGGCCTCCTCCAGTTCCCTGTCAAAGGCGACGAGATACACCCGCTCCAGACTCCAACCCCCCTCTCCCATAGCCTCGAGTATCGCCCTGACCATCTGTTGGGCCGCCAGCCGCGGGTTTAGGCCGCCGACCCCCGTCCCCATACCGGGGAAGGCCAGTGTCTTCACGTTTAGCCGATTCGCTTCCTTCATAGCGGCCTTTGTAGCCAGGTATACTTTATGTGGGTCGGTCTTACCCGCGGGTCTCTCCATGGTGGGTGAGTGGATGACGAAGCGGGTCTTCAATACTCCACCGCCCGTGCTCACCGCCTCTCCAATAGGTATAGGGCCCTTGCTCATCGCCTCCTTCTCTATCTCGGCTCCTCCCTTCCGCTTCACCGCCCCTGCCACGCCTCCACC
>Ga0105160_1000032_pt1 | contig 76074 bp, 78 predicted proteins | sample GXS110809BmetaG_FD_89591 | JGI IMG/M metagenome (GOLD analysis project Ga0105160, IMG submission 89591) | Hot spring microbial communities from Gongxiaoshe hot spring, China to study Microbial Dark Matter (Phase II) - GXS 110809B | ecosystem: Environmental > Aquatic > Thermal springs > Hot...
GTGCTTCATAGCCATAGCTACAATCTCCGTTATCTGGGCGCTCTGGGGGTATAGCCTCGCCTTCGGCCCCAGCCGCGGAGGATTTATAGGAGGTCTCGAGTGGGTTGGCCTCTCCGGAGTTGGAGGTGAGCCTAACCCGGACTACGCAGCCACTATCCCCCACTCAACATATATGCTGTTCCAAGCAATGTTCGCCATAATCACGCCAGCACTAATCGTCGGCGCATTCGCTGAACGTGTCAGATTCGGCCCATTCCTACTATTCCTCGCCCTTTGGTCGACACTAGTTTACGCACCTATAGCCCACTGGGTCTGGGGGGTTGGAGGCTGGCTGAGGAGCTTGGGCGCCCTTGACTTTGCAGGTGGGACGGTAGTCCACATAAGCTCTGGAGTCTCAGCCCTAGTGGCGGCAATAGTGATCGGAAAGCGCATAGGCTATGGTAGCTTCGCGATGGAGCCGAGCAGTCCTACGCTTGTTATACTGGGGGCGGGGCTCCTATGGTTTGGCTGGTTCGGCTTCAATGGTGGCAGCGCGCTAGCCTCAGGTGGCCTCGCCTCGAACGCTTTTATGGTCACGCACCTAGCAGCATCAGCAGCTGCTCTGACTTGGATGGTGGCGGGCTGGATACATAAAGGCAAGCCTAGCAGCATAGGAGCCGCAAGCGGAGCTGTGGCAGGTCTAGTAGCCATAACCCCAGCCTCAGGCTTTGTCGGGCCGCAGGCGGCGCTCGTTATAGGCGGAGTAGCTGGCATCCTGTGTTATATGGGTGTGAATATGCGGGCGATGCTTGGCGTTGACGACTCACTTGATGTCTGGGGTGTTCATGGTGTAGGGGGTACATGGGGCTCAATCGCAACGGGAATATTCGCGGATGTGTCGATAAACTCTATGGGAGCCAATGGGCTTCTTCTGGGAAACCCCTCACTACTAGGTGTGCAGCTGATAGGGGTCGCCGCAACCTGGGCCTACGCTGGAGCAATGACGTTTATCATTGTCAAGCTGGTGGACAAGCTGGTAGGGCTGCGGGTTAAGCCGATGGAGGAGATGATAGGGCTGGACATAACTCAGCATGGTGAATATGCGGTTGTGTGAGGAGGTGAGGGTTAGATGAAGATGGTGCATGCTATTATAAGGCCTGAACTCCTTGAGGAGGTAAAAAGGTCGCTCGAAAAAGAGGGATTCCATGGCCTCACAGTCTACGATGTGAGGGGACGCGGAAGACAAGACAGCTTCTCATGGAAAATCAGGGGGAACATCTACAAGATAGACCTGCTCCCGAAGCTGAAGATAGAGATAGTTGTAGAGGACGACCAGGCTCAAAGGGTTGCAGAGATAATACGGTCGGCCGCGTCCACAGGCGAGATAGGTGATGGAAAAATCTTCATAACCCACGTCGAGGAGGCTATCAGAATAAGGACAGGTGAGACTGGTCCAGAGGCTGTTAAATAGAGCCCTAGCCTACGCTCCCACTCATCTCAAGCTCTATAAGCCTGTTGAACTCTACCGCATACTCCATTGGTAGGGTCTTTGTGAAGCTCTCGAGGAACCCGAGGACAATCATGTTTAAGGCATCCTGCTCGGGAATACCCCTGCTCATCAGGTAGAAGATCTGGTCCTCACCAATTCTGCCTACTGTTGCCTCATGGGTAACTGTCGCGTCCTCCTCATGTATTTCATTATAGGGATAGGTATCTGTCCGGGACATGTCATCTAGTATAAGAGCATCACAACGTACGCTCGACTTTACACGCTTGGCTCCCTTCGATACATGCAGCAACCCCCTATAGGATGTCCTTCCACCATCCTTGCAGACTGACTTAGAAGTAATCCTGCTGGTTGTGTCAGGTGCGAGGTGGACGGCCTTCGCGCCCGTATCCTGGTGCTGGCCCCTCCCTGCAAAGGCAACCGAGAGAACCTCAGCCCTAGCTCCACGCCCGAGGAGATATACACTCGGATACTTCATGGTCGCCTTACTCCCAATGTTCGCGTCAACCCACTCAACAACAGCGTCCTCATAGGCGAAGGCCCTCTTAGTCACGAGGTTATAGACATCTGTACTCCAGTTCTGGAGCGTAGTATACCTGACATAAGCCCCCTTCATCGCTATAATCTCAACAACAGCTGAGTGGAGGCTCTCAGAGCTGTAGATGGGGGCAGTGCAGCCTTCAATATAGTGGACCTTACTCCCAGGCTCTGCAACTATCAATGTCCTCTCAAACTGGCCAACGTTAGCCGCGTTGATCCTAAAGTAGGCCTGGAGAGGAAACTCAACATGTACGCCCTCAGGAACATAGACGAAACTCCCTCCACTCCAGACGGCAGTGTTCAAGGAGGCGAATTTATTGTCATTCGGAGGAACAACAGTCCCGAAATACCTCTTTACAATAGAGGGATACTCTCGCAGAGCCGTATCCATATCGCAGAAGATGACGCCCTGCTTCTCAAGCTCTTTCCTCACGTTATGGTACACAACCTCTGAGTCGTACTGGGCCCCCACACCAGCTAAGAACTTTCTCTCAGCTTCAGGAATTCCAAGCCTGTCAAACGTCTTCTTTATATACTCGGGGACCTCCTCCCAGCTACTAAACTTCCTATCGGTCGGACTAACATAGTATCTAATCTTGTTGAAGTCGAGGCCGCTAAGGTCCACACCCCAAGTCGGCATATCCCTCTCAACGAAATATCGATACGCCTTAAGCCGCAGCGCAGTCATCCATTCCGGCTCATCCTTGAGCCTAGATATCTCCTCAACGACCCTCTCGGAGATTCCGGGCTGGAAGATGTGTTTGTAATCTACCTCGTCTCTGAAATTGTATTTGCTATAGTCGAAACTTATCTCGGTTGTCATAGTTCCCGTATAACAGTGTTATTCCTCTATATAAATTGGTGGTATTTACACCGCGAAAATATCTGCCCATCGTATTTACAACATATACGCACACGACCCGTTAATACGACACATTTAAATCAAGAGCAAACCTAACATAGACTGGCGATGGAAATGTTGGCAACAGAGCAGGAAAAAGGAATAATGGCGACGAATAATAGGAAGATACTGGTCTATTTGAATGGGTCTGAAGTGGATAGTAGAGTTCTGGAGTCTGCCGCAAAAATGGCCATAGAAGAGGGTGCTGAGTTAGTCATTATGACGGTTCTGAAGAGGGTTAAGAGTATTCCGGACGAATTTATACGATTCGTCAACTCTGAGAGGTTCGTTGACCCACCCCACTACCTATACTACAAGTATGTGGGTGAGGCCATCCTTGCTCCGCATCTTGAAAGGTTGAGGGCATTGGGAGTGCCTTACGAGGTCCAGATAGAGATTGGAGACAGGAATGAGAGGATTGAGGCTGTCGCCAGGTCCGTAAAGCCATACAGGCTGGTTCTGCCGCTGAATGGCTGGAGGCGGAAGCTCTTTCCGGGCCTGCCGTTTTTAAAGGCCTCAAACAACCTCAAGCTAGACTACCCCATAACGCTGATACCGTAGAAAGGTTCTAAAACCACTATTGTAATCTCCGATAAAACATCAAAACATATTCTTGTTTTTATGAAGTTTTTAGCCTGTATTCTTTGCCCTCACAGTCGACCACCCCTTGCACCCGCCTAATGAAAGACACGCAGTTATAGCATAGCAGGAATGGGACAGTCTGCTTAGCGACAGGGCACTCCACATATTCCTTCTTCATCTTCGCTATCATTTTACTGCTCAGCGATTTCTTCAGGCTATCCACGATTGTCTGATCAACCTTTAAACTCTTAGAAGAAATCTTCACCTCCACATGATGTTGCGGCGTCCTCAATCCTTATTCTAGAGGCAATTGTATGCTGGCTTACAAATATTTTGGCTTGGTCTATCTAGAAACTCGCCTCGTGAACCTGAAGCTCGTCGCGGTGTGGCTATTATCTTGCCGCTTATAGGTGGTGGATGTTTTGTTGAGGCTGAGGCTGCCAGGCTATCGACCCCTAGCCCTGTGGGTGGGGAGAGGTTGGTGTGCAAACATTTAAATATTGACGGAGCGCCTTCATAGACACAAGCGAAGGGTGGTAGTTATTGCTTGGGGCTATGAACTAAACCCACAAAGTCCTTGTGGCGCCGCCCATACTGATAACGCTCGTCTGCCCCTTCGCATCCTTCTTCTCTAAGTAGGAGGTCGAGAAGATGAGCTGGAAAAGCTTTTTGGAGGGGGTATATGCTCTTCCGAGTCGTGTCTTTTTCTTTGATACTACGCTGAGGGATGGTGAGCAGACGCCTGGAGTTGCTTTGCGTGTCGAGGAGAAGGTTATGATCGCTGAGGCTCTGGCTGATCTCGGGGTCGATGTGATTGAAGCGGGCTTTGCTGTCGTCTCTAAGGGTGAGTACGAGTCTGTTAAGAGGATAAGTGGGTTAGGATTAAGCGCCAAGATCTGCTCTCTAAGTAGGTGTGAGAAGAGAGACATAGACGCTGCTGTTGACACGGGGTGCGACTGGGTCCACTTATTCATCGCGACCTCGGAGCTCCATATGAAGTATAAGCTAGGCATGGAAAGAGAGCATGTTGTTGAGCGGGCTGTCGAGATGGTTGAGTATGCGAAGAGCAGGGGTATTGTGGTCCATTTCTCGGCCGAGGATGCAACTAGGAGCGACCCCGATTTCTTAATGCACATTTACAAAAGTGTAAGGGATGCGGGGGCTGATAGTCTAGATATCCCTGATACGGTTGGCATCGCTCTCCCACACGTAATGAGGTCTCTTGTTATGCGAACTAAGAGGGAGACTGGTTTGCCGGTGGCCGTGCATTGCCACGATGATATGGGCCTCGCTACTGCTAACACTTTAGCGGGAGTAGAGGGCGGAGCGGAGATAGTGCATGTAACTATGAATGGCATTGGTGAGAGGGCTGGAAACACTAGTCTGGAGGAGGTGGCTGTTGCTCTAAAATTCCTCTACGGTGTGGAAACAGCCATAAATTATGAGAAGATAGCGAAGACCTCCAAGCTTGTCGCCAGATTAACAGGAATTCCCATTCCCAAGAACAAGGCGGTTGTAGGGGATAACGCTTTTTCCCATGAAAGCGGCATCCACGTACACGGCGTAATAAACAATCCTGCGACCTATGAGCCTATAATGCCTGAGCAAGTGGGGATGAGCAGGAGGATCATCATAGGCAAGCACTCGGGGCTACACTCTATCGACACTGTCCTGAGGCAGTATGGCTATGTCTTAGCTGCAAATGAGGTTAAAGAAGTCTTGAACAGGGTTAAGGAGATTGCAGACTCAGGGCATAAGCTAGGTGATCAAGAATTGTTGCAGATTGTTAATGAGCTATTGGGGTCTCGGATTATGAGGCCTGTGACTTTGAAAGGGTTCCAGCAAATAACCACTGAGAGTGGTGATAGGTGTTTGGCTGAGTTTGAGGTTAATGGGGAGATGCTTCGGGTGGAGGGTGTTGGAAATACTCCGTTGGAGTCGGCGATTGATGCCTCGTTGAAGGCATTCAACAATATTTTAGGCGATATCCAGCTAATTGGCTACTCGCTCTTCGCATCGCCCTACGAGGATAGACATCCTTACGAGGCCGAAGTCGTGATTAAGATCGATGGTAACACAATCGTCGGTAAAGGTATAGGGAAAACAAGCGGCCACACAATATTAAACGCTATGTCGAGTGCCGTGAATCAGTACTTGTCAATTTTGTCGAGGGGGATAGGGAGATGAAGGCTAGCGATTCACTGGTAAAAAAGATGGAAGAGCTTGGTGTTGAAATCGTCTTTGGTATCCCCGGTGGCGCCAACCTCCCACTATATGACTCCCTTTATGACTCTAATATCAGAAGTGTGCTTGTGAAGCATGAGCAACAGGCTGTTCACGCGGCTGAGGGGTATGCCCGCGTTAGGAAGAGGCCTGGAATAGCTCTGGCAACATCCGGCCCAGGAGCGACAAACCTAGTTACGGGCTTGGTGAACGCATCGATGGATAGCGCACCCCTAGTGGCGATAACGGGCCAGGTTGTAAGGTCCTTCATGGGTACAGACGCATTCCAAGAAGCCGATATAGTCGACATGGTTCTCCCGCATGTAAAGTATGCCTCAGTTGTCATCGAATCTTCCAAGCTTGTAAAAGAATTTGTAAACGCCTATCAATGTGCTATGAGCGGAAGGCCAGGTCCAGCTCTGATAGACATTCCAAGGGATGTTCAGCAGGAGGATGTTGGGGAGTATGAGCTGCTTAATGACGTCGTCGAGGAGAGATTTATTAAACCTGTCACCAACCTCGACGAGAGCAAGTTTAGGAGGGCCGCTGAGCTGCTCGCAGCCGCTCAGCGCGTCTGCATCCTGCTAGGCGGAGGAGTATACTTCAGTGATGCTACCAGAGAGGCATTAAGGATTGCCGAGATACTTAACGCCGCTGTTGTAGCCACTACCCCGGGTAAAACAGCTCTCGATGAAAACCACCCCAATGTCCTGGGTGTAGTAGGTATGCATGGCCGCTTTGAATCCAATCTAGCAGTCATAGACGCGGACCTAGTCCTATGCGTAGGCACTCGACTCTCTGACAGAGCAATCGGCCCAGCATCAGAGTTCAAGAAAAACAGAAAAGTAATCCACATAGACATAGACAGCAGCGAGATTGGGAAGAACGTCATCCCAGATATCGGAATAGTCTGCGATGCTAAGGTAGCACTGAATAAAATACTTGAGAATCTATCAGTAATGAGCTTTGCGCCTAAAGATCCGGGATGGGTTTTGGGCCTGAAAGAGATTGGGCGTAGCTTCGACGAATATATGTTTAATCAATCTGATGGAGCGAGCTTATCGTCCTGGAAGGTTGTCAAGGCTATAAGGGACGAGCTGCCGAAGAGTGCTATAGTGACTACAGGAGTGGGGCAGCATCAGATGTGGGCCCAGCTATTCTTCAAGGTTTTGGAGCCAGGCACCTTCCTAACAAGCGCGGGTCTCGGGACGATGGGTTTCGGCCTTCCAGCCGCTATGGGGGCTAAGGCAGCAGCCCCGGATAGGATCGTGCTAAATATGGATGGGGATGGAAGCTTCCTGATGACTTGCCAGACACTCGGTACCATAGTAGAGTATGACCTTCCAGTAATTACGGTGATCTTTGACAACCGCGCCCTCGGAATGGTTAGGCAGTGGCAGGACCTATTCTACAAGAAGAGGTTTAAGGACGTAGACATCGAGGATAGGACAAACCTAATCAAGCTCTCCGAGGCTTTTGGAGTGGAGGGAGTTTTCGTGGAGAGCTACGAGGAGCTCAAGACCACGCTAAGAAGAGCTATTAGAAACGATGAGCCGGTCGTCATAGACGTGCCGATAGGCAAGGACGAGAAGGTCTTCCCGATGGTCCCTCCTGGAAAGTGGCTTGCAGATGTTATCCTTCCCCCGGGGTTCAGCAACTATGTTGAGGAGAAGACTACTAGTGCGGCTAAGTAATTCCTACGAGGCTGTCATAAAGCTTCTCCTATTCGCGAAGCAGGGGAGGCTCTCGCTTAGAGAGGCCCACTTAAAGACAGAAAACGAGGAGATCTCGGCTGAGATAGTTGTTGAGGGCCCATCAGACAAGATTAACTGGTTCATGCAGAAGGCAAACGGCTCCCCCTATATCCGCGAATGTAGAAGCATCGATTAGAGTGAGCATGTCTGTGGGCCTGATGGTTCGGCTTCTGTTCACGGATCTTAAGGGCGCCCTCTCCGCAGCCCAGCTAGTCGGCGGGCTAGAGGGCGTCGAGGTTAGAGCTATATACATCGGCCGAGAAAAATTGGAGGAAATGTATGAGGTGTTGATGGAAATGTCGGGAGACTCTGTATCAGTTGATAGCTTCTTAAGATCTGCATCCTCGATTAATGGCTTTGTTGAAGCTACTGTTGAGGATCTGGATGCTGAGGTCATCTGGAAGGGGATTGGGTGAGGGTGTTTGGCCCGGGTCTATTACGACTCTGATGCTTCTCTTAACCCTCTCAGCGGAAAAAGGGTCGCGGTGATTGGCTATGGGAGTCAGGGCAGGGCTCAGGCACTAAACCTCAGGGACTCGGGTGTGGAGACCGTGGTAGGGCTTAGGGGGGAGGGTAAATCATATGATGCCGCGGTTAGGGATGGGTTCACACCCATGCCGATAGAGGAGGCCGTCCGGACCTCTGACGTAATATTGATGTTGATTCCAGACGTGCCCATGCCAGAGACCTACAGGGAGTACGTGGAGGGGAGCCTGACACCTGGTAAGACACTTGTCTTCGCCCATGGATACAATATACACTTCCGAAGAATTACTCCACCGCCCTATGTGAACGTGGTGCTTGTGGCTCCTAAGGGCCCCGGTCCACTTGTGAGGCAGAAGTATCTCGAGGGGCGTGGAGTTCCCAGTCTCATTGCAGTCCATCAGGACCCGACAGGCAGTGCGAAGGAGATAGCCTTGGCAATAGCTAAGGGAATAGGAGCCACCAGGGCAGGCGTCATAGAGACGACTTTCAGCGAGGAGACCGAGACGGATCTACTTGGAGAGCAGGCAGTTCTTGTAGGTGGGGCCATGGAGCTGATAAAGAAGGGGTTTGAGGTGCTTGTCGAGAATGGTTATCAGCCTGAGCTAGCCTACTATGAGGTCTGTAATGAGCTGAAGCTGATAGTCGACCTGATATACACTGGGGGGCTAATGCACATGCTTCGCTCAGTCTCCGACACGGCTAAGTTCGGAGGCCTAACAATCGGCCCCCAGATAATTGACGAGTCCGTAAAACAGAAAATGCAGGAGGCATTGAGGAGGATAAGGTCGGGCGAGTTTGAGAGACAGTGGACAGGAAATCCCGACTCATATAAGATCTTGGAGGAGCTGATGAAGAAGACAGAGCAACATCCCCTCGAGGTTGTTGGAAAACGCCTCAGAGAAATGGCACTAATATAACAACTACTCAGGCACATCCTTGCGCTATGAGCGTCGCGACTAATTTCAGATCAGCTTAGGCTATGTATTCTTCGAATAGTTTCTTGACAAAGTCATGTGTCTCCTTAGCCATTTTAAAGGCCTCCTCCGCCTCATCTTTAGTGAAGAGAAGGTCTGCCTGAGTCATTGAAATCTCATCGCCATATATCTCTGATAGTTTCCTAGAGATTAATGCGAGTTTATCGACTGGAAGCCAATTGGGAGAATCTGTCTTTAAACTTAATCAATACCAGCCCTACATCGTGTTTCCTTTGGATACTCTATTCCTAGAAGTCGTAGGGCCGCCTTCACTCCCCAATATTTCTGCGACATAGTTTGAAGTGAACGTGTTTGACCCGAATTTTCTGTATAGCTTTGCGTATAGTGTCCCGAGTCTCCTGGAAAGCCACTCACCCATTCGTTACCAAATTTGTAACGCTTATATACAAGGGGCTATTCGAGGACCTTCTCAACCCTGCCCAGGAATTTCGCCTTACCTCCGGTAGGCAGGGCCAATGGCTCCCCACACACGTTGCAGACTACCCGCATCTTCGCTGTATCAGGGAAGATCTGCTTGTTGCCGCACTGGAGACATGTGACGAGGAGGAAGCGGCTTCTCGGCTTCGGGATTAGACGCTCAACAATCTGCTCCCGCGACAAGTCAGCTCACCTCACTATCTCAAGCTTCCTCAGCCTTATCCCCTCCCTCATAGACTTCCTTCCACACTTGGAGCACGTGAGGAGTAGTGTCTTCTTATCTGTCGTCTTGGCCTTGTTCCTCTGGATTGGATACTTCTGGCCGCCATACCCTTTGAGCTCCCTCTCATGCCTCCTCGCACCAATAGCCAGCCCCCTCTCCGGCCCCTTCTTATAGAGGGCGACTTGGTGCTCAGTGTGTGCATTGCATTTAGGGCAGTAGCTGTTAACTTTCGAGGGGATCTTCATGCTAAGTTGATGTGGACTTGACCAGCTTTTTAATATTATGGAGCTTGGGTGGGAGAGTGTTGGTATACCTCAAGTGAGGGGGATTTAAAACGTCAGATGTAATCTCGGCTGAGGTTATTTTTCTCTGGGGTGTTTTAAGGCTTTTAACTCCGTCAATATTCTTGACTCTTAGTGGCTGACGGTTGAGGCGGGTTGGTAGGACGGAGCTGCTGTTGGTGGAGGGCGGCGTACCCCACTATAGAGAGATGGTTATCCTAGGTAGGGAGATAGCCAGGCTCGTTGTGCGGGAGTATGGTGGCGATTTTCTTGTGGAGAGGCTTGCAGACCCCTTCTGGCTAAGCTGCCTCTCCTGTGTCCTCGGCTTTGAGTGGAACACATCGGGGCAGACCACAGTCACCGTCATGGCGTTGAAAGAAGCGCTTAGGGATGCCGGCCTAGGCGTCTTTATAGCTGGAGGGAAGGGAGGCCTCATGAGGGGGACATCCAACGAGCTTAGAGACTCTCTAAGAAGCATTGGGAGGGAGGACCTGGCCCCAGCCCTGCTGAAGGCCTCAACCCTCAGCTGCAAGGTAGACAACAACGCAATACAAGACTCCTACAATGTCTATTTCCACTCGGTCATAGTCTCGGAGTCCGGAGCCTCAGCAATAATAAACCAAGGGATGAACGTTGGGGTTAGGACTGCTAGAAGGTATCAGTGGCTTGGTGCAGATGTTGTGGTTGAGGAGCCCCATACAGCTATCTCCTCCGAGGCCAGGGAGGAGGTTGTGCTAGACCTTACTAGCAGGGACTCGAGAGAGAGTAGGGAATGTATCCTTGAGGTTGTGAGAGACTCGCCGCCCGCGGCTATACAGTCAGACCTTGCGATGGTCAGGAACGTGCTGGCGGGGCAGACGACGCTAGACGAGGTCCCGAGAACCATCTTATCAGCACCACCCCACCTAAAACCACCAAAGAAGCTTGATGAGGAAACTCTACGCATGGCTAAGGAGCATGCGGAGAGCTTCGAGTCCCTCCTACTCTGTGGGAGGGTTGGTCCCTCAACTATCCGCGGTCTAGCTTATATCTCGGAGCTAGTTTATGGTGCGAGGGCTTCTTGGAGAGACCCGGCACGGTTCGCCTACGCCTTCGGAACCAAGTCAGGTCATCCCTATCCTGTAAACAGGCGCGCTATGGTCGAGGCGGCTGAGACATTGAGGCAGGCCTTGGAGCCCTCGGGCTCTATTGCGTCGGGGCTTATGCTGAGGAGGCTGGAGGATTTCATGAGCCGTCTCGAGGTGTAGTCTGGAGTGTCTGGGAAGACGGTGTATGATGAGGTTGTGGAGGTCTGGAGCCTGGAGAAGACTTCAGAGGCCCCGGTCAAGATCTCTGAGGACTTGCTGAAGAGGCTTAAAGAATATGCGGAGGAGCTGAGGATTAGGCTGAGGCTGGCGGTCGACCGTGAGAGCATACACTCAAAGCTTTGCGAGAGGGAGCTTGAAGTGCTCACAACACTCGTCTCTGAGATCTTCAAGGCGAGGATGAAGAAGATTGTGAATGCGGCGATGAGTGGTGAGGCTCTTGAGAACCTCCTCCCAGTCGAGAATAGGCTCTACGAGAGCCTCCTAAAATCCCTCGCAGTCCACAGGGAGTATGTCGAGTATTGCTCCGAGACGCTTGACCTTACGAGGGAGCTCACCGAGACTTATGAGAAGGTGGTCGTTGTGTTTTTGAAGGATGCTCCCGCGATAGTCGACGCAGATGGTGTTGAGAGGGGGCCGTTTCGCGAGGGCGCCATCGCATCACTGGACCATAGGACAGCTGACTTACTTGAGAGGGGCGGCTACGTCAGGCGCCTCCCCCTCATTAGGGGCTCAGCACCGTAAGGTGGCGGAATTACGTATTTGTATTAGACTCGGCTAGACATTCCTTAGACCAGAGAATGCAGGGGGACGTGGACAGGGAGGTAAGGCTGGTTGAGGAGTTCGGCCTCAAGAGCATAACCGAGCAGGACCTAGGTATAGATCACTACTTTGTGAGGAGAGGGTTGATCTTCGCCTGCAGAGGCTATGAAGAGTTAAGAGAGGCGCTCCAGACCGGGGACTTCTACACGTTGACCGGAATCATGCCCTCCTCTGAACGGATTCATCTCGGCACGATGGCTGTGGTTGAGGCTGTGAAGTGCTTCTCGGAGAGGGGTAAGCAGACCATACTCCTAATAGCCGATTTGGAGTCGCTGGCAACTAGGGGAGTGGCGTTGGAGGAGGCTAAGAAAATAGCCTTCGATTTCCACATACCTACATACCTGGCCCTAGGGATAAACCCAGACAAATGTGTCTTCTACTTCCAGTCCGAGAATGAGGATATCCACAAGATAGCGGCCGACGCCTCTAGAGAGATCACGCTTCAAGAGTTCAGGGCTGTCTATGGGGTGCTGGAACCATCTAGGATAGTCTCTTCCCTCTACCAGATAGGAGATATCCTATTCCCTCAGCTGGTGCGGCCTATGATAGGTATCATCCCTGTTGGGTTGGACCAGGACCCCCACATTAGGCTCTGCCGCGACTACGTGAGGCGCTCAAGATTCTACAATTTCAGACAAGTAGTCGGTGTATACATTAGGGATGTGCCAAGCCTGAAGGGAGAGGGCAAAATGAGCAAGAGCGAACCTCACGCGGCAATCTTCTTACCGGAGGACGACCTCAAAGAGCTGAGGAGAAAAGTCTACAAGGCTTTCTCAGGCGGAGCAAACACGCTCGAGGAGCAGAAGAAATACGGAGCCGACCTCGAGAGGGATGTCCCCTACAAGATACTTCAATTCATCCTAAAAGACGATGGCGAGCTCCGCCAGATAGCGGAGAGCTACTCAAGCGGGAAGATGATAAGCGGGGAGATCAAGGAGCTCCTATACGAGAAGCTCGTATTGCTTATACAGGACCTCAAGGCCAAGATCGACTATTACAGGGAGGCTGTGAGGAGGAGGGAGATCACGATAATCAGCTCCGCAAGAGAACTGGCTGAATATCTCACCTAGCCCAGCTATACCAGAGGCTCTATCCGAAAGCGTTATAATATCTAGCCTGATCTCTAGTTTTTCGGGGCGGCGGGTAGGGCTGGGGGGCTAGCCCTCCCCTAAAACCTGAAACGGGCTTAAGCAGGGGCCAGAAACCGGGTGGAAGAGGTGCCTGGTCCCCTGCGCGGCCTAGATAAGATGGTATGAGGCCGCGTCCCACCGGAGAACGGTAGGGTGTGGCGCCGCGCGTAGGTGTGGCCTCCCACACCCTCATGCACCGAACCGCGTCAGGCCCGGGAGGGAGCAGCGCTAAGGTGCAGCCGAGCTGCTGGTGGGGGTGCGTGGCTGACCATCTCATCTAGACACGGCGGGGGTACCAGCCCTCGACCACCTCGGAGCCGCCGCCCCTTTAATAGAGTTTTAAATCGAGCAACACGCCACACTTATTTAGGGATGTCTAGCGAGGGTGGCGAGCCACTAGATGAGCTGAAGCGGCTTAGGGAGGAGAACCTCTACCTTAGGGCCGAGATTGAGAACCTCAAGAAACTGATGGCTAAAGAGGTGGAGGTGGTACGGCGCGCCGAGGCCGAGAAGCTGCTGCTGAACATGGTCCTGATCTATGAGGAGGTTGAGAGGGCGTATGAGAGCCTCCTTAGCAATTCAGATACGAAACAAGTTTTAGAGGGGATCAACATGCTGTTGAAGGAGATGAAGAAGCTCTTGGCTGAGCTTGGAGTTAATCCCATAGAGACGTTGGGGAAGAAGTTTGACCCATTCGTCCACGAAGCCGTAGGCTTCGTCGAGAGAAACGATGTCGAGGATGGGACGGTAGTCGCTGAGATAAGCAGAGGGTATGAATACACGGGGAAGATTCTGAAGCCCCCTAGAGTGATAGTGGCCCGGAGGAGCCAGACTTAAAACCCTATCCAGAGGATACATAGGCTTAATCAATACCACCTCCCAGAATATTACGGGGCCTGAAGAATGTGACGAGGGAGAGGTGGCTATCAGAGAGGCGGGCTGACCCCTGGTTCAACAGGGCCAAGAGGGAGGGCTATCCCTCAAGGGCTGCGTACAAGCTCAAACACATCCAAAAACTATACTCCATCATAACCCCAGGTGACGTTGTGGTCGAGCTGGGAGCTGCGCCTGGCGGGATGTTAAAGGTGGCCTCTGAGCTCGTGGGGGAGGAGGGGCTAGTGATAGGCGTTGACCTAAAGCCGATACAGTGTTCCGGCAGAAACATCAGAGCGTTGAGAATGGATATCTATGACCCCGCAACCCCGGAGGAGATCCTGAAGCTGACGGGCTATGAAGGGTGTGACGTCCTCATTTCAGACTCTTCCCCAAACTTGATAGGGGCGGCCGAGGTGGATACTCTTAGACAGCTTGACCTAGTCATAAGGTGCTGCGAAATCTCAGACAAGGTGCTGAAAGACAACGGCAACATCGTCCTCAAGGCCTTCGAATGCCCCGAGCTCCTAAGCGTGGAGAGGCCGCTACGCTACTGCTTCAGGAGCTACAGGAGGGTCACCACACCTCCGAGCCTGAGAAAACACAGCTCTGAGGTCTATCTAGTCGGGATAGGGAGATGGGAGGCACCGATAGCTCCTCTGCTTAGATCTGCACTCAAGTAGATGCGCCATGTCGAGTGAATGTTAATAGATGCAGAGAGCAGGGTGGAAGTCTTAATTCAACCCTCCCATTCACAGCCCTTACATCAACACCCTCTTTAGGCACAACCTTATGGGGCTGCTCAAAGGTGTTCTGTCATCTGGCGAGGAGCTGGCCAAGTATCTATGTTCCACGGCCCCAAAGTCGAAGCCCTTGACCCGGATGCTATACTCGACAGGCTCGTCAGGCATCCCATTGGCGAGATGTAGGAACATCTTGTCTCCCTCGAGTGTCGCAACAGCGTCCATCGCCTGAACCGGCTCCTCAACCTCACTTGGATGCAGCGTAGGCCCTCCCACATTTGTCCAAGCCACAACACGGCCAGCGTTAGGCGAGTATAGTGCATACACATGGTATCGGGGGCTTAGGACAATCGCGCCATCATCCCTAGTCGAGATGAGTGGCAGGACATTAACGGTCCGTGCAAAACAAGCAATCGGCACCATCCTAGAAATCTTCTGAAGCTTGATCAGCACAAGGCCTGTAAACAAGGCATCCCCCATCGAGGTATTCTGTGCAAGCATCGGAGGAACCGCCTCCCTATACCAGACATTCCACTCATCGAAGGCGAGCCTGATCATTTTACCAATCGAGAACTTTCTGCACGCGTGTCCCACACTATCATATATCGAGGCTAGGTTACGCTCAATCTGAAGTGAAGCGGCAACTAGGTCTTCATGACGCTTAGGAGAGGAGAGATAGGTGTGGATGGAAAGGTAATCAATATAGCTGCCAGCCATCTTTATCATATCTATATTCCATTCAGGGTCGTTGTCGGCTCCGCAGCCAACTAGCTCGATACTCTTATCCACCCTCTTCACCAGGTTTGCAAACTCAATAGTCCTCCTTGCACACTCTTCGCCATCGAGGCAGAAGCCGAACTGCCAGCGGCCATAGAGCTCGTTCCCGATCCCCCAGAGCCTCACGTTAAAAGGCTCATACCACCCATCCCTCCGCCTAAGAGAAGCATAGTATGTATCGCGACTCGAGTTGCAATATTCTACCAAAGCTGCCGCCTCCTCAGGTGTGCCGCTCCCCGCATTTACTACAATAAAAGGCTCAGCATCCACAAGCCTACACCACTCAACAAACTCAACAGTCCCAAATTCGTTCGGCTCAACCCCCTCCCATGCAAGCTCAAACCTGCGTGGCCGTGAGAAGCGGGGCCCAATCCCATCAACCCAGTGGTATGCGGATGCGAAGTTCCCCCCAGGCCACCTCACGATAGGCGGCGTTATCATCTACACAGCATCTAGGACATCGGACCTGTACCCTCTCACGTTTGGAATGGCTGAGCTGTCTCCTACCCAGACCCCTCCGTAGATACACCGTCTAAGATGCTCGATGAACTGCCCGAAAACCGCCTATCAAGAGACCCGGCAAGAGAGAGGGCATCAACCCATACAACAGCGCTCTGGGCCACAAATGAGAGACATGACAGCGCCCATATATTTTTGGCTAAAACTCTACTTGAGTACGGACTCCAGTGCAGATAGATTCAGAGCCACTTCACATAGGTCGCTACCGTACTCCGCAATCCGGCGTATGTCTTGGGAGAGGGCGTGAACGGCGGTGTCAGTCTCCCACTTCGCCCCCTTTCTCCTCGTGAAATCCATCAGCATCAGCTCGAATGCCTCTATCCTCCTCATGGCTTGGCGCGCCTTTGATACACTCTTCTCCAACAGAGCAGTCTTAGCCTCTATGAAGAGGCTGCTCGCCTCATATCCCGCCTTTATCAGCTCCGGTGGAGGAGTCGTATTCTGTCTTTCACTGATTAAGAAGTTTGCGATTGACGCAGCATGGTCTGCCGCCCTCTCGATTGTTTTAGCCGCTATGATGAGGGAGAGGCACTCCTGTGGATTTTTGAGGCCGAGCGTTGCGAGCCTCCGCGGACTTGATATCCCTATGTTCAGCTGCCTAACTGCGAAGTGGTAAAACCTATCCACGTCGTAGTCTCTCTGGACTATATCCTGCGCCAGCCCCTCATCGTTGTTCTCTATCGCGAATAGCGCATCCCTCTGCATGCTCGCAGCCAGATCCGCCATCCTCTCAATAACCTTCACAGGAGGTAGGCTGTCATGGGTCGGCAGACATTGTGTTACTATCCCGTGAAGGGTCTCGCTGACTATCTCAACACCGACCAGCCACCTCCTCATCATCTCCTTCAACTCCTTCGTATGCCTATAGCCCGTCTCACCAAACTCCAGCCTAATCACGTTAAACCCGGCAATATACGCCGAGAGATAAAGGCGGAGTACATCCTCGGGTCCCGCATCGGCTGGAATCCTGACAGTGGTCTCCTCAACAACCTCGCGCTGATCAAGGGCCGCTGGCCAAAGTATAAGCCCACCGCCAGGCTCCTCCATCAAGTAGAGCTCGTCATGGGGCTTCAAACCCACATTCTTCACCCACTCCTGCGGGAGAGACACGATCAGGGTTGAGCCCCCTGTTTTCTGTATGCGGCGGGAGTAGACGGGCATGTGATGTCAACTATTTAGTGATAGAAGTTGAATATATAGACATCTCCATTCTTGGTTCTATATATAGAGAAGTGTATATAAAATATTGAATATAGGTTTAGATTAAATAGTCAATATAGTGGAGTTAAGGCCGAGATGATGGCAAACCCGAAAATGGTTGGTCTAATCTTGACATTCCTGCTAGTAGGCGGTGTTGTCGGATACATTACCGGCTGGTATATTGCGGGCTCCTCGATGACTGGTAGGGGATTAACAGTCACTGAGACGCGTTTCGTCGGTGAGGGCGCAAAAACCTCAACTATCACCGAAAGGGTAACTGTAACTGTCCATGGTCTGACTCAGACAACCGGGCCGCTAGCTGGTGACATCTTAATAGATGGGTCGAGCACAGTCTATCCAATAACCGAAGCTGTCGCTGAAGCCTTTATGAAGACTTATCCTGCAGTGAAGATATCGGTTGGAATATCTGGGACTGGAGGGGGCTTTAAGAGGTTCATAATGGGTGAGACAGATATCAACGATGCCTCCAGGCCTATTTTAATGAGTGAGGCACAAACAGCAGAGGCAAATGGTATCCGCTGGATTGAGATACCAGTTGCAATCGATGGCCTCGTAATAGTTGTTAATAGGGAGAATGATTGGGTAGAATGTTTAACGTTCTCGGAGCTTAAGAAGATCTGGGAGCCTGAAAGCACTGTGACAAAGTGGAGCGACATTAGAGAAGGATGGCCCGACGAACCAATCCGGCTCTATGGCCCTGGCCCTGACTCAGGGACATTCGACTACTTCACTGAGAGAGTAATAGGAAAGCTAAAGGCTAGTCGGACAGACTATATAGCCTCTGAAGACGACAATGTCCTTGTGGCAGGAGTTGAGGGAGAGAGATACGCGCTAGGATACTTTGGCTACGCCTACTATCCAAACGCAGCCGCTAAAATTAAAATAGTCGCCGTCAGGGATGACTCAATTCCAGACGCCAGCTGCGTAACACCCACGGATGAGACGGTATCCTCTTATAAGTACCCGCTTTCAAGACCACTCTTCCTCTATGTCAACAAGAGGTCTTGGGATGAGAAGCCATGGCTAAGAGAGTTTGTCTACTTCTATCTCGAGAATGGAGAGCGTTTCGTGAAGCAGGTCTCATATACGCCTCTTCCATCAAACTACTATAAAATGGCTGTAGCGACCCTAAAGGCAGGGATTACAGACGGACTATATTCCCTCTCACAAATATCTATGTGGAAGAACGCAGGGCCCCATTAATTGAGGATGGAGTAGAATCAAGGATGGTCCTGTCGGCTCGAGCAGAAGAGTTAAAGAAGTCGATTCAGAGGAGACGCACACTAGATAGGGTCTTTCATACAATTTTTTTGCTTGCTACTTCTGTCTCAACCGTAACTCTAGTAATAATATACCTCACATTGGGTCTCGAGTCTTTCAACTTCTTCTCTCAAGTCTCTATTATCGAGTTTTTGACAAGCACCAAATGGACCGTGCTATTCGCCGACAAGCACTTTGGAATTCTCCCATTACTCAACGCGACGATGCTGACCTCCCTAATAGCAATAGCTGTGGCGGCCCCCCTCGGCGTTATGATCGCGCTATACCTCAGCGAATACGCGTCGGCGACAACAAGGTCGATTGTTAAGCCATTGGTGGAGACGCTTGCCGGAATACCTACCGTTGTTTATGGATACTTCGCGCTCTATTTTCTCACGCCTTCCCTCCTAAAGCCACTTTTTACTGGGGTACAGAGCCATAACGCCCTCGCTGTAGGGCTGATGATAGGTGTGCTGATTATCCCAATAGTAGCCTCAATAAGCGATGACGCTATGAAGGTTGTTCCCGCCGACCTTAGACTCGCGGCCTATGCTATGGGTGCAAGGAAATCGGATGTTGCGTTGAGAGTTGTGCTGCCAGCCGCCCTCTCCGGCGTCTCCGCCTCAATAATTCTCGCCTTTTCTAGGGCGACTGGTGAGACGATGATAGCCGTCATCGCAGGCGGGTTTAGAAGCGTCTTATCATTCAACGTAGGCGACTCCATGGAGACAATGACAGCGTTCATCGCTCAAGTCGCGACTGGAGATGCCCCACACGGCACAATAGAGTATCAATCATTATTCGCAGTTGGATTATTCCTCCTACTCATCACTGCTGTCCTGAATTATATCGGAATAAAGGTGGTGAAGAGATGGGCAATCAGATATTAATCGGGACTGGGCGGCGAGGAGTAAAGCTTAAGAAAATACTAGACAAGCTACTGCCATTTATTCTTAGCATCGCAGTCTTCATAGCAGTGGCAACGATAGTATCCCTCCTAATCACCTTGATAACGACCGGTGGTCATAGATTATCCTGGAACCTAATCTTGAACTATCCATCATCAAATCCTGAAGAGGCGGGGATGAGGTCCGCCATCCTTGGAAGCATATTCACGGTAGGCCTCTCAGCCCTAATATGCATCCCGCTAAGCATAGCCACAGCTATATTCCTCGTCGAATACTCGCGCGGAGGCAGGCTCGCGTCGATACTTAGCTATAACATCTCAAATCTAGCTGGCGTCCCCTCAGTAGTGTTTGGAGTGGTCGGGCTGGGCTTCTTGGCATATGGGCTTGGAATGGGGAGGACAGTAATCACAGGCGCATTTACACTGGCCGTCTTAACACTACCCCTAGTAACCGTTACATGCGTCGAGGCTCTGAAGACAGTCCCCGACGACCTGAGGCAAGGCGCATACGCTCTTGGCGCTACAACGGTGCAAGTGGTTAGGCGAGTAGTACTTCCTAGGGCTTTGCCTATGATGCTGACTGGTGGGATACTTGGGATAAGTAGGGCGTTGGGAGAGGCTGCCCCTATACTGGTTGTCAGCGGCCTCCTCTTCATCAGGGAAGATCCCGTATCACTCTTCAGCAAATTTACAGTTATGCCCCTACAGCTATACAACTGGATCAGTAGGCCTCAACCAGCCTTTGTGGAGCTATCCTCCGCAGGAATCATAATCCTCCTACTGATACTTCTAGCTCTCAACGCCCTAGCCATATCGCTCAGACAATTACTCGTTAGGAGGATGGAGCAGCTATGGAGATAGAGTCATATAATAAGCTCCAGAAAAGTTACGCGGAGCTCGGGAAGAGGGAGATGATTGAGGAACCTGGGGAAGAAGTGGTGAGGGTGGAGAATCTCAGGGTAGCGTATGGTGAAAAAATAGCAATAGACGAGATCAACATATCAATCAAGAGGCGTTACATAACAGCCATAATAGGCCCCTCAGGCTGCGGCAAGTCCACCCTCCTAAGATCCATAAACAGGATGAACGACCTTGTCCCCGGGGCTAGGGTAAGCGGAAAAGTCTACTTCAACGGCGTAGACATCTATTCGCGGGATGTGGACCCTGTCTTTATCCGTTCGCGGATAGGTATGGTATTCCAGAGGCCAAACCCCTTTCCATTCAGCATATTTGATAATGTGGCCTTTGGTCTGAGGGTTAATGGCTTCAAGCTCTCGAAGGATGAGCTTTATGCGAAGGTGAAGGACGCATTAGTCAAGGCTGCGTTGTGGGATGAGGTGAAGGACCGGTTGGACAAGCATGCATATAGCTTATCGGGTGGTCAGCAGCAGAGGCTATGCATTGCGAGAGCCCTGGCCGTCGACCCTGAGGTACTCCTCCTTGACGAGCCCACGGTCTCCCTCGACCCCATATCCACTGCGCGGATAGAATCTCTCCTCCGCTCAATAAAGGATGAATACACAATAATAATAGTCACTCACAACATGCTCCAGGCGGCGCGCGTCTCAGATTACACGGCTGTAATGATGCCTGATGAGAAGATGGTGGGGAGAATTATAGAGTTTGGGGATACTAGGGAGATCTTCACTAACCCGCGAGACAAGAGGACTGAGGACTACATTAGTGGGCGTATAGGGTGAGGGAGAGGCTATGAGCAGGATACTGGATATAGGGCTCCAGCTGCTGTCTCAGCGCATAGAGGAGATGTTCAAGATGGGTATAGACTCTTTTGAAAAGAGTATTGAGGGCCTGCTAAACTATAAGGATTTTGAGAAGGAGGTGTATGGATATGCGAAGAGGCTTAGAGATCTCTACGAAGAGATTGGGGATATTGCGACCGAACTGATAGCTAGGTACCAGCCCGTCGCTAAAGACCTAAGGTACATTCGCTCATGCATGAACATCTCATACGATATTCTGAGGATGGGGAGGTATGCTCTCGAGATTACGAGGAGCAGTAGGATGCTTGGCTCACTCCTTGAATGCGACTTGACGCCTATATCAGAGGCCGGCGAGGTCGTAGGCCGAATGCTGCGAGACACACTTGACTCACTCCAGCGGCTTGATGTGGAGACTGCTAGGAAGGTGAAGGAGATGGATGAGCGGATAGACGAGATATATAGGGAGAGGATTAGGGTGATTACGCTTGAGAGGGATGGCTCGCGGGAGTGTGACGTGGCTATTGTCCTCACGCTCAGAAATCTTGAGCGGATTGCCGACCATGCGACCTACATCTGCGACGCTGTAGAGTACATTGTTTCGGGGCCTGTAAGGCACCGCGTATAGACTACTTGTCAGAGGCCTTGGATAGGAGTATGGAGGCTACCGCTGCGTCCTGAGCAGCTGTCCCAACCGTCTTGAAGACTGTGACCTCCTCCCAGCTTAAGCGTCCGGGCTTCCGACCAGCTATTATCTCACCAATTTCAGCGTACACATCCTCCCACCTCATCAAGCCTGCCTTAACAGCCTGTATTATCTCCCCTGCCTCCTCCTTAGCCGCTGCTAGGCTGTCTACGACAACCTTGCTTGATGCGAGTAGGCTTGGGTCTATCTCAGCCATCTCTGGGGTATAAGCGCCTATTGCTGAGATGTGTGTTCCAGGTCTCACCCATTCCTTCCTGACTACGGGGGTCTTACTCGTGGTCGCTGTTATGATTATGTCACATGACTTGACCAGCTCCTCGGGCGTGTAGCAGAGCTCAACTTTCCCACCTATTCTGCCGCCCATCTCCTCCGCAAACTTCTCCGCCCTGTCTCTATACATGTCGAAGGCATAGACCCTCTGTGGTCTCATGACCTGGCTGGTTATTAAGAGCTGCCAGCGGGCCTGGTAGCCGCACCCTATAATCCCTAGGTTTTTCGAGTCGCTTCTAGCTAGGTGTTTTACTGAGAGGGCTGTGGCCGCCGCTGTTCTCAGCCCTGTTAGGGCTCTCGCCTCTGCCACCAGTCTTGGGATACCGTTTTCAGGGTCAACAGCTACGACAACAGCGTTGGTGGTTGGCAGCCCCTTCTCCAGATTACCCGGATAGACGGAGACGATCTTTAGGGAGAAGACCTTAAGGCTCGGCGCCAGACAAGGCATCAACAATATATCGCCAGCCCCACTAACCCCTATCCTGCTGCGCGGCGGCATCAAGACCTCCCCCAGACTCAGGGCCCTAAAGGCCTCGGAAACAGCGCTCAACAGTTCATCAACGGAGACAAGGGCCTCGACATCTCTATCAGTAAGTATCTTTACCATAACTCTCTGATAGCAAATCGAGGGTTAGATATATAGAATTTATGTATAGCGTCTATTGAGTTGGTCACCGACATGTGGGAAACTTTAAAAGTGGAGTTTTAGGGAATATAATGGTAGCCCTTGTCTGCGGACATTTCGCTGAAGATGCTTGCAAAGTCGCTTGGAGGTACGGTACTAGTTAAGCTGCGGAATGGCCGAGCCATTCGAGGTCAGCTCAAGGGGTATGACCAGCACATGAACCTTGTTCTCGAGGGAGCTGAAGAAATTAGGGGTGAAAACAACTCGGTTAAGCTTGGGCTCATAGTTGTGAGGGGTGATAATATAGTGATGATCTCCCCGTCACAGCTGAGGCAGGAGGAGGTTAGTGGTACATGAAAGGCACTCCCTCGATGGGTAAGTTCAAGACCCCGACACATGGGCGCTGCAGGAGATGCGGTAGAAGATCCTTCAACTATAGGCGTGGCAGGTGTGGCCACTGCGGATTTGGAGCTAAGAAGAAGTGGCGGAGTTATAGATGGATGCGTAGCCTAAAGGAACGCCTCTAAGACACTGGATTACAGTCTAGCTGCTCAGTGCTTCCGCCAGAATCTTCCTGACTATATAGGGTAGAATTCCACCGTGCCTATAGTACTCTATCTCTATCGGCGTGTCGAGTCGGAGGATTGCCTCAAAGACGATTGAGGTGCCGTCGCCTCTCCTAGCTGTTACCTTGACGCGTCTCCTCGGCTGTAGATTTCCAAGCTCGATATCGTAGGATTCTGAGCCGGTTAGGCCGAGGCTCCTCCAACTAGTCCCCTCCGGGAACTGCAGCGGCAGGACCCCCATACCCACCAAATTACTCCTATGTATCCTCTCAAAACTCTCGGCTATAACTGCCCTCACGCCTAGGAGCCTGGTCCCCTTGGCCGCCCAGTCCCTTGAGCTTCCGGCACCATACTGCTTGCCCGCGATAACTATCAGGGGGACACCCTCTTCACGATATCTCATAGCCGCGTCATAGACGGTCATCTTTGCCCCGTCAGGATAGTGTATCGTCCACCACCCCTCGCCGTCTGGGAGTAGATAGTTCCTGAGGCGGTGGTTTGCAAAGGTTCCGCGTATCATGACCTCATGGTTTCCCCGCCGCGAGCCGTAGGTGTTGAAATCCACAGGGTCGACTCCGAGGCTCCTCAAGTAGAGCCCGGCTGGGCTGTTCGGAGGTATGGCGCCGGCTGGTGAGATGTGGTCTGTTGTTACGCGATCTCCAAGGAGGACGAGGACCCTCGCATTCTTTATATCCTCAATGGGTGTGGGCTCCCTTTGAAACTCCTCGAAGTAGGGTGGTCTTCTGATGTAGGTGGAATCGGGGTCCCAGTTGTAGGTTGAGCTTGTAGGAGGCTTCAGCTCCTCCCATTCACCCACACCTGTGAATATCTCGTCATACCGTTTTCTATACATCTCGGTCTTGATTGCCGACTCAATTATCCTCCTAATCTCATTCTGGTCTGGCCAGACATCCTTGAGATAGACCGGTTTACCATCCCTCCCCACACCCAGTGGCTCTGTGTAGAAGTCGATATCTATCCTGCCTGCAATCGCATAGGCGACAACCAGTATTGGCGAAGCTAGGAAGCTCGCCTTGACTAGGGGGTGTATTCTACCTTCGAAGTTCCTGTTTCCGCTCAGCACAGCGACGGTGTATAGGTCCCTCCTCCTAATCTCGGTCTCAACATCGGGAGGCAAGGGGCCGCTGTTCCCTATGCATGTGGTACAGCCGTAGCCCACGATATCGAACCCCAGCTTTGAGAGGTAGGGTAGGAGGCCAGCCTCTTCGAGATAGTCTGCCACGACCGCGGAGCCCGGCGCGAGGCTTGTCTTCACGTAGGGCCTCCGGCTCAGCCCCCTCTGGACCGCGTTTCTGGCAAGGAGACCCGCTCCTATCATGACCGCCGGGTTTGAAGTGTTCGTACAGCTAGTGATGGCGGCTATCACCACAGCGCCGTCGGTGAGCTCGAGCTCCTCTCCACTAGACCTATCAACGGCCCCACTCTCAATTCGCCTATGGCTCACTGAGCCTCCCTCATAATGCCACACACCCACCAGGTTCTCAGAGGCAACTGTAACCGGTCTAACCTTCCTCAAAATGTCCAGAAACGCTCTCTTCACCTCTTTCAGCCTTATCCTGTCTTCCGGGTTTGCGGGGCCAGCTATGCTCGGCTCTATCGAGGATAGGTCGATCTCGACGACCTCTCCATACCTAGCCTCTCTCTCATAGTCTGTGACGAAGAGGCCTTGAAGCTCTGCATATTGTTTGACGAGCTGGATGTGCTCCTCCCCTCTCGCCGTCATTTTGAGGTAGTTGAGTGTGTGGTTGTCTATGGGGAAGAGGCCTACGGTTGCGCCGTATTCTGGGGCCATGTTGGATACCGTGGCCCTGTCAGGGACGTTTAGAGTAGACACGCCGGGGCCGAAGAACTCGACGAACCTCCCCACCACGCCCTTACGCCTCAGAGTCTCCGTCACAGTCAAAACTAGGTCGGTGGCTGTGGCCGGGGGCTTCAGCTCTCCAACCAGCCTGACACCCACGACATCGGGGATAGGCATGTAGTATGGAAGGCCAAGCATGACAGCCTCAGCCTCAATGCCGCCGACCCCCCAGCCTAGGACGCCAAGCCCGTTAACCATTGGGGTATGGGAGTCAGTCCCCAGAACCGTGTCGGGGAATGCCACAAGACCACCATCCACCCTCCTAACATCCACGACCTTGGCCAGGTTCTCAAGATTTACCTGATGGACAATCCCCCGACCAGGCGGTATGACGTGAAAGTTCTTAAAAACACTCTGAGCCCACTTCAAGAGCACGTATCTCTCTCCATTCCTCGCAAACTCTAGGGAGAGGTTTCTCCAGTAGGCTTCTCTCGAAGCAAAATAGTCTACTTGGATAGAGTGGTCTACTACTAGGTGTGTGGGTATGAGTGGATTGACCTTCATCGGGTCGTAGCCGAGGTTGGAGACCACTTCTCGCATGGCGGCTAGGTCGACGACAAGTGGAACGCCAGTGAAGTCCTGTAGCAGGGCGCGGCTGGGCATAAACGGTATCTCGGTGCCGGCTCCCACCTTACCCTCGCCAACCGTCTTAACATCATCCAGCGATGCCACTCCAGCAGCGGCGCTTCTCACAACATTCTCAAGCAGAATCTTTAAGCTGAACGGCATCGAGTCCACATCCCTAGCCAGACCAGCCTCCTCAAGCATTTGCAAGCTGTAATAGTATGCCTCTCCGAGGGGTGTCAGTATCTTCTTCCTCACTCCTCTAAGCTCCCGATCCAGCTCCATCTATCTCTTCAGAAAATAGCGGCGGCCACCTGATTTTTAACCTTGGCTCAAAACACTGCCTCAGCTACGAGCAACATGCACCATGTGGGGCAGCTCCGGTCCTATTAGTTTGAGGGCTGTCTCCACCGCGTCGGGAGAGCCTGGGAGAGCAAGTACTATAGACCCACGGATAACTCCTGCTAGGCATCTTGAGAGCGCGGCGTGAAACCCTACCTTCCTATAGCTCTCTAACCTAAAGACCTCTCCAACCCCCTCGATCTCCTTCTCTAGGAGGGGGCGCAAGGCCTCCACTGTCACGTCCCTCCTCGAAATCCCTGTTCCTCCTATCACGGCTACCACGTCAAACCCCTCCACTAAAGCCCGTGATAACGTGGCCCTTATCCCCAACACATCGTCGCCAACTATTCCCATGTGGACAACATCGTGGCCAAGCTCCTCCAACATCCGCTTAGCAGTCTCTGAGGAGTCATCCTTCAAGGGCTCACCCCTAACCATGGCCTGGTAGCGGGAGGTGCTGGATCTGATGATGGCTACGCGTAGCCTTTTAGGCGCTGCTGATCTATGAGACTCCGCAGCGCTCAAGTCAAGATACTATCTCCTAATGCGATATTAAGGGTTGGTTAAACCCAGTTTGGATCTCTGAGATGTAATTATTGAGGCTGAATTATGGTTTATATCTTACTTGAACTGAGATTGGGCAGGTGATCTGTGCTATCCGAGGCCCAAGTATTCCTGAGATGTAGGGAGTGCGGCAAACCTTTCGGCCACATACTCGCGTATGTGTGTGATGAGTGTTTTGGGGCCCTAGAAGCCTCGTATAATCCAGGCAGACTCTCTGTGAGTAGAAGTGTCATAGAGGCTAGGCCTCGTTCCATGTGGCGGTACTGGGAGTTTCTCCCGCTAATCGACCATTCCAAAAAGGTCGATATCGGCGCCGGCTACACCCAGCTTATAAAGGCTGACAGGTTAGCAAGAAAACTAGGAATCTCAAGGCTATACATCAAGAACGACACAGTTAACCCAACGTTCAGCTTTAAGGATAGGCCGTCGAGCCTGGCAGTATCGAAGGCTCTGGAGTTTGGCCTAAACTCTGTCGGATGCGCCTCTACCGGTAACCTCGCTGGAGCGACTGCAGCACACGCCGCCGCCGCAGGCCTCCCCTGCTATGTCTTCATGCCTAGTAGCGTGGAGAAGACTAAGATCAAACAAGCCGCACTGTACGGGGCTCAAATACTATTGGTTGAGGGGACATACGACGACGCCAACAGACTTGCAGCGCTCGCAGCCGATAGATTTGAAGTGGGGATTGTCAACGTCAACCTCAGACCCTATTATGTCGAGGGCTCGAAGACGATGGGCCTAGAGATTGTGGAGCAGCTGGGCTGGCGGACACCCGACAGGATAATAGTGCCGACGGCCAGCGGCGCCCTCCTCTCAGCCATATACAAAGGGATAACAGAGGCTGAGCATGCAGGCTTGATCAGCGACTGCTCCGTAGCGATTACCTGCGCCCAGCCACTTGGATGCTCACCCATAGTCAGAGCCTTCAGGGAGAATAGTGACCGCGTAGAGCCGGTAAGGCAGCCCGACACTATAGTGCAGAGCCTAGCCATCGGAGACCCGGGAGACGGTTACCAAGCTCTGAAAGTCGTTAGAGAGAGCGGTGGCACAGCGGTTGCGCTCACTGATGACGAGAGTCTCGAGGCAGTGGAGTTGCTTGCATCCACCGAGGGAATCTTAGCAGAGCCCGGAGGAGCTATCTCGGTAGCTGCCCTCAAGAAGCTCTTAGAATCTGGCGAAGTTGGGAGGGATGAGGAGGTGGTATGCTGTGTAACGGGGTCAGGCTTGAAGACTGTCGAGCTCCATCCAGAGGCAGGAAATGTTAGAATCATTCCGCCAGCACTCGAGGCTGTAAGAAAGGCTCTCGACCTGCGCTAACCCTCTGAAACGGTTTATATGCTCCCCACAGGTGAGATTATTCAAAGATGTCACCAAGAGTAAAGGTAACCGTCACAGCCGTCCTCGCAAACTATCTCGGTGGCCAGAGGGACTTCATACTAGAGGCCGACTCGGTCAAAGATGTGATAGAGGAGCTGGCCAAGAAATATGGCTCTGAGATCAGGAGGAGGCTGCTTGACGAGGAGGGCCGCCTCAGAAGATACATCAACATATACGTGAACGACAGGGGCCTAAGTCATCAAGAGCTTAATCTGAAGCTCAAGGAGGGTGACGAGGTCCTAATTCTCCCCGCTGTAAGTGGTGGTCTAGTATGAGACTCAGGGCTATACTCCCCGTCCTCTTAGCTTTAGGTGTATTCGTCCAAATCCTAATCGGTGAGTCAGGGCTAGCTGGGGGTGTACTTAGGGACATTCACGCGACCATAGGCCTGATAGGCTTAGCCTTGACCGCCTATGCAATAGCAGCACCACGCGGCGGCCGCCCACTCCGCATCTATGTATCTGTCCTTTTCTTATTGGTTATACTTCAGGCCATACTTGGGCTGATTCTCTACGGGATATTCTATACCGATTTGGAGCTATTCGAGCTGGTGGAGGTGATCCATAGGTATAACGCCTATCTGATGCTTGTTGTGGGGCTGGTGGGAGGAGTCCTCGTGGGTAGGTTTAGGCGCGTTTCAGGCGAGGGAGTCGCGAAGAGCGGATAACTTAGATGCGAGGCTCGTAAGCAGCTCGTCTACAAATTGGTTCACAGCGTTGACGTACTGCTCATAACTTGGAGGTAGTGACTGGAGCCACTGTACTATTTGGTCGGCTGCTGCATTCTCACCTGGATAGCTGTCTATCCAGTTATAATAGTCGACCAATCCGTCTACATTATTTATTACCCTATCAACGGCAGGTGTGAGGGCGGGCTCAAACGATGAGACCAGCCCTTTAATATCAAGCCAATAGTTGAGCGTCGCGTTTCTGTCGGGGCCCAGTGCATTCACTCCCCTCAGCTGATTCAAGATTGGGATTGCCTGCGACACAACATTCACCTGCCCCTCCACGCGCCGCATCCTAGTCTCAATCTCGCTCAGCCGCCTAGAAAGCTCCGTGTTACTTCGCCTTAAATTCTCGAGCTCGCTTGAGAGGGATGCCTGAAGCCCAGCCACGCGCCCCTCACTCTCAGAGAGCAATCTCTTGGTCTCGCTCAGCAGAGCCTCTAGTCTATCCACATTATTTAGGGCAGAGTCTAACTCCAACTGTTTAGACGCCAGCTCACCTTCCAGCTGCCTAATCCTCTCCCTCTCACCAGCTAAGAGCTTCTCAGACTCGAGGGTAGCGGTGTATGAGCCGTAGTTCATGCCGGCCACAAAGAATGCAACGGCAACAACTGCAACGACGAGAGCTATGACTAGTCCTTCACCTACACGCATGCTAATACCCTATAGCTGCCGATTAATAAGTAATTATAAGACCTCCAACTCGTCTAAAGCAGCTAACCAGTGCCCCTCTCCTGCATCCTCAGCTCAAGAGTCTTTAGATCAAGACCAGACATTGCCTTTGTCTCATCCACCATCTTCTGGGCCTCCGCAACTATATCCGGCTTATCCCAATATGTTGTCGCGATGACTATGGCCTCCGCCCTCGCCCTCGGGTCTGAAGACTTGAATATACCTGAGCCTACAAATACGCCGTCGCATCCGAGGCTCATCATGAGGGCCGCATCTGCGGGTGTAGCTATCCCGCCTGCGGCAAAGTTGACTACTGGGAGCCTTCTAATCCTGGCAGTCTCAAGGACAAGCTCGTATGAGACCCTGAGATCACGGGCAGCCCTCACGAGCTCCTGCTCATCACCCTCCTCATAAAGCACGACTATCTTTCTGAGCTCGTTATTCAGAATCCTCATATGCTTCACGGCCTCAGCTACATTCCCAGTCCCAGGCTCACCCTTCGTCCTAATCATCGAGGCGCCCTCCTCAATCCTCCTTAAAGCCTCTCCCAGGTCGCGTGCACCGCAGACAAAAGGTGTCGTGAAGTCCCACTTCCATATGTGTCTCTCTTCATCTGCGGGGGTTAGGACTTCGGACTCGTCTATCATGTCCACGCCACTCTCTTCGAGGACCTTCGCCTCCCATGTGTGGCCGATTCTACATTTAGCCATCACAGGTATCGTCACGTGGTCTAGAACTTCCTCGATCACTTTGAGGCTGGCTGTTCTAGCGACGCCCCCTGCCTTCCTTACGTCGTATGGCAGCTTATCAAGCACCATCACGCCGACTGCGCCGGCATCCTCGGCTATCTGTGCCTGCTCCACGTTGGTGACATCCATTACAACACCATGCTTAAGCATGTGTGCAAACCCCCTCTTCACGAGGGTTGAGCCGCGCCTGGTCTGCAGACCTTCAATAATCTCTATCCGTAGACCCGGGGCCTCCCTTTGGCTGAGCGTGAGAGAGATCAAGTCCAGAGTAAACATCTCTGCACGGTATATAAACCAATCGCGTAGAGGGCGGGGGGTGAGATAGATTTTTCATGGAGGTGAGTGGCGGTTTTTGGTGGATGCGTTTAAGAAGGCTTAGGCTGTTAGCCCTGGTTTTTCTGTCCGGGTCCGCTGTGATGGTGATTGAGCTAGCGGGGAGCAGGCTTCTTACACCTATCTTCGGAAGCTCGGTGTTCGTTTGGGGGAGTATTATCGGTGTTGTGCTCACATCCCTCGCCATAGGCTATTATCTTGGAGGAAGGCTCTCAGACCTGAGGCCCGATCCCCGACTCCTCGATACTATAGTCTTTACAGGCGGTGTTCTTGCAGTATCTATACCCTTCTTCTCACCCGTAGGCATCGAGGTGGCGCTCTCCGCGGGTCTTGAGGAGCGCTGGGGAGCCTTGGTTGCATGTCTAGTCCTCTTGGCTCCAGCCAACCTGCTTCTTGGCATGGTCTCGCCGTTCGCAGTCAAGCTAGCTACCAAAGAGTTAAAAGAGCTTGGAACCAGCGCTGGCTACCTCTACGCCATCTCGACCTTGGGAAGCATATTCGGCACCTTCGGAACAGTATTCATCTTTATTCCCGCTGTGGATGTCCGGACGATATTCCTCGGTGTGGGTTTGGTGTTGATGGTGGCTTCATTGTTGCGCCTTGGCTCCGCCTCGAAGGCAACCTTTGCTTTGTTGCTGATCTTCCTTATCTCGCCGCTGGGGCTTATGAGCAACCAGGTTGTTGTCGCCTCAGGCGAGGTGGTTGAGTTGAGGGAGACACCCTACAACAGCCTCGTAGTGGCTAGGAACGGAGACCTCCAAATACTCTATCTAAACGGCCTCCCACATAGTGGGATGAGCCTAGAAGATCCCTACGATCTCGTCTTCAGGTATACCAAGCTCTTTGAGGTAGTTCTTGCCATAAACAGAGGCGGTGAGAGTGTGCTGTTCATAGGTGGGGGAGGCTTCTCAGGCCCCAAATACTTCCTCAAAAACTTCCCCAACATTATTGTCGAGGTGGTTGAGATAGACCCTGTCGTAATCGAGGCGGCTAAGAGCTACTTCAATGTCCCAGATGATCCGAGGCTCGTCATACACAACGATGATGGGAGAGTCTTCCTCCAGCGGGTCGATAGACAATTCGATGCCATAATCATAGACGCATACGCTAAAACATATGTTCCCTACCACATGCTGACACTCGAGTTTTTCAGGCTAGTGAGGGATAGGCTGGAGAGGGGTGGTGTGGTGGTAAGCAACATGATAGCCTCCGTCACGGGTGACACCTCCGAGATTCTATGGTCGACCGTTAAGACGATGAGCCTTGTCTTTCCCAAGATATATGTTGTGAAGGCCTCTGAGCAGGCAGCGCCCCTGGTCCAGAACATCATACTTGTAGCCTGCGTCGAGAAGGACTGCGACCTCCTAGGCTCACTGGAAGGTTGGGGGAACAAAGAGCTAGAGTCCTTGGTGGTTAATGGGCTTTGGAGCAGGATTCCAGACCTCAGCGAATACAAGGTCCTCACAGACAACTACTCGCCAGTTGAATCAATGATCAACCCTGTTACTGGGAGGCCCTACTCGGTTGAGCTGGAGAGGGGAGAATACAGTATACCCGCTCTACTAATGGGAGGAAGCAACTCCCTTGCCCTAGTTGTAATAGCTCTAGCCGCGGCCTACTGGGTTGGCTCTCTAATCACGGGTGCATCTGGCGCGGTGGCTTATAGGAGAGGAGGCTGAAAGGGTATGGACGGCTCGAAGGGGGTTGTTTCGGAGCCGGGCCCTAACCAACTGGACCGGCTTAGGCAGGCGGGCTCAATCGCAGCCTCTGTGCTGAGAGAGGCAGCCTTGAGGGTTAGGCCTGGCGTCAGGTCCCTCGCCCTCTGTGAGTGGGTTGAGGCTAGGATTAGGGAGCTAGGGGCTAGGCCAGCCTTCCCCTGCAACATAGGAATAGACTCTGTCGCAGCTCACTTCACTCCAACCGCTAGTGATGATGTTGAGATCACGGCTGGCTCGCTGGTGAAGATAGACATAGGAGTGGAGCTCGACGGATACATAACAGACACTGCTGTGACGCTGGATATGCGGAGTCCGCACGGCTACTTGGTGGATGTCGCGCGGGAGGCCCTAAGGAATGTCCTTGGCCTATTACGTGGTGGTTTAAGGGTGGCTGAGATCGGCGGCGTTGTCTACGAGACGGCCACCAGATATGGTTGTAAACCCATAGCCAACCTCTCGGGGCATGAGATCAAGAGGTATAATCTACACGCTGGGGTCTCAATACCTAATATACCGACCAGCGACTCTCAGAGGCTTGAGTCCTGCCACATATACGCCATCGAGCCTTTCATAACACTGCGCGACGCACCTGGCCTTGTGGTGAATAGTAAGATAGTGAACATATTCTCTGTTAGGGACATCTCCCTTAGAGCTAGGGGTCTAACCCCTGGGGAGCAGGATGCATTGAAGGAGATTATTGATGTCTCTCGGGGGCTCCCCTACACCCTCAGGTGGCTGAGCGAGCGGACAGCCATGATTCACCAGCATCTCTACAGGCGTGGGCTGGTCTTCGGATACCCTGTACTAGTTGAGAAGAGTGGGGCGCCGGTCTCACAGGCGGAACACACCGTAATAGTCTATGAGGATGGATGTGAAGTATTGACGACTGGCTAGGCCTTCTCGACTTGTAGTAGCTGGCTGTAGAACTCCAATGTCTTCTCAGCCGCCCTCCTCCACGTGAACTCCTTAAGAACTCTCTTCCTACCGTTACGCCCCATCCTCCTCGCGCGGTCAGGGTCTCGCAGAACTTCCTTCACGCCCCACGCGATATCAAGCGGGTTCGACCCATCCACATGCATACCACACTGCTCCTCACCGGATGGGATCACCTGCTCCCTAAAGCCAACAACCCCCCTCGCACCAACAACCACGGGCCTCTCCATAGCCATCGCCTCCAAACTCACTATCCCGAATGGCTCGTATAGGGATGGGAAGACGCAGACATCTGAGGCAGCATAGTGGAGTATCCTCTCACGCTCCGATACAAACTCCGTCCTGAGAATAACCCTATCTTTTAAACCAAGGTCCCTGATAAGGTTCTGAAGCTCAGCCTCCATCTCACCCTTCCCCAGTATGATGAGCTTCGTCTTGGGGAACTCGCTCAGGATATGAGGCATGGCCTGGACGAGTTCTCCAGCACCCTTAACATGTACTAGACGACCTACGAATAGTATCATATTCTCATCAGGGCCTATGCCATATCGAGACCTGATGCTTTCCCTGTCCTGGTGGTTAACTCTCGAGGGGTCGTAGACCTCAGGGTCTACACCATTCCAGACCACCTGTATCTTGTCAGCCGGCCAGCCATGTGTTTGGAGGTCCTCCCTCATGGCTTGGCTGACTGTAATAATTATCGAGGCATACTCCGCGCCAAGCCTCTCAATCTCGGAGACAGTTCTGGAGCCTCTCCCAAGCGCCCTCCCCCACTCTGTCGAATGGACATGATAGACCGTCGGAATCTTACCTAGGCCGGCCAGAGAGATTCCTGAGAGGGCACATAGCCAGTCGTTGAAGGCCACGATATCAATACTAGACCCCAAAACCTTTGGGGCCAGCCTTGAAGCCGTAGCCGAGTTAAATGTGACGATGTTGCTGAAGAACTTGACCCCCTCACCCCACGCCCTCACCTCATCATTCAATGCGTGCCTCAGCCCAGCAGAGAGATCTGGCACCCTTACCCAGTTCAGCTCAACCTTCTCCACATCCATGGGAGGAGGCTGAAGGTTCGTGGGGAGGGGGGCATAGACCTCCACCTCATATCCCAGCCTAGACATCCACAGGGACATGTAGTAAGAATATGTGCCCAGGCCGCCTACAATCAGTGGAGGATATTCCCACGTGATGAATGCGATCCTCATCCAGATACCCACACTCTCTTTACTGTTTAAAGTAGATATCTCAGGAATGTCGCAGTGGTGTGTTAATAATACTCAAACTATGCTTAAGTATTATTAGCAGGTGATTATGATTGGTCTGCTCGGGCTTGGATAGGGACGAGTCAACCATGCTCCTGACATTTCTGCATAATATGGGCTATGTAGACGAGGAAAGGGCGGTGGATGTCGGAGAGCTTTCCACGGTACTTGAACTTGATAGGGCGAGGGTCGAGGAGATTCTGAGAAGCCTCGAGGCTGATGGATATGTTGCGAGCGTTAAGCGGAGAGGAGGTGGTGTAAGCTTCTACCTGACAGGCAAAGGTGTGATAAGGGTCTGCTCAATATACACATAGGGTCACAGACATGAAGGTGGTTTTTCTATCCTGGGAATATCCGCCTCGTATCGTTGGCGAATTGGCCTGGCTAGTCCAGTCACAGATTGAGGGGCTTAGAAGGAAGGGACTGGAGGTGGAGCTAGTTACTGTCAGCGACTCCGGCTTTTTCATCGAGGAGCCCGTACACGGACTTAGGATAACGAGGATATCAAGCCCTGTCTATCCACACTCAACTATCATAACATGGATTGCAGCCATTAATACAGAGGCAGCGAGGGTCGTTGCCGATATCTACCACTCCACAACCGACAAACTCATACTACACACCCACGACTGGCACTTCGCCCCCGCCACTTCATCGCTCAAGAAGGCCTTAAACATCCCGTGGGTAGTATCACTCTACAGCATTGAGCAGCAGAGATCCTTAAACCCCAACTCCCCCCTCAGCTCCTGCATAAGAACAATTGAGTGGCACATGGCGCGGGAGTGTGACACCCTCTTAGTAAGGAATGAGTGGATGCTATCCGAGGTTCGGAGGAGCTTACCTCTTGATAGGGTGGCTGTCATGGTCCTAGATCCGTCGTCTCCAAGCTGGGGCGATGAGGTGTTGCGTCTCTATAACTTGCTGGTGAAAAGCTAGATGAGCCTCTGTGTAGTGATGCTTAGCTGGGAGTTTCCCCCAAGAATCATAGGGGGACTTGCTGCTCACGTCCACGACCTCTCGATAGAGCTGAGTAGGAAGGGTGTTGAGGTTCATGTCCTAACACTCGACTTTCCGGGAGCCCCCGCGATGGAGGTGGTGAATGGTGTGCACATTTACCGTGTGGACTCCTATAAGTACCCATCGCCAGACTTCGCATCATGGATAGCTATGATGAATGTTAACATGCTAGACTATGCCTGCAGTATCCTCAAAAACCAGCTAAAGGGGGACTTCATAATACATGCTCACGACTGGCTTGTAGCAAATGCCGCCATCGCTCTCAAACACATCTTCAGAATGCCGCTAGTAGCCACCATACACTCTACAGAGTATGGTAGAAGGGGAGGAATACATGACGATTATCAGAGGATGATTGCGTCCACTGAGGCCTGGCTGACGAGGGAGGCTTGGAGGATAATCTGCTGTAGTAGGTACATGGCTGGGGAGGTGAACCGGGTTTTGGGGACGCCAATGGATAAGATTGACGTGATTCCCAATGGTGTCTATCTAGAGAACTTCTCCTCAATAGGTGGTGCAGAGCTCCGTTCAATGTTCGCCTCTCCTGATGAGAGGCTCGTCCTCTATGTTGGCAGGCTTGTCCACGAGAAGGGTGTACAGCTTCTTGTCGAGGCGATGCCGAGAATCCTCCAGAGCGTAAATGCGAAATTAGTCATTGTTGGTGAGGGGTACCTTAAGGAGTGGATTAAGAGGAGGGTGGAGGAGCTCGGTATCTCTCAGAAAGTATACGTCACAGGGTTCCTAGACATCAAGACCCTCAGAGGCCTCTACTCTATTGCAGACGTCCTTGTTATGCCCTCCCTTTACGAGCCCTTCGGGATAGTAGCCCTCGAGGCAGCCGCCTCCAGACTCCCAATAGTCTCAACATGCGCCGGTGGGATTGGAGAAATAGTGAGTCACATGCACAGCTGCGTGAGCGTCTACCCCAACCCCGACTCGATAGCCTGGGGTGTAATCCAAGTACTATCTAACCCATCTCTGGCTGAGCATATCAAGAACAACGCCTACGAAAACGTCAAGAACAACTATGTCTGGGGTAAGATAGCCGAACAGACAGTGTCGGTCTATCAGCGTGTATTGAGTGAGTATCTCTCGTTAGGTGGCTGGAAGCCCCGTAGATAGTCTCTACACCTATTACCTAGAGAAGTTTATATCCTATCGAGGATGATAAATGGTTGTGGAGCGCCGTAGACCGGGCCCTCGGGGGGCCTCTAGAGGGCGCGGTACGGACATATTCGAGACGGTTGAGAGGATTGATTTTGTCGAGGGTTTTGGTGAGATTATCCGCTCAGCCCGCGAAAAGCTGGGTTTTACGCAGGAAGAGCTGGCGAGCCTCGTCCAGGAGAAGGTCTCAATAATAAAGAAGCTTGAGGCCGGCTCCTTTAGACCCCCCATAGAGCTGGCCAGGAACATCGAGAGGGTACTCAAAATTAAGATTGTCAGAGAGCTGAGGGACGAGGACATCCATATTACGCCCCCTCGAACATCCGGGCGGGGAGTCACACTGGGTGACATCCTCTCCTTAAAGTCTGAGAAAGGGGAGGAAAAATAGGCTCCTTTTTTGTTTGACAGCCTGAGTTGGGTGACAGGTTAAATACTCTGCCAGGCCCATTTTATATTAGAGCTGGGAAGGGTGGTGTGACTCGCGGGGCAGCGGGACTAAGGTCGCGATAGTTCACAGATACTTGCCTGGTGAGGAGCCTAACCTGGAGGAGCTGGCTGAGCTCTGTGAGACGGCGGGATACGAGGTTGTCTATCAGCTATCCCAGCAAAGACATCCCCACAGCCAGTACAACATCGGGCCTAGCAAGTTGAAGGAGCTTGCAGAAGCTGTTAAGAGGCTGGGAATAGAGAAGATAATCTTTGAGAACGAGCTGAAACCCCTCCAAGAGTATAACCTGGCCAAGGCGCTGGGCGTTGAGATGATTGACAGGACCCGGCTGATCTTGGAGATCTTTACACTCCATGCGTCGAGCCTAGAGGCTAAGCTTGAGATTAAATTGGCTGAGCTGAGGTATGAGCTGCCTAGGGCCAAGGAGAAGGTGAGGCTTGCGAAGAGGGGTGAGCAGCCGGGCTTCCATGGACTAGGCGCCTACGAGGCCGACGTATACTATGAGGAGATAAGTAGAAGGATTCAGAAGATTCAGAAGAAGCTCGACGAGATAAAGAGGAAGAAGGTCATCTCCATCAGGAGGACAAGGCTAGAGGGCATACCCACAATAGCGCTTGCAGGCTACACCAACTCCGGCAAATCAACACTCTTCAGGAGACTCACAGGATACCCCGCCGAGGTATCAAACAAGCTCTTCACAACACTATCAACCAAGAAGCGAATCACGAGGATCTTGGGAAAGCCCGTATACATCTCTGACACTGTAGGGTTCATCAAGAATGTCCCAGCTATGCTTGTCTCAGCCTTCATGTCGACTCTGATGGAGGTTGTTGAGTCAGACCTTGTGTTGCTGCTCGTCGACGGCGCCCTACCCATGCCTGAGGTTAGACAGAGGCTGAACGTCACCCTGTCAACGCTTAGGCAGATAGGTGTTGTGAACAAGCCCATCATACTGGTATTCAACAAGGCCGACCTAATAATGCCGGAGAAACGCGACAAGCTTATCGAGATGGTGAATGGTGCTTTCCCGGCAGTTGTTGTGTCTGCAAAGACTGGGGAGAACATAGACTTACTCGAGAAGACAATAGACTCCATGCTCTCCGGCTTCGTGAAATTCACCGCAAAGATACCCCTCGAAGAGGCTACCCCACTACTCCTAAGCCAGCTGCGGGAAAGAGGCATGGTGGAGTCAATGACTTATCATGACGGCTTCCTCGAGGTCACAGCCACGACACCAGCCCAGCTCGCAGAGAGAATAAAGGCCCTTACCTGGAACGGCGGAAGCTTCCAGCTGAGCGAGACTTAATATACGTGGCCCGCATAACTTGGACATGATGCTTAGAAGGGATGATCTAGGCATTAGAGGGCTGCAGGGGCCGAGCACAATCATGCCCTCAGATATTGAGCGCCTCGTCCGCGAAGTGATAATGCTGAAGGAGGAGGTTAAGAAGATACGGAAGGCGCTCGAGGATCATGGAATCAAAGTAGACTAGGCAGGTCCCTATATACGGCCATTATCAGTGGGATGAGCCTCCTCGTCAGGGCCTCAAGAGCGGCCACTTCAGCCCTGCACCTATCTACAGCTAGAGCGGCCTCCTTTCGGGATAACACAGCTCTCCCGTTCTGTGTCTGAGAGGTTCTAGACGTCTTTAGTATGGGGCTGATGGGGACTCTAAAGAATTTACATATCTCGTAGAGGCTGTTGCTGCGTAGCCTCATATGCTCTGACGCCAGTCTCTCTAGGTCTATGTGTCTAGCGGAGTATAGTGGGGATGGGTCTATACCATGTACAAGCATTTTGGCTGTTAGGAATGGAACTAGAAGATTGGTGCCACCCCAGCTTACATAGATGTGGCTCCTCCTCAATACCTTTTCCACAGCTAAAATGGCCGCCTTCTCGCCACCTCTACACTCTATAACCCTGATACTCCTTCTCCCGCCCCCCAGCTCCATATATCCGGCGCAAATCAACCGCCCGGTGTCTGGGCTATGTGCTGTCGCCTGCAGGGTCAGGATATGGGTAATTGGTCTAAGCCTCAAGCCATAATTACTATAGCCTAATCCATTACTTTTAGCTTCGCGTAGGTATTCTGCGGGGCCATTCCTTTGAACTCTTCGGGGTGTATAATCTCCGCGAGTATGGAGATGCCTTTCATCACGCTGGGCCCGTGGCGGCTGAAGTAGATTGAGGCGTTGACGGCGTAGACCTCATCCTTCATGTAGGCTGGCGTCTCCCTAATCCAGTCTTGGGCTATAAGCTCTCCGGCATCCCGGTAAGCCTCGGAAAGACCGTATCCGCAGGGTCCGCATACTATTATCTCGGGTGAAAACCTCAGGATTTCCTCTGGCATGACGCGCCTGCTCGGCTTCCCCTTCTCTCCAAAGTCAATCCCCCCTGCAATCTCAACCATCTCAGGTACCCAGTGGCCTGAGCAATAGGGAGGATCGCACCATTCCATGAAGAAGGTCCTCTTCCTCTCTAACCCTCTAGCCTTCTCGGCAACCCGTCTTATCTCCGCTCTGAGACGCTCAACCAGCTCTCCAGCCTCCTCTCTCCTTCCGATAGCCTCGCCAACTCTCAGAACATCGCCCAGAACATCACCAATACTATGTGGATGGAGTGTCAAAACCTTAGAACCGGGGCGCAGCCTGCTAACTGCCTCCTCGACACTGCCCGGCATAACCGCACATACTTCACAGAGCCCTTGAGAGACGATGAGGTCGGGCCTAAGCCTGTATAAAAGTTCTGTGTCAATGATGTAGAGCTGCTCGCCTCTCCTGTAATGCTCTGATACAAGCCTATCAATCTCCCGCGAAACCAGCCCAGCCGTATTGATTTTGGGTTTGACTACGATGGGCTTTGTCTTGGCCTCGGGAGGATGGTCGCAGGCGTAAGTCACGCCTACCACCTCATCACCGGCACCTAGGGTGTAGAGAATCTCCGTGGCGCTCGGCACGAGAGAGACTATCCTCACGAACTAATTGGCATCAAAACTCCCTTTTATCCCTTTATAATTTATCCATTATTGCATAAAGCAGCATGTGGCGCGTTGAAATGACTTTAAATAAAACACCAATAGCAAATACTATGCGTGGATGCTGACGACTTTGAGCTGGAGCGTATTAAGGCGCGAAAGATGAGAGAGCTATTGTCAGGTGTCAAAAATCCTAAGCAGGGCGTCGCGGATAATGTCAATTTCCCGAGCATGCCGGTCGAGGTGAGTGACATGGATTTCGACCAGTTCGTAAACAAGTACCCCCTCGTCGTTGTGGACTTCTGGGCTGAGTGGTGTGCTCCATGTAGGTTCATGACGCCGGTGATAAAGGAGCTTGCCGCGGAGATGGCTGGAAAGGTTGTCTTCGGAAAACTTAACGTGGACTATAACCCCAGGACTGCAGCCAAGTATGGGATAATGAGCATACCCACCTTCATGGTGTTCAAGGATGGGAAACCGGTTGACGCCCTGGTGGGGGCGATGCCCAAGCAAAGGCTCAAGGCCCTAATTATGCAGTATGTATCGTAGGGTCGGCTGGCGGCACTAGCTTTATTATTGGACTATAAGGTTATCTTCATAGATTAGACTAATGGGGTTGTTATCCTATCGCGGAGCTGTCGCCGAGTATTTGGATTCGCGGAGGAGGGAGCTTGAGTCTTGGATCGATATGCGGGTTAGCCGAAGTCCCGATAGGCTGGTTTTGGAGAGGGCTATTTATGGCGGCAAGAGGCTGAGGCCTGTCTTTCTTCTCTTGGTCTTCGAGTCGCTAGGTGGGGGTGATAGAGAGTCGGCTCTCGATGTGGCTTTCGCATTAGAGCTGGCCCATGCAGCCAGCCTAGTACATGACGATATTATCGACTGGGATGATCTTAGGAGAGGGAAGCCGGCCCTCTGGAGGCAGGTGGGGATCAGTAGAGCAGTCGTTGAGGGCCATAGAATTATCAACTTGGCCTTCAAGACAGTTCTCGAGAAGGGGCTTGAGATCTCCCGAATCTTTCTCGAAGCTTGGGATAGGGCTTCGCTCGGCGTATTGGAGGAAATACTCTCAACAACTCCCCCCTCCAAGCTACTATATCTGAGAATCATCGAGAATAAGACCGCCTCCCTCTTCGCAGCTGCAGCCGAATCTGCAGCGATATTGGCCGGCGCGCCCGATAGTGTCCGCATGCTCGTTAAAGATTATGGTCGGTGTGTAGGCATCATATATCAGCTGGGGGATGATTATGGAGAGATGCTCTCAGGTAGTGGTCTTGTGAGGCTGATGCGTGGGCTCGGGAGGATCGAGGAGCTGATTAGGCAGGGATACTTCGCCCTCAAGAGCGGGCGCATCCGCGAGCTCATAAGTATCTGGAGAGCCCTCAGGGGCTTCCAAGGATATCTGCCGGAGATCCTAAAGGAGACTCTAAGCAAGATCGATAACCTTATAGAAAAGATGCCGGTCGAGGATCATTATAAGGAGATTTTGCGGGATTTTCCCAGATATTGTTTTCTCCAGATGGTCAGGCCAAATAGATAGGCCAGACAAGGATGTTGTGGGATAGGTGTATGGTTGTGCGGCTTATATGCTGCCGTGCCTTAGCTAGAGATGGATGGACACTGGGTCGAGAATGGTGTGCGCCCGCTGCGGGACGGGTGTGAAGCGCCTCAACATATATCGCGGAGAAATGCTCTGCGACGAATGTTACTCGAAGATGGTTGGCGGCTCAGAGGAGAGTTGTAGACACTAGCTCCGGCGCCTACTAGGTAAACCATCTGTGTGGACGACCTTTTCAATCCGCATGAGTGGATAATCCAGCTCCTCAACCCAACTCATCCTCCCCCACACCCTACTCCCCCCATACCTAACTACTACGCTTACCTCAAGGCTTCTCGGGTCTATACGCCCATATCTATAAACCTGCTTCCCAATGCGCAGCCCTTTGACCCTCAACTCGACCTTCTCCCTAAAAGGCTGCGACGCCAACCCCCTACCCAGCTCGTCAAGTAGTCTATGGATTGACGCCCTCCTTCTTGGCAGGGGGAGGCCGAGGAGATAGTGGTAGGCTGTGGCCAGGGCTATTCCTGCCTCAAAGGCCGCTCTCTCCGAGTCGCTCAGCCCTCTATAGAAGTATTTCCTACCCGGGTCATTTACTCTTCTCAACTCAGCTCTATGGGTTATCCTGCACAGGTGTTAAAAGTCCTTCCCCCAACCCTCGTTGGGTAGACTATGAATAGGAGAGGAAGGCATTCATTAGCCTGTGGCAGGTATGGCTGTGGCTAAGGCCTACACGATGCAGGCCCTCGTAAAATATCACGGGCTTAGAGATTGGAGTCTGAGGCTCCCATTCCACGATAGCATATCCGTCAACACAGACGTCGCATATACGACTGCGAGGGTCTCATTCGGCCCCTACGGGAGGGATGCCGTGATCTCAGGAGGAGTTGAGCTTGAGGGACGTCCAAAGGAGCGCGTCATAGCTGTGATTAATAGGGTGAGGATGCTGGCAGGCATCGATGATAAGTGCTTAGTGGAGACAGAGAACCGGCCGAAGATAAGGGCTAAGGGGATGGGCTTCTCCTCCTCCGCAGGGGCAGCAATAGCGGCGGCAGCCTACAAGGCAGCCTCACTAGATAAAAAATTCGGATGGGACCTAAAGCTCCTTTCTAGGATTGCGAGGATCCTAGCTGGCTCTGCCTGCCGCTCGGTTGTAGGCGCATACGCAAAGTGGCTGGCTGGAACAAGCGATGAGGACAGCTACGCCGTCAGGATTGGAGACGCCTCAGACCTCGACATAAGATACGTCATCGTACCTCTCTGGCTAGACGTCTCAACAGAGACCGCGCATAGGGAGGCCGAGACCTCCCCATTCCTCCAAGCGAGAATAGAGTCGGCTAATAAGAGATGCTTAGAGCTGGAGAGGGCTATTAAGGATGGGGATTTCAAGAAGTTCGGCACGCTGGTGGAGAGAGACTCACTCGAGCTACACGCAGTAACAATGACTGGCGAATATGGGACAATACTTACAACGCCTGAATGCCTAAGAGTAATAGACATTGTCAAAAAGCTTCGAAGTAGAGGCGTACCTGCTTACTTCTCAATGCAGACTGGCCCAACAGTCTATGTAAACACTCTCCCAGAACATGTCGAGGTAGTTGAAGGAGAGCTGCGCAGCCAGGGCTTCCAAGTGCTGGTGTCGGGTATCGGTGGAGGAGTGGAGGTCTTAGAGTGAAAAGCATAGATTAAAAAGTAAATGTTATGCAGGAATGTATGATGGGCGAGGTAACTGTTAAGGAGGAAGACGTACCATTCTTTGCAGAAGTCACGGCGGGTGGTCGTATCACTATCCCAGAGGAGATCAGAAAGATCTTTGACATAAAGGACGGGGACTATCTTCTCTGCCGGATAAAGATTGTGAAGAGGAGGAGTAGAGACTAGCGAGCAGGGCATGTACAAGGTATTTCTCCACACCGTGGACAGCCTGCACTGTATCTCGAGAGAAACTCTCTCTGAAGGTCTATTCCCAAGACGTTGCATGTGCTGAGCATCCATGCCAGTAGGTCTGCAAACTCGGGTCCAAGGTTTTTAGAGTTTTTGATATATGCGTCCGCCACTTCTCCAGCCTCCGAGAGCATCCATAGGAGCGTCCTCTCAGGCCCACGGGCAGCATCCCTCTCGCCATATATCCTAGCCATAAGTCTCTGGCACTCTCTAAGCTCCAAACAATCCACCAGCGGGCCCCATATATGCCAACCACGTAAAAACCCTTCCACATAAAAGACAGTTCGCGTAAACCTTTTTCAACCCCAATCATTATAGAGGCTATATGTCGGCTGGAAGGCTCCTAAGAAGCCTCTTAAAGAGTAAGGAGCTGGTATTCACTGCCGGGGTCTATACACCGGTTCAGGCGCGCCTAGCCGAGATGGTAGGGCTCAAATGCATCTATGTCAGCGGATACTCATGCTCGATAGGGTATCTGTTAAAGCCTGACATAGGGTTCCTAAACCTCACAGATATGGTGAACTTCGCGGGAATGATAGCTCGGGCGGTCAGGGCTCCAGTAATCTCGGACGCTGACGACGCGTATGGAAACGCTGTGACCTCTACGAGGACGGTTGAGGAGTTTGCGAGGGTGGGGGTTGCTGGGATACATGTTGAGGACCAGAGATTCCCGAAGAGATGCGGCCACCTCGCAGGCAAGCTGGTCCTACCTTTCGAGGAGGCTCTGTTGAAGCTGAAATCTATTCTCAATGCGCGGGACCAGGTTGATAGAGACTTTGTCATCATCGCTAGGACAGACGTTCTGGGCTCGGAAGGGGGAACTGTGGAGGAGGCTGTTAGAAGGGGAATAGCATACGCCGACGCCGGAGCCGATGTAGTCTGGGCAGAGTTTAGATCACCGGACGACGAGGCGGCAAGGGTCTTCGCAGAGAAGGTTCTCAGCGAACATCCAGACACACCCCTCCTCTTCAACTATTCCTCATCATTCAGATGGTCTAAGAGCAGGTATAGGCTACGCTTCCGGGATATAGCCGGGATGGGCTATAGGCTCCTTTTAGTGAGTATGGGAGGTCTTCAGGCAGAGCTTGTCCATGTTTGGAGGTATTTTAAGGGGCTTGTGGAGGATATGGAGGAGGCCCACTGGCGGCTTGAATCCGAGCTGGAAAGCACACCCTTCGAGAACCTCCACGAGTTCGTCGGCATAAGCAGGTACGCCGAGCTTGAGAGACTCTACCTGCCCAGCAGCGAGCTAAGGGAGAGATATGGTTCAGGATAAGAATTATAGGCGTGTGGGGGAGGGTCTTAGTGGATTGCCCACCTATACAGGAGAAATAGTGGTTAGAACCCGTGGCGAGAATGATGTTGTGGACATAACTGATAAGGTCGAGAGCTATGTTGCCCGGTCGGGTGTGAAGAACGGTGTCGCCCACCTTTACGTCATCGGCTCAACAGCGGCATTAACGACGATGGAGTATGAGCCAGGCCTCATAGAGGATATCCGGAACGCCATGGAGAGGATAGCTCCTAGAAACGCCTACTACAAGCATCACGAGAGATGGGGAGACGATAATGGACACTCCCACATAAGGGCCTCAATAATCGGCCCATCCCTCTGCATCCCAATCAGAGAAGGCTCACTAACCACAGGTACTTGGCAACAACTCATCCTCCTCGAGCTAGACACTCGTGCAAGAGAGAGGAGAATTTTAGTGACAGTCATAGGGGACTAAGGGCCACGCGGACAACATGGAGCATAGCTATAGTCTAGGCTGTGTCCCCGAAAAATTAACTGGGGAGCTGGCCTCTACGGTGGTGTTATCTTTATCGCCTGTACGGGACAGGCAGACTCGCAGGCCATGCAGAAGATGCAGTCAGACTCTCTGATAGGCTCGGATTTATCCGTCCTATACTTCTCCCAGAGCTCCTTATCCTTCTCCGGTTCTATGATTTTGTCTTTCCCAGTCCCTGAGTAGCCGGGGTTCAGGGCCCACTCAAAGACATTGACGGGGCAAACATCCATACACGCGCCATCAGCGATACAGCTATCCCAGTCCACCGCCACGGCAGTCCCATGTATCCCAAGCCTAGTGGGGTACGGCTTCCCCTCACCATCGGGCCTCTCCAGGCCCTCACCCCATACAGCGTGACCATTATGTTCACCAGTCTTCGGCAGCTTCTTAGAGAAGTCAGGGTCGATTGGAGCTGATTTAAAATCAACTTGTCGGACCATCGCTATCGGAATCTTTAATCAAAGTCTACTATATCTACTTAACCCGTTTATACAGTTTCGAGTCTCAAGACTCTTGTAAAGCATGTGCGGGTGCCCTTATGGCATGCGGGGCCCTGGGGACTCACGAGGTAAATAACCGCGTCGCCGTCACAGTCTACTAGAATGTCGATGATTTTCATGTAGTTTCCGGAGGTCTCGCCCTTAAGCCATAGCCTCCCTCGGGACCTGCTGTAGAAGTATGCAAGCCCCTCGCGGAGGGACCTCTCAACCGCCTCTCTATTAGCGTGTGCAAACATCAGCACATCCTTTGTCTCATAGTCTTGGACAATGACGCTCACCAATCCTCCCAACTTCGAGAAATCCAGGCTTGATACTGTTACATTTTCTTGGCTGTTCATAATCTAACCTCAACCCCCTGAGAGATTAGATATTCTTTCACCTGCTTGATGGTGTAGATTCCATAGTGGAAGACTGAGGCTGCGAGGACAGCATCCGCGCCTCCCTGTTTGATGGCTTCTAAAAAGTGTCTAAGGTCTCCGGCTCCCCCACTCGCTATCACAGGGATTGTAACTATGCTTGATATGCGGCGTAATAGCTCGATGTCATATCCCGTCCTTCTCCCATCCTGGTCTATAGACGTCAGGAGTATCTCCCCGGCACCCAGCTCCTCACCCTTCTTGGCCCACCTCACGGCATCCAACCCCGTAGGCCTGGTTGCGCTGTGGCTGTATACTTGAAACCAGACCCGCCCCGAATCATACTCCCGCTTCGCATCGATAGCCAACACAGTACACTGTGCGCCGAATCTTTCAGATATCTGTGAGATGATTGAGGGGTTTTGAATTGCGGCGGTATTCACCGCAACCTTATCTGCGCCGTTTGCTAGTATCCTATAGGCGTCTTCTGCGCTTCTAACTCCTCCTCCCACGGTGAATGGTATGTTTATCTCTGAGGCCACCCTCCGTATGACATCTACAAAGGTCTCCCTACCCTCAATTGATGCGGAGATGTCGAGGAGGGCCAGCTCATCAGCCCCATCCTCCACATATTTAGAGGCTAATGCCACCGGGTCTCCAGCCGTCTGAAGCTCCCTGAAAGAGACACCTTTCACGACTACACCATGGTGAACATCAAGACAAGGTATGATCCTCTTAGCTATCACCCACCACACCTTTCGCAGCCTTGATATACTCTTTGAGTGGTGCAAGCCTTTCATAATAGGCTCTACCAAGCACTATCCCTCTATAGCCGATGCTTGATAATGTCTTCACCTCGCGAGGGGTTGTAATTCCTCCGCTCGCGTAGATTACTCCTCTCCTCTCTACAGGTATTTTTTCAAGAAATCGCAGGTCGGGGCCCTCGAGGGTCCCATCCCTCTCAACCGCTGTCATCAGAATGTACTTCAGGGAGAAGTCGTCGACTATTCTTAAGCCCTCCTCAATCCTCATCAGGCTTGTCATGCTCCATCCTTCATAGACTATGCCGTCCTTGTTGAAGTCGAGTGCAGCGACCAACCTCTCGGGGCCATAGTCTCTCACAAGCTCTTTTACCAGCTCCCTATTCTTAAATAAGATAGTGCCGATAATTATTCTCTCTGCTCCAATCTCAAAGACCTTCTCGACCCGTTCTCTAGATCGGAGTCCCCCACCAACTTGTACCGCCTTACCCTCAGCGTTCTTTATTATCTCCTTTATCACCTCTATGTTGTTCCCCTTGTTTAGGGCTGCGTCTACATCGACTATGTGGATGCCGTCTATCTCTGTAGAGGCCAGCTGTCTCGCTACGTATGCCGGGTTGTTGGAATAGACGAACATATTCCCTAAATCGCCCTTCATTAGCCTAACTACGCGGCCCTCCAGCAGATCAATCGCGACCCATATCTCCATGTATCCATGCATTGCTGGACAAGCCACCATAAATACGCATTCTTACCACTGCCTACACATTTATGCTAGGCCAGCTTTCCAGCGGCTGTGTTGAATTCAGAATGTGGGCTCCCATGTCTGCAAACCTCCTGAAGGCTATGTCTGCCTCCATTGAATAGTCAACGACGCCGGGGACAACGACGGGAGAAGTGCAGTCCTCGAGAAGATAGATTCTTGAGACGAGCTGCGGCCTCCTTTCCCTAACAGCCTCTATTAAGTCTGAGACTGTCCAAGCGACGCAGTGGCTCTTGGCCTCCCCCGCCACTATTATGGCATCATAAGAGAGGATATGATTAATCAGCATTTCATCCCTCTCACCTATAACCTCCCCGCCTGGTCCTCTCTTAACCTCAGGCCCTAGGGCTGAGTAGTGCTCCGTCAATGGCGAGTAACCTTTCATCCTAACTATAGGCTGGGATGACCTTGCCACGGCGTGGAAAAACACCGCCTCCTCCACGAGAGGAACTAGGGCGTGCCCGACTCCACCCAGCATAGCGTGAAATGGCCATATGGTTAGCTCATACTTCCCACCCTTCTCCAAACTCTCGACATAATGCCTAACATAGGCCTGCAGGTACTCGAGGCTTATCCCTAGAGTCTTGGCAGCCTCGGCGGAGACTCTCCATCTACCCTCCCTAACATCCTCGACAGAGATACGTGTGTAGGGATCTGGATGCCTACCCTCAGCATCCTCAAAAAAGAGGGAGTGGAAGATCTGATAGGCCTGGTGCGTATCCATTGTGGCGACAATCCTAGTTATCGATGAGAGGTTTCTGTAGATGAAGGATGCCAGCCTCTGGCTGTCCTCTACTGCGCCTCTTCCAGACTTTCCGGCCACGAAGAGCTCAAAGCCAGGTATACAGAAGGTGTTCTGGACGTCTATTAGCAGTAGGCAGACTTTGAACTCATCATTCGAGGATGGCTTGACGGAGTGCCTCCTACTCCACTCCAGCGCCTGGGCAGCCCTCTCCTGGTAGGGGACTCGCCAAACTTTGTCTGCTTGTAGTGGGTCGAAGTGTGGGGGGAGAGGAAGCTCCCTAAACATCATGAATATACATGTGTAGGCCTCATATTGGCTTTTCCCACTTTACCAAGATGATGCTAAACTGTTTGGCTTTCCGTCTGGGCCTGAGGAGGCTGCTCCGGAAGCGTGAAGAACGCAACTATCTGGAGTATAATCGACACCAATAGAATTACAAATCCAACCAGAATTATGGTGGTTGCGGCTCCGATAAGATATAGCAGGCCGGTGGTTGAGAAGAGGCCTGCACCGAGTTTCCTAGAGATGGAGCTATAGCTTCTTCTAAGAAAAATACCGGACGCTATACCGAATATCCAGATAATTATCAGGGCTACTAATATCGCTACAAGTAGGTCGAGGAATAGGTTTAAAACCTGTTGGTTAGTTAGCCTACCCGGGAGACCATCGACGAGTGATGAGATATTCAAGATCTGGAGAATGCTTTGGAAACCTAGAGCAAAGCCAACTGCAACCCCCGCAGCTCCACCCACGACAGTCAATATCACTGCAAGCAGCATGTTGTTAAAGATCGATTGGTCGCCAACCACGTCTGATATCCTCTTAATAGCAATGACGACGAGGATAAGCCCGACAATGTAGAGGATGAAGCCGACCTGCGGCGCTAATGCCAGTAGCATGAGTATCGAGCCGATTCCCCCGAGGTATTTCGCGTCGGTGAGGCTACTCATCCTACCTCCACACAATCTAGTCCTTTATAATCTTTAGTTTGTGATGCGTCAGTACCTGACACGCGGGTCGAGGATGAGGTAAAGTGTCTCGAGTAGGAGCCTAGCTGCGACGTAGATTAGCCCGTACATGTAGGTTAGGGCCACTATTACGGCCTCATCCCCCCTGACTACTGCGTCGTAGTAAAGCCTACCCATGCCAGGCCAGTTGAATATAGTCTCGGTGAGTATCGCGCCTCCTAGCGAGCCTGCGAGGCTGAAGACTACAATGGTTATGATGGGCGGTGCGGCAGCTCTCAAGATGTGTCTCCTGATGACGACGCCCTCTGGCAGGCCCCTGGCCTTTGCGGCTGTCACGAAGTCTTCTTGGGCCACGTTCAAAACTATTGTCCTCGCGGCGTAGACGGATGGTCCTATGCTCACTGCCACGAGAGTTGTGACAGGTAGTATTGAGTGCCAGAGTACGTCTAGAATTATGAGGTGTGGCTGAGTGGGCGGTGGAGAGCTCATCACACCGCCAGGAGGGAGCAGCCTCACATAATATACCAACAGGAGAAGGAGTATTATTCCTGTCCACCAGCTGGGGAGGCCGTTCGAGATTGCTGCTAGGTAGACTGCTACCCTGTCGGTCCTGCTTCCCGGGTTTAGAGCGAGCTTGAGACCGATGTAGATTCCCGCGATTGATGAGATGAGGACGGCTGATGTGACAAGCATAACTGTGAAGGGGAGCCGCTCCATTATTATATCGCTGATTTTCCTGCTCCCGCTGAACCCCTCAATCACCTTGGACTCGCCCAAGTCTAGCAGGACCACCCGCCTAACGATGTCAGGTAACCTGTAGTACCAGGGCTTGTTAAGACCATAGGACTCTATCAGCTCCTGCCTCCTCGCAGCGAGGGCATTTTCTAGTTCTGTCGGGTCTGTTATGCGTTGTGCAAGGCTCTGTCTCAGGTTTCTCAGCTCCTCGTTTATCGTGGCCATTACGACTCTCTCAGAGAACCCGCTTGCGCCTAATATGGCGACGAGTATGGCGATTACAACGAGAAGTACTAGGCCCAGAGTTGCGGCCCTGGCTGCCAGCGTCCTTACTGCGCCCACTACCTCCCCCTACGTCTAAGAAGAGCGGCCAGGATTAAAACAACAACTAAAGCCACGGCTACGCCAATGTAGAGGAGGGTTGGCTGCAGTGTCTCGGCTGCTCCAGCCTCTCTGGTAGTTGTCCGCTGGGTTTGAGTTGTAGTCTCCCCAGTGATTGTTGGCTTCCCAGTCACAACTCGGAGGTCACCCTCAATCTCCAGCACTATTCCGATCATATCAGGGTTGTAGGCGATGACTGAGAGTTTGTAGAGTCCTGGCCTCAGCTTAGACGCGGCCTCAGCCGAGACCCGGATCTCGTAGGAGTCCATGCCGGTGTGTGTTGCCTCGCCTGTGGCCACGACCATGCTCTGAGACGCGTCTTGTATAAGGTATCTGACACCGGTGCCGGGTGGTGCGTTGAGTCTGAAGGTTATTGTCCCGCCTGCCTGCGTGTTCAGCTCGCCTGAGATGGAAGATGTAATGGAGAGCTGTGGGGGTTTAGCGAACTCTGACCATCTGCCGGGGCTGAATGGGTAGGATGTATCTCTGAAGGCTACAAGCTCGGCCGTCTGGCTTGGGCCGTCAAACCTGACCAGCATAAAGGGCCCCTGACCGATAACGAGGTGTCTGTACTTTCTAAACCACTCGATGGAGGCGCGGTATCTGGCCTCTGCCTCACCCCAGCTCACCTGGTAACTGCCATCAATGCTAAGCACCTTCTCAGGCAGGTAACTAGAAGATAGGAACTCGCCCAAGACAACCTCCGCCAAGTATCTCGAGACGCGCTCCTTGACTAGGTTTATCCAGCCCAGCTCAGGGTTAAACCTCGCAGCCGCTGTATCCGTGTAGGCCGCCTGCCTCTTCTCAAAGACCAGGACATCCATGGCAAATAGAACCTCCCAAGGCATAGAGAGGGAGACTGGCAGAGCGTACTCGGCTACAACCTCAGGCTCGAAGTGCCAGTAATCAACATAGACCTCAAGTTTAGTTCCATCCACTATCCTAAATCCCTTGAATGTCTCGAGATAGGGTCTGGAGGTCACGGCTATAGCGGTCTCGATTCTGCTCTTCCGCTCATTGTAGGCTATGTCGAAGGCCTGGTAGATTGGGTAGAGTATGTCTGCCCAGGTGATTGGCTGTCCATGGTGCCACTTTGCACCGAGATACTTTGAGAAGTCATAGATAATCTTGCTCTTCGCAGTTACGCCTGACCCAACACTTCGCCAGCCACCCATCTGGGCATCCCAGATGAAGGAGTCTGCCGGCACTTGGACTGTGGGTTGGGGAGCCGAGGTCTCAACTCTGAAGTCGGCCCTGAAGGGTATAGGCTTCCCCGAGAACGGGTGCCTCGCGATTGGAGGGTCGACTATGTTGCGGTAGATGTCGACGCTATAGACGTCGCCGAAGCCTCCGACTGGGTTCCAGGCGCTCCTACCACCTGGGGGCTCAACCCATAGATGCCCGACAAGAAGCGTCTTGTCTCCACGCTTCACATTCAGGCTCTCTCTCAGCGTATAGATTGAGCGGGGGCCTCCCACGATGTCGAGGATTAATGGGGAGACAGCTGGGCTTGAGGGAAAAATGCTGATGGCTGTGGCAACCCAGATCCTAACTGACTCTTGGACGCAGAGGCTCGTCATTCTCCTGAAGAGCTCGTCGCGCTCCTCCCTGCTCCCGTAGTCGCCCCTGAAAAGCCTCTTGCCCAGCTCGTCTATGGTCGAGTTTTCATACTGCCAGAAACCCACCTCCCTCCAGCCAGGCATGTTGCCCAGCCACGGGGCGCAGAACTGGTTTATGCTGCCTGCCTCATACCGACCGGCGCCCCCTCTCCCCCAGCCCTCAGTATAGATGTGCCAGTCAAATGCTGCTGGATCCCTTGAATAGACCCGCTCAACGGCAGGCCCGAACTCCAGCAATATCGGCTCGACTCTAAATCCAAGCCTCTCCAACTCATTCCTAAGCATCTCGCCAATCTCCCTCCTCTCATCCTCCGACCTGTAAATCAGCTTCAGCGAAACTTCCCTCCCCCCATACCTCCAAACACCATCCACAAGCTCCGCCCCAGCCTTCCTCATCGCCTCGATCACAACTGACCGGGCATAATCCGGGTCGTAGCGTATCCCCAGCGACTTAACATCCTCGAAGACTGTGACGTAGTCTAGGTCGAAGGGGCTGACGAAAGTGTACATGGGCTGGGCCATCCCCTTAAAGATAACCGAGACTATCTCATCCCTGTTCACTATGTACTGCATTGCCTGCCTGATCTCCCTTATAGAGAACGGGTTGAGCTGGCCGCTTGGAGCAGGTGCCGGGTTCAGTATTATCGAATACATCGTCGCCGGGGCCTCGATGAGCTTGATTGAAGGATCGTCTCTTAGACGACGGGCGGTCTCAGTCTTCAGATTAAACAGGAAAATGTCTATCCTGCCTGCCTTGATTTCCCTATCCGCAATGTCCTGCGAGCCTATCCCCCTGAATATTATCCTCTCGGCTGCGGGTCCACGCAGCTCGGACTGACCATTAGACACTTCTATTAGGGACAGCTGGGTGACTGTTAGCAGTAGGGCGGAGATCAGTGCTATCAGGATGCGCATTCCAGGTCTGGAGAAAGTAATGAGGGCAAATAGATAAGTTTTGGGCATCCACCACTAGGAAATAGCCGAAACGTCTCGTACCGCAGGGCATTCTGACGCCTAGGTACTTGAGACTACCGCGTCTCCTCTCGGATACCTTCTCACGCTTGGCGCGTCATTTGGCCGTTCCGTCGAGCTCCTTGGAGCCTCCTAGCTAAGATCACTCCCACCCACAATCCTATCGCAACACCGGCAAGACCGGCCACCATCAACCATACAGCGTCTGGCCCAGTGGCTGGCTGCCCTACCTGCGGCGGTCCACTACCGGATTTCAGAGACTCTCCAATTCCGCGGACCTCTGTCAACAGGCTCTGCAGAATCTGCCTATCCGACTCGAGGACGTTGATCCGCTCTGCCAGGTTGTTGAACCCGAACTCGATGTAGAGACTTGCTACAGCGAAGTTTCCCGTCTGGTCATACGCCACCACCGTCTGCGTGCCCTCCGACGTCAGCGGTGTGAAGATCCGCGCAGTGAAGGACCCCTCCTCGTTCGTCTTAGTATATGCCACCACGCTCCCAGAGATCTCTATGTATATGTTGGAGTCGGGCTGAAAGTTTGTCCCGACTATCGTTATGTCGCGCCCCGCGACTCCACTGGGCGGGGAGACGAAGATCGAGGGGGCAGTCATGGCCCGCCTCCTTACGAATGCTATCTTCTGGTTCACGCCGGTAAACTCTCCTAGCCTACAGTCCGCCCACACCAGGTATACGTCATCGGCTGTCGCCTTTATCGAGAAGTAGTCGCCAATGAATCTGCCACCCGGGAACCCGAAGTTGGGGTTACTGTATGAGTCGGTGACCCTAGTGCTCCCAACCCTCTGGCCGAGCTCAGTTATCTCGAACCCCCACGTATCACCCTTGTCGCTGGACCTAGTATAGTAGATGTGGTATTTCGTCTCTACGGGGTCATCCCTCATATCACCCCACATCACATGGATTACGCCGTTCGGGTCTACCGTGATTGAGGGGAAGAACTGGAGCCTGCCGGTCTCGTCGTCGTTGAGTCTTTTCGGCTGGGACCAAGTTACTCCGCCGTCGAAGCTCCGGACAAAGTAGATGTCTCCGTCATCGAGCGGCTTGTCGGCTGGGCGTCCCGCAAAAACTATGTAGACCTCGCCACCCGGGCCAACCGCGAGCTGTGGGAATGAGGAGCCCCAGTTTCTGAATGCTGCATTTCTAGGTGTAAAGCTTACCTCGTTGAAGATCGCGGCCCTTATCGGGCCCCTCCAACTCCTGCCACCATCAGTGCTAACGGCTACGTGTATCTCTCCCAACCCCTTAGCGCTGTCATCATCCTGCGTGTCGAGCCATGCCACGTAAAGTGTGCCATCTGGTGCGACAGCCGGCTGTGAGCCCTGAACAACTCTCTTCTGCCTAGACTCCTCGCCATATCCCCTAATTACTACCGGGCTGACTTTGATAGGTGGAGTCATAACTGCGAAGTCTGTCGAGGACTTGACGAACTTGATAACCGACTCTATCCTTGGGTTCCCGAGAAAGACGAGCTCCTCCACATAGAATATGTCCCATACTACTGAGAACTCCGTATAAGTTACGTAGATGGCGTCGCGGCTAGGGTCGTTTTTGTCTGGTCCAACGGTCATCCATGGCTTGTCGAGGAAGGAGAAGGCTATGCTGCCCCGCAGCCTCCCCTTTTCATCGACTCCAATATCTCTGAAAGTGATTCCGCTCCTTGCGACAGAGACAGGCTCGGACCAGCTGAAGCCGCCATCCGGGCTCTTCGAAACCACTATGCTTGAGACAATTTCCTCAGAGACTGCCGAGCCTATCCTATACTCCTCAATCCCAATCGAGATTGAGGCGAAATAAGCATTCCCCTCTCTATCGAAGGCCACGACCGGGTCTCCGCCTGAACCCGCATCATCCTTCAAGTATCTGACCTGCCTAGGCCCACTCCATGTCTCTCCACCGTCGAGGCTGACGTAGGCGCTCACTCCTGCGAAGTTATAGTCAATAACGCCGACTAGCAGGTGGTTAGGGTTTTTCGGATTCACCGCGATATGGGGCTCCGTCTGAATAGGCGCTCTGCTGAAGTCGCGTGTTATTATGATGTTTCTGCTGAAGGCTGGTGCGGGGCTTCTGAAGGGAACCAGTATGCCTGCAGCCCCTGGCGCCTGTAGAGAGAATAGCCTCAGGCCAGCCCCCTCACCTCCAGCCTCCACTCTCTTTTCTCCAGGCTCCCCACCTGCCTCACCAAGCCTCATCACAGGGTCCTCGCCCCGCGCCACAACACCCAGCCTCCCTGTCAAGAGACTTGACAAAAACTTGGTCGACTGGAACTCAATCCTCAGTCCTCCACCGAGATTAGCCTCCTCAAGCGAATAGACGAGCGGGAGAACCATCATTAATGCAAGAAATGCTCCAAGGAAGGATACGGCTAACCTCTTCATGGTGAAAATATCTCCATTCACTGTTATTAACTTTTGGCCTCTACATTATTTTTAAGTATCCTTAATTGACCTATGCTTGAGGTCTGTGCCATGAGGGTGGTTAGGGTAGAGAGTCCGCGTGGTGGGGCAAGGCTAGGCGTGGTTGTTGATGATGAGGTGGCTTTACTGCCTGAGAAGAGGTATGGGTCGGGGAGAGGGTTTATAGCCCTTGTCCGAGAGGCGGCGAGAAGGCGAGTCTCAGCCGCCCAATACCTCCAGCAGAGGATTAGCAGCGATAGGCGTGTGAAGAGGATTCGATACTCAGAGCTTGGTGAAAGAGCTGTGAGAGGATTCCGCCTCCTCATGCCTATAGTCCCGCCGGAGGTCTGGGGAGCGGGCGTAACCTATCTTAGAAGCCGCGAGGCCCGCGAATATGAGACGAAGGCAAAGGGAATCTACGACTTGGTTTACGAGGCCGAAAGGCCTGAGATTTTCTTCAAGGCCACTCCCTCCCGCTGCGTCGGGCCTGAGGAGGTGGCATATATCAGGAGTGATACGAGATGGTCGGTGCCTGAGCCTGAGCTCGCCATAGTACTAGGTCCGAAGCAAGAGATAGTCGGTTACACGATAGGAAACGACTTATCAGCAAGGGATATTGAGGGAGAGAACCCCCTCTATCTCCCACAAGCCAAGATCTATAGAGGCTGCTGCGTCATCGGGCCGGCCATAGCCCTGCCAGAGACAATTGGAGACCCGAAAAACCTCCGGATTGAGATGAGAGTACTCCGCGAGGGGGCTGAGATCTTCAAGGGCTGGGTAAACACCTCAAACCTGAAGAGGGGCCTGGATGAGCTTGTAAGCTATTTGGCACGAGACAACGTCATCCCAGCCGGTACTGTGCTTCTAACAGGGACAGGAATTGTTCCACCAGACGACTTCTCTCTAAGGAGCGGCGACATAGTAGAAATCGAGATCGAGAAGATCGGCGTGCTCCGCAACAGGATTGAACAGCTCAGTAGCCGAGGTAAACGGTCTTAATCTTCGTGTAGAAGTCCAGAGCAGTCTCGCCTTGCTCTCTCATCATTCCAAAGCTTGATTTTTTGTATCCTCCGAACGGAACATGTGGCTCTAACCCCGTTGTTGGCTTGTTTATCTTGACTACTCCTGCCTGTACCCGATTGATGAACTCGAAGGCTCGTGGGAGGCTTCGGGTGAAGATGGAGGCAGAAAGGCCGTATTCAATTTTGTTGGCCAGCTCTATGGCCTCGTCAAAGCTATGTGCCCGCATTATTGCTAGGACGGGCCCGAATATCTCCTCCTGAGCTATCCTCATGTCTGGGTTGACATCTGTGAATATTGTGGGCTCGACAAAGTATCCTTTTGAATGTTCGGGGCCTGTGAGTCTCTTCCCGCCCAAGAGGAGTTTAGCACCCTCATTAACCCCGACCTGAATGTAGTCGAGGATCTTATTCATCTCCTTCTCACCCACTACGGGCCCCATCTCTACACCCTCCACTAGGCCGTTGCCAACCTTGATTCTCTTAACCCGCTCAACAAGCTTCTTCTCAAACTCGCCTGCTATGCTATCGAGGACTATTGCGCGGCTGGTGGCGGTGCATGCTTGGCCCGTTAGGCCGAAGGCCCCCCTCACGACCATTTCAACGGCCCTATCAATATCTGCGTCGTCAAGAACTACCGCTGGGTTTTTTCCGCCTAGCTCCAGCTGAATCCTGATATTCCTTGCACCTGCGGCCCTTTTAATCTCTTCCCCCACCTCCAGCGAGCCTGTGAAGGATATCGCGTCTATCTTCGGGCTGCTGATTAGCTCGGAGCCAACCGTTGAGCCTGGGCCTGTGATGAAGTTGAGGATGCCTGGCGGTAGCCCTGACCGTTGGAGAGCATCGACTATCCTGTAGGCTATCAAGGGCGTATAGCTGGCAGGCTTGAAGACGACTGCGTTTCCACAGATAAGCGCGGGTGCAATCTTCCAAGAAGGTATGGCTATCGGGAAATTCCAAGGTGTTATAATTGATACGACGCCGAGAGGTTCTCGGAGGGTGAATATGTGAGTATTTGGCTCTGCCGAGGGTGTGAACTCCCCTCTCAGCCTATAGCCCATGACCCCGTAGAATCTGAATATGCTGACAGCCCTCGCAACCTCTGCCCTACTCTCAGCAAGCGTCTTCCCCTCCTCCCTCGTCAGCAGCCTCGCCAGCTCGTCCGCCTCACCCTCCAAAATCTGTGCAGCTTTAACAAGGATTCTACCTCTCTCGGGGACAGGGGTCACCGCCCACTTCGCCTGTGCCTCCCTCGCGACATCAATAGCCCTGACGGCGTCCTGCCTAGACAGTAGCGGGAACTCCGCGACGATATCTCCCGTGTCAGCTGGATTAATGTCCTTGAACACTTTGCCGTCGGCTGATACTATCTTCTCGCCCCCAATTATGCAGGGATAAAGGCTCCCAGACAACTCGTATCTGAGAGGACATGGATGGATAAAAATCCTTCACGCATAAGTGGTATGGCGGACTGTTGGAGAAAACTCTTTAATACACGCTGGACACAGCATCTTGCGAGATGTCAGGTTCGAGGAAAGGAGCTGTTTATAGCACCGAAAGGTTCGCAGGAACGCTTAACGCTCCTCACAGATCTTTCCTCTGGTCTGTAGGTCTTGACCTCAGTGATATTGGCAAGCCACTGGCAGGTGTTGTAGTTGCTTGGAGCGAGTCAGGCCCTTGTAACTTCCATACTCTGAACCTGATTGGCTATGTCAAGCAGGGTCTACGCGACTCCGGCTGCGTGGGTCTTGCAATGCCTACAATCGTCGTGAACGACAACATCTCCATGGGAACTGCGGGAATGAGGTATAGCCTCGTGAGCAGAGAGGTTATCGCCGACAGTGTCGAGGCCCAGATAGTGGCCCACGCTTATGATGGTTTTGTAGCTGTAGGGGGGTGTGATAAGACCCAGCCCGGCCTGATGATGGCTATGGCGAGGATTAACAGGCCCTCGATATACATGTATGGGGGTTCAGCCGAGCCAGGTTTCATAGGCGAGAAGAAGTTCACCATAGAGGATGTCCACGAGTATGTAGGCGCCTACATCACTGGTAAAGTCTCGGAGCAGGAGCTGCTGCAGGTTGAGCTTATCGCCCACCCCACCTACGGTGCATGTGCAGGCCTCTTCACAGCCAACACAATGGCCCTCCTAAGCGAGGGGCTGGGCCTAGCACTACTAGGAAGCTCGAGCCCGACTGCAACCTCCGCGAGGAGGGCAATCTACGCTTACGAGACAGGGAAAGCCCTCGGCCAGCTCTTTGAAAACGATATAAAACCACGCGATATTCTAAAATACGAAACGTTTAGAAACGCAGCCACACTACTTATGGCCTCAGGTGGGTCTACAAATGGGATACTCCATCTCTTGGCGCTGGCCTATGAGGCAGGTGTCAAGTTCACCCTCGACGACATAGACGAGGTCTCGAGAAAAACACCCTATATACTAAACATGAGGCCTGCGGGTGAGTATGTGATGATGGACCTGGACAGGGTTGGAGGCGCCCCACTCCTACTGAAGAAGCTTCTGGATGCTGGTCTTCTTGAAGGCAGCGTATTAACAGTCTCGGGAAAGACATTGGCCCAGAGCCTGAGAGAGTATCGACTGCCCAACGTCCCACACGACTACATAGTCAAAGACCCATCCAGGCCGATTAAGAAGACTGGAGGAATCAGGATTCTTAGAGGGTCTCTGGCTCCCGAAGGAGCTGTCGTGAAGACCGCGGCCACAGGCGTTACTAGGTTTGAGGGGGCTGCTCGAGTCTTCGACGATGAGGAGCCGGCCTTTGAGGCGATTAGGAGAGGCGATGTAAGGGAAGGAGAGGTGTTGGTTATAAGGTATGTGGGGCCGAAGGGTGCGCCCGGAATGCCTGAGATGTTGAGGGTTACGGCCGCCCTCTCCGGCGCGGGGCTTGGAGAGTCTGTAGCCATGGTGACTGACGGTAGGTTCAGCGGCGCGACTAAGGGGATTATGGTGGGTCATGTCTCGCCTGAGGCCGTGGCTGGAGGGCCGATAGCGTTTGTTGAGGATGGCGACAGGATACTGATTGACACGGAGGCGGGGAGGCTAGACCTCCTCGTGCCGAAGGAGGAGCTGGAACGGAGAAAGAGTGTGTTAAGGCTGAAACCCCCGAAGGCTACTTCAGGGCTTCTCGCAAAGTATGCCTCCCTCGTCGCCTCCGCCTCGGTGGGGGCTGTAACCCTACCACGTCTCTAGCCAGAAGGATGTACAGGATATCTGTGATTCCCGGCGACGGAATAGGTCCAACAGTCACGCAACATACTAAGCGGCTACTTCTAGAGCTGAGCTCAGCTGCTGGATTCGGCTTAGAGTTTATTGAGGCTCCGGCTGGCGACAAGATTGCAGCCGAGACTGGTGAGGCCCTACCACGGGACTCGTTCCAAAAGATTGCCTCATCCGACGCCTGCCTAAAAGGGCCGGTGGGTGAGACAGCCCGAGACGTGATAGTTTTCCTAAGGCAGAAGCTTGACCTCTACGCCAACATCAGGCCTTTCAAGACCTATCGCGGCGTCAAGACCCACTGGAGCGGGGTCGACTTCGTGATAGTGCGTGAGAATACCGAGGACCTGTATAAGGGTGTAGAGGATGTGGGGCTTGACCACGCCGTCTCACTCCTCGTCATAACGCGCCGCGGCACCGAGCGTATTGCACGTGTCGCCCTGAACATGGCTAGGGAACGTCGTGGGAAAGTCACGGTAGTGCATAAGGGGAATGTTGTCTCCTCCTATAGGTTCTTCAGGAATGTTGCGATGGAGGTCCTAGGACAAGGGGGCGTCTCGGTGGATGAAATGTATGTTGATAATGCGGCGTATCAGATGGTTGTGAACCCCGCGGTATTTGATGTGGTATTGACACCCAACATGTTCGGAGACATCCTCTCCGACCTAGCAGCGGGGGTTACAGGCTCCATCGGGCTGGCAGGCTCAGCCAACATTGGTGAGAACATGGGCGTCTTCGAGCCAGTACACGGCTCTGCCCCTGGCCTTAATCCTGAATACGCTAACCCAGTAGCCACGATACTATCCTCCTCTTACATGCTTGGCTGGCTTGGAATGTCTAGGAGTGACGTGAGGCTGGCTCGTGTCTCGAAGGCGGTTGAGCGCGCTGTCACGCTGGTTCTCGACGAGGCTCGTGTCTTGACTCCGGATTTGGGCGGCCGCGCGAGGGGGAGCGAGGTGGCTGACGCTATCCTGAATAGGGCGCTCGAGCTCCTATCTATAGAGTAGTGATGCGTCTCCTCTCCCTCTTCACGGGGGGAAAAGACTCTACACTCTCGGTGGAGCTGGCGCGGGAGGCTGGGCATGAGATAGCCCTGCTGGTTACGGTACGCTCCCTTGAGAGGGACTCTTGGATGTTCCATACAAGCTGCGTAGGTATCCAGCATCTCCAGGCAGAAGCCATGGGCATAGACCACGAGTACATTGATGTTAGCGGGAGAAAAGAGATCGAGGTTCAGGAGCTCTATACAGTCCTTAAAGGTCTGGTGAAGGAGTATGGCGTGGATGGGCTGCTGACCGGTGGACTGGCAAGCCAGTACCAGAAGAGCAGGGTTGAGTGGCTAGCCAAGAATCTAAGTATCCAGCACATTGCCCCCTGCTGGGGGATGGAGCCAGGTGAGGTTATGAGAACTGTCTTGAAAAGGGGATATGTCGTCTTGATGGTCGCGGTGAGTGCTTATGGTCTCGGGCCAGAGTGGCTGGGTAGGCGGCTCGACTCCAAAGCAGTGGAGGAACTCATAGGCCTCTCGGAGAGATATGGATTCAACCTGGCAGGTGAGGGTGGAGAGTATGAAACCCTAGTACAGGACACACCCTTCTTCAGATACACCTTGAGGGTTGAGGCTGAGCCTGTCTGGCTTGGCGACAGAGGGTATCTGAGGCTTAAAGAAGCCTCACTCACCTCGAAGATCCCTTAAAATCGAGTATGTAAGTCCCCAAACCACCACATCCCCCCAGATATAGGCGTCAACATTTAGAGCCCCTCTCGGAGTCTCCACAACCCTCCTCACCCTCTCCAGCCCGAAAAGGGGAGACCATCTATAATCCTCCAGCTCGTCTGAGAGCCTAATAACTGGTTTTCCATCAAGTAAAAAGACGAGGGGGTGGACACTTAGCTCAGGCCTATTTCTTGGGCTTCTAGGCTTCAGCCATCCTAAGAGTCTTAAAAGTCCAGACTCTATCCCCACCTCCTCCCAAACCTCCCTTAGGGCCGTGTCAAGTATGTTCTTGTCCAGGTCCTTCCAGAACCCGCCTGGAAGGGCCCAGTTCCCACTCCACGGGTCTCCAAGCCTATTACTCCTCCTAACCAGCAAAACTTCGCCGGTTTGCGTAAGTATAGCAGAGACGGCGCACACTCCCCGGCCGCCTTGTGGAGCCTGAGCATACCTAGTTAATGATATGCGAGTAATCCAGTCAACCACTCTGAATACTCCTAAAAGGAATAATATTTGAGGATGAGCCAACTACCTCCATAATAGCCTAGTTTTGAGGTCGGTCTACGTCTCGCTCTGCCCCAACTGCGAGGGAGCAATCACGGATGAGGAGCTGGCCGAGTGGGGAGTCTGCCAGCAGTGCATCCTCGAAGAGCCAAGGGGAGAGGGCAGGCCGGTGATAAAGCCGGGTAGATATGTCCAGGTGCTAGAAATGTTTGAGGGGTTTCGGGAGTTTGAGGAGTTCTTTGCAGGCCTTGTAGGTTCTCGCCCATGGTCTCTCCAGAGGACTTGGACTAGGAGGGTCCTCCTAGGTAGAAGCTTCCCAGTAATAGCGCCAACCGGGACTGGGAAGACCACATTCTGTCTTGTAATGGCCCTATACCAAGCTACCAAGGGTAAGAGATCATACATCATAGTCCCCACGAGCCTCCTCGTCCAGCACCTACTCGAGAGGGCCTCAGCATTGGCCTCCAAGCTCGGGGGAAACAAGCCGAGGATAGTTGGATACTATTCTGATATGAAGAAAAAAACAACCAGCCAAGTGCTTAAACAAATCGTCGAGAAAGACTTCGACATACTAATCACTACGGACAGATTTCTCTACAATAAATTTGAGCTACTAAAGGATACAAAATTCTCCTTCATATTTGTGGACGATGTTGACTCCTTCCTGAAGTCTCCGAGGAACATCGACAAAATCCTTCTCCTGATGGGGTTCACTCAAGAGGAGATTGAGAAGTATCTCAGATTGATCTCTGGAAAGGATGGGGACTCTGGAGATGGTGGTGAGGATGAGGCATCCTTGGCAACCAGTAGGCCGCTGGACTCTGTCCTGCTGGTTGCGGGTGCAACTATGAAGGGTAGGAGGAGCAAGAGGATGAGCCTGTTCAAGCTTGCGTTAAACTTCGAGCCCGGAAGCTCAATAGACCTAGTCAGGAACATCTCGAACATGTATCTCAGGCCTGGCACGAGCATCTTGGAGAGCGTCGGCGAACTTGTAAAAAGACATGGTGGGGGATGCCTCGTCTTTGTACCGCAGGTTGATGGAGTTGATGCTGCGAAGAAACTAGCGCAGTATCTTAACAGCATAGGAGTCAAAGCATATGCATATGAGAGGATGAATGTGAAGATGCTAGAGCGGTTTAGGTCCGGCGAATACGATGTATTAGTTGGCGTTGCAAGCATTAGAAGTCCTCTCGCAAGGGGAATCGACCTCCCTGAGCGGATAAGGTATGTTGTCTTCGCTGGTGTGCCGAGACGCGAGTTAACAGTGACCTGGAGTGAGCACCGGCCCTCCATGTTGCTGAGCGTTTTCAGGAGTCTGGCGCCAATTATCAGGGAGAAGAGGGAGGGAGAGCTCATACAGGTCATGGGCATGCTGAACAAGTGCGTGCCTACTCGGAGAGAAATACTGGAGATGGTGAAGCAGGGGATCGAGACTGGAAAGACCCCTGAAGGTTTCGCAGGCTATGTATACAATGCTGTTAAACGGGCCCACCAGCTCTTGAAATCCTCAATCGGTGAAGAGGAGATGAAAAGAATCGCTGAGATGCTGGATCTAAAGATTCGGATTGATGAGAGGGGCCTCTCAATACTGATACCAGACATCGACGGTTACGTCCAGGCGTCCGGCCGCTCGTCGCGAATGTTTGCAGGAGGAATAACTAGGGGTATCTCCATATTGATTGTCGATGATGAGAAAGCTTTCAGAGGGATTTCAAGGGGGCTTGAAACACTCTATGAGGAGACCTTCCAAGAATATGAGCGAGGCCTAGTAGAGGAGGAGTTCAAGATATGTGATAGGGATAGGAGGCTTCTGCAGGCGATAAGCAGAGAGGAGGTAAGGCCTGAAGCGATTGATATTCTAAAATCTTCTCTAATTATTGTCGAGTCTCCGACAAAGGCCAGGACGCTGGCCTACTTCTTCGGTAAGCCGGCTAGGAGGAGTATTGATGGGTTAACAGTCTATGAGTCTGTGGGTGAGGGGTATGTTGCATGCCTCTCAGCCTCTCAAGGACATCTGGTAGACCTGACGACAGGGTATGGGTTCCATGGAGTATCAATCACAGACGGCGAGATAATACCAACATACATCGATATTAAAAGATGCTTGAGATGTGGAGAGCAGTTTACAGATGGCGAGTCCTGTCCAAACTGTGGCTCAAGGAGATTTTATAGCAAGAGAGACATAATCGAGTCTCTCCGAAAACTCGCACTTGAGTTTGATACGGTCTTTATAGCTACTGACCCAGACGCTGAGGGTGAAAAGATCGGCTACGACATATATAACAACATCAAGCCATTTAACAAATCAATTAGCCGCCTAGAGTTTCACGAGATTACTCGGAAGGCTCTGCGCGACGCTCTCAAATCCCCCCGAGGCCTCTCGCTGCCGCTGGTTGAGGCCCAGACCGTTAGGAGGATTGAGGATAGGTGGCTGGGTTTTGAGCTAAGCCGCCGTCTCTGGGAGCGCTTCGGTAAGAAGCATCTCTCGGCTGGGCGTGTCCAGACACCTGTTCTCGGCTGGATTATCCAGAGAATGGAGGAGTCTAAGAAGAGGAGGACCGTCGCGACGCTGATTCTCGACGACGGCTCAGAGATAGTTTTAGAGAATATCGAGAACCTCGAAGATGTCAGAAAGAACTATCGTGATGGGACGCTCCAGGTCGAGGTATTGGATGCAGGAGTTGTTGATGAGACTGTCCTCTCCCCGAAGCCCTACACCACAGACTCGCTCCTACGCGACGCCTCAGTTATGCTGAGGATGAGTACTGCCGAGGCTATGACGGTGGCTCAGAGACTCTTTGAATCCGGTCTAATAACGTATCACAGGACAGGCTCCACTTATGTCTCCACGACAGGAATATCTATAGCTAAGATCTACATCAGCGAAAACTATCCACAATATTTCGCTCCAAGGCACCATGGGGAGCCTGGAGCACACGAGTGCATCAGACCTACAAGACCGCTCAACAGGAGGCAGCTCGAACTCTACATCCAGTCGGGGATGCTCCGGATGCCCACGAGACTCGATAATAGAGACCTTGCGCTCTATGACCTGATCTTCCGTCGATTCATCGCTAGCCAGATGAGGGAGGCAATTGTCTTGAAGCAGAGTTATAGGGTGAGGGTTCTTGGCTCCGAGTATGGTGTGGAGAGGGTTGTAGGTGTTAAAGACCCGAGTTTCTTAGAGGTGTTCCAGACTGTCAGGGTTCTGAAGCCTCTTACGCCGGGGGTGCACAGGGTTGTTAACCTTGATGCTAGGAGGGTTCAGGCCGTCCCACTGCTCCGTGAGGGGGACATCATAGCGCTTATGCGGGAGAGAGGAATTGGGAGGCCGAGCACCTATGCCAGGATACTAAGCGTCCTCTACAAGAGGGGCTACATCTTCAACAACAGGGGTCGGGTCTTGGCGACGAGGCTTGGGAGAATAGTTTACGATTATCTAGCATCCAATTTCGGCATGCTTGTCTCCGAGGACCTGACGAGGAGGCTTGAGGAGCTTATGGAGAAGGTTGAGGCCGGCGAGGTCGGATACCAGGAGGTGCTTAAAGAGCTCTACCAGGAGGCCATGCTGATCTCTAAGCTGCCTGAGAAGGCTTAATATGGTGAGCCCTTGAGTGGGTTTAGGGGGTAGGGTGAATGTCGGCTAGCCAGTTCTTCGACATGCTATATACAAACGCCTATATACTCTTCCTAATCGGTCTCTCGATCTACGCGCTATACGTCATCTACACCAACATCAGGTCCGACTAGCTGTCTAGTCTCGCCTAAAATGTGGGAGACTAGGCCTTCGAGTTCGCACGACCTGCAGAGGCTCCTAGAGGTCGGCTCCCCGCAGACCTTGCAGTGTGTTAGGGCTCCCTCACGTGTCTCTATCCTCGACTCTATTGCTTTTAGCGCGGCGAAGAGGGAGCCGGGGTATCTTGCATCGAAGTGGGCTAGGAAGCTCCTGACGAGGTCGCGCTGAGAGTCCTGTGCGTTTGGGCAGGGCGTCTCCTGGAATGGTATCCTGCTCAGGTATGCGTATAGGACGACCTCCTCCTCCGGGATTAGCCTGAGCGGAGAGACGCGCGGGATTATCCCATCCCCCTCTCGTCTCAAGCCTATCGGAGCCTTCGGAAATTCTCCGCGCAGCATATCCATCAGGTAGGTCTGGACTATGTCGTCTAGTGTATGGGCGGTCGCGACCACTGTGGCCTTAAGCTCGCGGGCTGCGAGGCTGATGCTCTTTCTCCGCCAGACCCCGCAAAGGGTGCAGGGGCCCAATCCAAGCCTCTTCAAAACCCCGCTCTCCCTAGCATCCGTCAAACCGGCTCCAAAGAGCTCTTTAAAAGAGTAGACCCGATGCTCAACCCTCAGCCTCCTACAGAGCTCGGCCGCAAGTCTAAGCGCCTCATCCCTATAGCCCGGAATTCCCTCATCTATAGAGACTGCGACCAGGCTCGCCCTCGGGAAATCCCTCTCAATCCTGGCAAGTATCTTCAGTAGGCTTAGACTGTCCTTCCCTCCTGATACAGCGACTAGAATCCTGTCATCCTCCCTAAGTAGGCTATATCTCGAGATGGTCCTCCTCACACGCTTCTCGATGCTCTCTTTGAAGCATTCGGCGCAGAAGGAGACCCCAGAGTAGGCCTGTCTATAGACAGGTGGGGACTCTCTGCAGACATCGCACAGCTTTCCGCTCATCCTAAGCCAAAACTATCTAGCCCCACCTAGGTTATAGTCTTGGCGTGTACTGTTTAGAGGGCTTTGGCTGGGTGCTTCAGTATCCCCGCCTTGATGCTTCCGGGCCGGGTAGTATATGATGGGTATCCTATGGCTACGACGGTCATTACCTCGAGCCCGTCTGAACTGGGCGAGAAAAACTCTACACAGTCGTCATCGTAGAATGTGAGGCCGGTGGCGCCGAGCCCGACAGAGTAGGCGGATAGGTAGAGCCTTCCAAGCCTAATCCCGCCCTCTAGCTGGGCCGCCCTGTAGCCCCGCCCCCCAAGCACGTTTAAGACCTTGTCTAGGTCGGCCATGTTGAAGAATACTATGGATGCGTCCCTGCCCAGAGCCTGTTCTAGGCATAGGTAACCGGCGGCCTCCCTGAACTGTCCTTTCCTCAAAAGCCGCAGTTCGCCCGTAGACGGTATGTATCGGTAACAGCCGCTGGGCATGCCCTCTACCGCATTCACGATCAGGTATGGGCGAATTAGCGTGTCACGGGTGTCTGGTAGGAAATCCGCCCTCAGAGGGCCGAAACTGTATCTAAGTATGGCTGAGAGCTGGGAGGCTCCAATACTTCTTCTCGCAAACTTTCTGGTTGAGCCACGCTCGAGAATCACCTCCCAAATCCTCTTCTCCGTTGTCGCGGGCTGGGGGGCTTGGACTGGGAGCCCTGAATTTCCATCTCGATCTAACCCGTGTAGCAGGGCTGCAGACTTCTTCCAAGACGCCACCTCATCGCTAGAGCGGAGCATAGTCGAGGCATGTGTCTCAGAGATTAGAGAGTATTTCACAGGCCTGCCTCTCTGGGCGGCCGGTACACCTTCGATAGGGCCGGCCACTCTCTCCGGGGCTTCTGCCCCAGCTGCCTCCACACGCCCATCCACGGTTATTACCGCGAATACCGCCTCATCCTCTCCGTCAACGCCGAGAAGGCTGTTAACCTCGTCATCCACGAAGCCGGCGTGGACTTTGGCATCGAGGCCGAAAGAACAGGCAACAGCTAGGAGATTAGCTGCCATCGCGCCTCCATCCCAGAACCAGTGCCTATAGCTCCGCTCCCTGTATTTCCATGCATTCCTCCAACCACAGGCTGTGAGGATGACTAGGAGTCTAGCGCTGGCTGCGCCCTGGTCTTGGATTGTCTCAGCAATCCTCCGCCTGAAATCCCCCCTCCTAAGCCTCGTCAGAACGAACTCGCCTGGATCGAAGTGATAGACACCGGCCTCCACATCCTCTACCCATCCTATAACCGGGTAGAGCTCGGTGCTGTATAGCGCCCCAGTCGCCGGAGCTACTCTGAAATAGATGTAGTGGTCTCCAACCCTCTCGACGCGGCTTATCCCCGCAGTAAAGTAGAGGAGAGAGGCTAGGTGGCTGATCGATAGGGTTTTCGGGGCCTCAATAGACAGGCTGCATGTTAGTGCATCGGTTGCGCGGCCTACTGGCCTCTCAAACTCGGCCGGGAGCTGCTTCTTCTCCCCGCTGATATAGTATTTGAATGGGTAGGGCTTGTTAGAGAAGTCAAGATACCCTGAGCCGACTCTGACACTGGCGTAGCTGTGTTTAGTCGCCTCATGATATCTACGGGCCTTGTCTGAGCCCCATTTACCGGATACATGTTCTGGGGACAAAAACATACACACCTTGGGTCAGGGTGAGCTGGTATCTTCACAGCTCAGCTGAGACAAATCTCATCATTCCTGCTGAACGTCTTGCCGGCCAGTAGATATATTTTTCCAAGGAGATAGGCTCACACCGTCGAAAACATAGACCTCTCCAAGCGTCTTAGACACAGTCTCCTCAAGTCCAAGCCTCAACCACTCCGCCTCCACATCCTCGAGCCTCGGCCGTGGAATGGGGTGCCGCGAGATAATCGAGCAGCAGTCCTTATACTCCTTGATTGAGAGCTCGTAGAGGCCGAGTCTCTGGGAGAGGCGGATAATCTCTTCCTTGTCAAACCCTATCAGCGGGCGAAGGACCAGCATTCCTAGGCTGTGAGTGGCGGCTATGAGGGACTCGAGTGTCTGGGAGGCAACCTGGGCCAAGGAATCTCCGCTGACTATTGCTTTGGCCCCTATGATGGATCCCAGCTCCTCTGCAAGTCTGAACATGAATCTCCTGAAGAGGGCTAGCTCGAGTCCCGGCTTGGCGGATAGGGAGCTGGCTAGAAAGTGGTGGTATGGGGCGAGATACAGCCTCGAGACTGGGCTTGTATCCTTCAGCCTTAGGTAAAGCTCCCCAATCTTGTCTGATATAGCGTCCTGCGGGGTGGGGAGGGCGTAGACGTGGAGCATATCTACGATGCATCCGCGCTTCATCATGAGCCATGCGGCAACTGGCGAGTCTATTCCACCTGAGAGAAGCGCGAGGACACGCCCCGAGGCCCCAACCGGCAGGCCACTCACTCCCTCAAACCTCCGCCAACCAAAGAGGAAGGCATCATCCAAGACGCTAACCCAGAAGACGGTCTCAGGATTTTTCAAATCCACAGTGGCCCCCGTCGCTTTCCTTATCCTCTCGCCCATCTCTCTCATGATTTCGAGCGAGTTTTTTGGGTAGGACTTGTCTGCCCGCGAGGCTTTGACCGCTATGCGTGAGGGGGTAAGCTCTCTAGCCTTTTCCTCGGCTACGCGCATCAGAAGCTCATAATCCCTAGGCATCATGTATCCTGTCCGGGTCCATCTAACCCCCGGAACCCTGCTTATCCGCTGAGCCAACTCAACAGCTTCCTTCTCGCCTCCGACCTCAACTATTATCCTTGCCTGCTTACGATGTAGGCATAGCCCATGCCCCCCAATAGACCTGGCTATGTTCCTGGCCAACATCCTCTCTAGCCTCGGCCTGTTACCGCCCTTCACCATTAACTCTGAAGCGGCGGCGATAACCACGTTTCTAAGCTGGCTGGCAGCCATCTCCCTCCTACAATCTCTAGCGCCCGCGCTCTACCTAAAAGTTATGGATACTGGCGGTGTGTTCTGTGGGAATCCTTGAATAAGCGGGCTGTTGTAACATTGTTGGAGTGGAGGGCTGGGCCTGGGCTGCTACTGGCAGCGTCGAGAAGAGTCTAGAGTCCCTCAACTGCCAGGTCTGCCGAGGAGTTGCGAAGAATTGTAGCCTAATGAGCTGCCCCTTCTACAGGGAGGCTGTAAAACAGGCTCTAGAGTCTCTTAGGAGCCGTGAGGTGTTGTTTGGCCCCACCCCCCCAACCGTACTAGTTGGTGAGTGGGGGTATCCAAGGGTCTACACAGGCACAGCCCTACTGCTCTCAACAGACATGGACCCTCGGATTCTAGAGTCGCCGAAGTCTTGGCTCAACTTATCCCTCGACGAGCTCCTCAACATGAGGCTGAGCCTCCTACTAGGTAGGACACGAGTGCACGTCGACTTGGCAAGGAGCCCCGCCAAGATAATCGATGTTGTACAGGGATCTTCGGCGTCTCAGAGGCCCGTCGACTTGGAGCTGAAGATATCGTCGGGGAGACTAAGCTTTGTCCCTGGCTTCGGAGTTAGGCACTCGCCCTACGGTCCGGCCGGTAGGGTCGAGTATCTCAAGCTCGTAGACAATCCCGCGATACCAAGGCAGGTCGACCGCATCATCAGCGACCCGTACACTCCGACAGTCGAGGCTGTAGAGAAGCTCACATACTCAGGCATCGACGAATACTACCTCACGAGGCTCCTCTCCTCTGGGCTACTGGGAAGGAGAATTGACAGGAAGCTAGTCCCGACAGAGTGGAGCATAACGGCGATAGACGATATGCTGGGAAAAACAGTCCTGAGGCGCGTCAAGCGGTTTAGGGTAATTGAGGAGTTCAGACTCTACACTTTCAGCGCCCACTTCAACACTGCATATGTGATGCTAACGCCGACTCCTTGGATGTTTGAGCTCCTGGAAGGCTGGGTGAGAAGCATGAAGGTCTACTCAGACTACGAGCTCACATGGAGTAGGTCAAATTACGCTGAGAATACTGGGGGCGCCTACTACGCCTGCAGGCTCCCAATCCTCAACTACTTAGACCGTCTAAGGGCCCAGGCTGGGGCAATAGTCTTCTTCGAAGTTGATAAGGGCTGGATCCCCCTCGGTGTCTGGAGGTTTAGAGAGATTGTCCGCGTGGCTCTCGAGAAGAATCCAACAAAGTTTGGAAGCCTCAGTGAAGCCTTGGGGTTCCTGGAGGGCAGGCTGAAGCTTGGGCTAAAGAAGTATCTGGCGACCAGCCATCTAATCCCGTTCCTCCATAAGCAGATAAGCCTTGTGTAAAGATCATTCACAATATTTAATAGAATGGGTAGTAAATTATCCATCAGCATGGAGTCAGATGGAGATTACGCCATAGTCCTCGAGGATGTCTGGAAGGTCTATAAGACGGGGAAGACCGAGTACCCAGCCCTAAGAGGATTAACGCTCTCTGTGAAGGGCGGCGAGATGGTCTCAATCATGGGCCCCAGTGGAAGCGGCAAATCTACACTACTACACATAGCCGGGACGCTCGATAGGCCTACAAAAGGCCGTGTCTCAATATACGGCATCGACACTTCTAGGCTAGACGACTCGAAGCTAAGCGAGATTAGAAACAGATTCATAGGATTCGTCTTCCAATCCTACAACCTGATCAATAGACTTTCAGCCCTAAACAACGTCTCCCTCCCCCTAGCCGTGAGGGGTGTTCCGCTCCAGGAGCGTCAGGCCGCTGCACTGGAGGCTTTAAAGCTTGTTGGGCTGGAGCATTTTGCGAACAAGAAGCCTACCGAGCTTAGTGGGGGGGAGCAGCAGAGGGTGGCAATAGCCCGCGGCCTAGTAGGCAGGCCTAGGATACTGTTGGCAGACGAGCCTACAGGTAACCTGGACACTAAGAACGCCGTGGCGATTATGGAGATTCTGAGAAACATCAATAAGACATTAGGCACCACCATCGTTATAGTAACACACAACCCTGAGATCGCAGAGAAGTGCGACAGGATTGTTAGGCTGAGAGATGGGAGGGTAGAATCGGAGGTGATACTTCATGCTTAGGCCTCTACTTCTAGCATCACTGCTCCTACTAGCTCTGGTCGCGCCGCTCTCAACCGTGAATGCGAGCACCAATACCGTCAGGTATCTCGGAGCCTACTGGGGCCAGAATAATCTTAGAGAGGAGGTTGCGCCTGGGGATAGTGGTGTACGGTTAACCATTGCACTCGGAAGCGACTACGAAGAGGACAGTATAACCGGGATTGTTGGTGAGTTGAGGCTTCCTCCCGTCATTAGGTCTCAGAGCCTCTCCACGCCAGATAAGGTCGAGGCCCACTTCCTTGGAGTCGTGCCTCCTGGAGGAGTCTTTGAATTAACATTCATAGTGAATATAGAGGAGTCCGCATTGGTCGGCGTAGATTATGATGGTACACTTATGCTTACGTATCGGGTGGTTGGCGGCTCAATGGTGATTCGATCTACCCCAGTCAAAATAAATATTCCCGGCAGGCCTGTGATAAAATTCACCCTAAATACAACCGAGATAGAACCAGGTAGGATAAACGCGTTGAATCTTGCCTTGGTGAATGTGGGGACTGCGAAGGCTACTGACATTCAGGTCCTCATCCAGCCCCCCGCCCAGTCTATGTATGGTTTGCTGCTTAGTGAACAGCCGTGGGTAGTTAAGGAGCTGCCTCCAGACGGCATGGTGAATCAGGTAGTATTGGTGTATGCGTCTCAGGTGGCGGGTGACTCGGTCATGCCTCTTACACTCTCAGCAAGATATAGGAATGCAGTGGGTCTCTACGTAGATGCTACATCTAGGCTCAGCATCTATGTTAAGAGACCTGCAGTAAGTGAGGCTAACGTAAGAATTTATGCGGAGCCGGTGAAGATGGAGCCCGGCTCAATTCAGCCAATATCTATAGTCCTGGAAAACGTAGGCCCTGTAGTGGTGAGTGACATCCGGGTATCCGCGGAATACTCGGGGCTACCAGTCTCGCTCACAGGCCTCGCATCATGGAGCCTTGAGCGCCTAGATCCTGGGCAGAAAGTGGTTATCGAGGCTCTTGTCTCGACGGCACAGATAGCTGCAAATGGTGTCTACCAAATACCGCTCCAGATATCCTTCAAGGACCCAATAGGCAATAGCCTATCCAAGCCAGCCGTGATCACCGTCTCGGTAGGCGATATCCCGCCAAAGGCCCCCAACCTTCTAATAGAGGCGGAGCCGCAGCTAGTCGCGGGAAAGACGCAGACAATCACACTCACTGTCAAGAACATCCATTCAAGCGCGCTCAGACGTGTTTCTATCACAGCTCAGTCAGCTGATCCGAGGCTCACAATCATAGGCTCCAACAACTGGCTGATAGAATCACTGGGTCCTGGAGAGGTGGGGGGAATCTCGATGATGCTCTATGCCGCGCCTGAGCTAGCAGGGACCTCCTCAACTATACAGGTATCCGCCACTTATATCATAAGCCAGACTGGCGAGCAAGCCTCGGAGGTGAGAGGGGTTGGATTTGTCGTCCAGGGCTACATCACACTGCGCATCTATGACGTCAAAGTCATCTTCGTCGGCGGTGAGCCCTATATCTCGGGGAACGTCCTGAATGAAGGAATATCAGACGCTCTCTTCTCAACCATACATCTAAACAGCGGTTCAGGAACCAAAACAAGCGTCTTCATAGGCGAGATCAACCCCAATGCACCAATTCCATTCAACCTCAGGCTTAACTCCAATGAAAATAGATTCAGGGGCGAGATAGTTGTGGAGTATAAGGATGTATTTCGCAGAAACTACTCTGATGTCTTCCAAGTCGATGTGGAGATTCCGCGTTTAAACAGTGAGACTAGGCAGGAGAGTGGGCCGGGGTGGTTGGTTCCGGGGCTGGTGGCTGGAGGGCTCCTTGCGATAGCTATAGCAGCTTATGCCTATGCTGGGAGGCGTAGGAGACGTGAACCCAGTTGACACCGTTAGGTATGCCCTCAGCGCTTTAAGGGAGAGGAGGGGGAGGAGCGTTCTCACAATCCTCGGGATAGCCGTCGGCTCAGGGCTCATAATCGCCCTAGTCTCCCTCGGTGAAGGATTAAACACCACAATCACAGACCGCCTCCTGACGCTTGGCGCAAACAACATAATAGTACTCCCCGCTCAGGGCTCAAACATCCAGTTCACAGACGCCGATGTCCAGAAGATAATGAGGATACCTGGCGTAGCTGTAGTGGCCCCTTTCTACTCGACTGTTGCAGAGTTCCAGGTGGGCGGCACAACGGTTAGTGGGAGGATTCTCGGTATAGACCCATTACAGCTACAAATAATCTTCCCAGGGATCAAGATACTTGAGGGCGAGACACCAACACCGACGAGCGCCACACAAGTCGCGGTAGGCTATAAGGTAGCCTTCCCGCCAGCAGCAGTTACATCCTCAAGACTCTATGTAGGGCAGCCGCTGACAATCGTTATACCAAACCCGTCCGGGCCCAAGACAACAAGCTACACTGTGACGGGAATATATGACAAGTTCGGGGCCTCAGTATTTTTCGACGCAGACACAGCCGTGGTCATGCCCATACCTGCAGCCAGGAGACTCCTAGGCGAGACCAGATACCAGGCAATACTAGTGAATACGGAGAGGGTAGAACTCGTCGAATACATAATCTCTGAGCTAGAGGCTATGTATGGTAGAAACGTCAACATAATAAGCCCCAGCACAATCCTCTCAACAGTACGGAGCATAATAGCCTCCTTCACAATCTTTTTAGGAATCATAGCATCCGTAAGCCTATTCGTGGCAGGCCTTGGAATAATGAATACAATGATAATGTCTGTGATGGAGAGGACTAGGGAGATAGGTGTTTTGAGGTCTATCGGTATGACGAGACGTGACATCCTTTATACCTTCCTCTTCGAGGCGATGCTCACTGGCCTGATTGGGGGTCTAATAGGAATTGGCATAGGTGTTGCACTCTCGATAGGGTTCGGAAGCTATTCGGGGAACTTCCTGAGATTCGGCCCAGGATTCGAGCCAATCACCATCATACCAGACATAACTCCTCAGCTCCTGTTAGGCACGCTTCTTTTCGCAGTCTTTGTCGGCTCGCTCTCTGGTCTATACCCCGCCAGGAGGGCGGCGTTGACGGACCCGGTTCGCGCCCTCAGGACCGAGTGACAAGCTCCTCATATAGGCTCATATACTGCTTCGTGACAACCCTGTAGTCGAGTTTCTCCACCAGCTCGTATCCGCGGGCAACGACTGAATCTCTGAGGCTGTCAAGTCTGTTGTAAGCCTCGACATACGAGTCGGGGTTGTGGTCAGCCAGGATTAGCGCATCTCTGAACGGTGTGAAGGCGGGTATTCTAGGCGCAATAACTGGGCAGCCCGATGCCCACGCCTCGAGCAATACTGACGGCATTCCCTCCCAAATCGATGTAATCATCAAACACTCAGCCGACTTCATATACGATATCACCCTCTCCCAGCTGACAACCTGCTCGACACCAAAGGCCCTATATTTTCGCCCCAGCCTCTCCACCACCCTCCTAAATAGTGGGTAATTCTTTATAGGGTCATTCCGCCCGACGAAAAGGATAGCCGACTCGCCAGCAGGACTGATCTCTCTTATTGCATTGAGGTCGGTCATGTTTGGGACCCAGACCCATCCGTTTCTCTCCGCCTCCCACTTCATAACCGATGTCGCAATTCCGCCCATACGCATTAATGCAAGCATGATGCTGGTCGAGGCCTTACCAAGAGCGCCGTACTTTAGGCTGAACTCCACCATACCGCCGTGGACCGTGATGATGCATCTTGATGGTTTGGCCAAGGCAATGCCTACGAGCTTCGGGTTATGTATGTGAATCACGTCAGCATCTATGGCCTTAAGTAGTGAGCCGAGCGTGAAGCTCGGAGCTCTCAGCATTGGAAAATCAAGATACCACGTATTGCTGGAATCAACAACCATAACCTCCACACCATTCTCAATAAGCCCCTTCCTCAGGAGATAGACATGCCTTCCGCTCCCACTCACACCGCCAGAAGTGAAATTCACCAGCGCAACCCTCAAGCCCCAACCCCCTCTCCAACAATCCTTAAATGTAATAAAAGCTTCACACAAGCAAGAGCTAATATCTTGAGCATGGCAGATATTTGGTGGGGATGAGGCCCGCCGCTCCAGACTGAGTCGTGATGCAGGAAGAGCCGAGCCGACCCTATCCGACCTGTTAATCAGTTTGCAAGTGGATTAGTAAAAGAATATAAGGGTCTGCCCGTGCTAAACATAATTGCATGTCGAGGCAGGAAAAGATCTCAAGGAGGGTTGCATTAAGTACAGGAGCTAAGGTGGCTACAGCTGCGGTCGTTACTGGTGTTATAGGCGGAATCGCTGGATATCTTGCAGGGACATCCCAGCCGGGTAGGGAGGTTACGCGGACCCTGACACAGACAGTCACGCAACCGGGCGCAGGTGCCCAGACAGTCACACAGACAGTGACTAGGACTGCAACAGTCACGGCAACAGCACCAGCTGGAGAGGTGAAGCCTGAGTTGTCAATTACTTTCGCCTCGCCGGAGTGGTTGCCTGGTAGGCTGACAGGCCTCATA
>Ga0105160_1000034_pt1 | contig 71312 bp, 59 predicted proteins | sample GXS110809BmetaG_FD_89591 | JGI IMG/M metagenome (GOLD analysis project Ga0105160, IMG submission 89591) | Hot spring microbial communities from Gongxiaoshe hot spring, China to study Microbial Dark Matter (Phase II) - GXS 110809B | ecosystem: Environmental > Aquatic > Thermal springs > Hot...
ACCATAGGCTGACTCCCCGCGCCAGCAGAACCCCCAGGAAGACCAACACCAACGATACCACCAACACCAACCGTCCAACCTAGCTACTCCAGCGCCCCAGCTGCCGGGTCTGTAGATGTTCCGGGGCTTCCTGCAACAGACGCACCGCTCGCTTCCCCAGCACGCGATTGTGCCACAGGCTCAATCCCACCATCCCCAGAAAGAGCCCCAGCTTCAGCAACCCCATCCGCCCGACCGGAGTTTCCCAGAGCTGCTCCACACTCCGCACTCCCCGAAACCAGAGGTTGAGCAGACCGGTGAGCAGCACAAGGAGCAATGCGCCGATCCCCGCCCGCTCGAAGAGAAGTCCGATACGCTCGACCATCCGCGCCCGTTCGGGCGTTCCCCGAAGAGCCGGCACCACAACGATTCCCAAGAAGAGCATTCCTCCGACCCAGAACGCCGCTGCCAGAAGATGGAGAAACACCGAGGCAATCGCAAGCCATGCCGGGAGCATACCACCCCGTCGGCTCAGAGTTGACTCCGCACAATATCGTGGATGCGGACCACCCCGACACAGGTACCTTCTCCGTCCACCACGGGCAAGACGCTAATCTGGCTGGGGCGATGTTCCATGAGCGCCAGCGCTTCTGCCAGAGTTGCCTCCGGACTAACCGTCACGGGCGTGCGTGTCATAATGTCGCTAACCCGCAGCGGGCGGATATCCTCAACGCGCTGGAGCGTGCGCCGGACATCCCCATCGGTGACCAGCCCACAGAGGCGCCCGGCAGCGTCTACAACGCAGACACAGCCGAGCGTCTTGGCTGTCATCTCGATGAGCATCTCCCGGAAGGAAGTCTCCGGAGACACCAGCGGGAGGGCAGCCCCGCTGTGCATGACGTCACGCACACGCAAACTCGTCAGCCGCCCGAGCATTCCCATCGGATGGGCAGCAGCGATCTCCTCCGCCCGGGTCCCCCGGCGCTGCATGAGGGCAATCGCTAGGGCATCGCCCATAACTAGTGCTGCCGTCGTACTCGTCGTCGGGAGCAGATTCAGCGGGCACGCTTCGGCAGCCACAGCAACCTCCAACACTACGTCAGCCTGCCGTGCCAGCGGGGACTCTCGTCTGCCAACGATGGCGATAATCCTCACCGCCCGGCGCCGCAACCAAGGCAGGAGGGCACAGACCTCCGCTGTTGTCCCACTTTTGGAAATCAGCACCGCCACATCTCCACCTCTGACAATGCCCAGATCCCCGTGGGGTGCTTCCGCGGCATGGAGGAAGAGTGCCGGCACTCCAATACTACGCAGGGTCGCCGCCAGCTTAGCGCCGATAATACCCGATTTGCCCACCCCGCTAACAATCACCTGCCGTGCTGCCTGTAGGAGCTCAAGCGCAGCATCGAATTCCGGACCAATCCGCTCACCGATGGCACGGAGTGCCTCTGCCTGTTGCTGAAAGACAGCTCGGGCTATCTCGACGCCCGTGGATGTATCCACCGCAAATGCTGCTGCCATCGGAGCCCTCTCATCCGGGTGGCCACCGGAAGGCTCGTCCCCCGAGCAGGTGGAGGTGAAGGTGGTATACCGTCTGTCCTGCTTCGTGCCCACAATTGAGCACGAGCCGATATCCTCGCTCGGCAATACCGTATTGGCGTGCCAGCTGGCGTGCCACCCAGAGGAGCTTGCCCAGCAGCGGGATATCCTCCTCGCCAGCCTCATCGAGCGTAGCGATCGGCTTTTTCGGAACCACCAGCACGTGGATTGGCGCCTGCGGGTTGATATCCCGGAAGGCAATCACCTCTTCGTCTTCGTACTCAATCTGTGCCGGGAGTTCCCGCCGGATAATTCGGCTGAAGACCGTCTCTGCCATCTCGTGTGGACTGCCTGTGGACCAGAAAAAGAGAAGCCCCCGTCTGCGCATGGCGACGGTGGGCTTCCCCTCTCAGAGCCAAGGACATATCAGCGCACAAGCGTCATCGGTTGCGTCACGACGCGGTCCCCGAGGAAGAGCCGCCAGAGGTAGGTACCCGTTGCGGCTGGAGCACCGGTCTCGGTTGTGCCATCCCAGCGGAGCGTATGTGTTCCTGCGGGCAGCTCTCCTTCGGCAACTCGGCGGACGAGATTGCCGAGAGCATCCACGATCTCTGCCCGGACATGGCTCCCTTCGGGCAGCCGCAGCTCGAGGCTGGTCTGCGCCGTGAAGGGATTCGGCGTGGTGGCGCCCACCCAGATGTCGCCCTCACCCAGCGGGGTCAGGTGCAGCACATGGCTGAAGCTCTCCTGACCATCACGGCTCACCAGGCGGAGCCGATACTGGTACTCAACACCGGGCACAACCCGCGTATCCTCGTACCGGTAGCTCTCGCCCCGCTGTTCATCCCCGAGCGCCCGCTCACTGAAGATCGGTACCCATTGCTCGGCATCCGAGGTCCGGCGCTCCAGCACGAAGCGCTCCAGGAGTGCCTCGGAAGCCGTTGCCCAGAAGAGCACATTCTTCCGCCGCTGGGCAATCCCGTCGAAGTTCGCCAGCTGTGCCGAGACCGGTCGCGCTTGGTTATAGCTCCGCTCACCGAGGTACGGACGGATGAGCGGGATCCACGTACCGCGGCTGCGCGTCGCGTAGAAGCCAACCTGCCCGACGTAGTTCAGATGGGCATAGGCAACGGGTCCGACCGTCGGCATGAACTGCCCCCACTGCCCGGCATCCAGCGTGTTCTGATAGGCGAAGACGTTGTCGTTGAGCAACGCAATTCCCTGCCGGACTCGGAGTGCCTTGTCAATCATGAGCTGGTAGTTCTGTAGCCCAGGTACCGGGATGGTTGTCACGTTCGTTGTTACCATCCCCATCCGTGACTTCGAGGCGCCAAGCTCGAAGCCAACCGAGCCGCGCTGGGCAACCGCTGCCCAGTAGTCACCCGCCCGGAGCACAACCGGCTGAGGCAGGATGTAGTAGGAGAAGCGGTCGTAGACCCCATCGGCCATCGGTCGCCAGACGGGACGCCCCTGCTCGTAGACGAGCGTGTCACCAAAGCCCCGAGTCCGGTTCAAACGGCTCCCGGAGACGAGCGACTGCGGGATGGTCGTCCCGCTGTAGATGGAGAAGGAAACGTAATTGAAGTCCTGGTTCAAGCTCCCGAAGAATGCCATGTAGCCGTAGACAGTATCTTGCGCCCGGAGGCGGAAGCGCATCGCTAGCTGCCCTGAACCATCCCCACCGGGAGGACCATAGCGCGTCGTAAGGTTATCGGTCGGACCCTGTGGGTAGCAGAACAGATTCAAGCCGCGTCCGGGGATACCGGAGAACTGCTGGTCAGGTACGTTGTTCTTGCTGGCTCCCAAGTTCTCCGGTTCTGCTTCGTAAGCAAAGGAGTCGCCGAACTTGAGGTCGAAGAGGGTGTAGTTCTCGTCGTTGAGCGGTTCCAGGTCGCCGCCGGGTAGGAACAGTCGTGCCGTGATGACGTACCGTCCAGGTCCCGTGCCCTTGTTACGGGCATCCCAGTCTGGGAAAGGCACCTCCACCTCGCGGTTACCACCCAGCAGCGGGACATACTTCGACATGGCATGGATGACCTGCGGATCACCTTCCCGGCGGATGACAACACCGATATAGAAGCCTCCCGCCGCCAGCCCAGTGTTGTTGGCAATTTTGACGCTGATGGGGATGCGCGTTGCCTGGCTGGCAGGCAGCATCGTGTACGGGATGTTCACCTTGACTGCCGCGACCTCCAAGTCTGTCACTTCTGTTGGGAAGAGGATGCGGACGTTGTCCACAAAGTAGTTGTCCTCATCATCATCCGGCGGCGGAGGCGAGCTCATATCCCGCTTGGCCCGCACCCAGATGCGGAAGCGGAAGTTCTTCGCCCCTTCGTTGGGCCAGTTGATAATCGTGTCGGGGATAGGGATGAAGATCTTGCGGAACTCGAAATCCTTGCCGTCATCGAACAGATCTGCCCGCAGTCCCTCTGCTGGCGTCAGTGGCCAGTTGTAATCCAGCGAGTCGAAGCCCCGCGTATAGCCACCGGCTCCATAGAGAGTGAAGGCGGAGTTGTTCGTCACCGGCTGGGCTCCCGGTCGAGGATGGTAGTTCCAGGCAGTGATGTTCGTGATGTTGGTCAGCCCATCCCAGCTCGGGCGGGCAAATTCGATCCGGAGTTCATCGGGTGCATTCCCATATGTCTGTGTCGGAATGCCGTTGAGCACCACGCGCGGCTCCGGACCAATATTCTGGTTATCCGACCACCCTCGGTCGTACCAGTTCTCCGCCGGCTTCCCGGTGCGCTGCACCGAGAGGGAAAGCACAGCACCCTTACGCTGCCGCAGGTCAATGGGGAAGCTGATAATCTGGTCCCCGTTGGGCAGCCCGGGCCAATCATCTCCGCTGAGCATGACACGGTTGAGCCGGATAACCGGCGAGTTGAGCTTGAAGTTCGGATTATTCGCTGCGCCGAACTCCCCACGCGGAGGCGGAGGATTGTAGCAGACCTCATCACCCGAGACGACTTCTGCCTCCAGGTTTACCCACTTCTTGACCGACGGCATCGGGACACCATCGATGACATGGAACTCCCGCACGTCATCGTTGAACTCTGCCAGCCGCCGGATGACGAAGAGGTTGATTGCCGTCGTATCATCGAACGGCCATTGATCGCCCAGGCTCTGCCCATCGGGTGTAGTCGGGTCCAGAATCACCACCGCCCGCAAGCGCCCAATGTGCCGTTCAATGAACTCGTTCGCCTCAAAGGGTGGGAACTCTACCCGCACGAACTGGTAGGGCGGAATCCCATTCGCCCCCGCAGGGTATGCAATGGGATTGCCGTTGGCATCGCAGAGGCTGATGCCCGAATTCGGGTCAGAGAGCGCTTCATGCGTAATGGCAAGCGAGCGGCTATAGACAATCTCACCGGTTGCCTGGTTGAAAATCTGGAAGCGGACACGGAACTGCACATCCTGCCGCTGGTAGTTGATGCCCGTCGGTGCACCGGTCGGACCCTGGATGTCGTTGGTCAGATTCTGGAAAATCCCCACTGGCCGGATTGCCCCCAGAATCTGGTCCCCTGCCAGGAGCTCGAAGTTGTCCGGGTTGGCAATCGTGGAGTCAAAGTCCATCGTGCGCCCTGGACCACGCCGACGCACCTTATACTGTACATTCCAGACTCGCCCGACATTCTTCCACTGCTTCCACTTGATGGCGAAGAAGTTGTAGAAGACGTTCCGCGTCGGTCCCAGAGCAAAGATCGTCGGCGGATTCCCTTCGAAGGAGAACTCAGTAAACTGCAAGTACGGCGTGAGCGCTCCTTGCGTCCCTGTCTTCGAGTCGTAGTTGATGTGACGCGCATAGCCCCGAAGACCAATCGTTGCGTTGTACAGGAAGAGCACCTCCGCCGTTACAGGACGACCACTGACGAGGATCACCCCATTGAAGCGGGGATAGATATACGTGATGGAGCTGTCCAAACGGTTGAGCACAATCTGCAAGTCACACGCAACGAAGGGGACATTCTGGACACCGGGGCGCACATCCGCCGGGAAGGTGACGTTCCCGTACGGGGTAATCTTCGTCCCACGCGGCGTCAAGTTGATGAAGTAGATAACCAGCTTATTCCCGCTCGGGTCGCGGTAGTACCAGACCTGCCCAAAGTCATCGACAACCTGCTGGTTCGGATCCCAGACCGACAGCTGCAGATCATCCCAGAGCGGTGCCAGCAGCGGCGTGTACTGGTTCATATTCGCCAGCGTCGCCGTGTTGAGACGGACATTATTCGGGTTCCGGATCCCCTGCGTTGCGGAACCCGTCCCGGAGGCAACCCCGAGAGCGACGTACTGGTAGCCCCAGTTGTCCGGGATAGTCATATCTGTTGTCCCCCGCACGAACTGGTCATCCGAGTTTGGATCCACAGCAATTGGAGTCCCGCTCTCATCGTAGATGTAGCGCCGATTCGAGAGGACCACAATCCCATTGGTGGAAACGTAGAAGCTATCGTAGCGCACGCCGTTGAAGTAGAACGGGAAGCCGATCGGGATCGGACCAGCGAAGGCGTTATCGGTGGAGTCATTCATATTGCTCGGATTCCGGAAGTAGGGCTTTCCCTCGGGATGCCCATCCCAGTAGGAGACGGGGAACTGATTGGGTCCGGAGACGATTTTGCGCCAATACTGGGGATTTTGGTCCAGGCTGACGAAGTCCCGAGCTGGCTGGGGTTTCCAGAATTCAGGCTCCGGACCTTGGGTATCGACCAAGTAGTATCCTGTCGAAACCGCCGGCTGCGTCCGCGGGTTGGCACCGGCAACCGTAAAAGGACCCGGATACGAGTAGACTGTTGCCGAGCGCATGCCGCTGCGGCGGGCGAGTGCCTCGGGAGCACTCAGTCCAACGATCATGGCACCCACAAGGACGCTCCAGAGAAGCCGTTGAGCCATTGTACCCTCCACGCCTGCTGGTTGACAGTCTCTGATGCTTCACGTGCGTTGCTGCAATATTAGCAAACGGTGCCGACATACAGCACCGCCTGTCGTCCATACCACCCTGTCGAATGCCTGGGAGCGGTTTTCCCTAATTTCGTGCTGTCTTCTCGGCAGCGCAGCGATGCTCAAAGACCATGTCCGACGCTACTGGGACCGTCAGCCATGCGGGACGCAATTTACGGAGTTGCCCTGGGGAACGCGGGAGTTTTTTACTGAGGTGGAGCGCTTTCGCTACCGTGTTCAGCCTTTCATGCACCGGCTCATTGGCTTTGAGCGGTACGCTGGCAAGCGCATTCTGGAAATTGGCTGCGGGTTGGGGACCGATCTTCTCCAGTTTGCCCGTGCGGGCGCCCAGGTAACAGGCGTTGACCTGAGCCCTCGGAGCATTGAGCTGACGCGCCAGCGGTTTGCCCTCGAAGGGTTGTCTGGGACCTTCCTGGTTGCCGATGCTGAAGCCCTTCCCTTCGAGGGAGAGAGCTTCGATGTCGTGTACTCCTTCGGCGTCCTGCACCACACTCCTGAGATTGCTCGGGCTTTGCAGGAAGCCCGCCGCGTGCTTGTCCCTGGCGGTGAGCTCATCCTCATGCTGTACCACCGCCACTCGCTCCATGTTTGGCTAGGAACACCGCTCTATGCTGCCCAGCGACTCTCCCGGGAACGTCGGGTGCGGGGCTTCCGGTTGGTATGGGAGACCTTCCGCGAACTACTGCGCCGCGGCTCATGGTGGCAAGCGGAATGGGTTCGTGTCTACGACGGGGAGGACAATCCGCTCGGGCGCGCATTTTCCCGAGCAGAGGTGCGCACCTTGTTACAGGATTTTCAGGAAGTCCATCTACGGCTCTGCGATCCCATCCGGCGCCGCTTCCCCGACTGGGTCAACTGGCTCAATCAGCGCTTCCTGGCACCGATAGCCGGTTTCTTCTTACTGGCACGTGCCCGCAAGTGACTCCGAACGCCACCACTATCTATGCTCTTCTGGCTCCGTGACACAGCATATTGCCTTGGCTGGCTGCCGAGCGTACCACCGCCGCTCCCGGTTGTCAGCGTTGGGAACCTTGCCTTCGGAGGGACGGGGAAAACCCCCGTGGTGCAAGCATTGGCGCGGTACTGTCTTTCCCGGCAGCGGCGCGTGGCAGTGCTCCTCCGCGGCTATCGCCGCCGCTCGCGTGGCACAGTCGTGGTCAGCCGCGGGAACGGTCCCGAGGTCCCCTGGTGGGAAAGTGGCGATGAGGCTTGGCTCCACGCGTGGAAGATTCCACAAGCTCTAGTCATCGTTGACCGATGCCGGGAGCGTGCGGCTCAGATCGCACGCGACCTGGGCGCGCACATTGCAATCCTGGACGATGGATTCCAATACCGCCGCCTCCGGCGGCATCTGGACGTGGTCCTCCTGGATCGTCGGAGCCTACGCTGCCGCTTCGCCATCCCTTTCGGTTGCCTCAGGGAACCTCTCCGTGCCCTGCGTCGAGCAGATCTCTTGCTGCTGACGGATCTTTCCGTTGGGGAGCTTCCGCCTTCCTTGCGCCATCAGCCCTGGGTTGCAGTGCGGTTTACCCTGGAGCATGCTCTCCTCTGGACCCCTGAGGGAGCACAGCCTCTTGCGGCTCCGCTGCCGGAGCCTGTGGCTGCCTTCGCGGGGATTGCCCGAGCTGAACGCTTCCGAGCGCTCCTCCACGCAAGCGGCTGGCAGCTCGCTTTCTGGAAGCCTTTTCCAGACCACCACCCCTACAGTTGGCGGAACCTCCAGGCTCTGCTCCGCCGGTGCCACCGTCTGGGAATCCAGTATCTGGTCACAACGGAGAAGGACCTCGTCCGCCTACTGCCGTACTTGGGCACGCTGCCCCGCTGGGGAGTCGGACTGATTAGCATTTCACTGACTGCCTCCTTCGGCGTCGGAGCGTCCCGGCTGTGGGAGTGTCTCGAAAGGCTTCTGCAGCAGGATAGCAGCGTGCTGGAAAACCGCGCGCAGCATCTCGAAGGTTAGCCGCCCGGTAAAGGTGTTCTGCTGGCTGGGATGGTAGGATGCCAGCAGGAAAGGCGCCGAGGCAGACTGGAGAAGGAGTCCGTGGGCAAATCTCGGCATCCTCTGAGCTGGGAGCCACCTGCGAGAACGGAAAAGTCGCCAGCACTCTCGAAAGGCGAGCGCTCCGAGAGCGACCACCCCACGCAGCCGAGGCATGAGCGCCACGGTACGCTCCAGGAATGGACGGCAGTTGGCAATTTCCGCCGGTGTCGGGCGGTTCTGCGGCGGCGCACAATGGACAACGGCGGTAATGAGCGCATTGTGGAGCCGAAGTCCATCGTGCCGGTCAGAGGCATCGGGCTGGCTTGCAAAGCCGGTCTGGTAGAGCGCGCGGTAGAGGACCTGGCCGGAGCGATCTCCGGTGAACATCCGTCCCGTGCGATTCGCCCCATGCGCTGCGGGAGCTAACCCAACGATGAGCAGCTCCGCTGCCGGATCACCGAAGTTTGGGACAGGTCTTCCCCAGTAGGTCCACTCCCGATAGGCTGCCCGCTTCCGCTGCGCAACGACGGCACAGTAGTGCCGCAATCTCGGGCACCGCTCGCAGGCAACAACATCCTGCTGCAGCTGTTCCCACTCATTCATGCCAGGCAGGGCTTGCCTGTTCGCCGCTGCAGCACTCCTCAAGCACGTTCTTACACTGCGGGCACTGTCCGTGTCCATGTACCCAGAGAAGCGGTCCCGTGTATCGGCAGTACGGACACGTCACCACCGCTGCCGAAGACGACGGGGCAGCCGTTTCCCGCAGGGGTAGACGCGGCTGTGTATAGAGTGGGCTTTCTGTATAGCGCCGATACCGCCGCATGGGGACATACCCAGCGTTGTTTGCGCACTTTCTCAGACGAACAAGCGCCTTACTCCGCTAGCGATCCCCGTTCGTACTGAGGGAAGATTTCGGCGCTGTACCGTCGCCTGGGTGTCCATCGCCGCCGGAGAGGTGCTCGCCCACGTGAGCCGGTTCTGGTTCGCCACCGGGCACTTCTTCCCAGAGTGGTGGCGCCATTGAGGTGACGAGCATATCCTGATACGGACGCTGCCCCGTTCCAGCAGGAATGAGTTGCCCGAGGATGATGTTCTCTTTGAGCCCCCGCAGGGAATCGACCCGAGCTGCCAGAGCCGCTTCTGTCAGGACACGGGTTGTTTCCTGGAAAGAAGCTGCCGAGAGCCAAGACTCCGTTGTGAGGGCTGCATCCGTAATGCCCTGCAAGATTGGCTCTGCTGTTGCTGGCTCGGCATCCCGCGCCTTCGGCGGGCGTTTCTCTTTCTTCTGCAGCTCCAGCACTACCTCACGGAAGCGCCGCCGTGGCACAACCTCCCCGACATGGAACTTCGAATCCCCGGCATCGGTGATGACAACACTGTTCTTGAGGCGCTCATTCTCCTCGTGGAAGACCAGGCGGTCTACGGTATCACCCTCCAGGAACATCGAGTCCCCGGAGTGCACCACGCGCACCTTGCGCAACATTTGCCGGATGATGATCTCGATATGCTTGTCGGCGATATTGACGCCTTGCATGCGGTAGACTTGCTGGATTTCCCGCAGCAGGTATTCCTGCACTGCCTGCACGCCCTGGATCCGCAGAATATCGTGCGGGTTGATAGCGCCTTCGGTCAAGCGCTCTCCTGCCCGAACGATATCGCCGTCGTGGACCAGGATATGCCGGCTGGCGGAGACTTTGTACTCCTTCTCCGTCAGCCCGTCGTGGCTGGTAATCTTGATGATGCGCTTGCCTTGGTCGCGCCCTTCGCCGAGCGCGAGGGAAACGACCCCATCAATTTCGGCAACCACTGCTGGGTTGTGCGGCACGCGCGCCTCGAAGAGCTCGATGACCCGCGGGAGCCCGCCGGTGATGTCCTGCAGCTGGCGAATCTCGCGAGGGATTTTCGCGAGTACTTCCCCAGCTGTCACTGGTTCATCGTCCTCAACGAGCAGGTATGCCCGCGCAGGGATAATCTCCGCGTGGAGCACCTGCCCGTCCTCGTCGAGGATTTCCACCCGCGGGATCAACCCACGCTCGCGCGGTTCGATGACTACCTTCGTCAGGTGCCCCGTCTGCTCATCGGTCTGCTCCAGGTAGGTGACGCCCGGTCTGAGGTCGCGGTAGCGCACTCGTCCGGAGACGCGGGCAAGGATGAGCGAGTTATAGGGATCCCACTCATAGAGCCGCTCGCCCCGCTCTACTGCCTGCCCCTCTTGCACGTAGAGCCGCGCTCCGACGGGCAAGTCGTAGCGGACCAGCTCTCGATTGCCTTCCGGCTCGACAATCACCACGCTGGCACCTCGGGCAAGGACGACGGCGTACTCCATGCCATCCTCCCCTTCCTGCGGGGCAACAAGCAGCCGTCCGTGGAAGCGAACGATGCCGCCGAACTTGGCAACAATCTCCGACTGCGCTGCCGCCAGCAGCGCTGCCCCACCCGTGTGGAAGGTCCGCAGTGTCAACTGCGTTCCAGGCTCGCCGATAGACTGCGAGGCAATGGTGCCGACCGCTTCCCCCACTTCGACTAGGCGTCCTGTTGCGAGATTGCGTCCGTAGCACTTTGCGCAGACCCCGTGCGGTGCCTCGCAGGTCAGCACCGAGCGAATCATCACACTCTCAATCGGGCTTTCGGCGATCCTCTGGGCAGTATCCTCGTCGATGAGTTCGCCGGCACGGACGAGGATCTCGCCCGTGAGCGGGTGCACCACGTCGCGGAGGGCAACCCGACCGACAATGCGCTCGTAGAGCGAGATCTCGATCTCCTCACCCTCTTTGATTTCCTGCACCTCGATACCACGGATCGTCCCGCAGTCCTGCATCGTCACGATGACGTCCTGCGCCACATCATGGAGGCGCCGCGTCAGGTATCCGGCATCGGCGGTCTTCAATGCGGTGTCGGCCATACCTTTGCGGGCACCGTGCGTGGAGATGAAGTACTCCAGGATGGAGAGCCCCTGGCGGAAGTTCGAGATGATGGGGTTCTCTGTCAGCTCAGCAGCGGCTCCCAGAGCGGTCTTCTGCGGCTTGGCCATGAGCCCGCGCATACCGCCCAGCTGCCGGAACTGCTCTTTCGAGCCGCGCGCCTGGGAGTCGAGCATCATCCAGAACGGGTTGAAGCCGTCCTGGTCCCGCTCCAGCTCGCGGTAGAGCACATCGGCAACACGGTTCGTTGCCGAAGTCCAGGCATCGATGATTTTGTTGTAGCGCTCGTTGCGCGAGATAATACCGAGCATGTAGGCGTCGTTGATGCGATCCACCTCCTCCTGCGTGCGGCGGATAATATCGTCTTTCTCTGCGGGGACCACCACATCGGTCATCCCCACGCTGAGTCCGCCCACGGTTGCGAAGTGGAAGCCCATGTCCTTGAGGGCATCGAGGAATTCCACCGTCCGCGCCAGCCCGACTGTGCGGAAGGCTTGTCCGATGAGCTGCCGCAGCCGTTTCTTGGTCAGCAGCTCATTGACAAAGCCCAACTCTCGCGGCACAATTTGGTTGAAGATGACCCGCCCGACCGTGGTCTCGAGGAGCTGCCCGTCAATGCGGACCTTGATTTTGGCATGGAGTTCCACGTGCCCGGAATCGTATGCCAGGATGACCTCCTCCGGTGAGGCGAAGGACTTCCCTTCGCCGAGCACGCCGTGGCGCACTTTGGTCAGGTAGTACAGCCCCAGCACCATATCCTGGCTGGGGACAGCAATCGGTTCACCGTTTTGCGTGTGCATGATATTGTGCGGGGCCAGCATCAGCAGCAGTGCCTCCAGCTGCGCCTCGTGGCTCAGCGGGACATGGACCGCCATCTGGTCCCCGTCGAAATCAGCGTTGAAGGCAGTACACACCAGCGGGTGCAGCTGGATTGCCTTCCCTTCGATCAGACGCGGCTGGAATGCTTGGATGCCGAGCCGGTGCAGTGTCGGTGCACGGTTGAGGAGGACCGGATGCCCGTCAATGACGTGGTCGAGCACATCCCAGACGACTTCCTCTTTGCGCTCCACCATGAGCTTTGCCCGCTTGGCAGTCCGGGCGTACCCCCGCTCGATGAGCTTGCGGATGACGAAGGGCTTGAAGAGCTCAATCGCCATATCCTTGGGCAAGCCGCATTCGTGCAGCTTTAGCTCCGGACCGACGACGATCACGGAACGCCCTGAGTAGTCGACGCGCTTGCCCAGCAGGTTTTGCCGGAAGCGTCCCTGCTTGCCGCGGAGGGCGTCAGCGAGCGACTTCAGCGGGCGCTGCCCCGAGCTGCGAGCAATCCGCCGGGTATTGTCGAAGAGAGCGTCAACGGCTTCCTGGAGCATGCGCTTCTCGTTGCGCAAGATCACCTCCGGCGCCCGGATGGTGATGAGCTTCTTGAGGCGGTTATTCCGCATGATGATGCGCCGGTACAACTCGTTGAGATCCGAGCTGGCAAAACGCCCTCCCTCGAGCGTGATCAGCGGGCGCATATCCGGCGGGATGACGGGGATAACCTCCAAGATCATCCACTCGGGCTTGTTCGGCTTGTGCCCCTCCCGCGGCAGGAACCAATCCAACACACGGAGCCGCCGCAGAATCGCTTCCTTCTCCTGCTTGGACAGGTGATCCGGCGCGGACAGCCGTTGCCGCAACTCCCAGTACACCTGCTCCACATCGAGCCGGCGCAGCAACTCACGCAGCGCCTCCGCCCCGGTCAGCGCTTGGAAGTCCCCCTGGGATTGCTCGAGCGCTTGGAGGTACTCCTCCTCTGTGAGCAGGTCGCCAACCTCCAGCCCAGTGTTGCCCGGCTCGATAACAACGTACGACTCGTAGTAGGCAATGCGCTCCACATCCCGGGAAGGCATTCCGAGGATGAGGGCAATCTTGTTGGGCTGCGAGCGCATAAACCAGGTGTGCACCACAGGGACCGCCAGGTGGATATGCCCGAAGCGCTCACGACGCACCGAGCGCTGAGTCACCTCCACACCGCACCGGTCGCAGACAATGCCCCGATAGCGCACACGCTTGTATTTGCCGCAGGCACACTCCCAATCGCGAATCGGACCGAAGATCTTCTCACAGAACAACCCGTCCCGCTCCGGGCGGAAGGAGCGGTAGTTGATCGTCTCCGGCTTGGTTACCTCCCCATGGGAGCGCTCCAGAATTGACTCCGGCGACGCCAAAGCAATCCGGATGCCGGAGAATCCTTTCCTCGGGATGATCCAGCTCTGCATGGCTATCTTCGTGGCATGGTAGGACGTGTTCACGGGATCAGCTCTACCTCCAGCGCTAAGCCTTGCAGCTCACGCTGCAGGACGCGGAAGGCTTCCGGAATATGGGGATTCGGGGTCGGACGCCCGTTGACGAGCGCGGCATAAAGCTCCGAACGCCCAACCACGTCATCGCTTTTGAGCGTCAGCATCTCTTGCAGGGTAAAGGCAGCCCCGTATCCTTCCAGTGCCCAGACTTCCATCTCGCCGAGGCGCTGCCCACCCATACGAGCCCGCCCACCGAGTGGCTGCTGCGTGATGAGAGCATATGGTCCGGTGGAACGGGCATGGATTTTGTCCTCAACCATGTGAACGAGCTTCATCATGTAGATGTAGCCGACCGTTACTCGCTCGTGGAAGGGCTCGCCGGTCCGGCCATCGTAGAGGATCGTCTTCCCATCGGGCGGCAGTCCGGCTTTACGCAGCCACTGCTGGACATCCTCCCAGGTTGCTCCATCGAAGACCGGACTGGCGAAGTAAACTCCCAGCTTCGCCGCTACCCAGCCCAGAGCTGTCTCTAACAACTGCCCGAGATTCATGCGGGAAGGCACCCCGAGCGGGTTGAGCACAATATCTACCGGTGTCCCATCAGGCAAGAAGGGCATGTCCTCGATGGGGACGATTTTCGCAACAACACCCTTATTCCCGTGCCGCCCTGCCATTTTGTCGCCGACTTGGATTTTGCGCTTCTGCGCCACGTATACCTTCGCCATCTTGAGGACCCCGGCAGGGAGCTCTTCACCGGCTTCCAAACGCCGCTGTTGGGCTTGGAGCTCTTTCTGGATAGCTTCCCGCTTGCGGTGGTAGTTCTCCATGAGCCGGCTGACCAGCTCCATGGTCCGGGAATCTTCCACCCAGTCTCCCTCCAGGCTCAGCTGCGCCGGCTGGAATTTCCCCTGCTCGAAGCGCTTCAGGAGGTCTTCCGCCGTGAGCTTTGTCCCCGCACGGATGACCACCCGTCCTTCCCGATCAGCAATGCCCAGGCTGCGATGTCCTTCCAAGAGCCGACCGAGCCGGCGGACACACTCGGCATCGAGCTCGCGCAGCTGCTCTTGTTCCCGTTTCTTGAGCTGCTCGGAACGCCGCCGCTCCTCGCGGACACGGAACTGACCGTCCTCGTAGAAGCGCCGGCTGAAGAGCTTGGTGTTGATCACTGTCCCGTAGAAGCCTGCCGGAACCCGCAGCGAAACATCTCGGATATCCCCGGCCCGGTCGCCGAAAATTGCCCGCAAGAGCTTCTCCTCCGGCGAGGGGTCTGCCTCCCCTTTGGGTGTGATTTTGCCCACCAGGATGTCGCCCTCTTTGACGCGGGTGCCGACTCGGACCAAGCCGTTGTCGTCCAGGTTGCGAATTTCCTCCTCACTGACGTTCGGGATATCCCGCGTGAATTCCTCCTCGCCGCGCTTGGTATCGCGGACTTGGGCGGTGAACTCCTCGATGTGGATCGAGGTGAACACATCCTCCATGACCAGGCGTTCGGAGATGACGATGGCGTCTTCGAAGTTGTACCCGCGCCAGGGCATGAACGCCACCAAGACATTGCGCCCGAGGGCAAGCTCTCCATGGTCGGTTGCAGCCCCATCGGCGAGCGGCTGTCCTTTGCGGACGCGTTCCCCGACACGGACAAGCGGGCGCTGGTTGATGCAGGTGTCTTGGTTTGTCCGCACGAACTTCTTCAGCCGGTAGGTCACCACCGGCTCCGCCTCGAAGCTGACCAGCTTCTCCTCCTCCGAGCGCGTATCGTCGTAGCGGACGCGGATCATATCGGCGCTGACGTACTCCACCACCCCATCACCCTCGGCCAGCAGGAGTGCGCGGGCATCGCGGGCAATCCGTCCCTCTAGCCCGGTGCCGACAAACGGGGCTTCGGGGCGCACCAGTGGCACTGCCTGCCGTTGCATATTCGAGCCCATCAGGGCGCGGTTGGCGTCGTCATTTTCCAGAAAAGGAATCAGCGAGGCAGAGGCACTGACAATCTGGTCAGTGGAGACATCCATGTACTCCACTTCCTCGGGCGCCACCAAGACGAAATCGCCCGACCGACGCGCCCGCACACGCGGTCCGAGAATCCGCCCGTGCTCGTCGACCGGCGTGGAAGCTGGGGCAATGACCTTGTCCTCCTCCTCATCGGCATCCAGGTAGACGATCTGGTCGGTCACCTGCCCATTGACAACCCGGCGGTACGGCGTCTCGATAAAGCCGTACTCATTGATGCGGGTGTGGAGAGCCAGAGAGGAGATCAAGCCGATATTGGGTCCTTCCGGCGTCTCAATCGGGCAGAGGCGCCCGTAGTGGGTATAATGGACATCCCGGACCTCGAAGCCAGCACGCTCACGGTTCAACCCCCCGGGACCCAGCGCCGAGACGCGCCGCTTGTGCGTCAGCTCTGCCAGCGGGTTGGTCTGATCCATGAACTGCGAGAGCTGGTTGGTCCCGAAGAATTGGTTGATCACACTGTTGATGGTACGGGCGTTGACCAGGTCGGAAGGGGTCAGGCGCTCCTCTCCGCTGAAGTTCCCCAGCCGTTCGCGAATAGTCCGTGCCATCCGGGTCAGCCCGAGGAACATCTGGGCTGTGAGCTGCTCGCCGACGGTCCGGACACGGCGGTTGGAGAGATGGTCCTGGTCATCAACGCCCTGCCTGCCGGCTTTGACGTCGAGCAGGTAGCGGATGGTCGTGATAATGTCTTCCAGCGTCAAATGCGTGACCTCCAGCGGGACGGAGAGCCCCAGCTTCGTATTGAGGCGAAACCGCCCGACGGTGTCCAGCTCGTAGCGCTTCGGGGTAAAGAAGAGCCGCTCCAGCAGCTGCACTGCTGTTTCCAGGTCCGGCGCCTCGCTGGAGCGCATCTGGCGGTAGATGAGCTCGAGCGCCTCTTCACGATTGCGTGTGCTATCCTTGGCAAAAGTGCGGACCAACACGGGCTCATTTTCCAGGTCTTCGTGTACAAAGACCCGGAAGGGCGCAACCTCCGTGCGCTCAATCCGCTCCAGGAGTTCCTCGGAGAGCACCTCGCCACGGTGGGCAAGAATCTCCCCGGTGGTTATATCCACAATCTCGCTGGCAATGCGTCGCCCCACGTACTGCGACGCGTGCTCTGGGTCAATCCGTGTGGAAAGCCCGAAGAGGTCATCAATATCGTGATCGTGCGAATACCCCAACGCCCGCAGGAAGGTCGTCACCGGGAATTTCTTCCGCCGGTCAATGTAAGCGTACATGATGTCGTTGATGTCGATGACGAACTCCAGCCAGGCGCCACGCTGCGGGATGATACGCGCAGTGTAAATGGGCAAGCCACTGGCGTGCATCGTCTGATCGAAGAATACCCCCGGTGAACGGTGAATCTGGGAGACCACCACCCGCTCCGAGCCATTGATAATGAACGTTCCCCGGTCGGTCATCGCCGGGATATTGCCCAGATAGACATCTTGCTCGACCGGCTCGATGTAGTCCTCCGACTCCGGGGGAACTTTGCTGGAGAGCCGAAGCCGGGCTTTGAGTGTCTTGGCGTATGTCAGCTCCCGCTCTCGGCACTCCTCCTCGGTGTAGTATGGCGGCTCCAGCCAGTAGTAGAGGAATTCCAGCTGGTAAATCCCGGCGGGATCTTCAACGGGGAAGGAATTCAGGAACGCCCACTGCAACCCGACCGGACGCCGCTGCTCCGGGGGGACATCCTCCTGGAGGAATTCCCGGTAGGATTCCAACTGGACGTGGAGTAGGTCCGGATACTCCGGCGTCCAGCGTGAGCGCGCAAAGCTGATGCGCTGACGCCCTGGAACGACTCCGTCCTCGATCGGCATCGCTGGCTCACTGGTTCGGTTTTCGGTTGAAAGGTGCTCGAAACGATGGCGTCCCATTGGTACCTGACAGGCATTGGGGAACTTGTTGTCGGAGCAGGAAGAAAGCACCCCTCCTGCCGGAGAAGTCCGGCGTCTGAGGGGCATAGGAGACTGTGTGCGGCTGTCCACGGAGCATGCAGCAGAGGTGTCGGTCGCCTCTGGGTGTTTACTTGATTGTCACCTTTGCGCCGACTTCCTCGAGCTTCTTCTTGATGTTCTCCGCCTCTTCCTTCGAGACACTTTCCTTGAGCAGCTTCGGGGCAGCCTCGACCAGGTCCTTTGCTTCCTTCAGACCCAGTCCGGTCAGCTCCCGGACAACCTTGATGACGTTGAGCTTGTTCGGACCAATCTCGGTCAGCTCCACGTCAAATTCGGTTTTCTCCTCAGCTGCAGGAGCTGCCGCAGCTGGCGCAGCAACACCAGGCACTGCCGCCACTGCCACGGGGGCGGCGGCGGTTACTCCAAAGCGTTCCTCGAGTGCCTTCTTCAGCTCGGCGGCTTCCAGAAGGGTCAGATTGCTGATCTTCTCAACCAGTTCCTCGACGATGCTGGACATGGGTCTTGAGCAACTTGATGGAACTTACTCCGCTGCGCCGCTCTGTTTGCGAGCGACGGCTTCAACCAGATACGCAATGTCCCGCAGGAGCGCTCCAAGAGCACCGGCAATTCCTGCCACCGGAGCTTGGAGGCTGCCGAGAATTCCCGCAATGAGCTCCTCGCGACTGGGCATCGAAGCCAGCGTGTCCAGCTGCGAACCGTCGAAGTACTGTCCCTCGACGACTGCTGCCTTGAAGCGCGGCTTGTCCACCCGCTTGATGAAGTCGCGCAGCACCCGCGCCGGGGCAACGGCATCGGTATAGCTCAGGATAAGCCCTGTTTGCCCGACCAGATGCTGTTCCAGCGCTGCGTGATTCCCGAGCGCATGCAAGGCACGCCGAATCAGGGTATTCTTGGCAACCTTATACTCAAAGCCTTGCGGACGCAGCTCTTTGCGGAGAGCCTGCGATTCAGCCACTGTCATCCCGGCGAAGTCTACCAAGTAAATGCCCCGGGCACGCTGCAGCTTCTCGGAGAGCTCCTCAACGATTTGTGCTTTGCGCTCTCGTGTCAGCATGACTCCCTTCTCGATGGCTCTCGACGGATCTCCTACAACGCAGCCATCCGCCAGCCGAGTGCGTAAGAGCCGCACTCTACTCCCGCACCCGCACCAGCGATTGCTCACTGATGGGGATGCTAGGTCCCATGGTCGAGGTCAGATACACACTCCGGATGTACTTCCCCTTTGCCGTTGCCGGCTTTGCCCGCAAGAGGCTCTCGACAACGGCGCGGATGTTCTCCACAAGTTTCGCCGTCGGGAAGGAGGCTTTGCCCACCGCAACGTGGATATTGCCGCCTTTGTCTACGCGGTACTCCACCCGTCCGGCTTTCGCTTCCTGCACAGCGGTTGCCACATCGAAGGTAACCGTCCCGCTCTTCGGGTTTGGCATCAACCCCCGGGGTCCGAGAATGCGCCCCAGCTTGCCCACCTCCCCCATGACATCGGGAGTAGCAATGGCAACATCGAACTCAAGCCAGCCTGATTGGATTTTCTCAATGTACTCCTGCAGTCCGGCGTAGTCTGCCCCCGCTTGGAGTGCTTCCTGGTCCTTGGGCGGCTTGGCAAAGACAAGAACACGCACGCTCTTGCCCGTCCCATGGGGCAAGACAACAGCCCCGCGGACCATCTGGTCAGCTTTCCGCGGGTCCACCCCGAGCCGTACCGCCAGCTCAATTGTCTCATCGAACTTCGCCGTTGCCACCTGCTTGATCGCCTCGACGGCTTTCTCCAGCGGAACGGGACCATCCGTTCCGAGGAGGCGCTGCAGTGCTTCGAGCGCGGCGCGATATCGCTTACTCCGCTTCTTCATCGTCCCTCCTCATCCCTCCACTACAATCCCCATGCTGCGGGCGGTCCCCTCCAGCATCCGAATAGCGCTCTCGATGCTATCACAGTTGAGGTCTTCCAGCTTCTGCCGGGCAATCTCCTCGAGCTGTGCCCGAGTGACTTTCCCCACCTTGACGCGGTTGGGTTCGGAGGAGCCTTTCTCAATTCCCGCTGCTTTCATCAGGAGCACAGAGGCCGGGGGTGATTTGACAACGAAGGTAAAGCTCTTGTCCGAGTAGTAGGTCACCACCACAGGCACCAGCATCCCGGCCATCCTTGCCGTGCGGGCATTGAACTGCTTGACGAACTCCATCCCATTGAGTCCACGCTGACCAAAGGCGGGCCCCACGGGCGGTGCCATCGTAGCTTCCCCCGCCTTGAGCAGCAGTTTGAAGGTTCCGACAACCTTCCGTGCCATCCTCTTCCCCTACGCGTTGCAGCTGCACGACGACGAACGATTTGGTCTCTTGAGTGTACTACCCGCCGGAGGGCGATTGAATTGCCAGCTCAACCTGGCTCATATCGAGCTCCACCGGAGTTTTCCGCCCGAGGATACCTACCTCGACTTTGAGTTTCTGTCGCTCGAGATTGACCTCGGTGACGACTCCGACGAAATTCGCAAAGGGACCGTCAGTAATACGAACTGGATCCCCGACGCTGAACTGCGTTTCCACCGTGGCAATATTCTTCCGCTCCTCCAAGCGCGCCAGGATGCGTTCCACCTCCTCCGGGCGCAACGGGGTCGGCTGGGTTCGCGTGCCTGCAAAGCCGACCACCCCGGGAATCCCCTCAATGAGCTGTTGCAACTTCCGGTCAAGGGCGGCTTCGATGAGAATGTAGCCCGGCAAGAAGCTGCGCTTGCGAGTACGCCGCTTACCGGAACGCACTTCGAAGACAGTTTCTTCGGGAACGAGGATCGAGCGGACGCGTTCGCTCAACCCCTGCAGCTGGAGCTCTCGCTCAAGGCGCTGCCTGACACGATTTTCCTGCCCGCTGGCGGTATAGAGTGCATACCAGCGGAAGGTCACGCCCTGACTTTCGCCTCGACCCTGGGATTCCATGGAGGGAAACGCCTCAGAAAATGAACCTCAAAAGAGCGGTCACCGCCGTATCCACAACCCACGTAAAGGCTGCCAACAACAGGCAGGTGACCACAACCACGAGGGTGGACTCGCGCAGCTGTTCGCGTGTGGGCCAGCTGACCTTCTGAATCTCACGAACGACTTCTTGCCCGAAGGCTTTGATTTTCGCAATCATCTCGGGCACCGTCCACAAAACCTGCACGGGTGGAGGGACTCGAACCCCCAGCCTGCGGTTTTGGAGACCGCTGCTCTACCAGTTGAGCTACACCCGTGAGCTGATGGCCGGATTTGAACCGGCGACCCCGTCCTTACCAAGGACGTGCTCTACCTCTGAGCTACATCAGCGAGCGGGAAACGGGACTCGAACCCGCGACCCTCGGCTTGGGAAGCCGATGCTCTACCAACTGAGCTATTCCCGCAGCAGCGAGCGGGAGACGGGACTCGAACCCGCGACCCCGAGCTTGGAAGGCTCGCGCTCTACCAACTGAGCTACTCCCGCAGTAGCGAGCGGGAGACGGGACTCGAACCCGCGACCCTCGGCTTGGGAAGCCGATGCTCTACCAACTGAGCTACTCCCGCTTCCGGGTGGGCAGGGGAGGATTCGAACCTCCGAAGGCGTTCCGCCAGCAGATTTACAGTCTGCCCCGTTTGACCGCTTCGGTACCTGCCCTGGGGAACGCGAATATAGCCAATCGAGCGCCTTCCCAGGGCAGATTCTATACTGCTGCTGGGGTCTCGGTCCGAAGCAAGGCAACGAATTCATCAAAGAGCGAGAGCGCGTCGTGCGGACCCGGCGCTGCTTCCGGATGGTACTGCACCGCCAGCACTGGCAACTCCCGATGGCGCATCCCCTCCAATGTCCCGTCGTTCAAATTGATCCGCGTCACCTCCAGCTCTGGTGGTAGCGTTGCCGGATCAACGGCAAAGCCATGGTTCTGTGAGGTAATCTCCACCCGCCCTGTGGGCAGGTCTAGCACCGGATGGTTCGCTCCATGGTGCCCGAACTTGAGCTTGTACGTTCGCGCGCCGAATGCCAATCCCAGGAGTTGGTGTCCCAGGCAAATCCCCAGGAGTGGAATCCCTACAGCCAAGAAGCGTCGAATCTGGGGCAGCGCATAGCCAATTGCTGCAGGATCACCCGGTCCGTTCGAGAGCACAATCCCCTGAGGCTCAAGCTCAAGGACCGCCTCGGCTGGAGTCCGCGCCGGCATCACCAGGACCCGACATCCCCGCCGCGCGAGGTTCCGCAAGATGCTCCATTTGACCCCGTAGTCAATGACCACCACCAGCGGGGCATCTTCTGCTTGCGAACTGTCTGCCCACCAGTATGGCTCCGCCGTGCTGACGGCATCCGTCAAGTCCAGCCCCTCCATCGGCGGGATACGCCGAGCACGTTCGACGAGCTCCTCAGGATGTGCCTGTGTGGAGATAACCCCGCGCAGTGCCCCTTTGTCCCGAATCATGCGCACCAGCATTCGGGTATCCACTCCCTCAATGCCGATGACGCCTTGCTGCTCCAGATACTCTGCCAGGCTCAGCTTCGCCCGCCAGTTAGAGAAGACCCGCGAACACTCATGAACCACGATACCCTCTACCTGCACCCGCCCTGACTCTCCATCTTCCAGCGTAATGCCGTAGTTGCCGATGTGGGGATAGGTGAAGACAACAATTTGCCCCCGGTAGCTCGGGTCGGTGAGAATCTCCTCGTACCCGCTCATCGCTGTATTGAAGACAACCTCGCCGGCAGCCTCCCGTCCAATTGCTCCGAAGGCGTATCCCTGGAACACGACACCATTTTCCAGAGCGAGCAATGCCCGAACGCGCATGGCACCCTCCTGCGCTGCGTCCGGGGCTGCAACTTAGCAAAAGTCGCTGTAATTTGCGCATCCACGGGTCCATGTGCCACTCACTGCACAGCGAGCCTTCGCCAGACTCTTCCAGCCCATAGAGACAGGGCATTCTCCGCTGTCCCCGGAGGGAGTCAATCCGCTGAGCAAGAAAGTGCTCGTCCTCAACCGGGGATATGAGCCAGTCAGCATCTGCTCGGTCAAAAAAGCCATCCTCCTGCTGGTGCTGGCGAAAGCAGAGGTCGTCGAAGTACGCAACGGGCTGGTGTTACGGAGCGTCTCAGCAGCCTATCCTTTGCCGAGCGTGATTCGGCTGACTACCTCTATCCGCATGCCCTACAAGCACGTTGAGCTGACGCGGCGTAACATCATGCGCCGTGATGGCTTCCAGTGTCAATACTGTGGCGCCACTGACGTCCCCTTGACCATCGACCATGTGATACCCCGCTCCCGAGGGGGTACGGATACGTGGGAGAACCTCGTCTGTGCGTGCATTCACTGCAACAATCTCAAAGGTGACCGCACGCCGGAGGAGGTGGGTATGAGGCTCCTCCGTCCGCCGCGGCGTCCGCACCCGATCCTCTTTTTGAAACAGTTCGTCGGGAAGCTCGAGGATGAGTGGCGTCCGTACCTCTTCATGGATTGAAGCGTTGCTGCGGGAAGTGACCTCGGGTATCCTGCTGAGTTCCTCGCTCAGCATGGCGTTGCCAGGATGTTCAGCGGCAGTCTCCGACCTCGCCCCTGATATACCCCCGGTCCAACGCCACCCGTGGTACTCAACTACCCACCATCCCGCGCAGCCCGGCGGTCCCTTTCGGAACCTGGACCCTCCCGTCCACCGTCCATTCTGGCGGAGCGTGACCTGGATTGCGCGGAAGCTCGTGCTCTCGCGGCACCACCCACCGACGCCTTTCCAGCCTATCTCGCAGGCGGACTTACGGGCTTTGCCGAGTTCCTTACGCGTGTTTTGGCTTGGGCACAGTACCGTGCTGCTCCAGCTCGACACCCTCGTCCTCCTTACAGATCCCATCTTCAGCCCTCGGGCAAGCCCGGTGAGCTTTGCCGGACCACGCCGGTTGGTCCCCCTGCCTCTCCAGCCTGAACAGCTCCCGAGAATCCATGTCGTGTTGATCTCGCACAACCACTACGACCATCTGGACAAAGCCAGCGTGGAGTTCCTCGTACGCCATTCCAACCCGCTTTTCCTTGTGCCACGAGGGGTTGGACAGCTTGTGCGCCGGTGGGGAAGTCGCCGAGTCGTGGAATTGGACTGGTGGGAGTTCGTGCAATACGCCGGTGTGCGTTTCCACTGCACCCCTGCACGCCACTTCTCCGGGCGCGGTCTGACAGACCGTAACCGGACTCTGTGGGCAAGCTGGTACATAGAAAGCCCTGAACATCGCATCTACTTCGGGGGCGATACCGGCTATGGGCAACACTTCCGCCTGATTCGGCAGCGCCTCGGAGCCCCAGAGCTGGTCCTCATGCCCATCGGTGCCTACAAGCCGCGGTGGTTCATGGCAGAGGTCCACATCGACCCAGACGAAGCCCTCCGTGCTTTCCGTGAGCTCGAAGGCGAGCACTTCGTGCCTATTCACTGGGGAACGTTCGACCAGGCGGATGAAGGTCTCCAAGAACCCCCGCAGCGCCTCCGAGCCGCCGCTTCCGAGCTAGGCATCCCGCAGACGCAGCTCCATATCCTGCCTATCGGCGGGAGCCTAACGCTTCCTGCCCGCTAACGGAGTGGCACCCGAATCCCAACACCAGCTGGGACGGGAACAAGTTCAACTCCTGCCGAAAACTGCGGAGAAACCAATACCCCCACCACGGTCTGCCCCACTACCCAGCCGACGAGGGCACCGGCAACGACGTCGGAAAGCCAGTGCCGTCGGTGATAAAGACGCGACACCGCAGTGAGCGCTGCCCCGCCGTAGACGAATGCCTGCCCTGCAGGAGGCAGCTGGAAGGAGGAGGCAACAATTGTAGACAGCAGAAACGCCAGCGCACTGTGCCCAGACGGAAAGCTCTGGTGCGAGTCATCCCATCCCGGGGCAGAGAAGGCAAGGCTCCCGGCACCGACCGAAGGGCGGGCACGCCCAACGGCAACCTTCATCCCCGTAACCAGGAGCGCAGTAATCCCAGCCCCACCCGCGATAGCCAGCCCAACCCTTCGGAGACGTCTGTCCTGCATGAGCCATCCTGCACCGTAGAGTCCGGCAGCGAGCACCACCGGTGTCCATCGTTCGCCATACAACCGTGCCGCTCCAAAGACAGCATCGGCTGCTGGGGAGTATTGCCACCCCGCCTCAATTGGTCGGTCCAGAGCCACGAGAGCGGGAAGCAGCGCCACGGCAAGGAGTACCGGCTGTTCGACACGCTGCCAGACACCGGTGGTAGACCTCCACACGTGGGCGGGTGTGGGCAGTTCCTGCGCCAGCAGCGTCCCCGAGCAGAGAAGAAGGCTAGAGCACAGCCCACGCAGAGAGCCGGGCATGGACAGCATGGAACTCCTCCTGGGTCAGCCCAACAGTACCGAAGTTGGTCTCGTCGTATGGGCGCGTCCCATGGAAATCCGAGCCTCCGGTCACTACCAAGCGGTGGCAGCGAGCAAGCGTGGTGTAGTACTGGCGCACCGCTGGTCTGTGCGAGGGATGGACAGCTTCGAGCCCATCGAAGCCGCGCCGCAGAAGGCTCAAAAGCAGCCGTGGTGCGAGCAAGGAACGGCGCGGATGCGCGATGATGGCAATACCCCCGGCGGCATGGATCAGCCCTAAGGCGCGGACAACAGGGAAGGCTTCCGGCGGCTCGTAGGCGGGTCTGCCAGGTTCCAGGTAGCGCGCGAACGCCTCCCGGAAATTTTCGCAGTATCCTCGCTGCACGAGAGCTGCTGCCAAGTGGGGGCGCCCGAGCATGTCCCCGACAGCCATTTCGGCAACATCGTCCAAGGTCAGACTCAGCCCCAAGCGGCGGCAGTGTCCGACCATCCGCTCCAGGCGCCGCAGCCGCCGCTCCCGCGCCTGCCGGGCATGCTCCCAGAGACGGGCATCATCGGCAGCAACACCATAGCCGAGCACGTGGAGCTCGTGTCCCAGCTCGTAGCAGCTCACTTCAATCCCTGGAAGAACGGTAACGCCAAGCCGTTGCCCCGCGCGGGCAGCTTCTTCGTATCCGGCAAGCGTGTCATGATCTGTCAGAGCAATCACCTGCAATCCTCGGGCAGCTGCCTGCTCGACCAGCTCGGTGGGCGTCATGACCCCGTCGGAGAAGGTTGAATGCAGGTGAAGATCGGCAACAACTACGGCAGAGTTGCCCATTGCGGCTCCTCGGAGAGCTGGTGCAGAAGTTGGCGCACTGCGGCTCGCGCTTCCTCTACCGGGACATGGTGCCGCTTGCCCGAACGCCGTTCCTTGAGCTCGACTCCGCCGGAGTGCAGCGACCGCGGGCTGACAATCAGCTGGAGGGGCAGCCCGATAAGGTCAGCATCCTTGAACTTGACGCCAGCACTTTCGGGACGGTCATCGTAGAGCGTCTCCACTCCACTGTCCCACAGCTCCTGGTAGAGCTGCTCGGCAACTCGGCGCACAGGCTCTTCTCGCTCCACCCCCAGAGCCAGCAGGTGGACGTGGAAGGGTGCAATGGCGGGGATCCAGCAAATGCCGTGCTCATCGTGATTCTGCTCGATAAAAGCGGCAATGATCCGCTCCACCCCGATGCCGTAGCTGCCCATGATGATGGGGCGCTCCTGCCCGTGTTCGTCCAGGAAGAAGGCGCCGAGTGCTTCGGAGTACTTCGTCCCGAGCTTGAAGATGTGCCCTACCTCGATCGCCCGCACGATGCGCAAAGGAGCAGTGCACTGCGGGCAGGGCTCACCTGCCTGGACGGTACGAATATCGGCGTAGTGCTCAATCCGGCAATCGCGCTGCAAGTCAATGTGGCGGAAGTGGTAGCCATCTACATTGGCGCCGCTGACCAGTTCATTGGCATCCCGGAGGCGCTCATCGGCAATCACCGGCATTGGGGTCGGAAGCCCAATCGGACCGATCGAGCCGGCAGAGGCACCTGTAAAGCGCTGGAGTTCCTCCGGCGTGGCAGGACGTAGCCACACTGCTTGGAGCACTGCCTGGAGTTTGGCTTCATTGAGCTCGTCATTGCCCCGCAGGAGCACCATGAGCGGTTGCCCATCGGCGATGTAGACAAGTGCTTTAGCACAGCGCTCTTCCGGAATCCCGCGTGCCACAAGGTCGTCAATGCTCCGCACCCCAGGGGTAGGGAAGCGCTCCAGCGGATGGCTCTCGGGTAGACGCGCCGTCGGCTCCACCGCCGAGCGAGCCACTTCGACATTGGCAGCGTAGCCACACTGAGAACAGACCACGCAGGTATCCTCGCCGGCAGGGGATTCGACCATAAACTCTTGCGAAGCGCTGCCGCCCATGGCGCCGCTGGAAGCGCCAACGACGAAGACACGTAACCCGCAGCGGCGGAAAATCCGCCGGTATGCCCGGGCATGTTTTTCGTAGCTCTCGTCCAAGCCCTCCCAGGTAGCATCCAGGGAGTAGGAATCCTTCATCGTAAACTGCCGCCCCCGGAGAACGCCGAAACGGGGACGCGGCTCATTGCGGAACTTGGGCTGGATTTGGTACCAGATCTGCGGCAGGTCTTTGTACGACTTGACATGCTGCCGTGCGTGGAAGGCAACTACTTCCTCGTGTGTCGGGGCCAGGACGAGCCCTTCACGGTTCTTGATGTGGAAGAGCACATCGCCCATTGCCTCCACACGCCCGGTCTGCTGCCAGATGTCAATGGGATTGAGTGCCGGGAAGTGGAATTCCTGTCCCCCGATGGCATCCATTTCCTCCCGAATGATGCGCATGACTTTCTGCATCACACGCCAGCCCAGAGGGAGGAAACTGTAGACACCGGCTGCCAACTGCCGGATCAACCCGGCACGGAGCATCAACTGATGCGAGAGTGCCTGCGCTTCGGCAGGGGTTTCACGCAAGGTCGGGATGAAGGCTCTGCTAAAGCGCATGCTCGTCATTCCTGTGTCCCACTACGCCCATGATGCTGAGCAGCAACTCGCCGATGACGCTCTCCGGCGGAGCACTCCCACTTTTCAGCGCCAGCTCTGCCCGCTGGAGCGCAAAGAGCGCTCCCTCAATTGCCGGCAATCCGAAGCGGCGGTACGCCGCCTGATACTCCGCCACGAAGAACGGATGAACCCCGAGCGCCGAGGCAAGCTCCTCTGGCGCAGGAGGCTCCTGCTGGAAATCTGCCAGTCTCCACAGCAAGAGGAAAAACCGTGTCAGAGTTGCCACAATCAGCAACTCTTGACGCTGCGAGCGCGTCAGATATTGCGCAATCTGCAGTGCCCGTACCCTATCCCCTTCGGTCAGTGCCCGCTGCAGCTCGAAGACAGAGTACGCGCGGGAATGCCCTGTCAGATGGAGCACGTGCTCCACGTCCAGCTCCGCAAGCCCCCGTGCCTGAGCGTAGAGCGCTAACTTCTGGAGCTCGCTGTCCAGCTCTGCAAGCTCTGCCCCGACCAGGCTCAGGAGAGCCTCCAGCGCCGGGGGCGAGAGCTCAATACCGTACCGGCGTGCCCGCTGAGCAATCCACGAAGGCACCTCCCGCTCGTAGAGCTTTGGGAACTCTACCCAGGGATGCTCCCGCAGCAGGAGCCGCCACAGCTCCGGGGCACGCGCGAGCGCCTGCTCCGCTTTCTTCTGCTGCTTCGGGTTGCGCAGGAAGCGGCTGATCCCCCGCAGCCTCTCCGGGACAGCCTCCACCAGCAGGACCAACACCGTTGTCGGCTGGGGAGCACGCAGGTAGTCGGCAAGAACGCTTGCCCCAGCTCCACTGCTGCGCCCGAGCAGATGCTCAGCCCGCCGGACAATGACTCCGCGCCGTTCAGCCGCCACCGGATAGCTGCGGGCGCGCTCGACGAGCTCGCGTGCGGGGATGGTCTCCCCGTCGAGCAGTTCCACATCCACCCCGAGCGGATCCTGAGCTTCCAGACGTCGCCGCAGCATCTGGGCAGCTTCCTCAACGAGGAAGCGCTCCTCCCCAAAGAGCAGGACAACCGGTGGCAACGGTCCGGTTCGGAAACGCTCTTCCCAGTGTTCCAGCATCATGACGGCTCCTCCTGTGCAGACCCCGGGGGCGTTTGCCCCTCTGCCGGAAGAAGCCCCCGCTGGTGCAGGACATACCGAAGGCGCTCCCGTGCCTGCTCCAGCGTGAAAGGCTTCAGGAGGTAGTGGCAGATTCCCTCCTGCGCAAAGCGTAACACGATATCCCGCTCCGCCACCGCGGAGCAGACAATCACCGGAATCTGCCTCCAGCGTTCGCTCTGCCGTAGCTCATGCAGGAAATCCAAGCCCGTCTCTTCCGGGAAGAGCACGTCGAGGACAATGACCGCCGGGGCACTACTCTCCAACAGCTGGCGGGCATGCTCGGGGGAGCCAGCCTCGAGGGTCTCCAGTCCGAGCTCCCCGGCGAGTCGCTGCCAGAGACGGCGCAACAGCGGGTCATCGTCCACGACGAGGAGTCGGAGCGGCTGTTCCATAGCTTACCGTCGCATCTGTGGGTCCAGCACATCCCGGAGAGCATCCCCGAGCAGATTGAAGCCCAGCACCGCCAGGGCAATTGCCAGGCTTGGATAGAAGGCAAGCCCCCAGGCAGTCCCCGCAGCAATGTAGCCATAGCCATCCCGCACCATCTGTCCCCACGACGGAGTCGGTGGCTGCACTCCGAGCCCCAAGAAGCTCAAGCCCGCCTCCACCATGATCGCTGTAGCCAGCCCAGCTGTTGCCATGACCGTAAGCGGACCGACGACGTTGGGCAAGAGATGGCGCACGATAATGCGCCCGGCAGGGAATCCCAGCGCCCGGGCAGCCAGCACGTACTCCCGCTCCCGGAGCGCAAGGAATTGCCCTCGCACCACGCGAGCAATCTCCACCCAGCTGGAGACCCCAATGGCAATCGCAGCCTGTACCATGCCATGCCCGAGCACAACCGAGAAGGCAATTGCCAGGAGCACTGTCGGATACGCCCAGACCACGTTGAAGAACCACGTCACCACGGCATCAATCCATCCGCGAAAGTACCCTGCGGCTGCCCCCAGAACAACTCCGATGATGAGGGCAATCACCTGCGAGAGCACCCCTACCATGAGGCTGACCCGAGCCCCGAAGAGAATCCGGCTGAACACATCGCGCCCGTAGCGATCTGTCCCCAACAAGTAGAGCGGACGCCAATTCCACTCCTCCGGTCGGGTGCCTGCCAGCCGCGTACGCTCAAGCCGATGCGTCCTGCCCTGGAAGTCTTCGTAGACAACTTCCTCGTCCTGGAGCTGCCACCATCGCACCGGAACCAAAAGGGGTTGCTCAGGACGCGCCGGGTTGTGCACCGCCAGGAGATTGCCCCGGAACAATGGCGGCTGCAGGGCATACTCGAGCACCTGGACCGTGGGCCCCATCGGCGCGAGCCCCTCAGCTGCAAGGGCAGCTCCGAGGAGCACCGCCACCAGGAAAGCCCCGAGAAGTCCACTGGGATGCCGCCAGAAACGGCGCCACAACAGGCGACCAGGGCTTTCACCCTGCTCACGAAAGCTGGACGCGCGGGTCCAAAATCGCATAGAGCACGTCAACAACGAAGTTGACCACCACGAACACCGCTGCCGTAAAGAGCACCGTCCCCTGGATGAGCGGGTAATCGAGCTTCTCAATCGCACTCAAGGCAACCGTGCCAATCCCGGGCCAGTTGAAGATGTATTCCACGAAGAATGCCCCGGCCAGCAATCCTGCAAACCAGGCACTCACCGTTGTGATGACCGGATTGAGCGCATTGCGCAGTGCGTGCCGCAAGAGTACTCGGGCTGGTCGTACCCCTTTAGCCCGCGCCGTGCGGATGTAGTCCTCGTGAAGCACCTCCAGCATGCTGGAGCGTGTCATCCGAGCAATGATGGACAGCGGGCGCAGCGCCAGGGTCACCATCGGCAACACCAGATACTCCCACCCCTGGTCCACATATCCCGCCAACGGGAACCATCCCAGCAACACACCGAAGAGCATCAAAAGGAGCAGTCCGGCAACGAAAGAAGGCACCGATATCCCCACCAACGCCCCCGCCATGACAAGGGTATCGACCCAGGAATTCGGTCGCAATGCTGCCCCAATCCCCAACGCAATGCCTAGAAGGGTTGCCACCACCATGGAGCTGACTGCTAACAGTGCGGTTGCCGGGAAGCGTTCCACAATGATCTCCAAGACCGGACGATTCGTCACGTACGAGCGCCCCAAATCACCCTGGAGAACCCGAGCGAGGAACCGGACATACTGTACCGGCAGGGGCTGGTCCAAGCCAAGCTGTTGCCGGATTGCTGCAATCGTTGCTGCATCTGCTCGCTGCCCTGCCAGAAGCCGCGCTGGATCACCCGGCAGCACGAAGTTGAGGAAAAACGTCACCGTTAGCACCCCCAGCAGGATACTGAGCATCGCTAGGAGCCTTCGCCCGATGTACCGCAGCACTGGCATCAAACCCAGACCAGCACCTTGCGTGGCACTTCCCCCACCTCGGCAAAGCGAACCAGCACGGGCACCATCTCGGGAGTCACCTGCTCCCCCTGCGCGACGACCAGCAATCCATACGAGGTGTAGTAGTTCTCCGCCACCACCATTCCCGGGCGGAGCTGGTTGACAGGGACCGCCTGGAGAAGTTTCTGCCCCAGCTGCCGGCGCTCCTCTTCCATGAGCTCAACGAACGTGCGCACAACCTCTGGGTGGTACAGCGCGCCCGCCTTCGCCTCCAAATGGTGCACGGCAGAGAGATACTGCCGGTATGCTACTTCCGGCGGGGTAGGAGGAGATTCCTGCACGACACGCCGATCGCGGCGGCGCTTGGAGACCGCATTGTGGAACACATCCACCACAGCGATGATAGCAGCCCCGAGCCGAATCTGGCGCCCCCGTAGCCGCTGCGGGAAACCCGATCCATCGAGCCGCTCGTGATGCTGGAGAACAAGCTCCGCTACACCGTGCAGGGCAGAATGCTTCCGCAGAATGTGCCATCCCAACTCAGGATGGCGTTCGTAGAGCCGCCGCTCCTCGGCGGTCATCTCCGTTGGAAATTTCTGCAACACCGACTCCGGATAGCCAATTTTGCCAATGTCGTGGAGTAACCCTGCGACTTGGATCTCAAACACCTCCAGCTCGCTACACCCCAGCCGCCGAGCAACCTCTGCAGCCTTTTGACTGACAAAGCGGCAGTGGCTCCCTTCGTAGAAGCGCTCAACAGCTGCCACAAGCGCTCCGAGAAGCTCAATGGTCTGCGCAAAGCTCTCAGCCAGCCGAGTGCTGAGCTCCTGCAGCGGCTCCCGTTCAGTCATGGTTCGAAACGCTGACCTGGCGGACCTCTCTCGGCAGCAGTCCCAAACGCTTCATCACTTGCTCCAGTGCGGGTCCGGGCGCATCTGTCAGGAGCACGGTCAAGCGCGGCGGTGTCCCGCCTGCCCCGCTATCCCCGAGCTGCCGCAAGCACCTTGCGATAGCCTCCCCTGACTCAACGAAACGGCACTCCGGCATAACCCGCCGCAGCACAGGAACCAGCAATGGGTAGTGCGTGCAGCCAAGCACCAGGGTATCAACTCCCGCCTCTCGGAGCGGGGACAAATACTCCTGCGCAATCTGCTCTGCCACCGGATGCTCACTCCAGCCCTCTTCGACCAGCGGGACGAAGAGCGGACAGGGCTGGCTGAAGATACGCAGCGACGCGGGCGCCCTCTGACGGAGCAAACGCTCGTAGGCACCGCTGGCAATGGTTGCCCGTGTGCCGATAATCCCAACACAGCCCGCGGTGCATTCCAGGACCAGATCGATGGTCGGCTCCAGCACATCGAGGAGGGGAACCCCCGCGGCTTCCTCGCGGACAGCTTCCAGGGCAACAGCCGACACTGTGTTGCACGCCACAACAAGCATTTCAACCCCATAGGCGAGGAGGAAGCGCGTCAACTCCCGAGCATACCGGCGGATTGTCTCCGGGCTACGACTGCCGTAGGGGACCCGGGCAGTATCGCCGAGATAGACAACGTCCACACCAGTCGTGCAGGACAGCACATGCTGGACGACTGTCAACCCACCGATGCCGGAATCGAAGACCCCAATACGGCGGTACCGTGCCATGGCTCAAAATTAGCGCCCTCACCTTCTCCGACGAAGCCGCGCAGCGAACGCCCCATCGCTGTTCGCGTGGCGATGCGGCAAGGTCTGGAGGAAACCTTCTCGGCAGACTGCTGCTGGGAGGTAGCGCCCCGCATCCTCCAGCTCGAAGTCTGGATGATGCTGGAGGAAATCGGCGATGAGCTCTTCATTCTCCTCCGGCTCTGTGGTACAGGTACTGTAGAGCAGCACACCACCGGGGCGCACCAAGCGAACAGCATGGTGCAAGATCTCCCGCTGGAGGCGCACCAGCTTGGGGATATCTTCTTCTCGACGACGCCATTTGATGTCTGGCTTCTTCGCAATGGTTCCCAAGCCGGAACACGGCGCATCCACCAGCACCAAATCTGCTGCTTCGGTTCGGAAGCGGCGCGCGTCAGCAACGTGGAAGGACATTCGCTCAGCAATCCCCAGCCGCTGCGCTTCCCGCTCCGCCAGCCGGAGACGTCCGGGATGGACATCCACCACCGCAACGTGCCCTCCGGCACCCAAGCGCTCAGCCAGTGCACAGGCTTTACCCCCGGGCGCCCCACAGAGGTCAACGATCCGCATGCCTGGCTCCACCGCTGCTAGCTCCACTACGAGCATCGCACTGACATCTTGCACACTTGCCCACCCCTTCTGCAGCAGCTCCCAGAGGAGCCCATGTGGCAGACGTTCCACAACAAGGCAGCTCGGCGTGTAGGGCGATAGCCCGGCTGCCACCCCCTGCTGGGAAAGCCATTCGAGCACCTGCTCCGGCGTCCTGCGCTGAGGATTAACCCGCAGGGAGAGTGTCGGTCGGCGATTCTGCGCCTCTAAGAGCTGGACCGCCTCCTCCACTCCGAACCGTGCAACCCAGCGTCGGACAAGCCATTCCGGATACGAATGGAGTACGGCAATGGCAGATATCGGATCATCTCCCGGCGGCTCTGGTAAAGCATCCCGCATGCGGATCAAGGCACGTAAAATGGCGTTGACCAGCCCCGCCGTCCGCTGTCCCAACGGCTTGACCAGCTCCACCGCCTGGTGAACCGCCGCATGCTCCGGAATCCGCTCCAGGAAGAGGAGCTGGTATGCCCCCAGCCGCAATGCGACCAGAACTGGCACTGGATACCGGCGCAGAGGGTGTTCAGCACACGCCTGGAGGAAGAAGTCCAAGCGCTTCCGCCAACGTACCACACCGTGTACCAGCTCCCCCACCAGCGCCCGGTCTGGGGCCGAGAGCCGTGCCCGTCTGAGCGCCACCTCTGTCACCCGGTCCAGATAGGCGCCATCGCGCTCGATCCTCAGCAGCAGCTCCCAGGCAAGCTGCCGTGCAGGGGAAAGCCGCCGCTGTTCACCGCTGGAGACCATCGTCGTTCGGAAGAGCTCCAATTTCCGTAAACTTACGCCCGGACCAATGCCTCGTGTGTGCGCCTCCATAGGACGAGTATGCTGGCTTTCCGTGGTAGGAAGCCTGGTGCTCCTAGGACAGGGGCGGCAGACGTCTCCGCCGTCCTCGCCACTGGCGCCGGAGGTACGGCACTACCCGCCAGAACTCCTGGTCACAGTTGGCATCGGATGGGGTTTCCAGAGCGGGACATTCCGCGGCAGCTGCTCACAGGACTTTACCAACGGACGGAGCCAGAGCTGGTTGGTAGGGCTTTCTTACAGTCTGCCTCTGACGGCGACCTGGCTCTGGGGCGCATCTCCCCTGTTCCTGCTCACGAAGGTCCAGGCCTCATACCGCGAACGGGAACAGCTCACCTTTGCCCGTCCTGAGGATACGATCAGCGTTCCCGTCGAGACGCGCAATCGTGCTGAGCTGACACTGCCCATGCTCGTGCTCTGGAGTTACCTACGCTGGCGCCCTACGCCGTGGTTGGTTTTCTCAGTAGGTCCCGCTGTCGGTATCCCGCTTGGGAGCCGCTTCCATCACGAGAAAGAGCCTATCCAGCACAGTGTCGTTCTGTCTACGGGGGAGATTTTTACCCTCCCAGAGACAGGTCCTCTCCGCGTTGAGACGGGACGGTTGCCACCTCGACTTGCCTGGAGTGGGCTTGCGCACGTGGGGGGCGACATCGTGATTGCCCGCTCATGGTGGCTTAGCTTCGGTCTCTACTTCTGGGTGCCCCTCTCTGCTATGCTCCAGCCTCCGGCAACGCTCCGCCTCTTCCATTCCTCCCTCACTCTTTCCCTCGGGAAATCGTGGTGAAACCCCTGGGCTTCCGTAAGTTTGTGATTTGATAACACATGTCCCCCAAATTAGGAGCTTCCTATGTGGGTCTCTTCCCTTGTGCTCCTCCTTGCCTGTGTGGCAGCCTTCCCCCTGGTCGGAGGAGGAACCCTCCGCGCAGCGACACCGCAACCAGCATTCCCAGGAGGGTCCGCGGACACCCCTGAAGGGACGTTGTACCTCTACGCTGCCGTCATCGAACCGCCGTCACAGCAAGAGCAGGAAACAATTCTCGGAAGCCGCCACATCCGCATCATCAATCTGGGTCCCGTGGTCAACTCGCCGTACCAAGACTATGCACCGACGGTGACCGCCGATGGGCGCACGCTCTACTTCGTCTCCAACCGTCCAGGCAGCAAGATGCTGCCCGATGGCAAGAATCCCTCGCACGATTTCTGGGCAGCCCGGAAGGAAAACCCCCTCGACACTGTCTTCTTCCCACCTTTCAACATCGACACCACAACGATCCTGGGCGACCTTGGGGTCAACACGCGCTTCAACGAAGGTGTTGCCACCATTGCCGCCGATGGGCGCACGCTGTTCTTCACCGGCTGCAATCGCCCAGATGGTCTGGGAAGCTGCGACATTTATGTCACCGAAATTGAGGGCGATCGCTGGGCACGCCCACGCAACTTGGGTCCGAATGTGAACTCCTCCTTCTGGGAAGCCCAACCCTCGATTGCTCCCGACAAGAGCCGCCTCTACTTCGTCTCCAACCGCCCAGGTCCGCACGGCGAGGGAAACCTGGATATCTGGTACAGCGACTTCGACTTCGAGAAAGGCGAATGGAAGCCCGCGGTAAACTTCCGCGAGCTCAACACCCCAGGGCGTGAAGCCTCTCCCTTCATTGCCGCGGATAACCAGACCTTCTTCTTCGCTTCCGACGGGCATACCCCGAACTTCGGAGGATTGGACTTCTACGTCGTGCGCCGTCTCCCCGATGGAAGCTGGACGAAACCTCAGAACTTAGGACAACCTATCAACACTTCGGAAGATGAGCTCTTCATCACGCTCCCGGCTGCCGGAAACGTGCTCTACTTCAGCTCGAAGCGCCGAGACCTCCCCGGATACCAAGGAGACTACGACCTCTTCATGGCATTTGTGCCCACCTTCTTCCGCGCCGTCAATATCGTCGGACGCGTCATTGACGAATGCACCGGGGCTGATATCCCCGCGAAGATCACCATCCGGAATCCGATCACCGGGCGTGTCACTACAGACACTGTTTCTGGCACCGGAACGGCACGGACGGAATTCCAATACGTCGTCTCCGCCACCGACTTCGGTGATCCAAAGCTGGGCATCACAGAATTCGACCTCGAAATCAGCGCGTTCAACCCGAACTACGGCACCGTCACGCAGAAAGTCCACGTGGAAAAACCCCCCGAAGTCCGCACCGAAGAAGAAGCCCAGAAGAGCCTTGAGATCCGCGTTGTGCTAACTCTCGGGCAGCGACCTGTCTTGCAGGCACAGATTGAGCCCGCCGACTACATCAAGCGACGCGCCAAAGATGACCCCTCGATTGCCGGCTTCCGCGGCTTGGTCATGGAAGAGGTGGCTTCCATCGAGCTTTTCCCGCTGCTGCACTACGTCTTCTTCGAGGAAGGCTCGTCGAAAATCCCCGAGCGCTACGTGCTCTTCTCCTCACCGGAGCAAACGAAGGACTTCAGCGATGAACGCATCCCTGGCGGGACCCTTGAGAAGTACTACCACATCCTCAACATTTACGGCTACCGCTTGCGGAAGAATCCCCAGGCAAAGCTGGAGATTGTCGGCTGCAACGATAGCAAAACTCCCGCGGAAAAGCGCCCCGGACTGTCGCTGGAACGGGCCCAAGCCGTCTTCAACTACCTGCGCGACATCTGGGGTATTAGCCCGGAGCGGATGAAGATCACCGTCCGTAATCTCCCCCAGGTCCCCTCCAATCTCAACGATCCCCAAGGCATTGTGGAGAACCGCCGGGTCGAGCTCATCTGCAGCGATTGGGAAGTGGTCAAGCCCATCATCAGCCGCGATCCGAAGCGGCTTCCTTCCCCAGAGACGATGACCTTCCTGATGCGCAACGGCATTGAGGACGCCCTCGTCGAAAGCCGCCGCATCGAGGTCTTGCGGGGTGGCAAGCCGTGGAAAACCCTAACCGATATCGGCACGACCACCCCGTCGTATACCTGGGATTGGACCGACCCGCGCGGGAACTACCCCGCCGATGAAGTCCCGTACGAAGCTCGCCTCATCGTACGGAGCAAGACTGGTCAGGAATGCGCCTCCGACCCCATCACGATTCCCGTCATGCAAGTCACCACGGAACAGAAGAAAATCGAGCGCCTCGCCGATCGGACACTGGAACGCTATAACCTCATCCTCTTCCCCTTCGACCGCTACGATGCCGGACCTCTCAACGAGCGAATTCTGCGGGAGTATGTCTTCCCGCGAGTGTTCCCGAACTCGACAATTGAGATCGTCGGACACACGGACGTCGTTGGGCTCTACGACCACAACAAGAAGCTCTCTGAGAACCGTGCACGAACGGTCATGCGGGCGATCGAAGCCTATGCCAAAGGACGCTACCAGAGCCTGACTGCCCGCGGCGTTGGCGAAGATGATCCGCTCTACACGAACGAACTGCCCGAAGGGCGCTTCTACAACCGAACGGTCCAGATCCTGATCAGCACTCCGATCGAAGCAGGCGAGACGACGCCGTAGGATGCAAGCTCCAAGCCCGGAGAGGGGATCCCAAGGGTGCAGGGATCCCCTCTTCCGCGTGGGAACCAGTGGATGGGCATACCGGGAGTGGCGCTCGTGGTGGTATCCGGAAAAGCTCGCGCAGCGTGAGTGGCTCCGCTTCTATGCTCAGCACTTCTGTACTGTCGAGCTCAATAGCACCTTCTACCGGCTTCCTCCGCCGGAGGTGTTTCGGCGCTGGGCGGCGAGTGTGCCGGCAGAATTCTGCTTTGCCGTCAAAGCTCCACGAGCCCTCACCCATGCCCGTCCCCCTCTTTCGGACGAGCCCCTTCTGCACGAGTTTTTCGAGCGAGTTTCCCTCCTGGGCGCTCAGGGTAGAGTCCTCTTGTGGCAATTTCCCCCGAGCTTTCCTTGTGACCTGGATACCCTCCGCAGAGTCGTTGCCGCTCTTCCCCGCTTGTTCGAGCATGCCTTTGAGCTGCGCCATCCCTCATGGGATATCCCGGCTGTATGGGAGCTGCTGCAGGATGCCGGAATTGCCCTTGTCTGGAGCAGCTCGTTACGCTACCCGCTTTTCCGTGTCCAGACAGCCCCTTTCCTCTATCTCCGCTTCCACGGGCTGCGCGGTGGCTATACCCATCGGTACACCGAGCACGAGCTTCTGCCGTGGGCAGAACAGGTAGCCAGTGCTCTGAGGCAGGGGTGTCGGGTGTATGCTTACTTCAACAACACCGCCGGATCGGCGCCGCGGGATGCCCAGATGTTCCATATGCTCGTTGAACGCCTCCGCGAGGCTCCTTCCCGGAGCCGCTGAATACGCCGGCGCACTTCTTCCTGGTAGATGGAGTTCGGGAAACGCAGGAAGAACTGCTGGTAGACGGCAAGCGCCTCCGCCCGCCTGCCCTGGCGCTCGAGGGTTTCACCGAGGAGCAGCAGAGCCCTATCGCCGTACAGGATATCCTCGTGTTCGGCAAGGAGGCGTGTGAGCAGCTGCTGTGCTGTGGTGAGATCCTCGTGGGCAAGGGCAGCCTCTGCCGCACGTAGCAGCGACAGTTCCACCAGTACTTCATCATCCCCTGCCTGCTCTGCGATGCGGAGGTACTCACGCTGTGCCTGTTCCCAGCGCCCCTGAAGGAACAGCAGCTCTGCTGCGGCAAATCGGTGGAGCTGCTCAGTATGAGCAACGTTTTCCAGCAGGACCAGCCGCTGGAGCGCATCGTTCGCGGCTGGACTTGCTGTCTGCAGCGCAACGGCAGCATAGCCTGCCCGGGCACTGTCGAGATTACCCCGGAAGAACTCCAGCTCTGCTTGCCAGAACCGTGCCCATTGCACAGCCTCTGGAGCAAGAGAATCTGCTCCTGCGGCACGCTGGAGATACTGCTCCGCTTGCGACAGCTCCCCACGACGGAGCGCCAGCCGCCCCAGCTCTACCAAGGAGAGCATCGCCCAGCGGGTCTGAGGAAACTGCCGCACAAGACGCTGGAAGGTCTCCTCGGCAGCTTTCCCATCGTGTGCAACATCCTGCAGGAAGCGTCCCAGTGAGTAGAGAGCTTCAGCTCCCATAGCAAGGGTATCGGCTTGGCGCACCAGCTCGTCGTACTCCCGCCGCACCTGCTGCCAAGGAATCGACCGCCCGCCTTGGCGCAGGATCGCCTCAGCAGTCTGGAGGTAGCCGTAGAGGGCTTTGAGTCGGATTTCCCGCACTGGGCGACGGTCGAGCAGTTCTGCATAGACATCGAGTGCGAGCGAGAGATCTCCATTCTGCCGGGCAGCTTCGGCAAACTGCAACACCTCCATCCCCGTATTACCCTGCAACTCATCGAGTCGGCGGACATGTTCCAGCGCTGTCCGGCTCTGCCCAATTTCCTGGAAAAACCAGACGAGAAGTCGTCGCAGGAGAAGATCGCGCGGGTACTGCTGCAGTGCCCGCTCCAGCTCCGGGCGAATCCGCTCTGCCGCTTGAGGAAGCGCCAGGTAGAGAACTAAGCGGGAATACGCCGCACGGATATCCTGTCTCTGCCGCAGCAGGAGGATTGTCTCCTGCACGCCTCGCTCTACATTACCCAGACGCACGTACCACGAGCTCAGCTCCTCGGCAAAGAGCGTATCAGAGCGTAACTGTTGCCGCCCCTGCAGCAATGTCGTGATGGCATCGTCGACGAGCTGCAGCTCATACTGGGAGCGGGCAACCGCGCGGTATACCTCGGGCGTTCGGGGTTCCTGGGCGAGCGCTCTCTGCCATGCCCAGCGGGCAGAATCTTGTCTGCCCATACTCCAGTACAGCTCTCCGAGCACTGCCCAGAGCTGAGGCACCGATCGACGGTGGAGAAATCCCGCAACTTCGGACAGCGCCTCTGGAAAACGCCGGAGCTTGATGAGCGCTCGGCTCCAGCCGAGCAGGTACGACACGGAATCCGGATACAACCGGAAGAGCTGTTCGTAGAGCCGGGCTGCACCGGCGTAATCTCCAATGGATTCCAGCGTTTGCGCCATGCGGAGCCGCTCTTCCGGCTGCTGGTAGACACTCTGCGCCCAGCACATCCCGATAGCGCACACCCCAACAGAGACCCAGAGCCATCTCATGGGAGCCTTTCCCAATCTGGATGGAGGAGTGGAACGATCCGCTGCTGCCGCGGCTCGGGGCAGATGCGCAGTGTGCCATCGTGCCGGAGCTGCACGTCCACCTCGGTCCGCATCCCGAAGGCTCCTTTCCGGTAAATGCCCGGCTCGATTGTAAAGGCACATCCCTGCAGAAGACGCCGTGTATCGTGGGTTTCGTAGTCATCCAAGTTAGCGCCCGGCCCGTGGACCTCGGTCCCCAGACTATGCCCGGTTCGATGGAGGAATTCCGCGCCGTATCCAGCCGCTTCGAGCACCGACCGGACGTGGCGATCAACCTCGTAGCCAGCAATTGGGCGGTGCTGTTGGAGAGCATCCTGAAGCAGCACCAGGGCACTGTCACGAGCACGGCAGAGGACGGCGAACGGCTGAGCGAAGGCGTCGGGAACCTCCTCGCCGGCATATGCCATCCAGGTAATGTCCGCGTAGAGCGCCGAGGGCTGGGGAGGCTTTGCCCAGAGGTCAATGAGCACCAGGTCGCCAGGGCGGATCGGAGCAGAGTCGTCGACCGTCGGGCTATAGTGCGGATTGGCTGCACGCTCAGTGCGGGCAACAATTGGGGGATGATCTGTCTGCAACTGCATCGCCGCCAGCTGCTCTTGGAGGAATTGCTGGACGGCGTACTCGTGCGGGGTTTCTCCGCGCTGCAGCTGCTGCCGCAACCAGGCAAATGCCCGCCAGAGGAGAAGCAGCAGGAGCTGTGCCGTCTGTGCTTGCTGCTCAAGCTGTTCGGGGGTGGCAACAGCAACGAGCTCTTGGAGCAAGTCTGCCGAAGAGACCAGCTCAGCCCCGAATAGGCGCAGCAGCTCTGCTGTCCCGGCATCTACCACCGAGACCATTGGCAAGGCTGCTTCAGGGGAGTATTCGAGCGCCAGCCGTCGGTAGCGCTGGCACCATTCAGCAAGCACTGCCCGCCATTCGGCATAGGTGCTGTAGAGCCGCTCTTCGGCAGCAATCCCGCGGAGGACGTGCGGTTCGATGCGATGGACGAGTTTCTGCGGCGTCCCTTCGGCAGGGATGAGCACTGCCCAGCGGCGCGTTGCGTGGAGTTCTGCGGGCAGCCCCAGGAGCCGAGCAGCGAATGGGTTCGAGCCGCGGAAGTCATAGAGCAGCCATGCTGGAATCCCCGCACGGCAGAGCAGCTGCTGGATGTGGGTCCAGTCAACAGCCATCGTTCCCCTTTCAAGCACAGCGCATCAGGACGTCTGCCCCGGGAAATTCGCTCACAACGCTGCCCGCGCGGGAACCTCCTTTCCCTTGACCAGCGTCCGGTAGAGCTCGACATACTGCTGGGCAGCTTGGCGCCAGGAGAAATCCTGCGCCATACCATTGGCAACCAGTCTGCGCCACAGCTCCGGCTGTCGGTACAGCTGCAGTGCCCGTTCAACAGCAGCCAGCAATGCTTCCGCGGTCGGCTCCTGGAACACAATCCCCGTCCCCTGCCCCGTCTCCGGATTGAAGTCCTGTACCGTATCACGCAGCCCACCGGTTGCCCGCACGATGGGGACCGTCCCGTAGAGCATCGAGTACATCTGGTTCTGCCCACAAGGCTCCTGCAGCGAGGGCATCAGGAACATATCGCTGCCGGCTTCAATCAGGTGAGCCAGTGCCTCATCGAAGCCGATATGCAGACCAAAGCGGCGGGAGAACTGCCGCTGCAGTTTCTGGAGTGCCGAGCGATACTCGGGCACTCCATCACCGAGCACAATCAGCTGCAGATCGCGCCGCGCCAGAAGCACCGGCGCCGCCTCCAGGAAGAGCTCGATGCCCTTGACCGGATGCAGACGCGTAATCATGCCGATGACCGGGATTTTCGGGTCGTAGCGCAACTCAAAACGCTCCAGCAGCTGCCGCTTGTTGAGCGGCTTGACGTCCCAGACTGTCTCGGCGTCGTAGTGGTGGTGCAAGTAGGGATCTGTCAGCGGATTCCACACCGTGGAATCCACCCCGTTGAGAATGCCCAGGAAACTCTCCGGGTGACGGCGACGCAGGACTTCGTCGAGTCCACCGGAGTCCACCACACCGGAGAGAATTTCCTCCGCGTAGCTCGGACTGACCGTCGTGACGAAATCAGCAAACTCAATACCTGCTTTGACGAAGTTGACCATCCCGCGGTGGAAGACGTGCTCTGCCGCTGTCTCCGGCAAGCCCGTTTTGGCAAACGTCCCTGGCGGGAAAATGCCCTGCTCGGCGAGCGAGTGGAGGGTGTAGAGCAACCGCGTCCGACGGAATTCCGCCGGGTAGAGCAGCCGCACGTATGCCCCGATCATCCCGGTCTGCCAGTCGTTGTAGTGGATGACGTCCGGAAACCAGCGCAGGAAGTGGCACATCTCGACCACCGACCGGCAGAAGAAGAGGAAGCGCTCGTCGTTGTCCTCGTACGGCTTCCCCGTCTGCGGATCGGCATAGAGCCCTTTGCGCCCGCCGAAGTACGTGTGGTTCGTAGTCACGTACACTTGCGCGCGGACCCGGGGATTCTGCAACATCGAAGACTTGATCGAAGCTGGCTCCAGCCGTCCGGCAAGGGGGATTTCCAGCAACCGCAAGCGGCGAATCTCGTGAATGTGATTTTTCCGCTCGCTCACGCAGCCGTAGCGCGGGAGCATGACACGGATATCTACCCCGAGCTCCCGCAGTGCCATTACCAGACCATAGGCAACGTCAGCAAGCCCCCCTGTCTTCGCAAACGGGTAAACCTCAGCAGCTACGAAAAGAACGTTGAGCGGTCGTGCCATTCGGTTACGCCTTCACTAGTTCCGTGCGCGAGGCACCTCAGAATGCGCTACAAAATTAGCAAAAAAAGCCCTCCCCAGGGGCAGTCTCTCCTGCCCCACCGAGGAGGACCCGAGAACAACACACTCAGCTGACGCGCTTACCGAGCACGGCGTACACGTAGCCCGTAAAGCCCATGTCCACAGCTGCCAAACCGGCGTACGCCAGGAGGGTGTAGAGCCTCATGATGACCGTAGTCGTGCTCTCCCCTTTTGGCAGCACAATCCACAGCAGCCACAAAATCAGCCCCGCTGGGAGGAGGTAGAGGAAATACACGGCGAGCAGCCCGAAGAAAAGCGTCCACTTCTCCCCCAGCGTTGCTTGCCAGCTCCGGCGGAGCGATTCCAGCACGCCCATGCCACGATCAACCAGGAGCAGAGGTGCTAACAACCACCCAAACGAGAGCACCAGCGCCGGAACCAGGACAAAGACCAGCGCGAACAGCACCGCCCCCACCATCAATCCCAGCAGGAGCAGCCAGTCCGCCATCACTGTGCGGTACTCCCGGTTGAAGATGAAGGTTGGGCTAATGCGTTGCTGGCGGCTCAAGAGGATCGGAGCGCCCGTCGTGACGGCGATCGTGGTCCCGATGTTGACGTAAGGAATCCAGATGGTCAGGACCCAGAGCAGGAGCATCAGCAGGATATTGAAGTACTGCCCAAATCCCCAGCGGAAGGCGTAACCGAGAAGGTCCCCGAACTCGAGGACATCAGGCACGGACTCCACTGGCTGCATCGGCCGTTCCGGCGGTACCTGTGGCATCGTCATGGCTGACCCCATCGAGGCTTATGGTACATACCCTGAGGGGTCCCGCACCGAGCGGGGCTCCTGCTCTCTCACGGCACGAGGAGCACAGCAACCGAGCGCTGCCCTGAGTTTGCCGAGAGGCGCAGAGCGTACCAGCCCGCAGGCAGCGGCTCGGGCAAGACCCACCGGAACACGTGTTCTCCGGCCCCCTGCCACCCTAGTGAGCGCTGCGCTACCACTCTCCCGAGGACATCGCGCAGTTCCCAGTAGAGCGAGCTCCCTTCGGGCAGCGAATAGCGGATGGCAAGCTCATCCCGGGCGCGTACCTCTACGCTGAGCCCCACCACGGAGCGATGGTGGCCACGGACGGTAGTCACAATCGGGCGCGAACGGTACAGCCCACCCCCACTGAGTCCCGCAAAGGCAATAACCCCTTCTCGGGTATCCCACGCCGGCAATGCAACCGTACGCACCGGAATCCCGGTCGGCAGCCCCTCAGAGTGCCGTTCCCAGGCATCACCGTAAGAGCCGCTGACCCAAACCCCGGTGGTATCCCCAGCCGCTACCCAGTAGCGGGGATCGTACGGGTGCTCGGCAAGTGCCGTAATGCGGACGCCCGGTGCTCCGACCAGCCGCCACGTCTTGCCACCATCTTCCGAGCGGTAGATGCCGCGTCCAACACTCTGTGTCTCCGATAGGAGCGAGTCTGCTCCGCACAGTATCACATTCGGCTGGTGACGCGAGGGCACTACACACCACACGCGCAGAGCACCCAATCCGAGCGAGTCCTTGACCCATGTCTGCCCTCGATCGGTCGAACGCCAGACACCGCCAGCCAGATAGCCATCAGCTGCCAGGTAGAGTGTTGTCTCCCGAACGGCAATGTCCCGGCTCTGCACGGGGAAGGACAAATCGCCCTGGCAGGTAGCGAACGTATCGCGGGAGACACGGAAGCCCTGATTGGTGTTCACCACCGCGGCGTAGAAGACCGGCTCCGTTCCTCGCTGCAATTGCAGTCGCACCACGTGTGCCGGGCATCGCGGGCTTTCCGTCCACAGCCACGACCGTCCCCCGTCCTGAGACAGCACAACGCCGCCGGTCACATCCCCAATGACGGCGGCCAGCCACGTCTGCGGAGCCTCAGGCAGTATCAGAATGTCCCGAACCGAGAATCCCGTCAGACGCGGCTCGCTGAAGCTCTTCCCACTATCGGTGCTGATCCGAAAGCCGTTACCACCGAAAAAGCGAATGTTGCTGCGCCAGATTTCGGCAACCGGAGGCACCGAATCGGCACAAACCACCACCATCTGCGGCATCTCCGGTGGACAGAGAATGCGGTGCACGAACGGCTCAACACCCTCAACCGGATACCACGTCTGCGCCCCGAGCGCAACGCTACTTGCCCACCACACAAGCCACCTACGCCACCACATCCCTGCGATCTTCCATCGACGGCGTACAAAAGTAACGAAACCTGCTATTCACTGTGCCCTACCAGCTGCTCGCCTGAGGAGCGAGCAAGCAGATGGTCGAATTCCTCATACGCAGCGTAGCCAATCAGCTCATACAGCTCTGCCCGCGTTTGCATCCGCCCGAGGTACTCCCGAGTCGACCCCTGCTGCCGGAGATGGGCATAGAACTCTTCCATCGCCTTTGCCGCAACCCGGAGCGCTGAGACCGGGAAGAGGACGATCTCATAGCCGAGGGTGAAGAGGTCATCAGCGCTCAGCGGGGGTGTCTTGCCAAATTCTGTCAGATTTGCCAGGAGCGGGACAGGAAGTGCATGTCGCACCTGCTGGAATTCCTCCCGGCTCTGGAGAGCTTCGGGGAAGATGATATCGGCACCAGCCTCCACATAGAGCCGTGCCCGGGCAATGACTCCGTCAACCCCTTCGCTCTCACGCGCATCGGTGCGCGCCACAAGGACCAGGCTCGGGAAACACTGCTTGAGTGCCCGAACCTTCTGCACCATCACCGCAGGAGGCACCAGGCGCTTGCCCGAAAGGTGCCCGCAACGCTTCGGCATTTCTTGGTCTTCCAGCTGCACGGCAGCTACCCCTGCCTCGACCAGCTCCCGCCCGAGACGTACGACGTTGAAGAGCTCCCCGAAGCCGGTATCGGCATCCACCAGCACCGGGAGTCCGGTCGCTCGGACCAGGGCACGAGCCCGAGCAACAACCTCTTCAAGGGTCAGCACCCCGACGTCAGGCAGCCCCATGCTGGCAGAAAAGGCAGCCCCGGACAGATACAGCGCATCGAAACCTGCTTTTCGCGCCAGAAGCCCTGCCAGCGGATCGTGAGCCCCCACCAGGATGAGCCGTCCCTGGTGCACACGCTGCCGGAAACGCTCCGCCAGCTCAGCTTGCGTGGGGAAGGACTGGAGAAGCCATCCCATGTCATATCCCTGCCGGATGGACGAACGCCGCCATGAAACGATCCACCGGCAGCTCCGGCAGCTCCGGTGCTTCTACCACCAGGTGGAAGAGCTGCTCTGCCTGCCGCTCCGGATACACTGCCTGGAGAGCTGCCCGGAACTTCTCCTGCAGCAGCGGCAGTGCCTCCGCCCGCCGCCGGCGATGCCCGAGAGGATACTCCACCAGCACACGCTCACTTGCCGTCCCATCGCGGAAGAACACTTGCACCGCGTTAGCAATCGAGCGCTTCTCCGGGTCGAGATAATCCCGGCTGAAGTCAGGGTTTTCCCGAACCTCCATGCGGGCAATCAGCTCCGGGATCCGCGGGTCAGAGGCGATCGGCTCCTCGTAGTGAGCGTAGGTCAGCTCACCGTACAGGAGCGCCACTGCCGTCATGTACTGCAGCGAGTGGTCCCGATCCGCTGGATTGCGAAACGGACCGGGTTTGTCAATGATGCGAATGGCAGACTCCTGTGTCTCAATGACGATACGCTCAATCTCGGCGAGCCGCTCGCGGACGAGCGGGTGCAGACGCAATGCTGCCTCAACCGCCGTCTGCCCGTGGAACTCCGCAGGATAGGCGACCTTGAAGAGCACATGCTCCATGACGTAGCTTCCCAGCGGGCGCTCCAGGCGGACTGGCTCACCTTTCAAGACCACCTGCTCAAAGCCCCATGTCGGCGCTGTCAAGGCAGTCGGATACCCTGGCTCACCCATCCAGGCAAACAACGCTAAGCGCACAGCGCGGCTTGCCGCATCGGCCGCTGCCCAGGATTTACGCGGTCCCGTGTTGGGGAAATGCCGGTAGGTCCGCAGCGCGACCCCATCGAGGAAAGCGTTGGAGAGGGCACTGAGCACCTCCTCCCGTCCCCCTCCGAGGAGCCAGGCGGCAACAGCGGCAGAAGCTACCTTGACGAAGTGCACGTGGTCGAATCCGTGCCGATTGAGGCTCACCCCAAGGGCAAGCACACCCTGGATCTCATACGCTTTGATAGCCGCTGTCAGCACCTGCTGGAGGCGGTACGGTTCCTCTCCTCGGCGCCGCCGACGCTGGCTGACGAAGTCCGCCACCGCCAAAATCGCCCCGAAATTGTCCGATGGATGCCCCCACTCCCGCGCCAGCCATGTGTCATTGTAGTCCAGCCATCGAATCAGGGCAGTCAGGGCGAAGGCACCCTGGACCGGATCGAGGACGTGCAGCGTACCCGGCACCCGAACCCCATCGGGGACATACGTCCCGGGCACAATCGGACCGATGAGCTTCGTACACTCGGGTTTCTGCAACGCCAGCAAAGCGCAGGATAGCGAATCCATCAAGGCAATGCGCGCCGTCTGGTACGCCTCCGCGCTCTGAATTGGCGTGCTCACCACGTAGGTGGCAATTTCCTCCAGAACAGCGTCGTACGCCATCGTCTCCCTCTCTTAGAGCTTCAAGCCCCGAGGACCACGGTAGAGCACCCGCGGGCGATAGAGGCGGTTTTCGCGGTGTTGCTCAATGATATGCGCCAGCAGTCCAGCACTGCGGGCAGCGAAGAAAATCGGGGTGTAGAGCTCTATCGGGATGCCAAGCAGGTAGTAGACCGGCGCAGCGTAGTAATCCAGGTTCGGGTAAAGCCCCTTCTCTTCCCGCATGATGTCCTCACCCCGCTGGCACATGGCGAGCAGCTCTGAGCCAGTACCCTTTGCTCCGATGAGCTCCCGCAGGGTCTCCTTGAGCATCGCCGCGCGCGGGTCCATACGGCGCATGTACACGCGGTGCCCGAAGCCCATAATGCGTTCCTTGCGTGCCAGCTTCTGCCGGATGAGTGCCTCTAACCCTTCGGCGGTCTGTGCCTCCAGGAGCATTTCCATGACCGCTTCGTTTGCCCCGCCGTGGAGGGGTCCCTTCAGGGACGCAACGGCAGCGGTCAGTGCTCCGTAGGCATCAGCGAGCGTGGAGGCAACAACGCGAGCAGCAAAGGTGGAATTCGGCAGTTCGTGCTCACTGTAGGCAATCAAGCTCTGTTCGAAGGCACGGACCTCCGCCGGTGTGACCTCGCGGGCAACGAGGGTACGCAGGAAGTTCTCCGCAAAGCTGCGTCCTTGCTCGAAGTGGAGCGGCTTCTCCCCCTGGGTCAGGCGTGTCAGATTTGCCACAATCTGGGCAATCTGCCCGATCAGGCGCGGAGCTTTCGCTTGCTCGGCGTCCGGGTCAGCTGTATTGGCGTCGGGATCAGCTGCTGCCAGCGCCGACACCGCCGTCCGCAGCCGATCCATGGCATGCATGCTTGCCGGCAGCTGTGCCACGATATGGAAGACAAGCTCCGGGACTGCCGCCGTCACCATCTGCGTCTCCAGCACCTGGCAACGGTGTGCCCCAGGCAGACGTTCCTCCAAAAGGAGTCCAACGACCTCAACGTAGCTAGCCCGCTGGATGAGCTCGAGCAAATTGTAGCCTCGGACGACAATCTCTTCGCGCTCCACGTCCAGGAACGAAATCCGCGTCTGTGCAGCGATCACTCCTTCCAGCCCTGGGCTATAGTGCTGCTCTTCTGCCATCAGCGCTTTCCCACTGCAGGTGAGACAGATGTGGATTCCGTGCACGGGCGCGAAGCTACAAAAAGCCTTCCGCCCCGCCCTTATGCCTCAGAGGAAGACGCCTCGGAAGGCTTCCTCGGGAGCAGGGAAGGGACGCTGGAGAACCTCGTCGAGCGCCTGCTTGAGCCGTTGCCGAATTTGCTCACGCAGCTCCTCCAGCTGCGCCGGGCTCAGAAGCCCACGTTCGAGCAGAAAGGCACTGTAGCGGTCTACAGGATCGCGTGCAGCCCAGTACCGGCGAATTGCCTCCGGGACGTAGGACGCGTCATCGTGCTCGGCATGCCCACGCTGGCGGAAAGTCAGGGTCTCCAGCAGGGTGGGACCTTCCCCTCGGCGGGCACGCTCCACAGCCCGGCGGCACGCATCGTAGACCAGCTCGACGTCTGTGCCATCGACGACCTCACCAAAACAGCCGTATCCAATGGCTCTGTCTGCCTGGAACGTGCAGGCGTACTGGAGCCGATTCGGGGTCGAATACGCATACTGGTTGTTCTCGATGACGATAACCACTGGCAGCTTGTGGACAGCAGCGAAGTTGACCGCCTCGTGGAACTCCCCTGTTTGCGCCCCTCCATCGCCGATGAACGTGAGCACGACCGTATCCTCTCCTTTCAGGCGGGCTGCCAGGGCGTAGCCCACAGCAACCGGGAGCATTGCCCCCAGGTGGGAAATGTTCCCGAAGATGCGCCGTGCGGGATCGGCGTAGTGCACTGTCCCATCCGTCCCGCGGGTGAGGCTCCCTTCCCGCGCCAGATGGGTTGCCAGGAGTGCATGGAGGTCCTGTCCCCGCACGAAGTGGACCCCCAAGTCTCGATGCATGGGGAAGACCGCATCGGTCGGGCGCAGTGCGAAGGCAGTCCCGACAGCCACTGCCTCGTTGCCGAGTTGGGCAAAGACACTGCCCACGGCGCGTCCTTGGCGGTAGAGGCGGATGAGCGTCCAGTCGAACTCCCGTGCCCAGAGCATCCATTCGAGCAACTGCACCCGCTCCGTATCGGTCAGTGCCGCTGAAGTTCGGATGGGCGGGACTGGGGCATCTTCCTCGGGGAGCTCCGGAGTCGGACGCCATCCCGGCGGCAGAACCCGTGGCACCAGCAGGCGGAGAAGTTCTTCCCCGAGCATGTGCTGCCACGGCAGCTCCGGGCAGCGGGCAACGAGCTGTCCCAGCGGCACCACTCCCGAGCGACGCCAGCGCTGAAGCTCTCCCAACGGCACCCCAAGCCGCCGCGCCAACGCTCTCCCGTCGGTTAGCCCGCAATACTGCTGCAGCGCCTGCAAGAGACGCTCTACCTCTGCTTTGCCTACCTGTACCTCCATGGCACCCTCAGAGGATAAAGCGACTCAAATCCACGTTGCGGACAATCGCGCTCAGGCGCGAACGCACGTAGTCGGCATCAATCCGCACAACCCCAGGGGAGAGCGCATCGGGTGCATCGAAAAGCACATCCTCCAAGACGGTGGAGAGGATTGTGTGGAGCCGCCGAGCCCCGATGTTGGCAACCTCTTCGTTGACCCGGGCTGCCGTTGCAGCAATCTCGCGAATAGCCTCCTCGGTGAACTCCAGCTGGATGCCTTCAGTTGCCAGCAGCGCTTGGTACTGCTTGATGAGCGCATTCTCCGGCAGGGTCAAAATCTTGACGAAGTCTTCCTCCGTCAGGCTGTGCAGCTCCACCCGGATGGGGAAGCGCCCCTGTAGCTCTGGGATGAGGTCCGAGGGTTTCGAGACATGGAACGCACCGGAGGCGATGAAGAGGATGTGGTCGGTGCGGACAGGCCCGTACTTGGTCATCACCGTTGCCCCTTCGACAATCGGGAGTAGGTCTCGCTGGACACCTTCGCGGGAGACATCCGGTCCCAGGCGTGCCCCGCCCGGGGTAGCGATTTTGTCAATCTCGTCAATGAAGATGATGCCCAAGTTCTCAGCCCGGAAGAGTGCCTCCCGGATCACAGCGTCCATATCGATGAGCTTGCTTGCCTCCTCCTGCTCCAGAATCGCGCGCGCTTCGGCAATGGTAACCTTCCGCTTGCGTGTCTGCCGGGGCATGAACTGGCGGAAGAGCTCCCGCAGGTTGATCCCCAGTTCGTCGAGCTGGACCGGACCGACGAACTGAAACATCGGCGGGGTTTCTGACGGCAGCTCGAGTTCGACAATCTGGGTGTCCAGTTCCCCACTCCGGAGCTGCTGCCGGAGGCGTTCCCGCGCAACGTGGTGCCGTTCGACCTCCTCCGGGGTAAGCGCATCGAAGGCAAGCCCGGGATGACGCAGTGGGGGCACCAGCACGTCCAAGAGCCGCTCTTCGGCATGCTGGCGTGCTTGCCGCTGGACCTCGACCATCTTCTCTGCCCGCACCATGGCAACGGCAGCATCAACCAGGTCTCGCACCATGGATTCCACATCCCGCCCGACGTAGCCGACCTCGGTAAACCGTGTCGCCTCGACCTTGACAAACGGTGCTCCCGTAAGCTTTGCCAGCCGTCGGGCGAGTTCGGTCTTCCCCACTCCCGTCGGTCCGATGAGGATGATGTTGTTCGGGGTGATTTCCTCCCGGAGCTGTCCCTGAACGCGCTGGCGCCGCCAGCGATTCCGCAAGGCGATAGCCACAGCACGCTTCGCTTCGTGCTGCCCGATGATGTACTTGTCCAGCTCCTGGACAATCTGCCGCGGGGTCAGCGCCCGTACGCGTTCGAGAAGCTGCTCGGTGTCGTGGACAGCCGTCATGGTCAGAGTTCCTCAACCGTGAGTGTGTCGTTCGTGTAGATGCAAATCCCGCTGGCGATGCGGAGCGCTTCCTCCACAATCTGGCGCGCCGAAAGCTGGGTATGCTGCAACAAGGCTCGCGCAGCCGCCAGTGCAAACGCTCCGCCGGAACCAATGGCGGCAACACGGTCGTCAGGCTCGACAACATCACCTGTCCCACTGATGAGCAGGAGGTGCGCCGTGTCCATCACCAAGAGCATCGCTTCCAAATGGCGGAGGTAGCGGTCTGTGCGCCACTCCTTTGCTAACTCAATGGCAGCCCGCAGCAGATGTCCATGGTTGTTCTCCAGCTTCTCCTCAAAGCGCTGCAAGAGCGTCAGCGCATCGGCCGTTGCCCCGGAGAATCCGGCAAGAACCCGGTCATTGTAGAGCCGACGCACCTTCCGCGCCCCGTGCTTGAGAACTGTTGAGCCGAAAGTCACCTGTCCATCGGCTCCCATGGCGGCTTTTCCGTCGCGGAGGACCCCGATGACAGTGGTCCCATGGACTGCTGCCTCTGAGCTCGCCACCATTGCCTTATCCAGAATACCGTGAGACCAATCGTCGCAAGCAGTGCCGCAACGAGTAACAGAGCCCCTGCCGTCTCCCCTCCGTGCCCGAGCTCCCATGCCCACCGAGACCAAAGCCATGTGAGGAGCACCACAGTGAGCATCCAGAGTACCTGAGAACTCCGGCGGAAGCGCTGCCACAGACGCCGGATCACCACCGCTTGCCCACCCACGAAGACCATCCCCAGTGCGATGCGCAGGCGCACATGCCCCTCGGTCATCCCCATTGCCCCGAGAGCCACCAGAGCAAGAACGGCAAGATAGAGACGGAGCACCACCAGCCTCTTTCGCCTGCTCTGCAACGCACAATGCAAAGACGCACGAGGCGGTCGGGAAAGTATGAGTGCCCACAGCACACCTGGGAGAAACCTCAGCTGTGGACAGCCTCCGGGCAGCATCCGCCCGTGCGCAGAGGCATGCGCTCTGCAGGACAGTATGCGCTGTCCGACACTATTTTTGTCCGTCGCTCCGAGCTGGTTTGGGTCGGGATGATCTGCGCGCTCCTCCGATTCTCCCTCCTGTTGAGCCTCGTTGGGGCAATGGCTGCGGAAGGAGCCCAACAATCCATCGCCGAGCTCCTCCGCCAGGAGAATTCCCGGGGTGACGAGTACTTGCTCGGGGTGCTCGAGCGCTCGGTAGTACTCGTTGCTTGCTCGGACCAGCGCTGTCCGCGCGCACTGCGCCTCTCTGCCCAGTCTGCCTGGACGGAACAGCAGCTCGCAGCCCTTCTGACCGACACAACCTTCATCCCTCGGGCAACGATCCCGTTTGCCCCGTCCGTGGTCATTGGCATCACGCACTCGGCAAGCCGCTCTGCCGAACTGGCGCTGCGTCGGTGGGATGGCAGCCGATGGAGCGCACCGGAAGTTCTCCCAGGGGTCAACTCTGCCGGCTGGGATGGACAGCCTGCGCTGTCGCCCGATAGGCAGTGGCTCATTTTCGCCTCCGACCGCGTAGGTGGGTGGGGTGGGCTGGACCTCTACATTTGTCGGCGCATGTCTGATGGCAGCTGGAGCAGTCCAGAGAACCTTGGTCCCTCTGTCAACACGGCTGCCGATGAGGGCATGCCTTGGTTTCTCCCTGATGGACGCCTCCTCTTTGCCTCCCGCGGCTACACCGCACCTCCCCGCTGGAAACTCGTCGTCGCTTCCCGCAACGGTGCCGGGAGTTGGGAACGCGAAGTCGTGCTCCCCCCGCCTCTCAACTCTGAGAGCGATGATCTCACCCCGCTTGTGCTGGGAGATACGCTCCTGCTGGCATCGAACCGCCCGGGCGGACGCGGCGGTTATGACCTTTACGCTTTCCCACTCTGCGGACCGGTCAGGGTTGACCTGCATTTCCCCAAGCGCCTCCCTGGACAGCTCACCGTGTACGACGGGGAAACTCCTGTGCTCGCCTTTCCAGCGCTTGCCGATACAACCTTTACCACACGGGCATTCCGTCGGCTCCTTCTCCGGTATACACTTCCATGCTCTCCGCCGACAGAGGTCGTACTGAACACTCCGTGCGATTTCTCGCGCACGATTCTCTACCGCCTTGCCCTTCCTCCTCCCAGTCCGCTTTCCGAGCAGCGCTGCTTTCCCCTCTCCGTTGCCCAAGCTCCAACGGCCGAACATGCATGGAGCCAGGCATTGCTGGCAAGCTTTCGGCTGCGCCCTACTCCTCTGGCATCGAGTGCACTGCCTCCATGGCAAACACCCGAGGTACAGGCAACGGAAGCATTTCTGGACAGCCTTGTCCGCTTCCTCTTCCGCTGGCTCGAACAGCAGGAGTGCCTTGCTCAGCTCGACGTTGAACTTCTCCTCCCCGGGCTTCCTCCCTCCCGCGAGGAGCTGAATCGGCGAGCTGCTGAGATTGTGCTTGCCAGCACACCACCCTCTGCAGAAGAGCGTCGCATCGTGGCGGCAGCTGACCTCCTTGTCCAGCTCCGTTCTCGCCTTCCTCCTGCTCCCGAGCTCCGCTGGAGAGTGTTGCCCGCCGAAGAGCAATCCCCTGACACCTTATGCATCCGCCTCCGCCTGAGAGTCGAGTAGGCGGTATTCGCTAAATTCGTGCGGCTTCCTGTGTCTCACTTGTGTTGGAGGACCACCATGCAGGTCTACAGCGAGCAGCTTTCCGAACTGGAACGAGTCGAACCCCTGCCCATCCGGCGCATCCACCACGTGGAGCTCTATGTTGGCAACGCGAAGCAAGCTTCGTACTTCTACCGCCGTGCCTTCGGCTTCGAGCTCATTGGCTTTGCCGGACCAGAGACAGGGGTACGGGAGACAGCATCGTACGTGCTGCGGCAAAACAAGGTCACCCTGGTCGTGACCGCGCCGGTCTTTTCCGACCACCCGGCAACAGAATGGCTTGCCAAACACGGCGACGGGGTCCGAGATGTTGCCTTCGAGGTCGAGGACGCGGAATTCTGCTACCGGAAAGCCCTCGAGCGCGGTGCCCGTGGCGTCAAAGAACCCACGGTGCTGGAGGATGAGCACGGGAAAGTCATCATCGCTGCCATTGCCACGTACGGGGACGTCATCCACTCCTTCATCCAGCGGGAAAGTTATGCGGGCATTTTCTTGCCACCGTATAAGCCGACACCGAAGGATGAGCTGGCGCAGCCGGTCGGCTTCAAGCACATTGACCACGTCGTAGGCAACGTCGGCTGGAACCAGATGAACGAGTTTGTCGCCTTCTATAACCGCGTCTTTGGCTTTCAGCGCTTCGTCTCCTTCGACGACAAGGATATCTCCACGGAGTACTCAGCGCTGCGCTCCACGGTGGTAGCAAACGAGAACAAGTGGATCAAGTTCCCCATCAACGAGCCTGCCGAAGGGCGCCGGCGTTCGCAGATTGAGGAGTTCATCCTCTACAACAACGGTCCGGGAGTACAGCATATCGCCCTCGAATGCGAGAACATCGTCCACACCGTGCGTCAGCTGAAAGCCAACGGGGTGGAGTTCCTCGCCACACCGACGACCTACTACGATATGCTCGAAGCACGAGTCGGCAAAATTGACGAGGACGTGGATTCCTTGCGGGAGCTCAACATCCTGGTGGACCGGGATGACAAAGGCTACATGCTTCAGATCTTTACAAAGCCGGTCCAGGACCGTCCGACGCTCTTCTACGAGCTGATTCAGCGCAAGGGCGCGGAATCCTTCGGGAAAGGGAACTTCAAGGCGCTCTTCGAGGCTATCGAGCGAGAACAAGCCCTGCGGGGCAACCTGTAATAGCTCGTCGGGCAGGGATATCCCCTGCCCATTTTTGTCATGTCTCACTCCATCTCCGCCAAGGCGATGGCAGCGGAAGCAGCTGTAGCAGCTCCTCCGGCACTCGAGCGGGATACAATGCCGTTTTTTGAGTCTGTCAACCGCAACTTTGCCAAAGCCGCAGCGTTGCTGGACTATCCCCGCGGGCTTTTGGAGCAGATCCGAGTCTGCCGCCGCGTCTACTACGTCCAGTTCCCGGTGCGCATCCGCGGGGAAATCCAGGTCATCGAAGGCTGGCGCGCCGAACATAGCCACCACCGGCTGCCCTGCAAAGGTGGCATCCGCTACTCAGAGACAGTGGGGCAGGAAGAGATCATGGCGCTCGCAGCCCTGATGACGTTCAAGTGCGCCGTGGTCAATGTTCCCTTCGGCGGAGCTAAGGGAGGCGTCAAGATCAACCCTCGGAACTACACCGAAGAGGAGCTCGAGCGCATCACCCGCCGCTACACAACGGAGCTGATTCAGAAGAACTTCATCGGTCCCTCGCTCGATGTTCCCGCGCCAGACTACGGCACCGGTCCCCGCGAAATGGCCTGGATTGCCGATACCTACATGGCATTCCGCCCCGACGACATCAACGCCTTAGGCTGCGTGACCGGTAAGCCGGTCGAGCAAGGCGGTGTCCGCGGGCGAACGGAAGCCACCGGCTTAGGAGTCTACTTCGGATTACGGGAAGCTCTCTCCCTCCCAGAGCTGGTGCGCCCTCTGGGCTTAGAACCCGGACTGGAGGGCAAGCGCGTTATCATCCAAGGATTCGGCAATGTGGGCTACCACGCCGCTAAGTTCCTGCAAGAGGGAGGCGCCGTCATTACGGCAGTCATTGAGTGGGATGGAGCTGTCTACAATCCCAACGGCATTGACGTGGAAGAACTCCACCAGCACCGCCGAGAGACAGGCTCTATCCTCTACTATCCCAAAGCGAAAACCATCCCGATGGAGGAGCGCGATAGCGTCCTGGAGTACGACTGCGACATCCTGCTGCCAGCAGCGCTGGAGTCGCAGATCCATCGCCACAACGCTCCACGCATCAAGGCAAAAATCGTCGCCGAAGCCGCAAATGGTCCCACAACTGCTGCCGGAGAGGATATCTTACTCCAACGGGGCATCCTCGTGCTGCCCGATATTTTCCTCAATGCCGGCGGCGTGGTCGTCTCGTACTTCGAATGGCTCAAAAACATCGCACACGTCCGCTTCGGACGCCTGGAGAAGCGCTTCGAGGAACGCACCAACCAACAACTGGTCGAACTCGTCGAACGCCTCACCGGGAAATCCCTGTCGGCAACCGAGCGACAGCTCCTGCGGGGTCCCGATGAAGTGAGCCTGGTCCGCTCGGGACTGGAGGATACTATGATCGCAGCGTTCAATGAAATCTATGACATCTACAAAACGCGCAAAGGCGTCCAGGACCTGCGAACGGCTGCTTTCGTCTGCGCCATCGATAAGATTGCAAAAGCCTACTTCCAGCTGGGTATCTTCCCCTAGCGTGCTTCGGGAACCTCGGCAGCACGGACCCCGGCACACAGCACCGCTAGCACTCTCGTGCCTGTCCTCTCGGCAGTTCAGAGCCCTCTGTGAATAGTGGCTGAATTCCTGATGAATGCGTGTTTCGTTCCTCTCACCGCTCAACTTCACAACTTTGCAGAGACCACTAGCACCAGCTGCACGACCGAATGTCGCGGTCGGAACGACTCTACGCTCTGGATGCCGCCCGCTTTATGGCAATGCTGTTGATGATCCAAGGGCATACGCTGGATGCCCTGGTATCGCCCAGAGAGCTCGACATTGCGTCTTTCCCGTGGAACATCTGGCACTTCCTGCGGGGCTTGACAGCTCCTATCTTCCTGGTGGTTTCCGGAATTGTCCATGTCTTCGCCACTCACAGGACCCCTGAGGGGAAGCTCCCGGAAGCACTGGTCTGGCGCCGTCTGCGCTGGGCACTGACGCTGGTAGGGATCGGCTACTTGATGATGTTCCCCGCACAGCGCCTCTGGCATCTAGGACACGTGCCACCGGAGCAATGGACGGCTTTCTTCCGCGTTCACATTCTGCAACTCATTGGGGTCACCCTCCTGGGGGTTCTCGGACTCATGCTCCTGACTCGCACGGAACGCCAATTGGGCATTGCGGGAGCTCTCATGGGGAGTGTCATTGTAGCCCTGGCTCCTGCTACCGCCTGGGTTGACTGGTATCGGCTCCTGCCCGAACCCCTGGCTGCCTACATGAGCACGGATCGGGGCTCCCTTTTCCCGATCGTTCCCTTTGCTGCGTACCTCTTCCTGGGACTTCCCCTTGGGAGCTGGCTCAAGAGTATTCCGGCAGAGCAGCGGACGAGAGCTCTCCGGGTCCACCTCCCGCTCGGAGGGCTGCTCCTGCTGAGTTTGGTGCCATTCCTGGCTTCCGGCTTCGAATGGATCGTTCCACCCCAAGCGAATCCGTACCACGCCAACCCCGGGTTTATTCTGCTCCGTTTCGGACTGGCACTCCTCTTCATCGGTGCTGTCGCTTGGCTTGCAGAGCTGACACCCCGCTGGGGACCGCGATACGCCCTCTTTGGGCGGTATGCGCTCTTTCTCTTCGTCGGGCATCTGGTGTTGCTGTATGGCACTCCCTGGTTTCACAGTATCGCCCGGCTCTATCCGAAAGCGCTCTCGCTTGCGGAGGGAGGTATTGCGGTGCTGGCTGTTATTGCGGTCTGCCTGGGGAGTGTTCTGTTCATCGAGGCTTTACGCCGGCGTTTCCACCCGGCATGGTTTCTGCTGCGGGCAGGAGCAGTTGCTGCTGTTGTTTACCTCATGCTGGCGCCGCGGTAATCCCAGGGTGTGTCCTGATGCCTCTCCATCCCGCTATTGTGCATTTCCCCATTGCACTGCTGAGCTTGGCAGCGGTACTCCGCCTGTGGATGGCGCTTCTTCCCCGCGATTGGATGGAACCTGCGGCACGGCTCTGTCTCTGGGCAGGCACCATTGCGCTGGCTGCTGCCGTTCTCTCCGGACAAGGGGGGATGCCGAACTGGATTCCCGAAGCGGCACGGGCAACACTGACACTGCATCAGCAGCTGGGCTTTGCGACGCTGCTGTGGTATGGCGGAGTAAGTCTCTGGGAAATCCGCTGGCTGCGCTCCACCGGCAGCCGAGAGCGCCGTGTGTTGGCAGCTGTTCACCTGCTCGGCACTGTGCTGCTCCTGTCCACCGCTTTTTTGGGCGGCAAACTGGCCTACAAGTTCGGCGTTGGCGTACCGGCAGGACAGGGCTAAAGTTTCGCCACCGTATGCCGAAAATCCTCGCTGAGGACGGATCTCTGTGGCAGGACGCCCCAGAGAGTTGAACCGCTTGGTTTGAGGGTACCATGCCATACGCCATCACGAACGGCGCACGGATCCGCACTAACACCCCGGCGGAGAATGCGTACAATGCTCTCGATGCAGCCAACCGCGCTATTGCGCTCCGCCAGCTGCGACTGTCTACGGGGAAGCGCATCAACTCCGCTGCCGATGACGTTGCCGGCTACATTACTGTCCGCGCACTCAATGCCCGCGTCATGGGCATTCGGACAGCGCTGAACGCCGTCGGCGACGCGGGGAGCCTATCTGCCATTGCTCAAGATGCCCTGGACAACATCCAAAACCTGATTGCCCAGATCAAAGAGGCGGCCTCCCAGGCATCGTCCGGAGCGCTGGGGACAGACGAGAAAGTCTCGCTAGCACGGGCTGCCTATCGCCTGGCACAGCAGATCCAGAGTGTAGTCGACTCCACAACCTTCGGTGGACGGCAGCTCATCGATGGGTCGTTCTCCGCTGAGTTCGTCATCGGCTACATGGCGGACAACTCCCTCATCACGCTGAGCATTGATCTAACCAGCGCGAACGTGACAGACTTCAACGTTGACTCCAGCAGCTTCTGGCTAACGGTAACGAGCAACACCAACTTCGCCGGTGTCACCGGACTCGACCTGGAAGAGCTCAACAACGTGAGCTCCTCTGCTCTCGGCATCTTCGACAGCGGTACGATCACGACGACCCTGCAGAGCCTGGATATGGCGCTGCAGAATGTCAACAAGGTTGCCTCGTACCTGGGCGGCATTATCAACCGACTGTCCTCGCAGGAGGACTTGTTGAAATCGCAGATAACGAACTACAATGCCGCCATCTCGCGCATCGAAGACGCCGACGTAGCAAAGGAACAGTTGGAGCTGATCCGCGCTCAGTTCCTACAGCAGACCTCGCTGATCTCGCTGGCACAAGCGAACCAGCAACCGCAGGTCTTCCTGCAGCTCTTCCGATAAGCAGCAGCGCAGCGGGCGTGGCGAAGCGAGAGTGGGGGTGGGGGTTCCCCCACCCCCTTCCCCTTCGCGGTGAAGTTCCACCATGGTACCCCTTCCCATGGAAGCAACGGCTAAGACGATAAGCCCCTACGTCGAGCAGGAAGTCTTAGGCTGGAGTCCGGAACAGCTCGTGCTGAAAACCTACGACGTCTTCCTGGCAGCTTACCGGCGCAATGATATCGGGCTAATGAACCGGGCATTGACCCAGCTAATGGATGCTCTCAACTTCGAGGCAGGTGAGATCGCTGTCCGTCTCTATCGACTCTACGAGTACTGCCAGCGGTGTCTGTGGAACCGCCGCGCTGAGGAAGCCGCTGCCATTATCCAAGAGCTCCGCTCTGCCTGGGCGCAAGCATTCGGGTTTGACTGAACGAGAACGTAGCAATGGCTCTGGATGTGACATCCCTGCTTGCCTCCTCTCAGCAGAGTCCACCTCTGGAGCAGCTCCTGGCTGCATATCGGACGCAACTGAGCCGTCCGCTGGATACCCTCAAGCAGCGTCAGCAACAGCTCCAGGAGCAGCAGAAACTCCTGGCTTCTCTCCGGACCACGCTGGAGGCGCTCTTCTTTTCCGCCCAATCTTTGACGTTGCCAGGGGCTGAAGGGAACTTCGTGACTCGCAAGACGCAGAGCTCTGCCCCTGACATCATCACTGCCACGGCGCAGAAGGACGCCGTGTTGGGAGGTAGCTTTGTCCACGTTGACCGCCTGGCCCGCAATGATACGCTCGTCTCTCATCGCCTGACCCGAACGGATCCTTTCGGACTCAGCGGGCTCTACCACTTTGAGCTCACCGCCGCCGGTACCACGGCACTTGTCGCCGTAACGCTGGACGGAACGGAAGATACAGAGACCGCATTGCGCAAAATTGCCACCGCCATCAACACCACGCCAACTATCGGCGTGGTTGCAACGGTTATCACCGACACTCCAACGACGGTACGGCTGACATTGACAGCGAAACAAACCGGCACATCCGCCGCCATCCGCTTCACCGACACTGACGGGCTGCTGGCAGCTCTGGGATGGTCCGCCGGGATGTTTGCCGATCCAGAAAATCGCACTGTCATGACCGAGACCAGCGCGGGCTATCAGCTCGGACGCGCCTCCGAACTGAATGCCCAACTGCGCATCAATGGGATCTCTCTCATCCGGGAGTCCAACACCATTACAGATGCTCTGCCCGGCATGACGCTCACGCTCCTCCGTGCCCAGCAGCCCACCGATCCCGATGTAACGCTGACGACAACCGTCGACGTGGATACGGCTGCCTCCTTCCTCCAGACCATCCTCGACCGGTATAACTCGGCACTCAAAGAGCTGAACTCTGCTACGAAAGGGGCGCTCAAATCGTACCCGGCGGTACGCCAGCTCCTGCGGGAACTGCGCACCCTTGTCAGCCAGCAGCTCGGCACTGGTCCCCTCCAGGTACTGCGTGATATTGGCATCACAATCGAGCAAGATGGCACCCTGAAGCTGAGTGACCGCTCGCGGCTCGAACGGGAGCTCATTGCCGGGAGCGAACGGGTTGCGGCTCTCTTCACTTCGCCGGGAGGATTCGGTGAGCGCGTCGCAGCGCTCCTCCAGGATGTGATCGGCTCCAGCGGGACCCTGCGTACCCAGTGGCAGCTGGTCTCCCAACGGATCCAGAACCTCACCGGACGGATTCGGCAGCTGGAAAGCCGCATTGAGCAGCAAGTTGAACAGTACCGCAAGGAATACCTCAAACTCCAGCAACTCTACTCGATGGCAACAGCGCAGATGGGAATACTCAGTAACTTTGCACTGCTCCCGCCCGGGATGTTCAACGGGTAAGAGGGCACCCAATGGTCAACCCAATCCCGCCAATTCAGTCAACCCCGCCACTGACACCACCGCCGGTGGTTACCGAACCGGAGCGCATCGCAACGGAAGGCGAGGGCGGATACGGACGCCCACCGTCGTATCCCCCAACCCAGCCTACAGCTTCCCTCCAGCCACAGAAGGGCACCGAAAACGAAAGCGAACCACGCGGGCTTGATTTCTCCGCCCTTCTGACTGCCCTGCACTCAGTCGTTGAGCAGGAACAGGTAGAGCTGGAATTTGTCGTAGATGAAGCCACCCAGAAGCTGGTTCTCCGTGTCCTCGATGCTGAGACAAAACAAGTCCTGCAACAAATCCCGCCGGAGATCGCGCTCCGGATTGCCCGCTTCGTCATGGAACTACTCCAGCGTAACGGAGGAGGCATTGCCGATGTCCGCGCTTGACGGCTGGGATCTGCTGTCCAGATGTCTGGAGCTGACCGAGCACCTCGACAGATGGCTTGCCTCTTCCGACCTCGGGCTGGAGGAGCTGCTGCAAGTAGAGCAGCTCTACCACCAGCGGCAGCATCTCCTAGAGCGCCTTCGGCAATGGTGGGACGAAGCTACGGACTGGTCGCCCGAACAGGCACGGAAATGGCTTGATATGATTCAGCAGCTCCTGGAACGCTCAACACGGCAGATGGAACGTCTCCATGCCCTGGTAGAGCGCTCCGAACAACGCCTCCGCACTGCTCTCCTGCAGCGCTATCTTGTCCGATATGAGGCACAGGAGTACCATGGGGATTGAACCGATTCGACACGGCAGCACTCCTTCTCCGGCACCTTCCCGAACCGAGAAGCCGACCGCTCCGGAGAAAACCCCGCAGCAGACGGCGGGTGAGACCGATGCTGTTGAGCTCTCCCAGGAAGCCCGCCAGCTGCAAGAGGCACAGCATCGCGAGCAGCTCGAGCGCATACGCCAACGCCTCCACTCCGGCTTCTATTCCCGCCCTGAAGTTCTCCACCGCGTTGCCGAGCGTCTGCTCGGAGAGCTGACTTCGAAGCGGTAACCTTCCGTGCCGGCTCCGCGGCAGGGACGGCGTAGTTTTGCGTGCCGTCTCACGGTACGCGTTCTCGTATGCCTGTTCTCTACCTGGATGGGACTTCGCTCCGGCTGGAAGATCTGTGGCGCACCGTAACCGAACCGGGCTGGCGCATTGAACTGGCACCCGAGGCGCGGGCGCGCATGGAACGCTCCCGCGCGTGGGTCGAGCGGTGGCTACAGGAAGGCGAACGGGTCTATGGCGTCACGACAGGCTTTGGGGAACTTGCCTCTGTCCGCATCCCCCCGGAGGAAGCGGCTGCACTCCAGCACTGGCTGGTGCGCTCTCACAGTGCTGGTGCTGGGGAGTGGCTTCCGCCAGAGATCGTCCGCGCTATGCTCGTGCTGCGGGCGCACGTTTTGGCACGAGGCTTCTCCGGTGTCCGCCCCGTGGTGGTTGAGGCGCTCCTGGAGCTCTTCAACCGCGGGCTTCTGCCCGCCATTCCGCGCCAGGGCTCTGTTGGCGCCAGCGGAGACCTGGTCCAGCTCGCCCACCTTGCCCTAGCTCTCACCGGGGAGGGCTTCTTCCAGACTGAGCACGGGATAGAGCCCGCTCCCGCCGTCTTCCAGCGCCACGGACTTTCCCCTCTGCGGCTGGAAGCCAAAGAGGGATTAGCGCTGATCAATGGAACGCAGATGGCACTGGCCTATGGGGCACTCTCCGTCTACCGTGCCCGGCGCTACGCAGTGCTGGCCGATGTTGCAGCCGCTCTGACTGCGGATGTCCTCCGTGCCCGTCTTACTGCCTACGACGAACGCCTCCACCGGCTGCGCCCCTTCCCGGGGCAGCTCCAGACAGCTGCGCGGCTGCGCACCTTACGCGCCGGCAGCAGCCTCAGCAGCCTCCCTCCACCTCATCAGCTGCCGCAGGACGCCTACAGCTTGCGCTGCATCCCGCAAATCCACGGCGCCTCGCACGATGCCATCGGCTACGTCTGGAATACTCTGGAAACAGAGCTCAACGCCGTGACCGATAACCCCATCATCGACCCCGAGACAGGCGACCACCTCGAGGGAGGGAACTTCCACGGGCAACCTCTGGCATTGGCGCTGGATTTCCTCGCCTTGGCCTGTGCCGAGCTTGCCAGCGTTTCCGAACGCCGCATCGACCGCTTGCTCAACCCCCGCAGTAGCGGTCTGCCGCCCTTCCTGGCCCGAAAACCAGGGCTCCACTCCGGGCTGATGATTGCGCAGTACACGGCAGCCTCTCTCGTCGCGGAGAACAAGGTCCTATGCCACCCCGCCAGCGTGGACTCCATCCCAACCTCTGCTGGACAGGAAGACCACAACTCCATGGCAAGCCTGGCTGCCCAGAAAGCGTGGCAGGTGGTGGAGAATCTGCAAACCGTTGTCTCCATTGAGCTCCTCTGCGCCGCACAGGCGCTGGAGTTCCTCCGCCCTGCTCGGAGTAGCCCTGCACTGGAGCGGGTTGTTGCCTGCATCCGCGACCACATCCCCCCGCTGGAGGAAGATCGCCCCCTCTACGCCGATATTCAGACGGTGCGTCGCCTCCTCGACTCGGAAGCGCTCTTGCAGGCTGCTTTCCCCGAGGAGATGTCGGCGTAGCCGCGCAATAAAACCTGCTCTGGAGACGTCACCCCTGCTGCAGGGAAGTCGAACACCGCATTCCGAGTAGACCATGCGCCTCTTCATTGACTCGGCAAACCTGGAGGAAATCCGGACAGCAGCATCCTGGGGCATCCTCAGCGGGGTGACCACCAACCCCACACTCCTGGCAAAGGAAGACCCGACACTGGACCCCTGGGAACACCTGCGGGAAATCCACCGCCTGGTCGGCGGGCACATCTCTGTAGAGGTCACCGCAACGGACACCTCCGGGATGGTCCGTGAAGCATACGAGATTGTCTCCCACATTTCCGAAGCCGTCATCAAAATCCCGATGACCCCGGAGGGAATGGCTGCGGTGCGGGAGCTGACCCGCGAGAATATCCCCACAAACGTCACCCTTATCTTCTCGCCCGCCCAGGCTCTGCTGGCTGCCAACGCAGGCGCAAGCTTCGTCAGCATCTTCCTCGGACGCCTGGATGATGTCGGCAGCGATGGGCTCCGCGTTCTGGAGACCGTCTGCGACATCTGGGACCGCCAGGGATTCGATGCCGAAATCATTGCTGCCTCGCTGCGCCACCCGATGCACCTGGTTGAAGCTGCGCGCCTGGGCGCCGACATCGCTACAGCTCCCTTCCGTGTCCTCCACCAAGCAATGAAACACCCGCTGACTGACCTCGGACTGCAAGCATTTCTGGAGGACTACCGGCGCCTGCAGGAAGAGCAGGCACGCCGACGCCAACTCTCCCTAACGGAAGTTGCCTCAAGGTGAAGAGCATCCCATGGCACGTCGGGACCAGTTCGGCATTGTGCGGCAGCTGCGCACCTCCTCCGAAAGCCTTCTCTACTATAGCCTCGCTGAACTCGAACGGCAGGGCTACCGCGTCAGCCACCTGCCCTTCTCCCTACGGATCCTCCTGGAAAACGTGCTCCGCCGAGAGGACGGCTCGCTGGTCACAGAGGAACACGTCCAGAATCTCCTCTCCTGGCAACCTCAGCCGGCAGAACGGGAAGTTCCCTTCATGCCGGTGCGCGTGCTCATGCAGGACTTCACCGGGGTTCCTGCCATTGTGGACCTGGCATCGCTCCGTGCAGAGGCAGCCCGCAAAGGGCTCCCACCAGAGCGCATCAACCCATTGGTGCCCATTGACCTGGTCATTGACCATTCCGTGCAGGTAGATTACTTCGGCACAGTCTGGGCATACGAGCGGAACGTCGAACGGGAATACCAACGCAACCGGGAGCGCTACAGTCTCCTGAAGTGGGCGCAACAAGCTTTCTCCAACATGACGGTGCTGCCTCCCGGAATGGGTATTTGTCACCAGGTGAACCTGGAGTACCTGGCACAGGTGGTCACCGTCCGCGAAGGGGTTGCCTGCCCGGACACCCTCGTCGGCACAGACTCCCATACCCCAATGGTCAACGGCATTGGGGTGCTGGGCTGGGGGGTGGGCGGCATCGAAGCAGAGGCTGCCATGCTGGGACAGCCCCTCTTCCTGTTACTGCCGGAAGTTATCGGACTGAAGCTCACCGGAGCTTTGCCACCGGGTTCCACCGCGACGGATCTGGTGCTAACCATCACGGAGCTGCTGCGCTCCTACGGCGTTGTGGGGAAATTCGTCGAGGTCTTCGGTCCGGGTCTGGACACGCTCACCGTCCCTGACCGGGCAACAATTGCCAATATGTCGCCAGAATTCGGCTGCACGGTGACGTACTTCCCCGTTGATGCGCAGACGCTTGACTACCTGCGCCTGACCGCTCGTCCACCGGAGCTCATCGAGCGCGTCGAGCGCTACTGCAAGGAGAACTTGCTCTGGCGCGAAGGCGAGGAAAAGATCTGCTACACACATGTGCTGACGCTGGATCTCAGCACCGTTGAGCCCACCCTGGCTGGTCCCCGCCGCCCGCACGACCGGCTACCGCTCCGACAGGCCAAGGCAACCGTCATCAAGGTCCTGGAGAGCACCTACGGACGGCAGTACATACCGCCGGAAGAGCGCTGGGAGCGCCTTGGAGAACATCACTCCGAGCCCCTCGGGGAGAGGAGCACAGCCGTTGCCACGCGTACGTACCTGCGCTCAGTCCCCATCCGCACCGATGGGCTGGAGTTCCTCCTCAGCGATGGCGCCGTTGTCATCGCCGCTATCACCAGCTGTACGAACACCTCCAACCCCACGGTCATGCTCGGGGCAGGGCTTCTGGCACGCAATGCTGTCCGGCGCGGTCTACGCCCCAAGCCCTGGGTGAAGACATCTCTGGCACCAGGCTCGCGCGTGGTGACCCAATACTTGGAGCGTTCCGGTCTGCTTTCTTCGCTCGAAGCGCTCGGGTTCCACGTCGTTGGCTACGGCTGCACAACCTGCATCGGCAACAGTGGCGAGCTGCCTGAGCCAGTTTCCCAGGCAATTGCCGACAACGATCTGGTGGTTGCCGCTGTCCTTTCCGGCAATCGGAACTTCGAAGCTCGCATCCATCCCCAGGTACGGCTCAACTTCTTGGCTTCCCCGCCTCTGGTTGTCGCCTACGCCCTCGCAGGACGGATGGACATCGATCTGGCAACAGAGCCGCTAGGAAGAGACCCCAACGGTGTGCCCGTCTTCCTGCACGAGCTCTGGCCCAGTCCCGATGAAATCCACTCTCTCATGCGGCAGGTCCTCTATCCGGAAGATTTCCGCCAGGTGTACGCCCGTGCCTATGCCGGTGACCGCTACTGGCAGGAACTGGCAGCCCCGACCGGCGCTCTCTTCCACTGGGACCCTGAGTCAACGTACATCCGGGAAGCACCCTTTTTCCAGAACTTTCCCCTCCAGCCCAAGGAACCGAGCGACATCCGCGGCGCCCGTGTGCTGCTGCTGCTAGGTGATTCCGTCACTACTGACCACATCTCCCCTGCCGGCTCTATCTCGCCGTTTTCTCCTGCCGGACGCTGGCTCATCGAACACGGGGTGGACCCTGTCGATTTCAATTCCTACGGCTCCCGCCGCGGCAATCACGAGGTGATGATGCGCGGGACCTTTGCGAACATCCGTCTGCGGAATGCACTGGCCAGCCGCGAAGGAGGCTGGACCCGCTACTTCCCCAGTGGGGAGGAAATGACCGTCTACGAGGCGGCAATGCGTTACCAGGCGGAAGGTACCCCGGTTATTGTCATCGCGGGGAAGGAGTACGGCAGTGGCTCTTCCCGTGACTGGGCAGCGAAGGGTCCGGCACTTTTAGGCATCCGCGCCGTCCTGGCAGAGAGTTTCGAGCGCATCCACCGGAGCAACCTCGTCGGCATGGGCATTTTGCCGCTGCAATTCCTACCGGGCGACTCCGCCCGCAGCCTCGGACTGGACGGGAGCGAGCTCTACGATATCCTCGGCATCGCTGAAGGGCTGGAGCCGCAGAAGCGCCTTCGAGTCCGCGTGACCAAAGCCGATGGAAGCGTCCGCGAGTTCGAGGTCATTGCCCGGCTGGATGTGCCTATCGAAGTGCAGTACTACCGGCACGGTGGGGTCCTCCACTACGTCTTCCGGCGCCTCTTGCATCAAGCCGGCATCACCGGGTCGTAAACGCGCCTTCGGTCACCGGAGCTGTGCTCCCAGAGAAGCTCCCCTATTTTTGCAGCGTCGTTAGGACCAGCCCGCTCGGTCAATGGATGCGGTAGCAACCATCTTGGCAGGTGGCGTGGATGCCTATCTTTGGCCCTTGAGCCGGGAGAAGTTTCCGAAGTTTTTCCTGCCCCTGGAGCCAGATGGCTCCATGCTGCAGAGCACGCTCCGGCATCTCCAGCCTATCCTGCCTCCTCATAGCACCTCGATTGCGACAACGGCAGCGCTAACCCCACTGCTCCACAAGCACCTGCCAGATTTCCCCGCCGAGCAGCTCATTATCGAGCCTCTGGCCCGCGGGACAGCAGCATGTCTTGCCCTGAGTGCCCTCTGGTGGGAGCAGCGGTGCCCGCCGCAGACGGTGCTGATCCTCTTGCCCGCGGACCATTCGATTGCCCACGTGGGGGAATACCACCACAGCTTGGAACTTGCTATCCGAACCGCCTCTCAGCACCAATGCCCGGTCGTGCTGGGATTACCTCCGCAGCGTCCGGAGACCCGTTTCGGCTACATTCAAGTTGAGCCTTCCACTGAACCGGGGCTCGCCCAGGAAGGGCTCTTCCGCGTCCGCACCTTCGCCGAGAAGCCCGATCGTGAAACGGCACGCCGCTTCCTGGAATCGGGCGATTTTCTCTGGAACAGTGGTGTCCTGCTCCTGCCGCTCTGGAAGGTTTGGGAACTGCTGGAACGCTACCTCCCCGAACACTATGCCCTCTTCGCCCCGTTGCGGCACACAGGATCGCTCGACCCTGCCGTGATCGAACACATCTACCGGCGGTTGCGCCCCCTCTCGCTTGAGCAGGGAATTTTGGAAGTTGCTGCTCGGGAAATGCTTGCTCTGCGGTGCACCTTTGACTGGAGTGACGTAGGCACCTGGGACGAGCTGTACCGCCGCGCGCTGAAAGATCCCCGAGGCAACGTGCTCCACGGCGACGTCATCGCCATGGACATCACCGGCTGCTTCGTCAACGCTCTCGGCGGGAAGCCTATTGCACTCATCGGCGTCAGCGACCTCATCGTCGTGGATGCCGAACAGGCACTGCTGATCTGCCCGCGCGGGGCATCCGAACGGGTCGCCGAACTTGTGCGGTACCTCCGCCGCCGGAAAATCCGCCGCCTCCTCTAAAAAAGCATGCCCGCCTCAGCCGAAGCGGGCATGCCGCACGGGAGTATGTCCACCAACCACACACAGGGGTTGCTATTCGAGCCAGAGCGTCAGGCTCAACCGATTGACCAACCCGAGCATCCGCGTGGGGGTCAGCGCGTAGTCAACCTGTCCGCGAAAACCGCTCCCAATGTAGCGCACTCCCACTCCTCCGGTGAGCCACATTTGGTCGTTCCCAAAGCGGTAGCCCGCCCGCAGCGAGAGGAGCTCATTCCACGTGTACTCCAGCCCGAGGGCAAACTGCTCAGGGACGTCGGAGTATGTCTCGAAATCCGCTGCCGCAATGAGCCGGTGTTCCTGGCGTTCCTCGTTGTAAAGCTTCGCCGTCTGCATACGCCCCTGGATGACACTGAGCAGGTCAAAGGCAACCCCAGCCCGGAACATCAGCGGGATAGCGTAGGGATTGGTCACAATGCTCAGCGCTGTCGGGTCAGCATTGAGCGCCTCGAGCAGCCTGCGCTGGAGGTACAACCCCTGCCCGGAGTACTGCATATCTGGACCGAGGTTGTGAATGGAGAAGGCAAGGCGCAGTCCGTAGAAATCCGTCTGGTAGAGCGTCCCAACATCGAAGGTCAGACCCGTACTGGAGACATCCAGAAGGCTATTCTGCACGAAGCGCCCCGTTATGCCGAAGGAGAACTGCTCGGTAACGCGCCCGCTGAATGTCACCCCCAGCGCCAGGTCGGAGATCGTATACGTGGCACCAGTCCCTTCCGGTTGCTCTAGCGTCGTGACTGGGATATCGCCACTGGTAAAACTGACCAGGCTGGCAGCAATCCGGTAGTTCTCGCCCAGCGGGACGGCAACGGCGGCGAAGTTGTGCGAAAACCCACCGAACCACTGCGTATAGGAGAAGTGTCCGCTGAGACTGCCGATATCGGCAAGCCCGGCGGGATTCCAATAAATGGCGGTCAAGTCATTGACCGCGGCTCCGCTCCCGCCAAGCCCCACCATGCGGGCACCAACCGGGACTTTGAGGAACTGCGAACCAGCAGCTCCCACCTTCTTGAACTGCCCAGCTGACGGCGCATAGAGCTGCGCGGCAAGGTGCACGGCACCGAGAACCAAGAACAGCAGGCTATAGCGATACACACTGGCTGCCATAGGAGTTCCTCCGCTTACTCTTCTGGCACTTGCCGGATCCCACCGACAACAACGCTGAAGGGGAGCACAGCTTTGGCACCGTGCGGCGTCTCGATATGCGCCACGAATGCCTGGCTGGCAACCCGCTGCAGATTGTCCGAAAGCAAATCCCAGACAGCTACGCCCAGGCGTCCTGCTTCCTGGGCTGTCCGAGCATCGTACTCCAGGGTTCGGACCAGCTCGCCGCTCAAGGTATAGATGCGAATGGTACACCGCTCAGGCAAGCGGGTGAAGAAGATCTTCGCATCGTACTGCGACCGCTGCGCCTGGTGTGTCACGTAGTACGGGTTGGGGACGATCTTGACCTGCTGCTCCAGGAGAGCATCGGTAACCTGCTCTGCCGGAGTGGGGGCACTGACCCGAGCCCGGATCTTCGCCCCCGGTAATGGCAAGCCTAAAGCTCCACCTGTTGTCTCAAACACGATTGTGTCGCCGGGCTGGAAGTCCCGCTGCGGTTGTGTCGGGGCTTTCTCTATTCCAGGCAAGGGCGAGATACCCCAGCCGCGCTTGTTGGCGAAATCGATGACGAAGCGGAAGCCCGACGCAACGAAAGCGTGGACGAAGTCAATAGTATCTGCCCCATCGATGACCGAGAGGTAGTACCGCCCTTGCTGCGGCATCCAATCGCCCAGTTGTGTCCGGCGCTGCGTGATGCCATCGGCGCTCCGCCCGTTGACCCACGGGACAGCAGCAAAGCCATAAGCCCCAATGGGCACTTGCCGTGCATCCGGTCCCCCTCCACGGGTAAGCGTGAGGTCAACCCGCTGGAGTTCGCCCGGATAGCTTACTTGAACAGGCTGCCCTGTTTCCGGGTCAATGCGCTCAAAGCTGATAGCGTTGTATACCCGCACGTTGTAGTAAGGCACCTGCACCTGCTTGCTATTCCGCCCCGCATTCCACGTTACTGTGACCGTTTCTACCCCGCCGGGCTCAAGCACAATCAGGTAGCGCGCCGGACCATTGTTGAAGCTCACAAAGCGTCCCGTTGCAGGATCCGCCTGCGTCAGCTGTGCCTGGCTCGGGTCACTATAGACCGGGACGTCGGCTCCGGATTGCGCCCGCTTCTCAGCTCGCAGTGCGCGATACTGCCCGGCCCACTGCTGGACGGCGTAGTCGAAAGCGAAGCCGAGTGTCCCGTATATGTACTGATTCGGGGCGTTGCACACAGCGTCTGTCCGGAACGTGCCAGTCCGTTGAATAAAGGCAACTGTATCCAGACGCCCAATGCCCTGCGTTGTATCCCCGGTAGAGACACCCGCAAACTCACTGAGCAAGCCCAGAACGGTGCTCTGGCACTGAGTCGGCTCAAAAAGTGCCCGATAGCGCCCTAGCTCTGTCCCGGCTGTCACGTCGCGGAAGATCACTTCCCGAGCGTAAATCCCATTGACCGACCCGGAGGGTGCCAGGAAACTGGTGCCTAACCAGAGGGGCTGAAACTCGACCTCAAGCTCATGCCCAGCGAAGAGCTGCTGCAAGCGCTGCTGGTCCTGAACGAGGA